>Ga0208330_1000144_pt1 | contig 44096 bp, 51 predicted proteins | sample DeeseametaMP1896_FD_184180 | JGI IMG/M metagenome (GOLD analysis project Ga0208330, IMG submission 184180) | Marine microbial communities from the Deep Pacific Ocean - MP1896 (SPAdes) | ecosystem: Environmental > Aquatic > Marine > Oceanic | place: East of Hawaii, North Pacific Ocean | collected... | reverse complement strand
TGTGGCTGCCACATCCCCCGCTTTCGCTCAGGCCAAGTCGCTGGACGAGCTCCTGCAGCAGACGCGCGCCGCCCGTTCGGCCGAAAGCGCCGAGAACGAGCAGCGGATTCGCGAGTTTCGTAGCGAGCGTAATCAGCAAGCGACATTGCTGAAGAACGCCAAGAACGAACTGGCATCGCTGGAACGCCGCGCTGATGAGTTATCGAGTCAATTTGACTCCAACGAAGAAAAGCTGGCCGAGCTGGAAACCACGTTGTCCGGTAAGTCGGGTGCGCTTGGCGAGATGTTCGGCGTTGTGCGCCAGGTTTCTGGCGACGTTTACTCCGCTGCGCAGAACTCCATGGTCACCGCGCAGCTTGGTGAGGAGCGCATGGACTTCCTCGGTGATCTCGCCGAGTCCAAGCGCCTGCCATCCATCGCCAAACTCGAGCGTCTGTGGTTTGAGATGCAGCGTGAGATGACCGAGCTGGGTAAGGTCGTGCGGTTCGATGCCACTGTGATTGAAGGTGACGGCGAGCAGGCGACCAAGCCGGTTGTGCGGCTGGGCACCTTCACAGCGATTGCCGATGGCGAGTTCCTCACCTACGAAACCGGGGTTGAGGGCAAGTTCCGCAAGCTACCGAAGCAGCCGAGTTCGACCTATGTCTCCGTCGCCAAAGACTTTGTCGGCGAGACCAGCGGCTATCACACCATGGTGGTTGACCCGAGTCAGGGCACCCTGCTGCGCGCCAAGATTCAAGAGCGCAATTTGCTGCAGCGCGTGATGGAGAGCGAAGGGGGCATGATCGGCTGGCTGATCATTGGCCTCACCGTGATCGGCTTGATCATCTCGCTGCTGAAGTTCCTTTCGCTGGGCGCATTGAGCGCAAAGATCTCCAGCCAGAAGAAGAACATCAGCGAGCCCAAGGAAAGCAACCCGCTGGGTCGCGTCCTGCAGGCCTACTACAAAGATCCAAGCGCTGATTCCGAAATCATTGAGTTACGGATGGATGAGGCGGTGCTCAAGGAGACACCGGCCATCGAACGCGGACTGTCCATCATCAAGATTCTCGCTGCGATCGGCCCGTTGCTGGGGCTGCTCGGAACCGTGACCGGGATGATCCAGGTGTTCCAGTCAATCACCCTGTATGGCACCGGTGATCCGAAGCTGATGGCCGGTGGTATTTCGCAGGCACTGATGACCACTGTGCTGGGACTGGTCATGGCGATTCCGCTGATCCTGATCCACAGCATGCTGGCGAGCCGGGCCAAGGGCATCATCCAGACTTTGGATGAGGAATCGGTCGGTCTGATTGCTGAGCACAAGGGCGGCAATGCTGCATCTTGAGCCGTTTGCGTCGATTCTGGACTTCCTGGAGAACGGAGGTCCGATCGTCTGGATTCTGCTCGTCGTTGCGATTGGGCTTTGGAGCCTGATCATTGAGCGTCTGATGTTTGTCAGCTTCTCGTACCCGAAGCTCAAGCGATCGGCGATTGAACGGTGGGATCAGCAGGCGGATCGTCGGAGTTGGTTGGCAAAAGGATTGCGGGCACGCCTGATATCCGAAACTTCCAAGTCCGTCGCCCGCTCTGTGTTGACGATCAAAACCCTGGTGGCCTTGTGTCCGATGATCGGCTTGCTGGGCACAGTGACCGGCATGGTCTCCGTGTTCGACGTGATGGCGATCTCCGGAACAGGTAACGCACGTGCAATGGCTTCCGGTGTGTACCGGGCCACGCTGCCCACGATGGCAGGCATGGTGGTGGCGTTATCGGGCATCTATTTCAGCGTGCAACTCGAAAATCTGGCAAAGCGTGAACGGCGCGAGCTAGAAGACGAGCTTGGCTCGCACTGATTGAGGAATACGAACATGCGTCGTAAAGCGAGTTCGCAAGAAGACGAAGCGGCGATCGACATGACGCCGATGCTGGATATTGTCTTCATCATGCTGATCTTCTTCATCGTCACCACCTCCTTCGTCAAGGAGGCTGGCATCGACGTGAGTCGTCCGAACGCCAGTACTGCTGAGCGCAAGGAAGCGGGCAACATCCTGATTGCCATCCGTTCGAATGGCGATGTCTGGATCGACAAGCGGCAGGTGGATATCCGGTCGGTGCGCGCCAACGTGGAGCGGCTGCACGCCGAGAACCCCGAAGGCGCCGTGGTCATCATCGCTGACAAGGCATCCGAGACCGGCCGCTTTGTTGAGGTCATGGATCAGGTCCGTCTCGCGGGTGTCGAGAACGTGTCGATCGCCGCTCAGGAACCCGGTAGCTAACCGGCGCCCTGAGTAGACGGGAAACGACATGCGAAGACTCGGAGCATTCGGGCTGGCGATACTGGTCGCCATTGGCCTGTTTTGGATGATGCACGCCCTGGTGTATCTCAGCGGTGGCGATATCGCCAAGCGAGAAGACCTCGGGGGTATTGATTTTGTCCGCCTCAAGCGACAGGAATCCCTGCAGGAGCGTGAGCGCCGCAAGCCGGAAAAGCCGCCACCGCCCAAGAAACCGCCGCCGCCGCCAAAGCTGAAATCGGTGCAGACGCCGAAGCCGCAGCAGCAGCCACAGCAAATGAACCTGCCGAACCTCAATCTGCCGACGAATATCGGTGGAGGGCCGTTCCTGGGGACTTACAGCGCGACGCCAACCAGCGGTAGCTCGCAAGCGGTGCCGTTGGTCCGTATCCAGCCGCAGTATCCGCGGCGGGCTGCGAGAGCCGGAACGGAAGGTTATGTCACCATGTCGCTGGTGATTAACCCGGACGGAACCGTGCGCGACGCGAAAGTGACAGATGCGCAACCGCGCGGTGTGTTTGAACGTTCTGCTATCGCCGCGATTTTGAAATGGAAGTTCAAGCCTCGGGTCATAGACGGCCAGCCGGTCGAGCAAAGCGCGACGCAGACGTTGAACTTCACATTGAACTAAGAGCTATGAAGAAGACCCTCGCTACTCTGAGCTTGTTTGCGTTGCTGCCACTGGCGGGTATGCCGTCAGTGGCGGCTGCCGAAGTGAACTGCGAGGAACCGCGAGAAGCCAGCGGTTCCTTGAGCGAATTCACTTATCGTCGCCTGACCCGCATTCAGGAAGATATCGCTGAAGAGAAGTACAGCGATGCGATCGAAGGGGCCCGAAAACTGCTGCCCAAGGTCGAGCGCAATGACTACGAGAAAGCCTTGGTCTATCAGACCGAAGCGTTCGCGTGGGCATCGCAGGAAGACTACAAGAATGCGATCCCCGCTTTCGTAAAAGCCATTGATCTGAACGCGCTGCCACAACAGCAGCATGAGCAAATGCTCAACAACGTCGGTCAGTTGTATTACGCCGTCGAAGACAGGGATTCGGCACTCAAGTATCTGAAGCGATATCTTGATGAAACCTGTAGTGATCCCGCGCCGGACGCGTACATTCTGATCGCGAGTATTTACGTTGATCGCAAGCAGTACCGCTCTGCATTGCCATACGTGGACAAGGCGATCCGCGCCCGCAAGGATGTGCCGGAGACTTGGTATCAGCTCAAGCTCGCGATTCACTACGAGCAAAAGCAATTCAAGCAGGCCGCGGAAGTCCTCGTGACACTGATCGCCAATCATCCGATCAAAGAGGACTACTGGAAGCAGCTATCCGGCGTGTTTCTCGAGATGAAGGACGACCCGGAGTCGCTGGCCGTGCTCGCACTGGCCGGACGGCAGGGCTTCCTGGATACCGAGCGTGAGATCGAAAACCTCGCGAACGTCTATCTGTTTCTCGAAATTCCCTATAAGGCCGCCCAGGTTCTTACCGATGGGATGAATGCCGGCATCGTTGACAAGACTCTCGAGTCGCTGGAGAAGTTGGGCACTGCCTGGCAGATGGCGCGGGAAAACGCGCAGGCCTTGTCGGTTTTCACCGAGGCGGCGCCCTTGGCGGCGGACGGTCGCATCTGGCACCGGCTGGGTCAGATCTACATCGATGATGAAAATTGGCCCAAGGCTGAGGAAGCCCTGAAAAACGCCTTGGCCAAGGGCGTAAACGACCGAGGTGAAACCCAGTTGCTCGTCGGCGTGGCGGCCTGGAATCAGGGAAAGACGGATCAAGCCCGCTCGGCTTTCCTGGCTGCCCGCAATGACAGCGCAACCAAGTCTCAGGCGCAGGCCTGGCTTGCACATCTCGCAACAGAAGGCTGATCAGCCGTCGGGGAATGCTATGCGAAGTGCACTTGGCGCACTTTTTCTCGTCTGCGCTCTGGGGAGCGTCGCGACGGTTAGTTCCGCGGCTGAGCTGGCAGCGGAGCAAGTTCTTCACAAAGGCAACGGTGCGGAGCCACAGACACTGGACCCGCACAAGGCCGAAGGCGTTCCGTCCTCGCATATTCTTCGCGATCTCTACGAAGGCCTGACGAGCGAAGCGCCAAACGGAGACATCATTCCCGGTGGTGCTGCGTCGTGGACGCTGTCCGAGGACGGTACCGTCTACACCTTCAAGCTGCGCCCTGAGGCGCGTTGGTCGAATGGCGACCCGGTCACGGCCATGGATTACGTCTACGGTCTGCGCCGCAGTGCGGATCCGGTCACCGCGTCCAAATATGCTCAGATTCTCGCGCCGATCGAGAACGCCGAGTCAGTGGTCGCCGGCGAACGGCCCGTGGAGGATCTCGGCGTCACCGCCCTGGACGATTTCACCGTTGAAATCCGGCTCAAGGCGCCGACGCCGTACTTTCTGGGGCTGCTGAATCATTCCAGCACCTATCCGGTGCATCGCGCGACCGTGGAAACGTTCGGCGACAAGTTCTCGCGCCCCGGCAATATGGTGAACAACGGAGCCTACGTGCTGGATGATTGGGTGGTGCAGTCCCACATTGTCCTGAAGCGGAACCCCATGTACTGGGGCGATGCAAACACCACAATCAACACGGTTTATTACTACGCGACCGAGGACCAGTCCTCCGAACTCAAACGCTACCGTGCTGGCGAGCTGGACTACACCTACGACGTGCCGGTGTCCCAGGTCGGCTGGATACGCGATCACTTGGGCGACGAGCTGGAAGTATCGACGTATCTGGGAATTTACTACTTCGGCTTTAACGTCACGCAGCCGCCATTCAAGGGCAATCTGAAGCTGCGGCAAGCGCTGTCGATGGCGATCGACCGTCGGGTGATCTGCGAGAAGATCCTGAAGCTAGGGGAGCAGCCGGCCTATGGCTTCGTGCCCCCGGGGATTACCGGGTACGAATCTCAGGTCGCGGGCTACGCGGACATGACGCGCGACGAGCGTTTCGCCGAGGCGCGGAGGCTATACAACGAAGCGGGCTATTCCGAAGACAATCCGCTGCAGGTCGAGATTCGCTACAACACCCACGAGAACCACAAGAAAGTGTCGCTGGCCGTGGCAGCCATGTGGCGAGCCGTGCTGGGGGTCGACTACACGCTGATCAACGAAGAGTGGAAGGTCTTTCTGCAAACTCGCAAGCTCAAGCAGGATACCCAGGTGTTCCGTGCCGGCTGGATTGGCGACTACAACGATCCCTACACCTTTCTGGAGCTCATGCACTCCAAGCACGGCATCAACGATTCCGGCTACAACAACCCGGAGTACGATGCCCTGTTGGCGGAAATTTCGGTGCAAACCGACATGGATCGCCGTGCCAAGCTGATGGAGCAGGCCGAGCGCATGTTGCTGGCGGACCAGCCGATCATGCCGATCTACTACTACGTGGAAAAAGGCTTGGTGAAGCCGTATGTGGACGGCTTTGTGCCGAACATCATGGATCACCACTACACCAAGAACTGGCGCATTCTCGCGCACTGACCCGATGGTGAATCCCGTGATCAATCAATACAGGGTAGGGGCGCGCCCGTGCTGAGCTTCGCATTCAAGCGTTTGCTCGCTGCCATTCCAACACTGCTGGTTTTGATCACGCTGGCGTTTTTCATGATGCGCCTGGCGCCGGGTGGGCCTTTCGATCTAGAAAAGCCCGTACCGCCGGAGGTTCGCGCCAATCTGGACGCTGCCTACGGTCTGGATAAGCCACTCATCGTTCAGTACGCCAGCTATCTTGGTGACGTCCTGCAGGGGGACCTGGGGCCGTCGTTTCAGTACGTTGACTACACGGTCAATGAACTGATCGCGCAGGGCTTTCCTGTTTCGCTGAAGCTGGGCTTCTCGGCGATGATCGTCGCCGTATTCTTCGGGTCGATCTTTGGAATGATCGCCGCGATGAGGCAGAACAGCGCGACGGACTATGGCGTCATGACGGTTGCGATGACCGGTATTTCGATCCCGAACTTTGTTGTCGCACCGTTGCTGATCCTGGTGTTCGCGGTCGCGTTTGGCTGGTTGCCGGCAGGCGGCTGGAACGGTGGGGCGTGGCAGAACATGGTCTTGCCGGTAATCGCTCTGGCCCTACCGCAGGTGGCCTATGTAGCCCGGATTATGCGCGGCAGCATGATCGAAATCCTACGGTCGAACTACCTGCGTACAGCCCGGGCCAAGGGCCTGCCCATGCGTCAGGTCATTCTGCGGCATGCGCTCAAGCCCGCCTTTCTGCCCGTGCTGTCCTACCTTGGCCCGGCCACGGCCGGGATCATCACCGGTTCGGTGGTCATGGAGCAGATCTTTTCCATTCCCGGCCTGGGGCGTTTTTTCGTGCAGGGAGCATTGAACCGTGACTACACCCTGGTACTTGGCGTGGTGATTTTCTACGGCGCATTGATCATCGCGTTCAACTTTCTGGTGGATCTGCTCTACAGCGTGCTCGATCCGAAGGTGCGCGCCCAATGAGTACCAGCGCCGCAAACGTGCTGCAGGATGCCGTGGATGGCGACGAGATCGTCCAGGGCCGCAGCCTCTGGGTAGACGCATGGCGGCGCTTGCGCCGAAACAGAGCGGCAGTGACGAGCCTGGTCATTCTGACCGTGATGCTGCTGATCTGCTTTGCAGGCCCCTTGCTCGCGCCATACAGCTTCGACGCGGTGGACTGGGACAAGGTCGCCACCGCCCCCAGCCTCAGCGACGGCCATTTTTTCGGCACCGACTCCGTCGGGCGTGACCTGTTCGTGCGCACGCTGGTGGGCGGTCAGATCTCGTTGCTGGTTGGCATTGTCGCCACTGCGGTGAGTCTGCTGATCGGCACGGCCTGGGGGGCCACCGCGGGCTACCTGGGCGGCCGCGTTGATGCCGTGATGATGCGTGTTGTCGATATTCTGTACGCGCTGCCCTTCATGTTTCTCGTGATCCTGCTGATGGTGCTGTTCGGCCGCAATATCGTATTGATCTTTGTCGCCATTGGTGCGATCACCTGGCTGGATATGGCGCGCATCGTCCGCGGGCAGACCTTGTCGCTCAAGGGTCGCGAGTTCGTGGAGGCCGCCCAGGCCATGGGGGTGAGTACCCGGAACATCATCGCTCGCCACGTGGTGCCGAATCTGCTGGGGGTGGTGGTCGTTTATGTCACGCTCACCATCCCGAGGGTGATTCTGGTCGAGTCCTTCCTCAGCTTTCTGGGGCTGGGTGTGCAGGAGCCCTCAACCTCGTGGGGGGCGCTGGTCAACGAAGGCGCTCGCGAGATGGAATCTTCATGGTGGACGCTGGCCTTCCCCGCAAGCTTTCTGGCGCTCACCCTGTTCTGCTTCAACTTTGTCGGCGACGGTTTGCGTGACGCGCTGGACCCCAAGGATCGCTAGGTCATGCTGCTAGCCGTCAACAACCTCGATGTGCGGTTCACGACCGAGGACGGGATCGTCCAGGCCGTCAATGGCCTGAACTTCTCGCTGGACGCCGGTGCCACGCTTGGCATCGTCGGTGAATCTGGTTCGGGGAAGAGCCAGACCGCTTTGGCCATCATGGGTCTGCTTGCCAGCAATGGCGAAGTGAGCGGATCGATTCAGTTCAAGGGTGAAGAGTTGGTGGGTGTCGGCCAGCGCCGGATGAACAGTATCCGCGGCGCACATATCGGCATGATCTTTCAGGATCCGATGACCTCATTGAATCCGTATCTGAAGGTCAGCACGCAGATGGCCGAGGTGCTGGTCCGGCATCGCGGCATGGGCAAACGCGAAGCCGTGCAGGAATCGATCAAGATGCTGGATGCGGTCCGTATCCCGGACGCCAAGAGCCGCATCCTGCGTTACCCGCACGAGTTTTCTGGTGGCATGCGTCAGCGCGTGATGATCGCGATGACCTTGCTGACACGTCCGGAGTTGCTGATCGCGGATGAACCGACGACGGCATTGGACGTGACGGTGCAGGCGCAGATTCTCGATCTGCTCTCCGATCTTCGCGATGAGTTCGGCGTCGCCATCGTCATGATCACGCACGACCTGGGTGTCGTGGCCGACGTCTGCGACGAAGTGCTGGTGCTCTACGGTGGCCAGATCATGGAGCAGGCGGACGCACGGACCTTGTTCAAGGGGCCCACACACCCGTACACACGGGGTTTGCTGGATTCGATCCCGAGCCTGGATTCGGATCACCAGTCCGAGCTGGTCGCGATCCCAGGCAATCCGCCTGACCTGCTGCACCTGCCGCCCGGCTGCCCGTTCGAGGCGCGTTGTGCCTGGCGGCATGATCCCTGTCCGACCCATCGGCCGGTGCTGGAAGCCGTGGAGACCGCGCAGCATCGTCGTGCCTGCCACGCTTCGGTCGCGGAGGTTCGTCCATCATGAGTCGCCCCTTGTTGTCGCTGCGTCAGGTGCGCGTGAGTTTCCCGATCGCCAGTGGTCTGTTCGCCAAGCCCAAGGCATTACATGCGGTAAACGGGGTGAATCTCGACCTGCATCCTGGAGAAACCCTGGGAGTGGTCGGCGAGTCAGGCTGCGGCAAGTCGACCCTGGCGCGAGCCATTTTGGGTTTGGTCCCCGCGTCCGCCGGCAGCATCAGCCTGCTGGGCAAGGAGTTGACTACCCAGTCGAATGCCGATTGGCAGAAGACCCGCCGGGACATGCAGGTGGTGTTCCAGGATCCGCTCGCGGCACTCAACCCGCGAATGACGGTGGGCGAGATTATCGGCGAGCCGCTGGGCGTCCACGAGCCGAATCTGTCCAAGGACGAACGGCGCCAGCGCGTGCGGACGATGATGAAGCGGGTGGGCCTGCTGCCGAATCAGATCAACCGCTACCCGCACGAATTCTCCGGTGGCCAGTGTCAGCGTATCGGGATTGCGCGCGCGCTGATTCTGGAGCCGAAGGTCGTGATCTGTGACGAGCCGGTCTCGGCCCTTGATGTCTCGATTCAGGCGCAGATCGTCAACTTGCTGATCAAGCTGAAGCACGAACTGCAGCTTTCGCTGATCTTCATCGCGCATGATCTCGCCGTGGTTCGGCATATCAGCGACCGCGTGATGGTGATGTACCTCGGCAAGGTCGTCGAGGTGGCCGACGCGGAAGAGCTCTACCGTCAGCCGCGGCATCCATACTCGCGCGCGCTGCTCAGCGCGATTCCGGTGCCAGATCCGGACTACAAGCGCGAACGTGAATCGAAATTCTTGCGCGGTGAGCTGCCATCGCCGCTGAACCCGCCGTCGGGCTGTGCGTTCCGAACGCGTTGTCCGCTCGCCGACGGCAAGTGCGCGCAAGAAGAGCCGGGTTTGCGCTCGGTCGGCGGCGGCGCATCATACGCGGCCTGTCATTACGTGGGATAAGACCATGACCGGATCGCTGGTACCGCGGGCGTCCTTGCGGCACATGTTTGTCGAGGCGGCGACCGAAAAGTTTGTCGGCAGCGTTCGCGATTTTGCCAAGCTGCGCGCGCATGTGATCGAGCGGGGAGGGCAATTCCGCAACGATCACGCCGCGATACGCAGCGCTGATCCGCGCGTGACCAGCCTGCTGGTGCGGGTTGCCGCGCAACTCGACATGTACCCGGACCGGACCTACAGCTTCCCTGCGAAGAAGCTGGAATCTTTCGATCTTCAGGTTCCCGGTGACGACGCTGCTCAATTCAAACTCTTCATCAGTGAAGTGGATTTCGAGGCGTTTCCCGAAGGCGTTGCCGCGACGATCCGTGAGGATGCCGAATCGTCGTGGCAAGCAGCGGACCACGCCGAACTGATCGAGTTGTTGAATGCCGCGGAGGCAAATGGCGGTGTTGCCAAGGTCGACGCTGACCGTTTGCTTGCGCTGACGGTGGATACCTTGCTGACCCGTCCGGGCCCGCCAATACGCCGCGCCGTTTTGAATACCGTTGCCGAGGTATCGGGCGAAGCGGCCAGTGCGCTGGCGTTGGGGGCAGACTTCAATCACGTCACTATCGATGTGCTCGCCGCGGGTTATCCAAGCATTGACGCAATGACCCAGGACATGCGCTCTCTCGGGTTTCGGATGTTGCCGGCGATTCAGGGCGCGCCCGGTACACAGCTTCGACAGACCGCCACGATGGCGCAGACCATGGACACCCCGGTCCTGGAAGATGATGGCGCAACCGGAATCGCGCAGACAGAAAGACAGTTTGTGGAGATCATTGAGCGCTCAGTTGCGACCGATGACTCGGGACGACCACTGCAGGCGGAAGACGGCTCGACGCGAATCTATAAGTACTTTCTGGCCGCAAATGCCGAAAAGATCTTTGACGCAGCCTCTACCCGTGCACGTGTGTCTTGACGGGGGGGTGTCCGATCATGACAATACCGCGCTCCGCGGAGGGGTACCCAAGCGGTCAACGGGAACAGACTGTAAATCTGTCGGCTCAGCCTTCGCAGGTTCGAATCCTGCCCCCTCCACCAATTTAGCGGTCGCTGGCCGCTGAAATGGCATTGAGACTCCACCTTCCGGCATGGTGACCAGAAGCTTGGTCCACTCAGTGCGGTGCGCCTGGACAGGCGGGTGTAGTTCAACGGTAGAACCTCAGCCTTCCAAGCTGATGATGTGGGTTCGATTCCCATCACCCGCTCCAACTTGGCGTAGCGATTGCTCGGCGATCGCCTAGACGGTCCGCTTTGGTGGGCTACAATCTGATGCAATGCCCACCTAGCTCAGTTGGTAGAGCACACCCTTGGTAAGGGTGAGGTCGCCGGTTCGATTCCGGCGGTGGGCACCAAATTCAAACGAAGTCGCTGCGCTCTGGTTGTTGAGTGAGCGGCAAGGTCCCGGAAATCGAATCGGAGACCTCCCCCCTAAGTTAGGGGGTGGCTCGCGTAGCGAGCCGGGGGGGTGGAAGCCTGGCGCCTGTAGTGGCGTTTGGACGCGAAGCGGCTGAACGCCGGTTCGATTCCGGCGGTGGGCACCCAATTCAAACGAAGTCGCTGCGCTCTGGTCATTGAGTGAGCGGCAAGGTCCCGGAAAGCGAATCGGCGGCCTCGTTCGGCGTAATCGGCTGCCTCAGCGAAACGCCTTGTCTGCCCTATGGGTGGGCGCAATCGGCCCCGCCGAAATCATCTCGAAACAAGGGGCTTTCATTCGGCGCGCGACAGGGTATAATCCGCGCCCTTTCGCCGGACGCGTATTAGGGCAGTAGCTCAATTGGTAGAGCGGCGGTCTCCAAAACCGCAGGTTGGGGGTTCGAGACCCTCCTGCCCTGCCATCCGTCGGCTGGCTGGCCCTGACACTGGATCTCAATGAGCTCGAACGAAACACAATCCGGTTCCGCGCTGGATAACGTGCTGATTTTGCTTGCCGTTCTAGTGCTCGGCGGCGCAATCGGCGCATTCTACTATTTTGAAACGCAATTCAACGTTGCCGTACGCGTCGGTGGCTTGTTGATCGCTGTTGCTGCCGCGGTCGCGATTCTGATGCAGTCGCAGGTCGGCAAGACCATGTGGTCCTACGTGCGGGGTTCCCGTGTCGAGCTGCGTAAGGTCGTCTGGCCGACCCGGCGCGACTCCGTGCAGACCACGTTACTAATTTTTGTGGTGGTGTTGTTGCTTGGCGCATTTCTCTACGGCGTGGACGCAGTCCTGCTGTGGGGCGTTAAGGCACTGACCGGCCGAGGGGAGGCGTAGTCATGAGCAAGAAATGGTACGTCGTCCACGCGTATTCGCAGTATGAAAATCATGTCCGCAAAGCGTTGCTGGATCGCGTCGAGCGCGCCGGGCTAACCGACTTTTTCGGCGATATCCTCGTGCCAACGGAGGAGGTCGTTGAAATTCGCGAAGGTCAGAAGCGCACGACCGAGCGCAAGTTCTTTCCGGGCTACGTGCTGGTCCAGATGGAAATGAACGATGAGACCTGGCATCTGGTCAAGAGTGTGCCCAAGGTCCTCGGCTTTATCGGTGGCACCAGTGACCGCCCGGCGCCGATTTCCGATCGTGAGGCAGATCAGATTCTGAATCGCGTCGAAGAGAGCGTCGATAAGCCTCGGCCGAAGACGCTGTTTGAAGCCGGCGAGGGCGTGCGCGTCACCGACGGCCCGTTCGCCGATTTCAACGGCGTGGTCGAAGAGGTCAACTACGAGAAGAACCGCTTGCGGGTCTCGGTGTTGATCTTTGGCCGCTCCACGCCGGTCGAGTTGGAATTCGGGCAAGTCGAGAAAGCATAGCGGTGTGGGCGAGGTGTCAGGTGTGAGGGAGTTTCCTCACGCTTGGAATCTCGTCTTTCACCAATAACCCCGGGGAGGCAGTGATCCTGCCGTTGGTACCCGCCTTGAAAGAGAGGTAATCAAGCATGGCCAAGAAGATTACGGCCTATATCAAGCTGCAGGTACCTGCAGGCAAGGCCAACCCCAGTCCGCCTGTGGGCCCGGCGCTGGGTCAGCATGGTGTGAACATCATGGAGTTCTGCAAGGCGTTCAACGCACAGACGCAGAGCATGGAGCCGGGTCTGCCGACGCCGGTCGTGATCACGGTGTATGGCGATCGCAGCTTCACGTTCATCACCAAGACGCCGCCGGCGGCCATCCTGATCAAGAAGGCTGTGGGCATCACGTCCGGCAGTCCGACTCCGAACACCAAGAAGGTTGGCAAGATCACCCGTGAGCAGCTCGAAGAGATCGCCAAGACCAAGTGGCCTGATCTCAACGCCGCGGACATGGACGCGGCCGTTCGCACCATCGCCGGTTCGGCGCGTGCGATGGGCATCGAGTCGGAGGGCGTTTAAGTCATGGCTAAACTGACCAAGAAGCGCAAGCTGATCCGCGACAAGATTGAAGCGGGCAAGGTTTATCCACTGGATGACGCGCTGGATATCCTGCGCGAAGTCGCCACGTCTCGTTTCAGCGAGTCGGTCGATGTGTCCGTCAATCTCGGTATCGATGCGCGTAAATCCGACCAGGCTGTGCGCGGATCGACGATTCTTCCGAGCGGAACCGGCAAGGACGTTCGCGTGGCCGTGTTTACGCAGGGCGCCAACGCCGAAGCCGCTCAGGCAGCCGGTGCTGATGTTGTCGGCATGGATGATCTGGCAGAAGCGATGAAGGGCGGCGACATGAACTATGACGTCGTCATCGCGAGCCCCGACGCCATGCGCGTCGTCGGCGCACTGGGTCCGGTGCTGGGTCCGCGCGGTTTGATGCCGAACCCGAAGACGGGGACGGTGACGCCGGATGTCGCGACTGCGGTGAAGAATGCCAAGTCGGGTCAGGCGCGTTATCGCACCGACAAGGCCGGCATTATTCATTGCGCGATTGGCTCGGTGAAGTTTGACAATGCCGCGCTAACGGAAAATCTGAAGGCGCTGATGCGCGATCTGCGCAAGGCCAAGCCGTCGGCGTCCAAGGGCGTTTATTTCAAGAAGGTTACGCTCTCCACGACGATGGGGCCGGGCGTGGCCATTGATCATTCCAGCTTGACCGACTGATCAATACAGATTTCGGTTCGACTTGGGTCGAGCCGCGTAGGAATTTGATGGCGCTGCCGGCTTTCGGGCTGGCAGATCCGTCAAAGACCGTGACGTGTTCCTGCAATGGAACTTAATGGGGAGACCCGGCGCACGCAGACGGTGTTGCCTGACGCTAGCGATAGTGGAAAGGCCACCGAACGGGTTGTGTTTGTTGCAACCCACTAGGGCCGGCGTGGCAGTCGCCACGTCGGGAGTTCGATGCAACCAGGAGTGTGTTCCAAGTGGCACTAAGACTGGAAGACAAAAAGGCCCTGGTCGCAGAGGTCAACGAGGTTGCCAGCAAGGCGTTATCCGCCGTGGTGGCAGAGTACCGAGGACTGTCCGCCGGTGAGATGGACGAATTGCGCAAGAACGCCCGTGAGGGTGGTTCGTACTTGCGTGTCGTCAAGAACACTTTGGCAAAACGCGCGTTGTCCGGCACTGAATTCGAGTGCCTGAACGACACGCTGGTCGGCCCGTTGGTACTGGGTTTCTCGCTGGAAGATCCGGGTGCAGCTGCACGCGTGATCAAAGATTTCAGCAAGGGACACGACAAGCTCAAGGTCACGGCGGTTTCCGTCGGCGGCCAGAGCCTGCCGGCCTCTGATCTCGCCCGTTTGGCGGACCTGCCCACCCGCGAGCAAGCCCTCGGCATGCTCCTGGGTGTCATGCAGGCCCCGATCGCGAAGTTTGTCCGGACCCTGGCCGAGCCGCAGGCGAAGCTGGTCCGTACGATCGCCGCGGTACGCGATGCCAAACAGGCAGCCTGAGCCTTTTCAATAATCACTAGCAACAACGTTTTTAGGTAATGACAATGGCAGTTAGCAAAGAAGACATCCTCGAAACCATTTCCAACATGTCCGTCATGGACGTGGTGGACCTGATTTCCGCGATGGAAGAAAAGTTTGGCGTGTCCGCCGCTGCTCCGGTTGCTGTGGCCGCTGGCCCGGCTGCGGGTGGTGACGCCGCCGCTGCTGAAGAGCAGACCGAGTTCGACGTCGTGATGACCAGCTTTGGTGAGAACAAGGTCGGCGCCATTAAGGCCGTCCGTGTCATCACCGGCCTTGGGCTGAAAGAAGCCAAGGAAATGGTCGAAGGCGCTCCGGCGACCGTCAAGGAAGGCGCGTCCAAGGACGAAGCTGAAGAAGTCAAGAAGCAGTTGGAAGAAGCTGGCGCCAAGGTCGAGCTCAAGTAGTGAGTTCGGCGCGACGCGTCGTGACCAACCGAGGCCGCGGCTTCATTGGTCAAACTGCAGTTGCCTGAGCGTATCGCTTAAGGCATGCAGCCGGCGAAGGCTGGTGGCCGTTGGGCCACCGGCCTTTCGCCGTTGAATTTCAGGTTGGTGCCCCAGGTTGGGGTTCAGCCACTGCGCGGCGGAATGTCCGTCTCGCGAATACAGTGGCCACGCAAATGCCGATTTGTGTGGCGCACCCGGGTCCGTTAGTCGAGGTAACGCATGGCTTACTCGTTCACCGAGAAGAAGCGAATTCGCAAGGATTTCCGCAAGCTGGAATCCACGCTGGAAGTCCCCTTCCTGCTCGCGACGCTGATCGATTCCTATCGTCAGTTCCTGCAGGTAGAACTGCCGCCGGAGCAGCGGCAGGTCACCGGGCTGCACGCAGCCTTCAACTCCATCTTCCCGATGACGAGCTACTCCGGTAGCGCGGCACTGGAATATGTCAGTTATCGCCTGGGCAACCCGGTATTTGACGAGCAGGAGTGCCGCATCCGTGGCATGACCTATTCGGCGCCGCTGCGCGTTGTGGTCCGCCTGGTCATTTATGACAAGGATTCCAAGGCCAAGACCGTCAAGGATGTGCGTGAGCAAGAGGTCTACATGGGCGAATTGCCGCTCATGACCGACCACGGCACGTTCATCATCAATGGCACGGAGCGCGTGATTGTTTCGCAGCTGCACCGTTCGCCTGGCGTGTTCTTCGACCACGACAAGGGCAAGTCCCACAGCTCGGGCAAGTTGCTCTATTCCGCGCGGGTGATTCCCTACCGTGGTTCCTGGCTGGACTTCGAGTTTGATCCGAAGGACAACCTGTACGTGCGTATCGACCGCCGCCGCAAGCTGCCGGCGACGATCCTGTTCCGCTCGTTGGGTTATGACAACCAGCAGATGCTGGAACTGTTCCACGAAACGGCGATGTTCCATCTCGCGCAGGAGGGAGCAGAGCTGGATCTGGTGCCCGAGCGACTGCGGGGTGAGACGGCGGCCTTTGACATCAAGTCCGGCAAGGAAGTGATTGTCGAGGAAGGTCGTCGGATCACGGCGCGTCACATCAAGTTGTTGAAGGACGCGGGTGTCGACCGTCTGGAAGTCCCCGAGGACTACCTGATCGGCCGTACGATCGCGCGCCACATCATCGATCCGGAAACCGGCGAGGTTCTGGTCGAGGCGAATGCCGAGATCATTCCGGAGACGCTGGAATCCCTGCGTGGTGCCGGCATCAAGGACATTCCCGTTCTCTACACGAACGAAATCGATAACGGTCCGTACATCTCCACCACGCTGCGTGTTGACCCGACGTCGACGCAACTCGAAGCGCTGGTCGAGATCTACCGGATGATGCGTCCCGGCGAACCGCCGACCAAGGATGCTGCTGAAGGCCTGTTCGATAACCTGTTCTTCAATGCCGAGCGCTACGACATCTCTGCTGTTGGGCGGATGAAGTTCAACCGTCGCATCGGCCGCGATGAAGTGACGGGTTCGCCGGTGCTGTACGACGCCCAGTATTTCGAGGGCAAGAAGGATCAGTTCTCCAAGGATCTGGTCGCACAGCTGGGCAACAGCTCCGATATCGTTGACGTTGCGAAGGAGATCATTGCGATCCGCAACGGCAAGGGTCAGACGGACGACATCGATCACCTGGGCAACCGCCGTATCCGTTCCGTTGGTGAAATGGCAGAAAATGCCTTCCGCACCGGGCTGGTGCGTGTCGAGCGCGCGGTTCGCGAGCGCTTGGCGCTGGCCGAATCCGAAGGCCTGATGCCGCAGGAACTGATCAACGCCAAGCCGGTGGCCGCTGCAATCAAGGAATTCTTCGGGTCCTCGCAGCTGTCGCAGTTCATGGATCAGAACAACCCGCTGTCGGAGGTCACGCACAAGCGTCGCGTGTCCGCCCTCGGGCCGGGTGGTCTGACCCGCGAGCGCGCGGGCTTTGAAGTCCGCGATGTGCATCCGACGCATTACGGCCGTATCTGCCCGATTGAGACGCCAGAAGGCCCGAATATCGGTCTGATCAACTCGCTGGCTGTGTACGCACGGACTAACGAGTACGGCTTCCTCGAAACGCCGTACCGCAAAGTGAACGATGGCGTGGTCACGGACGAGATCGAATACCTGTCCGCGATCGAGGAAGGGCGCTACGTCATCGCGCAGGCGAACTCGATCCTGAACGACAAGGGCAATTTCGTCGCAGATCTCGTGTCCTGCCGTTTCCAGAACGAGTTCACGTTGATGGCGCCTGAGAAGGTCCAGTATCTGGACGTCTCACCGCGTCAGATCGTGTCGGTCGCCGCCGCGTTGATTCCGTTCCTGGAACATGACGACGCCAACCGTGCGCTGATGGGGTCGAACATGCAGCGTCAGGCTGTGCCTTGCCTGCGTGCCGAAAAGCCGCTGGTTGGCACCGGTATTGAGCGCCGCGTGGCCGTTGACTCCGGCGTGGCGATCACGGCCCGTCGTGGCGGTGTCGTCGACAAGGTGGATGCCTCGCGCATCGTGATTCGTGTGAACGATGACGAGACGATTCCGGGCGAACCGGGCGTCGACATCTACAACATGATCAAGTACCAGCGTTCCAACCAGAACACCTGCATCAACCAGCGTCCGCTGGTGAAGCCGGGTGACAAACTGGAGCGTGGCGACGTGGTTGCCGACGGACCGTCGACGGATTTGGGTGAGCTGGCCCTGGGTCAGAATCTCCAGGTCGCGTTCATGCCCTGGAATGGCTACAACTTCGAGGATTCCATCCTCGTCTCCGAGCGGCTGGTCGAGGAAGACCGCTTCACCTCGATCCACATCGAGGAACTGACCTGTGTCGCTCGCGAAACGAAGTTGGGGCCCGAGGAGATCACCGAGGACATTCCGAACGTCAACGAGGCCGCGCTGCGCAAGCTGGATCAGGCAGGCGTGGTGCACATCGGGGCCGAGGTCAAGGGTGGCGATATTCTGGTCGGCAAGGTCACGCCCAAGGGCGAGACTCAGCTGACACCGGAAGAAAAGCTGCTGCGTGCGATCTTCGGCGAGAAGGCTTCGGACGTGAAGGACACGTCCCTGCGCGTGCCGCCGAGTGTCGACGGCACCGTGATCGACGTGCGCGTCTTCACCCGTGAGGGTGTCGACAAGGACTCGCGTGCACTGTCGATCGAGGCCGAGGAGCTGGCCCAGGTTCGCAAGGATCTCAACGACCAGCTGCGTATTTTCGAAGACGACATCTACGCTCGCATCCGGACGGCCCTGGTCGGCGCGAAAGCTGACGGCGGCCCATCCAAGCTGAAAAAGGGTTCCACGGTCACCGAGGAGTACCTCGATGGGCTGGAGCGCGAGAAGTGGTTCGACATCCGCCTGGCGGATGAAGATGCCCAGGCACAGCTGGAATCGGCGGCCAAGCAGGTCGAGGAGCAGCGGGTCGAGTTCGACAAGCGCTTCGAGTCCAAGAAGACCAAGATCACCGCTGGTGACGAGCTCGCTCCGGGCGTGCTGAAGATGGTCAAGGTGTATCTGGCCGTGAAGCGTCGCATCCAGCCGGGCGACAAGATGGCCGGTCGTCACGGGAACAAGGGTGTCATCTCCCAGATTGTTCCGGTTGAAGACATGCCCTTTGCCGCCGACGGTACGCCGGTGGACATCGTCCTGAACCCGTTGGGCGTGCCATCACGCATGAACATCGGTCAGATTCTCGAAACGCACTTGGGCTGGGCTGCCAAGGGTGTCGGGTTGAAGATCGGCCGCATGATGGAAGCCGCCAATGCCACGCAGGAACTGCGCAAGTTCCTGGGTGAGGTCTACAGCGGTGAAGGTGCCCAGATTGTGAACATGGAAGAGTTCACGGACGAGGAGGTGCATCAGATGGCGCGCAACCTCTCCAGCGGGGTTCCGACGGCCACGCCGGTGTTTGACGGTGCCGCCGAAGAAGAGGTCCGCTCGCTGCTGCGCCTGGCAGACCTGCCGGAAAGCGGCCAGTGCGAACTGTTCGATGGCCGAACCGGAGACGCTTTCGCGCGTCCGGTCACCGTTGGCTACATGTACATGCTCAAGCTCAACCATCTGGTGGATGACAAGATGCATGCACGGTCCACCGGTCCGTACTCGCTGGTCACGCAGCAACCGCTGGGTGGTAAGGCGCAGTTCGGCGGCCAGCGCTTCGGTGAGATGGAAGTCTGGGCGCTGGAAGCCTATGGCGCGGCCTATACGCTGCAGGAGATGCTGACGGTCAAGTCTGATGACACGACCGGTCGGACACGGATGTACAAGAACATCGTGGACGGCGACCATCGCATGGAGGCCGGCATGCCCGAGTCCTTCAACGTGCTGGTCAAGGAAATCCGCTCGTTGGGTCTCAACATCGAGCTGGAAGAGGACAACTGACGGTCCGCCGTACCCGCGTGTGAGCGCGGGTACGGCCTCGTCGGCACTGGATGGTCAGCCGGATCGCGTTCAATCCGAACTGAATTCGATCCCGAGCGATTGCTAACCACACTTGTGGAGCTGTTATGAAAGATTTGCTGAGTCTGCTTCGCCAACCCGATCAGATGGACGATTTCGACGCCATCAAGATCGGCCTGTCGTCTCCCGAAACCATTCGTTCATGGTCATTCGGTGAGGTGAAGAAGCCTGAAACAATTAACTATCGTACGTTCAAGCCGGAACGTGATGGCTTGTTCTGCGCCAAGATCTTCGGTCCGATCAAGGACTACGAGTGTCTGTGCGGCAAGTACAAGCGCCTGAAGCACCGTGGTGTAATCTGCGAGAAGTGCGGCGTGGAAGTCACCTTGGCCAAGGTGCGTCGCGAACGCATGGGGCATATCGAACTGGCCTCGCCCGTCGCACACATCTGGTTCCTGAAGTCGCTGCCGTCCCGTATTGGTCTGCTGCTCGACATGCCGCTGCGCGCCATCGAGCGTGTGCTGTACTTCGAGGCGCATGTGGTCATCGATCCGGGCCTGACGCCGATGGAGCGCGCCCAGATTTTGACCGAAGAGGAGTACCTCACGGCTCTCGAAGAGCACGGCGACGAGTTCGTCGCCAAGATGGGCGCGGAGGCCGTGCTAGATCTGCTGGGTGGCATTGATCTGCCGACCGAAGCCACCAAGCTGCGTGAGGACATCGGTGCAACCGGTTCCGAAACCAAGATCAAGCGGCTGGGCAAGCGCCTGAAGCTGATCGAGTCCTTCATTACCTCTGGCAACAAGCCCGACTGGATGATCCTGGACGTGCTGCCAGTGCTGCCGCCGGATTTGCGTCCGCTGGTGCCGCTGGACGGCGGTCGCTTCGCGACGTCGGATCTTAATGATCTCTACCGCCGGGTGATCAACCGTAATAACCGCCTCAAGCGCCTGCTTGAGCTGGCCGCTCCCGACATCATCGTGCGCAACGAAAAGCGCATGTTGCAGGAAGCCGTCGACGCGCTGATCGACAACGGCCGTCGTGGCCGGGCGATCACGGGTTCGAACAAGCGCCCGCTCAAGTCCCTGGCCGACATGATCAAGGGCAAGCAGGGCCGGTTCCGCCAGAACCTGCTGGGCAAGCGCGTCGACTACTCCGGCCGTTCGGTCATCGTGGTTGGTCCGACGCTCAAGCTGCACCAGTGCGGACTGCCGAAGAAGATGGCGTTGGAGCTCTTCAAGCCCTTCGTCTTCTCGCGTCTGCAGCGTCTTGAGATGGCCTCGACCATCAAGGCCGCCAAGAAGATGGTGGAGCGGGAAGAGGCGGAAGTCTGGGACATCCTGGAAGACTGCATCCGCGAACATCCGGTCATGCTGAACCGTGCACCGACGCTGCATCGTCTTGGCATCCAGGCTTTCGAGCCGGTGTTGATCGAAGGTAAGGCGATCCAGCTGCATCCGCTGGTTTGCACCGCGTTCAACGCGGACTTCGATGGCGACCAGATGGCCGTTCACGTTCCGTTGTCGCTGGAAGCCCAGCTTGAAGCGCGCGTGCTGATGATGTCCACGAACAACATCCTGTCTCCGGCCAATGGTGATCCGATCATCGTGCCGTCGCAGGACGTTGTGCTTGGCCTCTACTGGATGAGCCGCGAACGTATCAACGCCAAGGGCGAGGGCATGGTCTTCGCTGATCCGGCCGAAGTGCGTCGCGCGTTCGACAACGGGATTGTGGATCTGCAGGCCAAGGTCAAGGTCCGCATGGACGACTGGATTGACCAGGAAGACGGGTCTGTCCAGGCCAAGCGCCATGTCGTGGAGACCACGGCGGGTCGTGCACTGCTGTCCGAGGTCCTGCCGGAAGGCATGCCGTTTGCCATGATCAACCGTGCGATGACCAAGAAGGCCATCTCCGCAGTGATCAACGCCAGCTACCGTCGCTGCGGCACCAAGGACAGCGTCGTCTTTGCTGACCAGTTGATGTACACCGGTTTTGCGATGTCGACCAAGGCGGGTATTTCCATCGCTGTGGGCGATATGGTCATCCCCGAGGAGAAGGAAGTCATCCTCGCCAAGGCGGCCGACGAAGTGAAGGCGATTGACGACGAATACACCTCTGGTCTGGTGACCGGCGGTGAGCGGTATAACCGCGTCGTGGACGTCTGGTCGCGTGCCAATGAGCAGGTGGCTCGCGCGATGATGGACAAGATTGGGCACGAGGAGACGACGGATGCCGACGGCAATACCGTCAAGACTCCTTCGTTCAACTCGATCTTCATGATGGCCGATTCCGGTGCGCGTGGTTCTGCCGCGCAGATCCGTCAGCTGGCCGGCATGCGTGGCCTGATGGCGAAGCCGGACGGCTCCATTATCGAAACCCCGATCACCGCGAACTTCCGTGAAGGGCTGAACATTCTGCAGTACTTCATCTCGACCCACGGCGCTCGTAAGGGTCTGGCGGATACCGCACTCAAGACCGCGAACTCGGGCTATCTGACCCGTCGCTTGGTTGACGTGGCGCAGGACGTGGTCGTGACCGAGGTCGATTGCGGCACCGACCAAGGTGTGGTGATGACGCCGATCGTCGAAGGTGGCGATGTGGTCGAGCCGCTGGGCGAGCGCGTACTGGGCCGCACGATTGCCAAGGACGTGATCGACCCGACGAGCAACGACGTGATCGCGGCCGCCGGCACCCTGATCGACGAGCGCTGGGTGGACCTGCTCGAAGCGAAGTCGGTTGACGAGATTGTCGTGCGCTCGGCGATTAGCTGTAAGACGCAGTTCGGTGTTTGCGCCTCCTGTTATGGGCGTGATCTGGCCCGCGGCCATCGCGTCAACATCGGTGAGGCGGTGGGCGTGATCGCGGCCCAGTCCATCGGTGAGCCTGGCACGCAGCTGACGATGCGTACCTTCCACGTGGGTGGTGCGGCGTCTCGTGCCGCGGCCACCGATGGGGTAGAAGCCAAGTTCGACGGTAAGGCCAAGCTGCACAACATCAAGACGGTGCAGCATGCTGACGGGCATCTCGTTGCGGTCTCTCGTTCCGGCGAAGTGGGTGTCATGGACGCCCACGGCCGCGAGCGCGAGCGCTACAAGATTCCTTACGGCGCCACGATCCTGATTCAGGAAGGTGACTCGGTGGATTCCGGCGCGCAGATGGCGAAGTGGGATCCCCACACCCATCCGATCGTGACCGAGCTGGCGGGTACCGTGAAGTTCGCTGATTTCGAGGACGGCCTGACTGTCCAGCGTGAAGTCGACGAAATGACGGGCATCTCGACGCTGGTTGTCACCGATCCTAAGTCTCGCGGCTCCGCGGGTAAGGACCTGCGCCCGATGATTCAGCTGATCGGCAGCGATGGCGAGCCGATGGTGTTCCCGGGTACGGATATTCCCGCGCAGTACTCACTACCGCCGAAAGCGATTGTGGTTGTTGAAGACGGCCAGACCGTTGTCATCGGTGACGTCGTGGCGCGTATCCCGCAGGAGGCATCGAAGTCTCGCGATATCACCGGTGGTCTGCCCCGCGTGGCTGACCTCTTCGAAGCTCGCAAGCCGAAGGATCCTGCCGTTCTGGCCGAAGCCTCCGGTACGATTCGTTTCGGCACCGGGACCAAGGGCAAGCAGCGCATCAAGATTGTCGCCAGTGGCGGCGACGAGACCGACATGCTGGTGCCGAAGTGGCAGCAGATCAACGTGTTCGAAGGTGAGCACGTCGAGAAGGGCGAAATCATCTCCGATGGTGAGCCTAGCGGTCACGACATCCTGCGTCTGCGCGGCGTAAGCGCCTTGTCCGAATACCTGGTCAAGGAAATTCAGGACGTCTACCGCCTCCAGGGTGTCGCGATCAACGACAAGCACATTGAGGTGATCATTCGCCAGATGCTGCGCAAGGTTGAAGTGGCCGATCCGGGTGACACGAAGCTGCTGCAGGGCGAGCAGCTTGAGCTGTCGACGGTGCTGGAGTCCAACCGCAAGGCGGAGTCCGAGGATCTGATCGCAGCGAAGTACGAGCGTTTGCTGCTTGGGATTACCAAGGCTAGCCTGTCGACCGAGTCGTTCATCTCTGCGGCCTCCTTCCAGGAGACAACACGCGTGCTGACTGAGGCCTCCGTGCGGGGCGCTCGCGATGATCTGCGTGGCCTGAAGGAGAACGTGATTGTGGGTCGTCTGATCCCCGCGGGCACGGGCCTGGCGCACCACAAGGCCCGTCGCGACCGTCGCAACCTCGTCATGGGGTTTGAGGACGCGGCCGCTGTTGAGGCCGCAGAGGCTCAAGCCGCCGCCGCAACCGAGATCCAAACCGGCGAGACGGACGGCGATCAAGCCTAGAAAGACGGGCTTGTCAGTGGTTCGCGCGAGCGTCTGCTGACAAGCCTTAAAAGGGTTGCGGATCGTCTTGACACCCCCGGGGTGACTCTGTACGATTCGCGCCCTCTCGAAGACGGGACGGTTTCGCCGTTCCGTCAATTTTTTGGCCTTTTTTCGGATATCCAGACTGTGCCAACGATTAATCAGCTAGTGCGCAAAGGGCGGCAAGCAAAGCCCGTCAAAAACGCGGTCCCGGCTCTGCAGGCCAGTCCGCAGAAGCGTGGGGTATGCACCCGCGTCTACACCACGACCCCGAAGAAGCCGAACTCTGCGCTGCGTAAGGTCGCGCGCGTTCGTCTCACTAACGGGTTTGAGGTCACCAGCTACATCGGTGGCGAGGGGCATAACCTTCAGGAGCACTCGGTCGTACTGATCCGTGGTGGTCGTGTGAAGGATTTGCCGGGTGTTCGTTATCACACCGTGCGCGGCGCGCTGGACACCAGTGGTGTCGAGGCTCGTCGTCAGGGTCGTTCCAAGTACGGCGCCAAGCGTCCGAAGAGTTAAGGAGTCAGGCGTATGTCACGTCGTCGTACCCCCGAAAAACGGGTCATCCTTCCGGATCCGAAGTTCAAGAGCGAGCTGCTGTCGAAGTTCATCAACATGATCATGATTGATGGCAAGAAATCGACCGCCGAGAGCATTGTTTACGGTGCCCTGGATCAGCTTCCTTCAGGCGAGCCCATGGAGGTTCTCGACGCTGCTCTGGAGAATGTCCGTCCGCTGGTCGAGGTCAAGTCTCGCCGTGTGGGTGGTGCGACCTACCAGGTGCCGGTCGAAGTGCGTGCGATTCGTCGCAACACGCTGGCCATGCGCTGGCTGATCGATGCCGCCCGTCGCCGTAGTGAGAAGGACATGGCTGCGCGTCTGGCGGGTGAGCTGGCTGATGCGTCGGAAAGCCGGGGCGCCGCTGTCAAGAAGCGTGAAGACACGCACCGCATGGCCGAAGCCAACCGCGCGTTCTCTCACTTCCGCTGGTAGTCGGCTGACTGCGAGCGCTCTCTCATGGCTAGAAAGCACCCGATCGATCGTTATCGAAACTTCGGCATCATGGCGCACATTGATGCCGGCAAGACGACAACGACCGAGCGCATCCTGTTCTACACGGGGGTGTCTCACAAGATGGGTGAGGTCCACGATGGCGCGGCCACGATGGACTGGATGGAGCAGGAGCAAGAGCGCGGCATCACGATTACCTCTGCGGCGACGACCTGCTTCTGGCAGGGCATGGAGAAGCAGTACGACGAGCACCGGCTGAATATCATCGACACGCCTGGGCATGTCGACTTCACGATTGAGGTCGAACGCTCGCTGCGTGTGCTGGACAGCGCGGTCTGCGTGTTGGACGCGAATGCCGGTGTCGAGCCGCAAACAGAAACGGTCTGGCGCCAGGCGAACAAGTACCGTGTTCCGCGGTTGGTGTTCGTTAACAAGATGGACAAGATCGGCGCGGATTACGGCCGCTGCATCAAGATGCTCAAGGAGCGCTTGGGTGCGGCGCCGGTGCCCATTCAGTTGCCGATCGGCGCGGAGGATCACTTCGAGGGCGTCGTTGATCTGCTGCGGATGAAGGCGATTTACTGGGAGGCCGATGACCTTGGCATGACCTTCCAGGAGCGCGAGATACCGGACGCGCTTAAAGCCGCCGCGGTCCAGGGGCGCGAGGTGATGGTCGAGGCTGCTGCCGAGGCCAATGAAGGGCTGATGGACAAGTATCTCGAGGCGGGCGACTTGTCGCTGGCCGAGATCAAGGCAGGGCTGCGTGCGAGAGTGATCGCTACCGAGATCGTGCTTACGCTGTGCGGCACGGCCTTCAAGAACAAGGGCGTTCAGGCGCTGCTTGACGCGGTGATTGAATTCATGCCGTCGCCAACCGAGGTGCCTGCCATTCATGGCGTGGACCCGGATGACGAGGCGAAGCTGATCGAACGGCATCCGTCGGATGAGGAGCCGTTCGCGGCGCTGGCCTTCAAGATTGCGACCGATCCTTATGTCGGTACGCTGACATTTGTCCGGGTTTATTCGGGCGTGTTGGCATCTGGGGATACGGTGTACAACCCGATTGAGCGAAAGAAAGAGCGCATCGGTCGCCTGCTGCAAATGCATTCCAATTCTCGGGAAGAGATCAAGGAAGTGCGCGCGGGCGATATCTGCGCGATTGTTGGGCTGAAGAATGTAACGACCGGGACCACGCTTTGCAGCATGGATCAGCCGGTGATCCTGGAGCGAATGGACTTTCCGGACCCGGTGATTTCAATCGCCGTAGAGCCGAAGACCAAGGTCGATCAGGAGAAGATGGGTGTTGCGCTGAGCAAGTTGGCTCAGGAAGATCCGTCGTTTCGTGTGCATACGGACGAAGAGTCCGGGCAGACGATTATTTCCGGCATGGGCGAGCTGCATCTGGAAATCATCGTCGATCGCATGCGTCGTGAGTTCAATGTGGAATCGAATGTGGGTCGGCCGCAGGTTGCGTATCGCGAAACGATCCGCAAGACGGTCGAGCAGGAAGGAAAGTTTGTGCGCCAGTCAGGCGGCCGGGGTCAATACGGTCACGTGCTGGTGCGGCTGGAGCCTCGGGAGCCGGGTGCCGGTTTCGAATTTGTGAACGAGATCGTCGGCGGTGTGGTCCCACGGGAATACATCCCGGCGGTCGGCAAAGGGATCGAGGAGTCGCTGCAAAATGGCGTCGTGCTCGGGTACCCGGTGGTCGATGTGAAGGCCACGTTGTTCGATGGTTCGTATCACGAGGTTGACTCCAGCGAAACGGCGTTTAAGATTGCCGCCTCCATGGCCTTCCGTGACGGTGTAGCCAAGGCCGATCCGGTCTTGCTGGAACCGATCATGGCGGTCAGCGTGGTGACGCCGGAAGAGTATATGGGTGACGTGATGGGTGATTTGAATCGCCGTCGCGGGCTCGTGCAAGGGATGGAAGAAACGCCATCCGGAAAAACCGTATCGGCAGAAGTGCCGTTATCCGAAATGTTCGGATACGCGACCGATCTGCGCTCCATGAGCCAGGGTCGGGCGACATACACCATGCAGTTTAAGAAGTACTCAGAAGCACCTTCGAATGTGACCGAAGGTCTGAAGAAGGCTTCGTAATCTCTACTATCAGATTCGAGAAAGAAGGGACCGACTCATGTCGAAGGAAAAGTTCGAGCGTAACAAGCCGCACGTGAACGTCGGCACCATCGGTCACGTTGACCATGGCAAGACCACGTTGACGGCCGCACTGACCATTTGCCAGGCCAAGAAGTTTGGCGGTGAGCAGCGTGCCTACGATCAGATTGATAACGCGCCGGAAGAGAAGGCTCGCGGTATCACGATCGCCACGGCTCACGTGGAATATGAGTCGGAAGCGCGCCATTACGCTCACGTTGACTGCCCCGGTCACGCTGACTACGTCAAGAACATGATCACCGGTGCTGCGCAGATGGACGGCGCGATCCTGGTCGTGTCCGCTGCTGATGGCCCGATGCCGCAGACGCGTGAGCACATCCTCCTGGCGCGCCAGGTTGGCGTGCCTTACATCGTCGTGTTCCTGAACAAGGCCGATATGGTCGACGATCCGGAGCTGCTCGAGCTGGTCGAAATGGAAGTTCGTGAGCTGCTGGACGCCTACGAATTCCCTGGCGACGACACCCCGATCATCACCGGCTCCGCGCTGAAGGCAGTCGAAGGTGATGAGTCCGAAATCGGCTCCCAGGCCATCGACAAGCTGATCACTGCGCTGGACGAGTACATTCCAGAGCCAGAGCGCGCGATTGATGGCACCTTCCTGATGCCGGTGGAGGACGTGTTCTCGATCTCAGGTCGCGGCACCGTGGCCACTGGTCGCATCGAGCGCGGCATTGTGAAGGTCGGTGAAGAAATCGAAATCGTCGGCATCAAGGACACCGTAAAGACGACGGTGACCGGTGTTGAAATGTTCCGCAAGCTGCTGGACGAAGGTCGCGCTGGCGACAACGTTGGAGTGCTGCTGCGCGGAACCAAGCGCGAGGACATCGAGCGCGGCCAGGTTCTGGCCAAGCCGGGTTCGATTACGCCGCATACCGCGTTTGAAGCCGAGGTCTACATCCTGAAGAAAGAAGAGGGCGGTCGTCACACGCCTTTCTTCCAGGGCTACCGTCCGCAGTTCTACTTCCGTACGACGGATGTCACCGGTGCGTGCACCCTGGCTGAAGGCACGGAAATGGTCATGCCGGGCGACAACGTGAACCTGAACGTCGAGTTGATTGCACCGATCGCCATGGAAGATGGTCTGCGCTTCGCGATTCGTGAAGGTGGCCGTACCGTGGGTGCGGGCGTCGTCGTCAAGATCCTCAAGTAATTATCCGGTTAGGTGTGAGGGCGAGGCGGCAGAGGTCCTGCCTCTGCCCCTCACCCCTCGCCCCTAACCCCTGACGGCATACCCATGGCACAGAATCAGAACATCCGAATTCGGCTTAAGGCTTTCGATCATCGCCTGATTGACAAGTCCGCTCGTGAGATCGTGGAAACCGCCAAGCGCACTGGCGCGATGGTTCGTGGTCCGATCCCCTTGCCGACTCGCAAAGAAAAATTTACAATACTCATCTCGCCGCACGTTAACAAAGACGCGCGGGATCAGTATGAGGTTCGCACCCACAAGCGCTTGATGGAAATCGTCGATCCTACGGAGAAGACGGTTGATGCGCTGATGAAGCTCGATCTTGCAGCGGGTGTGGATGTACAAATCAAGCTGAACTAATCTGCGGGCCGGAATGGCCGTGGAGGTACAGCACGTCCGGGCGATCCGGATGAGGGCGCGGCAAGCGCCCGTTTCAAGCGCCGCGGCGCTTGATTCGGCTTGCAGAAGAAGCACCAGGCACGTCGCGTAGCGAAACGGTCCGGGGTCCGAAGCAAGTTGAGCTTGAAGTTAAGCTGCTTAGGTGGCGCACTTCACGAAACAGATCATTGAACGTTTGTCCGTCGTGTGCGGGCAGGCGTTTGTGTCGCTAATTGTTTGTTGGGCGTGCGGTTGTCGAAATCGCGCGCACTGCTGAGGAAACGGCAATGTCTTTCGGACTGGTCGGAAAAAAACGAGGCATGACGCGCTTGTTCACCGAAGCCGGTGTTTCCGTGCCCGTCACTGTGATCGAGGTCGAGCCGAATCGGATCACCCAGATCAAGAGTGACGAGACGGATGGTTACACCGCTGTGCAGGTGACCATTGGTGAGCGTCGCGCAACCCGCGTGACGAAGGCCATGGCGGGTCATTTCAAGAAGGCGGGCACCGAAGCGGGTCGCGGTGTGTGGGAATTCCGTGCGAGCGCGGAGCAGCTCGACGGGTTGCAGGCCGGTGCCGAGGTCAAGGTTGACCAGTTCGAGGCCGGCCAGACTGTGGACGTGACGGGTATCTCCATCGGTAAGGGGTTTGCCGGCACGATCAAGCGCCACAACTTCCACCATCAGCGGATGTCGCACGGTAACTCGCTGTCACATCGTGCGCCGGGTTCGATTGGTCAGAACCAGACGCCGGGTCGCGTGTTCAAGGGCAAGAAGATGGCTGGGCAGATGGGTAACAAGCGCGTCACCGTGCAAAACCTCGAAGTGGTTCGAGTTGATGCCGAACGCAACCTGCTGCTGGTTAAGGGTGGGATCCCCGGTGCGGCCGGCGCGGATGTCTTGGTTCGTCTGGCGGTGAAGGGTTAGTCATGGATCTTCAAGTTCACAACGGTTCTAGCGTCAGCGTGTCGGATGCCGTGTTCGGCGCTGACTTCAACGAGTCGCTGGTGCATCAAGTCGTGGTTGCGTATCTGGCCGGTGGCCGTGCGGGCACGAAGGCGCAGAAGGGTCGTTCGGATGTTCGCGGCGGTGGCCGTAAGCCGTGGCGTCAGAAGGGCACCGGGCGGGCGCGCGCGGGTACGATTCGCAGCCCCATCTTCACCGGTGGCGGGAAGGTTTTCGCAGCGACACCGCGCGATTTCTCCCAGAAGGTCAATCGCAAGATGTATCGCGGTGGTCTGCGCTCGATCCTCTCCGAGCTGCAGCGCCAGGAGCGTCTGGTTGTCGTCGACGAGTTCAAGTTGGAGTCGGCCAAGACGAAAGCTCTGATCGCTAAGTTGGCAGAGTTGGGCGCGCCGCGTGCATTGGTCGTGCTGCCAGACGTTGACGAGGGTGTTTATCTCGCGTCACGGAATATTCCTTACGTTGACGTAATCGATACGGCAGCGTTGAACCCTGCAGCACTCGTGGGTGCCGAGAAGGTGATCATGAGTGTCGCTGCGGTCGAGCGCGTCCAGGAGTGGCTGGCATGAACCAGGAACGTCTGATGAATATTCTCCGCGCGCCGATCGTGTCGGAGAAAAGCACCAACGTCGCTGAGCAGCACAACCAGGCTGTTTTTGAAGTGGCGACGGACGCGACCAAGATTGAAATCAAGAAGGCTGTTGAACTGCTGTTCAAAGTCGAGGTGAATTCCGTGCGCACGGTTGTCGTCAAGGGCAAGCGCAAGCGTTTTGGCCGGGTAGAAGGCCGTCGGAAAGACACCAAGAAGGCTTACGTCCAGCTGGGCGAAGGTCAAGAAATCGATTTCGTCGGCCTGAGCTAATCGGAGCGGACCCATGGCATTGAAGAAAGCAAAGCCAACGTCAGCCGGTCGACGTTTTGTCGTCCAGGTGCATAACGCCGACCTGCACAAGGGTCAGCCGCATGCCGCGTTGGTGGAAAAGAAAACCAAGTCGGGTGGGCGTAATAACGCAGGCCGGATCACCACGCGTCATCGCGGTGGTGGTCACAAGCAGCGTTACCGCATTATCGACTTTAAGCGGAACAAGGATGGCGTGCCGGGTCGCGTAGAGCGCCTGGAGTACGATCCGAACCGCTCTGCGCATATCGCATTGATTCTGTTCGCCGATGGCGAGCGTCGCTACATGATCGCGCCCAAGGGCCTGAGCGTGGGCGACAAGGTGCAGTCGGGCTTTGATGCGCCGATCAAGCCGGGCAATGCATTGCCGCTGCGCAACATCCCGGTCGGTACGCAGGTGCATTGCATCGAAATGCGTCCTGGCAAGGGTGCGCAGATTGCGCGTAGCGCCGGTGGCACTGCGCAGCTGGTGGCTCGCGAAGGTGAGTACGCCACGCTGCGGCTGCGCTCCGGCGAAATGCGCAAGGTGCATTCGGCTTGCCGCGCCACGATTGGCGAGGTTGGTAACTCCGAGCACAGCCTTCGCTCATTGGGCAAGGCGGGTGCGACACGCTGGAAGGGCATCCGCCCGACCGTGCGTGGTGTTGCCATGAACCCGGTTGATCACCCGCATGGTGGTGGTGAAGGTCGAACCTCTGGTGGCCGTCATCCCGTGACGCCCTGGGGTGTGAAGACCAAGGGTAAGAAGACTCGGAAGAACAAGCGGACGGACGCCATGATTGTGCGCCGTCGTAACAAGCGCTAGGAGGTTAGGCCGTGCCGCGCTCATTAAAGAAGGGCCCGTTTGTTGACGGGCATCTGGCCAAGAAAGTGGCCGCGACGCAAGACGCCCGCGTCAAGCGTCCGATCAAGACCTGGTCGCGCCGTTCCATGGTTACGCCAGACATGGTCGGACTGACCATTGCTGTCCATAACGGCCGCCAGCATGTGCCGGTGTTCGTGACGGACAACATGGTGGGTCACAAGTTGGGCGAGTTTTCGCCGACTCGGACCTTTAAGGGGCATCTTGCGGACAGAAAGGCGAAGTAACGATGCACACGCAAGCCACACTCCGCTATGCACGCCTGTCACCGCAGAAGGCCGCGCTGGTCGCCGACCAGATTCGTGGGCTTCCGGTGGAACGCGCGCTGAACCTGCTGGCCTATAGCCCGAAGAAAGCGGCTCACATCATCCGCAAGGTCTTGGAGTCCGCGATCGCGAACGCCGAGAACAATGACGGCGCCGATGTTGACGAGCTGAAGGTTTCGGCCATCTGGGTTAACCAGGCGCCGGTTTTCAAGCGCGTGAAGCCGCGTGCACGCGGTCGTGCTGATCGTATTACCAAGCGCAACAGCCACATCACCGTTCAGGTGGGGGACGAGTAAGCATGGGTCAGAAAGTACATCCCGTTGGTTTCCGCCTCGGTATCACGAGTGAGTGGAAGTCGCGCTGGTATGCCGAGCGCAAGGCTTATGCCGACACGCTGGCGACGGATCTGGAAGTCCGCAAGTTTCTGAAGAAGAAGCTGTCGCATGCTTCCGTGAGCCGCATCCAGATCGACCGTCCCGCGCGGACTGCGCGCATCACCATCCACACGGCGCGGCCGGGGATCGTGATCGGCAAGAAGGGTGAAGACATCGAGCGTTTGCGCTCCGAATGCGCCAAGCGCATGGGCGTGCCGGTTCACGTGAACGTCGAGGAAATCCGCAAGCCGGAACTCGACGCCACGCTGGTCGCCGAATCGGTCGCGCAGCAGCTCGAGCGCCGCATCATGTTCCGCCGCGCGATGAAACGCGCAGTCGGTAACGCGATGCGCCTAGGTGCTGGCGGTATCCGGATTCAGGTCGGTGGTCGCCTTAACGGTGCCGAGATTGCTCGCACCGAGTGGTATCGCGAAGGCCGCGTGCCTCTGCACACCCTGCGTGCCGACGTGGACTACGGCACGGCCGAAGCCCACACGACCTATGGCGTGATCGGCATCAAGGTTTGGGTGTTCAAGGGCGAAGTGTTCAACAAGCCGGACGAATCGACCAACGAGTCGGCGGCTGCGTAATCAGGAACCCACGTCATGATGCAACCGAAACGGACGAAGTTCCGCAAACAACATAAGGGTCGCAACCGCGGGTTGGCGATCAACGGTAACAAGGTGAGCTTCGGCGAGTACGGCCTAAAGGCTGTGGGTCGTGGTCGCATTACCGCGCGGCAGATTGAGGCCGCGCGTCGTGCGATGACCCGTCACGTAAAACGTGGCGGCAAGATCTGGATCCGAATTTTCCCGGACGTGCCGGTCACAAAGAAGCCCATCGAAGTACGCATGGGTAAAGGTAAGGGCAATGTCGAGTATTGGGTCGCCAAGATCCAGCCCGGCAAGATGCTCTACGAAATGGAAGGTGTGCCGGAAGACATCGCGCGAGAGGCGTTCCGCCTGGCCGCAGCGAAGCTTCCTGTGCAGACGCAGTTTGTATCTCGGACGGTGCTCTGATCATGAAGGCTTCAGAATTTAATAAGTCTTTGGCTGCCAAGAGCGAAGCCGAGTTGAAGGACGAGTTGCTGTCGCTTGCGCGAGAGCATTTCAACCTGCGCATGCAGCTCGCGACCGGCCAGCTGACCCAGATGCACCGCATTCGTGATGTGAAGCGGAACATTGCGCGTGTCAAAACCGCAATCAGTACCCGCTCCACCGTTGAACAGGCTGGCTAGTCATGACTGAAGCGACAGAAAATAAGGTTCAGCACGCCGTCGTAGGGCGCGTGGTGTCCGATAAGAGCGACAAGACCATCACGGTGCTCGTTGAGCGACGTGAAAAGCACCCGCTGTACGGCAAGTACATCCGCCGCAGCACCAAGGTGCATGCGCATGATGCAGAGAACTCGGCCAAGGCCGGCGATCTGGTCCGCGTGGTGTCCTGTCGTCCGATCTCCAAACAGAAGACATGGCGACTGGTTGAAGTCGTCGAGTCGGCTGTCGTCTAACGAGGCGAAAGCGATGATTCAGACAGAAAGCATGCTGAATGCCGCTGATAACAGCGGCGCCCGTCGCGTGATGTGCGTGAAGGTGCTCGGCGGTTCGCACCGTCGCTACGCCCATATCGGCGACATCATCAAAGTGACGGTGAAGGACGCGATTCCGCGCGGCAAGGTCAAGAAAGGCGAGGTTCATACGGCCGTGGTCGTTCGCACCCGCCGTGGTGTTCGCCGGCCTGACGGCTCGGTGATTCGTTTCGACACCAATGCCGCGGTGCTACTGAACCAGAAGCTGGAGCCGATCGGCACCCGCATCTTCGGCCCAGTGACGCGTGAACTGCGTGAGAAGTACATGCGGATCATTTCTCTCGCACCGGAGGTGCTGTGATGCGGCGCTTGAAATCAGGTGACGAGGTGATCGTCATTGCAGGTAAGGACAAAGGCCGTCGTGGTGCGGTTTCGCGTGTCGTGTCCGAGGAGCGTGTGCTCGTCGAAGGCATCAACATCGCGAAAAAGCACGTTAAGCCGAACCCGAACGCGGGCGTGGCTGGCGGCATTGTTGAACAGGAAATGCCAATCCACGTGTCCAACGTGATGCTCTACAACTCGGAAACGGGCAAGGGTGATCGTGTGGGCTACCGCTGGGTCGGCGAGGGTGATGCGCGCCAGAAGGAGCGCTACTTTAAGTCAACCGACAAGGCCGTTGAGGTCTAACGGATAGGGCGATGTCTACACTGGCAACACGTTACAATGAGGCCTTACGCCCAGAGCTGATGAAGAAGCTCGACTGCGGCGTGATGGAAGCACCGCGTCTGGTCAAGATCACCCTGAACATGGGGCTTGGCGAGGCTGTGGCCGACAAGAAGATTCTGGAGAACGCGGTCGAAGACATGGCGAAAATCGCCGGTCAGAAGCCGATCGTGACCTATGCGCGCAAATCCGTCGCCGGCTTCAAGATTCGCGAAGGCTGGCCGATTGGCGCCAAGGTCACGCTGCGTCGGGCGCACATGTATGAGTTTCTCGAACGACTCGTGCACGTTGCGCTTCCACGCATCCGGGATTTTCGCGGTCTGAATCCGAAGTCGTTCGACGGCCGCGGAAACTACACCATGGGTGTGAACGAACAGATCATCTTCCCGGAAATCGACTACGACAAGGTCGATGCGCTGCGGGGGATGGATATCACGATTACGACAACGGCTCGGAACAACGAAGAAGGTCGGGCATTGCTCGATGCGTTCGAGTTCCCATTCCGCAATTAAGGACGGTTAGGACCTTATGGCGAAGAAGAGCATGATCGCGCGCGAAGTCAAGCGCGCCAAGCTGGTGGAGAAGTACGCTGAAAAGCGCTCCGCGTTGAAGGCGAAGATTACGGATCCTGAGACCAGCTTCGAAGAGCGGTATGCAGCGGTGCAAGCCCTGCAGGCTTTGCCGCGCGATGCGAGCCCTGTTCGCAAGCGCAACCGCTGCAACGTGACGGGACGGCCGCGTGGTTATTACCGCAAGTTCGGTCTTGCTCGTAACAAGCTGCGCGAAGCAGCAATGAATGGCGAAGTCCCCGGACTCGTCAAGTCCAGTTGGTAAATGGGATATCGGTGTTGCTATGAGCATGACTGATCCGATCTCCGACATGCTGACCCGCATCCGCAACGGCCAAGCCGCGCGGAAGAAAGAGGTTCGTATGCCGGCGTCGAAAGTGAAAAAAGCGATTGCCGAGGTGCTGAAGGAGGAGGGCTTTATTGCCGACTTCAACGCCACGGATGTCAATGGAAAGCCGACCCTGGTGGTCGCGCTCAAGTACTTCGAGGGCAGAGGTGTCATCGAGCACTTGCAGCGTGTCAGCAAGCCCTCGCTACGGATTTACCGTGGCAAGGACAACTTGCCGGAAGTGCTGGGCGGTTTGGGTATTGCCATTGTGTCGACCTCTGCGGGTGTGATCTCCGATCGCCGCGCACGTGAGATCGGCCAGGGTGGCGAAGTGCTTTGCACGGTGGCCTGATATGAGTCGCGTAGCCAAGAATCCAATCACCTTGCCTGCTGGCGTCGAGGTCAAACTCGCCGACGGTCGTGTTGTGGTGAAGGGCAAGAACGGGCAGCTGGACATGGATGTGCCGACCGGCATCGACCTGGCGGTCGAAGACGGCCTGGTTCGGGTGTCCGACGAGTCCATCGCCCGCAATACCGCGCTGTCAGGCACGATGCGAGCGCTTGTCAACAACATGGTTGTTGGCGTGAGCACCGGTTTCGAGCGTCGCCTGCAGCTGGTCGGCGTGGGTTACCGCGCCCAGGCGCAGGGCAACAAGCTCAACCTCGCACTCGGTTTTTCGCACCCCATCGATTACCCGGTGCCGGAAGGCATCACGGTCGAGACCCCGTCTCAGACCGAAATCGTCATCAAGGGTGCGAACAAGCAGGTTGTTGGGCAAGTGGCCGCTGAAATCCGGGCGTTTCGTCCGCCGGAGCCTTACAAGGGCAAGGGTGTGCGTTACTCGGATGAGCGGGTCCTTCGGAAAGAAGCGAAGAAGAAGTAAGCCATGGCCGACAAGAGCAAACGTATCCGTCGTGCGCGCAAGGTGCGCGCCAAGATCCGCGAACTGCGGGTGCCGCGTCTGTGCGTGCACCGGACGCCGCGGCACATTTACGCCCAGGTCATCGATGCAAACGGCGGCAAAACGCTGGCGTCTGCTTCCACCATCGACAAGTCGCTACGCGGCGAGGTCGAGGGACATGCGGGCAACGTCGACGCAGCCGCGTTGGTCGGCAAGACGCTGGCAGAGCGCGCTAAGGCAGCTGGTGTTGAAACCGTCGCCTTCGATCGTTCTGGTTTCCGTTACCACGGCCGGGTGAAAGCGCTCGCCGACGCCGCTCGCGAGGGCGGCCTCAAGTTTTAGGGCACTGAGATGGCAAGAAACGACAACAACAATGGGCAGGGTGACCTGCTCGAGAAGCTGGTCACGGTTAATCGTGTCGCCAAAGTGGTCAAGGGTGGTCGCCAGTTCGGCTTCACCGCCTTGACCGTGGTTGGCGATGGCGATGGCCGCGTAGGCTTCGGCTACGGCAAGGCCCGTGAAGTGCCTCTGGCGATCCAGAAAGCGATGGAACAGGCGCGCAAGAACATGGTCACTGTACCGTTGACCTCTGGCACCCTGCAGCACCCGATTCAGGGTCGTCATGGCGCGACGCGTGTGATCATGCGGCCGGCCTCTGACGGTACCGGTGTGATTGCCGGCGGTGCGATGCGCGCCGTGTTCGAAGTGGCGGGTGTGCAGAACGTGTTGGCCAAGAGCTACGGGTCGCGTAACCCGGTGAACCTGGTGCGCGCAACCGTGAACGCCCTGACCAACATGAACGACCCCGAATACATTGCCGCCAAGCGCGGTAAGACCGTCGAAGAGATTCGCGCGTAAGCGGAGCAGCATCTGATGAGCAGCGAAAAGACTATCCGCGTGACCCTTGTGAAGAGCCTGATCGGTCGTCTCAAGACGCACCAGGCGTGCGCACGGGGCCTGGGAATCCGCCGCATGCACCAGACAGTCGACGTCGTTACGACGCCGGAAAACATGGGCATGGTTCGCAAGATCGACTACCTGCTTCGTGTTGAAGAAGCGGTCGAGGACTAAGACATGCAACTGAACGGACTGAAGCCTGCGAAGGGCTCGAAAAAACTGCGTAACCGCGTGGGCCGAGGTCATTCGTCCGGCAACGGCAAGACCTGTGGTCGCGGCGTAAAGGGTCAGAAGTCCCGGAGCGGCGGTATGCCGAAGCCAGGGTTCGAAGGCGGTCAGATGCCTTTGCAGCGCCGGTTGCCGAAGCGTGGTTTCCGGTCACGTACCAGCCCGCTGGTGGCTGAGCTGCGGCTGGATACGCTGGACAAAACCGGTTTGGAGACCGTGGATCTCGCGGCGCTCAAGGGCGCTGGCCTGCTCAACGGTAACGTCTTGGATTGCAAGATCATCGGCTCGGGCGAGATCACGCGTGCGGTCAAGGTGGTTGGGCTGCGGGTGACCGCGGGCGCGACCAAGGCGATTGAAGCAGCTGGCGGCAGCGTCGGAACCGCATAATGGCTCGACAGGGTGCCAATCCAGCCGCTCGCGGCATGATGCCGGACGTCTCCAAGCTTGGAGAGGTGCGCAGCCGCCTGCTGTTTTTGCTCGGCGCGCTGGTCGTATACCGCATCGGATCCTTCATTCCGGTGCCGGGAATCGACCCGCAACAGCTAGCTGCGCTCTTTGAAGCGCAGCGCGGCACCATCCTGGACATGTTCAATATGTTCTCGGGTGGGGCGCTGGAGCGGCTCAGCATCTTCGCGTTGGGCATCATGCCGTACATCTCCGCGAGCATCATCATGCAGCTGATGGCAGCTGTTTATGAGCCGCTCAAGGAGCTGAAGAAGGAAGGCGAGGCCGGACGACGCAAGATCACGCAGTACACACGGTACGGGACGTTGCTGCTGGCGACCTTCCAGTCTGTTGGTGCGGCGGTCGCATTGCAGAACAGCGGTGTCGCGATCAGTCCGGGCATGCCGTTCATCTTCACAGCGGCGGTTTCGCTGGTGACCGGCACCATCTTTTTGATGTGGCTCGGCGAGCAAGTGACGGAACGTGGCATTGGCAACGGGATCTCGATGATCATCTTTGCCAGCATTGTTGCGGGGCTGCCTACCGCCTTAGGTGCCACGGCGCAGCTCGTGAGCGAAGGGTCGATGGCGTCCTGGCAGGTTGTGCTGCTGTTCGTCGTCGCCGTAGGTGTGACGTGGTTTGTGGTGTTTGTGGAGCGCGCGCAGCGCCGTATCCCGGTACACCATGCGCGCCGCCAGCAAGGTCGGAAGATGTTCGCGGCGCAGACACAGCATCTGCCGCTCAAGCTGAATATGAGCGGGGTGATTCCGCCGATTTTTGCGTCGTCGATCATTCTGTTTCCGGCGTCGATCGTGCGGTTCTTCGGCGAGAGCGGGCCGGGCTTCTTGCAGTCCATCGCGAACGCGCTGTCGCCGGGTCAGCCGCTGTATGTATTGCTGTACGCGTTGATGATCGTGTTCTTCTGCTTCTTCTACACCGCGCTCGTGTTCGATTCGCGTGAGACGGCGGACAACTTGAAGAAGTCGGGTGCGTTCATCCCTGGTGTGCGGCCTGGCGCGCAGACCGCTCGCTATATCGACAACGTACTGACAAAGCTCACGGTAGCCGGGGCGGCGTACATCACGCTGGTCTGTCTGTTGCCGGAGTTTCTGATTCTTGAGTGGAACGTACCGTTTTATTTTGGTGGTACGAGCCTGCTCATTATTGTGGTCGTGGTCATGGATTTCATGGCCCAGCTACAGGCGCATCTGATGTCCCACCAGTACGAGGGACTGATGAAGAAGGCGAATTTGCGGGCACCGGGTGGTGCCGGCGTGACACGGTAACAAGAGGATCGACGCATGAAAGTTCGAGCGTCTGTGAAGAAGATCTGCCGCAACTGCAAGATCATCCGTCGGCACGGTACCGTGCGCGTGATTTGCACCGACCCGCGGCACAAACAGCGCCAGGGTTAAGCGGTAGTAGGCACGGTCAAAACGACGTGTCTTGAAAACACAGCTATTTTCAGGTAAATTCGCGCGCCTTTTTCGGGCCGCGCAGGCAGTTCACAGGAGTTAGAGCATGGCGCGTATTGCAGGCGTCAACGTACCAGCCAATAAGCATGCAGTGATTGCACTGCAGTCGATTTATGGCATCGGCCAGACCCGCGCTAAGGCAATCTGTGAAGAGGCCGGCGTTGCACCGAATATGAAGGTGAAGGAACTGGCCGAACCGGAAGTCGAAGGGCTGCGTACGGCTGTTGCGAAATACATCGTTGAAGGTGATCTCCGGCGTGAGATCAGCATGAACATCAAGCGACTGATGGATCTGGGTTGCTACCGCGGCATTCGTCATCGTCGTGGTCTCCCGGTTCGTGGTCAGCGCACTCGTACCAACGCACGGACCCGTAAGGGCCCGCGTCGTCCGATTCGTAAGTAGGTTTAATTCATGGCCAAGGCTCAGGTGCGTCCGCGTAAGCGGGTCAAGAAGAATATTGCGGACGGCATCGCGCACGTCCACGCAACGTTCAACAACACCATCATCACGATCACCGATCGTCAGGGCAATGCGTTGTCGTGGGCGACAGCGGGTGGCAGCGGCTTCAAGGGCTCTCGCAAGTCCACGCCGTTTGCTGCGCAGATTGCCGCTGAAAAGGCCGGCACTGCCGCTGCCGAGCATGGCGTGAAGAATCTTGAAGTTCGCGTCAAGGGCCCTGGCCCGGGTCGCGAGTCCGCGGTGCGCGCGTTGAACAACGCGGGATTCCGTATTACGAACATTGCTGACGTGACGCCGATCCCGCACAACGGCTGCCGTCCTCCGAAAAAACGTCGGGTTTAAGTCATGGCGAAGTACACAGGACCCAAGTGCAAGCAGTCCCGTCGTTCGGGCACCGATCTGTTCCTCAAGGGACGTGGTCGCTCGATCGAAACGAAATGCCGCATCGACACGCCGCCGGGTATGCACGGCAGCCGTCGGCAGCGCCTTTCGGACTATGCGCTTCAGTTGCATGAAAAGCAGAAGCTCAAGCACATGTACGGTGTGCTGGAGCGTCAGTTCCGCAACTACTACAAGAAAGCTGCGCAGCAGAAAGGCTCCACCGGTCTGCTGCTGCTCCAGATGCTGGAATGCCGGCTGGACAACGTCGTCTACCGCATGGGGTTCGGCTCCACGCGTGCCGAGGCTCGTCAGCTCGTCAACCACAAGTCCATCGTGGTTAACGGCCAGGTCGTGAATATCCCGTCGTACCAGGTTGGCCCTGGTGACATCGTCGAGATTCGCGAAAAGTCGCGGACACAGACGCGGATTCAGGCTGCGGTCGAAGTCGCGTCCCAGCTGGGCTTCCCTGAGTGGATGGAAGTCGACGAGAAAAAGCTGACCGGCACGTTCAAGACGCGTCCCGATCGCGATCAGATTCTCCCGGACATCAACGAGAATCTCGTCGTCGAGCTTTACTCCAAGTAAGACATCTTGGTCTCAGTGCCGGTCTCCGGCGCTGAGGTCCTACGAGTCGGGCCTTGTGCCCGACTTTGCAATTTGGTTTGTGAGGTACGTTACCTATGACCGGTCCCTCAAAAGACTTGCTGAAGCCTCGTCGCGTTGACGTCGATCAGGTTTCCGATACGCGCGCACGGGTTTCCATCGAGCCGCTGGAACGCGGCTATGGCCATACGCTCGGTAATGCGCTGCGACGCATTCTGCTGTCCTCGATTCCTGGCGCGGCGATTGTCGAAGCCGAAATCGAAGGCGTGCTGCACGAGTACACCACCATCGAAGGTGTACAGGAAGATGTCCTGGATATCCTCCTGAACCTGAAAGGCGTGGCGGTTCGTCTAAACGCTCGTGAAACGGCCGAGCTGCGTCTGTCCAAGGACGGCGACGGTGTCGTGACTGCGGGTGACATCACCGTGGATCACGACGTTGAAATCGTGAACCCGGATCATGTGATCGCGCACCTCACCGGCGGCAAGCTGTCGATGGTGCTGAAGATTGCATCCGGTCGTGGTTACCAGCCGGCTGCCAGCGTGGCCAAGGTGAGCGAAGAAGAAGGCTCCGGCGTGGGTCGCCTGCGCCTGGACGCATCGTTCTCGCCGGTTCGTCGCGTGAGCTACGCAGTGGAACGCGCCCGTGTCGAGCAGCGCACCGATCTGGACAAGTTGATTCTCGACATCGACACCAACGGCAGCGTAGACGCCGGTGATGCCGTGCAGACTGCCGCGCAGATCCTGCGCGATCAGGTTGCCGTGTTTGTTGACCTGGACGCCGAAGCCGCCGCAACGGTTGAAGAGCCCACTGAGGTTATCAACCCGATGCTGCTCAAGCCGATTGACGAGCTGGATCTCACGGTCCGTTCGGCCAACTGCCTCAAGGCGGAGAACGTCTACTTCATCGGTGACCTGGTGCAGCGCACCGAGACCGAATTGATGAAGACACCGAACCTCGGCAAGAAATCACTGAACGAGATCAAGGAAGTGCTGGAAAGCCACGGCCTCGGACTCGGTATGGAACTGGACAGCTGGACGCCTCCGAAAGTCGGCGCCGGCGAATCGGCCTAAATCAGGCCGGGACTGGAGATAGAGAGCCATGCGGCATCGTAACGCTGGAACCAACTTTGGACGCGAGCAGGGTCATCGCAAGTCGATGATGCAGAACCTGGCCAACTCGCTGTTCGAGCACGAAATGATTCGCACCACCTTGCCCAAGGCGAAGGAGCTGCGTCGCTTCGCCGAGCCGTTCATCACGCGTGCGAAGGCCGACTCCGTGCATAACCGCCGGATCACCTTTGACCGTCTGCGCGACAAGAAAACCGTTGGCAAGCTGTTCACCGACCTCGGTCCTCGCTACAAAGAGCGTCCTGGTGGTTACATCCGGATCCTCAAGTGCGGTTTCCGGCCGGGTGACAATGCGCCGATGGCGTATGTGGAGTTGGTCGATCGTCCTGTCGATGGCGGTGACGCTGAATAGGCATTAGTGCCACTGACGTGAGTTGATATCGGGCGCTTCGGCGCCCGATGTCGTTTGAGCGGTGTCTTGTCGCGGTTCAGCGCTTTATATTGTCGAAGCTTTGCAAGATAGAAGGCCGTCGCGCTACAGATTAGGCACTGAATGTCAAATTAAGCAGCATTAAGCGCATAATAGTGCCGCTTTGCCCTGTGTTTCCGAAATCAACAAAGCGCATGAACCTCCGGCCGTTAAGCCAGATGGAATTAAATGCAGTCTCCAAACGCCTCAACACAAGACCACGGAAAACGCTGAGGTACAGTACGCCAGAGCCAGAAATGCAGAAACTGTTGCGCTGACCGTCTGAATCCAAGACGGCTAGAAATGGGGGGATTACCCAATGATATGCTCTTCGGTATGTCGCTTCTTCACGTCCAATCTCCTGACTCTCAGTGACTGGACTCCAGATCGTCGTGCTACTCAATTTCGGGGGGATGTCAGCAGCAACACGGAGGTCAGGCCAACGCGGACTGATTCAAAGTAAATGGCCTACGGGCTTTCCGGGGCGATTCACAGAGTCGCACGTCAAGACCGGAAGTTTTCAGACCTTTTCAAACCGTCCGGGGAAATAGGGTAGAACCCGGAGATTACCCTTCGGCGCCAGAGTGCGTTTGGATTGGGCAGCTATGATGTCCCCACAAAGCTGGTCCCAGCTCGCGGCTTTGTTGCACATAAGGGCAATAGCGTCCATCCATATACGCGCGCGTGGTCACCGCCAGCCCGCCGATCACGATCAACCAGAGGCAGCCGACGAACAGCGCTTGTGAGTGGGATACTCTCTCAAGGTTGTTGCTCACCGTCAATTGCGCCCGCCAGCGCGGATCTTCCCCGAGGAAAATTCCGTTCGCTATCCCCAGCATGCACACCAGCATGAATTGGCTCATTGGCATCAGAGCTATGCCGGATACCATGGCGTGAATCAACATTGCAGTCACCACCCAGATCACCGTGACCAGCATCCAAAGCTGCTCCGAGCCATCTGGCGTCCGCGCGACCAGGCGAAATAACCGACCGTAGAGAACAGTCGTGAATGCCGCAAGCGCCAACGCCGCTAGCAGTCCTCCTTCGAACCAAAACTGCAGTAAAGCGTTGTGGGTGTGCGCAGTGGTGCTATGTTCCACTACTAATGGGAAACTGCCTGGACCGTATCCGACAACCGGGCTGTGACGCAATGCTTCTAGCGTCTTGCGCCAAAGTTCAAAACGTCCTGCGTCCGATGTGGATACTGCGCCGACGTCTCCGCCATACACCCAATTCGTTAGTAAGAAGTGGATAAGCACAGCTCCGATCATCGTGGCAAAAGGAAGGCCCAGACGCAGAACTGTTTTGTAGCGCCGAAGAACGACAAGTACGGCGAATAGCAGTACGGACGAGCCGATGAGCGCGTAAGTAGGTCCAGCGCCTTGCGCTGCTAGTCCACTCACCAGGAATAGGCATGCAGTTGTTGACCAGCCAACTACTCGACGGGTTGGTGCACCTTTTAGCGAGGCGCCACAGGCAACCAACAGAAAAATTGGTGAAACTATTTGAGAAAAGAATCGCGGGTGCTCGAAATATATGAAGAGGTTCGTTCCGCGTACCGGGAGGCCTTCATAGATTGCGGCCGCTAAGAGCGGTCCAAGGTATTGAGCGAATGCTGCTGCGCTGACTATAAGCGCAGTGAGTTGATACGGCCCTAAAAATTTATAGGGGTTCCGCGATACTTCGACGGTAACCACGCCGTAGAAGACGATGGCAAGGATGTAGTTGTATGCGCTGCTGAGGCCCAGCACTCGAAACCGCAACTCCGCCAAGTCCAAGCTGAGTGCAGTAATAAGTCCGAACGGAAGCGCGAGCAGTAAAAGGCTTGCTAAATCTTGTCGAAACAGCCTCTGTAAGCTTGCGGTAGAGCCACGCTGGAGGGAAAACAGAAGGATAGTAAAGCTAAATAGACCCAAGGCTAGCCCGCGCCGAATGTCGTAAACGCCGTAGCTGTGTAGCGATGGGCTGGCGAATAGGAGCAACAACGCTGCCGCTAGAACCGCTGCGATCAATGGTTAGTTCCGTTTCGCGCTTGGATGATGACACGTCACCGAATCAGATAAGCTCGGAGGGGTGGCGGCAGTTTAATGGAGTCGACTTTTCTGGTGGTTGCTGCAGGCTGATTGTCGCAATTCCGTGATTTATGACGTTGCCAGAAGGCAGCGGCCAAAGAGAAGGCCCGTCTAGACGGGCCTTCCGAGCGCGGCTGGCCGGCCGCAGTCAT
>Ga0208330_1000143_pt1 | contig 44174 bp, 35 predicted proteins | sample DeeseametaMP1896_FD_184180 | JGI IMG/M metagenome (GOLD analysis project Ga0208330, IMG submission 184180) | Marine microbial communities from the Deep Pacific Ocean - MP1896 (SPAdes) | ecosystem: Environmental > Aquatic > Marine > Oceanic | place: East of Hawaii, North Pacific Ocean | collected... | reverse complement strand
GGAGCGGATGACGAGACTCGAACTCGCGACATCGACCTTGGGAAGGTCGCGCTCTACCAACTGAGCTACATCCGCACGGCCGGTGTGACCAGCCGCGCACATGCTAGACGATCAGGTGGTGGTCCGGTGCGGCGGCCGCGCCAGCGTGGGCCAGCGGGGGTCGAGGCCGTCGCCGGAGGAGCGGCCGGTGAGGCGGCGGTGCACCCAGGGGGCGGCGGAGTCGCGGACCCAGGCGGCGTGCTGGCGCCACTGCTCGCGACGGGCGAGCTCGGTGATCTCGCGCGGGTCGGGGATCGGCACGTCGTGCACCACGCCGAGGGCGTCGAGGACGGCGACGGCCATCCGCTGGTGGCCGGCGGGGCCCATGTGCATGCGGTCCTCGTCCCAGTAGCCCCAGTGGCGGTACTCCCGCATCCGCCAGAAGTCCACGACGGTCGCGCCGTGCCGGTCGGCGGCCTCGCGGACCAGCTCGTTGTAGAGCGCGAAGCGGCCGCGCAGGAGGCGGTACGTCGCGGAGCCGCCCGGGTCGAAGGCGGTGAAGACGACCACCCGGGCACCGGACGCGGCCAGGCGCGCCAGCCCGTCGTCGTACGCCGCGACGAGCATGTCGACGTCGACGCTGGGCCGCAGGATGTCGTTGGCGCCGGCGTAGACGGTCACGAGGTCGGGCTCGAGGGCCAGGGCCGGCTCGAGCTGCTCGGCGAGGATCGGCAGCAGCTTGCGACCGCGGATCGCCAGGTTGGCGTAGCCGAAGTCGGGCTCGCGCTCGGCGAGCACCTCGGCGACGCGGTCGGCCCAGCCGCGCACGCCGTTGGGTCGGGTCGGGTCGGGGTCGCCGACGCCCTCGGTGAAGGAGTCGCCGAGGGCGACGTAGCGCTGGAAGCTCACGACCCCATCGTGCCCGGGCGGTCCTCGCGCCCGAACGCCGAGGTGGCCGCGGTGACCTCGGCGGTGACCTCGGCGACCAGGGCCGAGAGCCGTGCGCGGTCCGCGTCCGGTGCCTGCGCCTCGAGCGCCGCGCAGGCCTCGGAGAGGCGCATCGCCCCGACGGAGGCCGAGGCGCTCTTCATGGCGTGCCCGATGCCCGAAGCGGTCGCGCCGTCGTGCGCGGCCACCGCGGTGGCCAGTCGCTGCACCGACTCGGCCGCGTCGCGTCCCCACGCGGAGACCAGTCGCTCGCGGACCTCCGCGCCGGCGGCGCCCATCGCGGAGACCAATCCGTCGAGCACGGCCGGGTCGACCACGGCTGTGCGGGAAGTGGCAGGCGGGAGTGCGGCGTCCGGAGCGCGCGGCGGTGCCGGTGGAGCGGACGCCGGGGCGGTCCCGGCCCCGTCCACGACAGCACCGGCGCGCTGCAGCACGGCCACGAGGTCCTCGGGCCGCACCGGCTTGGCGAGGTGGTCGTCCATCCCGGCCTCCAGCGACTCGGTCCGGTGCTCGACCAGCGCGTTGGCGGTCATCGCCACGATCCGCGGCTGGCGCTCGGCGGGGAGCTCGGTGCGGATGCGGCGGGTGGCCTCGAGCCCGTCCATGACCGGCATCTGCACGTCCATGAGGACCAGGTCGTAGTCGGTGCGGCGGACGGCCTCGAGCGCCTCCTGGCCGTTGGCGACGATGTCGGGGCGCTGGCCGAGCCGGCCGAGCATGAGGCCGGCGACCTTCTGGTTGACCTCGTTGTCCTCGGCCACGAGCAGGCGCAGCGGCGCGAGGTCGGAGGCGTCCCCGGCGGCGCGCCCGTGGCGCGGCGACGAGGCGGCGCCCAGGGCGTGGGCGAGCGCGTCGCGCAACGCGGCGGCCTTGACCGGCTTCGTCAGCTGCAGCATCTCCAGCGCGCGGACCGCCTCGACCTTCTCGCCGAGGGAGGTCAGCAGGACCAGCGGCACCCGGCCCCACCCGTGCGCCTCGCGCAGCCCCTTGGCGAGGGCCGCGCCGTCCATGCCCGGCATGTGCATGTCGAGGACGGCGATGTCGGCCTCGAGCCCCTCGGTCAGGACCTCGAGCAGGGCCTCGCGCGGGTCGCCGTGGTCGACGACCTCCATGCCCCACCCCTCGAGCTGGGCGCGCAGGATGCGGCGGTTGGTCTCGTTGTCGTCGACGACCAGGGCGCGCGTGCCCGGCAGCTGGGCAGGGACCGGTGCGGGGCGGTCCTGATCGGCGCTGCGTCCCAGGCGGGCGGTGACGGTGAACGTCGATCCGGCGCCCGGGGTGCTGTCGACGGTGATGTCGCCGCCCATCGCCTCGGCCAGGCGACGGCTGATCGCCAGACCGAGCCCGGTGCCGCCGTACATCCGGGTGGTGCTGGAGTCGACCTGGCTGAAGGAGCGGAAGAGCCGGTTGATCCGCTCGGGCGGGATGCCGATGCCGGTGTCGCGCACCGCCAGCGAGATCAACGGTCGCTCGGGGTCCTCCTCGGCCACGCGGACCGACACCTGCACCTCGCCGGCGGGGGTGAACTTCACGGCGTTGCCGACGAGGTTGACCAGGACCTGCCGCAGGCGGGTGACGTCGCCGACGACCATGCGGGGCACGTCGGGGGCGACGTCGGCGATGAGGTCGAGGTCCTTGGCGCCCGCGACGGCGGCCAGCAGGTCGAGGGTGGTGTCCACGGCCTCGGGGAGTGAGAACACGGTCTCCTCGAGGTCGAGCTGACCGGACTCGATCTTCGAGAAGTCCAGGATGTCGTTGATGATCGAGAGGAGCGTGTCACTGGAGGAGCGGATGGTCTCGGCGTAGTCGCGCTGCTCGGGCGTGAGGTCGCTGTCCAGCAGCAGCCCGGACATGCCGACCACGGCGTTCATCGGGGTGCGGATCTCGTGGCTCATCGTGGCGAGGAACGCCGACTTCGCGGCGTTGGCGGACTCGGCTTCCTGGCGGGCCTCGACGAGGTGCTGCTCGCGGAGCATGACGGCCTCGGCCAGCGCGTCCAGCCCCTCCCCGATGGACCGCAGCTCGCGCGGCTCGGTGACCTCGCTGCGGGCGCGCAGGTCGCCCTGCCGCAGCCGGCTGATCGTCGCCAGCAGGGAGGCGACGGGTCGCACGACGAGGTCCTGGAGGCCGCGGCGTTGCCGCTGGACCAGCAGGAGGGCGATCGCGAGCATGGCCGCCTCGAGGGCGAACACCACCCGCATCAGCCGGCTCTGGGTCCGCTCGTCGGCCGTGATCTGTGCATCGACGGCGTCCCGCAGGGCGCTCTGCTGCTCGCGGTAGTCGTCGAAGAGCCGCTTCCCGCGGAGCACGAACGACGTGGTCTCCGACGCCGCCGGGCGGTTGGAGATGGTCGCGCCGAGGGACAGGGCGGTGCCGGCCCAGCGCAGCCGCCAGGCGTCGATGGACTCCTGCGTGCGGTCGAGCGCGACCTGGATCTCGGGCTGCGCGAGCAGCCCGCGGGCCCGGGGCAGCTGGGTGCGCACGGCGGTCGTGCCGTCGCGGTAGGGCTCGAGGAAGACCGACTGCCCGGTCACGAGGTAGGCGCGCAGCGCGGTCTCCTGGTCGAGCATGCCGCGGTGCGCGAGGCTCACCGCCCGGCTCCCGTCCTGGAGGCGCTGCTGACGCGGCTCGAGGACGGTCGCGAGCACGACCGCCAGCCCCACGTTGACCAGCACCACGATCGCCACGACGACCAGGCCGGTGCGGGAGACGCGGCTGACGCGCTTGGCGAGACTCACGCCGCCATGGTTCCACGGTCGCTGCGGCGAGAGGGCGGGTCCGGCGCGGCGTACGGACGATAGGTTGACCCCGTGCTGCTCTCAGACCGGGACATCCTCGCCGAGATCGACGCGGGCCGGGTCGTGCTCGACCCCTACGAGCCGGGCATGCTCCAGCCGTCCTCGATCGACGTGCGGCTGGACCGCTTCTTCCGGGTCTTCGACAACCACAAGTACCCCCACATCGACCCCGCGCAGGACCAGTCCGACCTGACCCGGCTGGTCGAGCCCGACGGCGACGAGCCGTTCATCCTGCACCCGGGCGAGTTCGTGCTGGGGTCGACGTACGAGACCGTCACCCTCCCCGACGACATCGCGGCGCGGGTCGAGGGCAAGTCCTCGTTAGGGCGCCTGGGTCTGCTCACCCACGCCACCGCCGGCTATGTGGTTATCTGTAGCGATCCCGAGAAGTCCCAGGTCAACCCACACTCATACGTGGACGACATGTCTACGACGTGCTCCGAGGTCGATCTGGAGGTCGCCGCATGATCCTGTCCGACGGAACCATCAGGCGCCTGATCAACGAGGGGTCGATCGGTCTCGAACCGATCACCAAAGACCAGATCCAGCCCGGCAGTGTCGACGTTCGCCTGGACCGCAAGTTCCGGGTCTTCCGCAACCACACAGCCGTCTGCGTCGACCCCTACGACCCGCCGACCGACCTCACAGAGGTAGTCGAGATCGCCGACGGCGAAGCATTCGTTCTCCACCCAGGTGAGTTCGTGCTCGGCTCGACCATCGAGCACATCCGCCTTCCCGACGACCTAGTGGCCCGCGTCGATGGCAAGTCGAGCATCGGCAGATACGGCATCTTGGTGCACGCGACTGCCGGTTTCATCGACGCCTCATTCACTGGGAACGTCGTCTTGGAGTTGTCGAACGTGTCCAGCCTGCCGTTCAAACTGTGGCCAGGGATGAAGATCGGGCAGATCTCCTTCATGCGACTTGACCAGCCAGCCGAGCGCCCCTACGGACACCCGGACCTCGGCTCGAAGTACCAGGGACAGACCGGGCCGGTCGGCAGCCAGTACGACGCGAACCAGGCGCCAGTCTTGCCAGAAGGTCGTTGACGAAGCAGGCGAGGGGCCCGAGCAGCCACGTGTCCCTCACCTGCTGCATGGGGCTCACCGCGTATGCATGTGGCCACCATTGAGCAGACGACCAGTCTCGACGGTCAACGGAATCGCGCTGGCGCGGTCCTCCTCTTGCGCCTGCTTGGTTGGGAGCGACCGTCGTTGAAACCGCCTCGCACTCCCTCACTGGAAGGTCAGCCAACCGCTCGGCAGCGCGACGTGGGGCCCCGTGTAGAGGTGCTGGTATCGCGATCGGCCTCAGACACTTATTGAAGGCGCTCTCGGCGAGCGGGATCTGGCGCAGCCCGTCCTTGCGTCTCCTTGGGAAGATCGAACTGGGGTGTCAGGGACCGAAGTGCGTTGCTGCATCAGCGAGCAAGGGGTAGGCGCTTCACCACACCTCTCGAAGGTGGGCTGGGCCTACCTCGGTCTCGATCTGAGTAGGGGATGACGGGTCAGGATCGTCGCAGGGTCGTGGGGTCGGTTGGAGACAAGTAGCGGTCACGCATCCAGTCCTCCTCGATGAAGGTCAGCAGAACGAGGACGACCTGCTCGATGTAGTGCTGGACACGGCCTAGGACTTGGTACTCCGAGTCGACGCACTCGTGGTCGGTCGGAAGGCCGAGGCTGTTGATCCTTTGAACTCCCATCAAAGACGCAGCCCGGCGACCCAGCGATTCCTTCTCGCGAGAGCCCACTTCGATGAGCGGCTCGTCGAGGGCTGGTGTCCCAGCGATCTCGTACGCCTGAATCAGGTACCGGCTAGCCAGCAGGAGGGCCCTGGTGTGTACCTCCTCCAACCCGGGTTGAGTCGGGTCATCGGTGGGCTCCGTTTCTCGAAGCATCACCGTGATCTCGCTCAGCAACAGATCAATGAGCAGGCACGGGGCGTAGGCCTCGGGCGAGGGAGCCCGGTCGGCAGGGGATGGCATCGTGACTCACCCCTGGTCCAGATCGTCGGACAGGGCCGCTGGATCGAGGCTCGCCGGGCAGAACATGGGGGACTCCAGTGCCGGGTTCGTCGCATCGACCCGTTTCCGCTGCCCGTGGTTCGGGGACTGGCGCTCTGCGCTCAACGGGCGGTGAGTGTTGTGACGAATGTTGGTCTGGATGCTGTCGAACATGGGCTTCTCTATCGGACGTTCGGGCGGACGGAGTGCGGAAAGTTCGCGCGGTCGTGCCTGAGCAGCAGGCTGCGACGGGCCAGGGAGATGAAGTAGGCGGCCCTGGCGATGGCGAGAGCCTCGCGGCGGGTGGGCAGGTTGTCGGGGTTACTGCCCTTGACCAGGAATGCGATGGCCTGGGCTAGAAGGTCCTCGACCTGGCGGCAAGCGGCCTCGGATGTCGGCATCGCGGGGTCGAGGTGGTTGCTGTGGGTCATGAGATTCCCTTCGCATGCTGGTTGTGGTTCTGGCTGACCGTGGGGTGGGGCAGCAGGTTGCTCGTGAGTCGCTGCTCGGCGAGAAGGTCACCGATGCGGGCCTCTGCGGCCCTGAGTTCGCGACGTAGACGCCGGTTCTCTGCTTGCAGCGCGGCGTTGATGCTCTTGACGGACTCGGCGGTGGCAGCGGTCCTGGCGGGTGCCGAGGCGCCACTGCTGGCCTTGGCAGCGTTGATCTGCCGCATGACTTCTGGACGCTTGCCGACGGTGGACCGGTGAACACCGGCGCGCTTGGCCACGCGGGTGACCGTGATGGGAGTTCCCTCGCGGAGCATGGTGCGGAAGGCGTCGAGGATCTGCTCGTCGGCGTTCCTGGTACGGGCCGTGCTGGAGGCACGCAGTCCGGCAGTGTTGCGTTCGCCGGCCATCAGTGCTCCTTGACGGTGTCGGACAGTGGACTGGCACTGCGGTCGAAATCGAAGGCCGCGTCGATGGCCGCCCGTGCATTCGAAGGCTCGACCCGACCGGCCTCCCCAGTGCTTGGCGGAGTGTTCGCGAGGACGCTTGGGTCGACCGGGATGTTGCTGGAGAAGACCTGGTCCATGCGGTCGAGGTAGTGCTGTGCGGCGTTGCGGACGGTGGTGGGGGCTAGGCGCGCGTACACCTCGGTCATCTGGACAGACGAGTGGTCGAGGAAGGTGCGGACGACCTCCAGCGGAACACCGGCGTTGACCATGCGTGTCCCCACCGTGTGGCGGAACTGGTGAGGCGTGATGTGGACGCTCCGCCCTGCCTCGTCGCGAAGATCGAGACCGGTACGCCAGTCCTTGAATGCTTCCTTGAAGGCCGAGGCCGCGAAGGGTTCTGCACCTGTGGGGTTCTGGCGCTGGCGAGGGAACATCCACGGCGTGCGTGGCCACTGCGCAAGGGCCCGCTCACGCTGCGCGAGTAGGACGAGGGCCAGTGCGCCGCTGATCGGGATGATGGCTTCGCGCTTGAACTTCGTGTTCATGAAGCGAAGCAGGAACCGTCCGCTGGGGTCTCGCACGACTGAGTCGATAGACAGACGTCGCGCGCACTGTCCGCGCAACCCGGTCTCGATGAGCAGTTGCACCAACACGCGGGCTTCAGGGCTGCGGATCGAGGCGAGCGACTCGGGTGTCTCGATCTGAGCCATAACGAATTCGCTGATGGCGCGGGGCGCGGACTTGCTCGTTTGTGGCCTGTCCTCGCGGTAAACCTGGACGGTCGAGGACAGGCCCTTGGCGGCGCCGCTGCGATGCGCGAAATCGAGGAAGGAACTGAGGTCCGTCAGAAGGGACCGGCGGTAGTTCTTGGCGTACCCGGCTTGGCGCAGTGCGCGCACGAATAGTTCGATGGAGGCGCGGGACAGGTCTTCCGGAGCGCCGGGCAGGGCGCGCCTCTTGCTCAACAATCGAGAGAAAGTGCGGATTGAGCGAATGTTGCCCTGGATAGTGGAGATCTCTTTGGTGTTGAGGCGGTGCAGAATCCAGGCCTTCGTGGCTTCCTTCAACCAGTGAGGCTCGATCTCAGCGAAGGACAGGTGACGGGAGGCGCCTCGCGCCACAAGGTCGAATCCGAGCGCGACCAGGTCCCACTTGTCCCGCTCAAAGATGTCGACGCTGTCCATGTCCCGGAGCAAGCGCAGCATCTCCAAGGCGAATCGGGCGAAGCCCACGATCTGGGGATTCGAGGTGACCGCCCGGAAGGCGGCAACCAAGTCGTCCTCGCCCATGAGCAGCGTGGTGATGCCGGTCCTACGCAGGCAGGTCATGAAGGTCGAGTGCTGGTCCGTGCGCCACTGTGCCTTGCCCTGGTCATGGCGGCATTGCAACGCGAAGAAGACCTCCCACTGCAACGCTTCCGGCACCCCGATGGTGCGAAACTTGGGAGTGTTGGTCTCGCGGCGGCCCGCGACGAACTCGTCCAGGGTCAGGGGCGGGCGTCCGGTGCGAATGCGGTGTTGACGGGCGCTCTCGTAGCGGTCTGAGTGGGCGTCGCACATGCGGGTGTCTTCGTCGGTAGTGGCCTCATGGCGCGGCGAGACAGGGAAAGCACACCATGGGACGTAGCAGGTCTGGATCTCCCGGCCAGCGAACTCGTCGGTCTCGATCAGGCTGGCAACCATCCGGTCGTATTCGCCTTCGAAATGGGCGCGAGCGGTTGCCTCGTGGCGACGACACACCTTGCCCGGTGCGGAGCGGCGGCACCCCTGTACTGGGCAGGGCCGTACCGCGTTGTTGCGCGCGAGACTGGACGGGGCCATCGCCTCGTCACTCGTGACCCAGGTGTCGAGATCGGGGCGCTGAGCGTTGTCCCACATGCGCTGGTGGCGAGCGCACAGGCGGTTAGCGTGGGCCGGGCCGTCGCAGGTCTCGACCCGGCAGATCCGTGGCCACAGGGCGGGGTCACCGGGTTGCGGGGTGTAGACCGCTTGGGCGAACTCCGGTCGCACCGCACCGCGAAGGGTCTCCAACCAGGACATGGGTGCCTGCTGGCCCCGGTCGTCGATGTCCGGGACAAGCGCGAGGGGGTTGAGGTCACGCACCGTGTGCCTCCGTTCCCGCCGCAGGTGTCGCGTCATCGATGGCTTCCCTGGACAACTCACTGGGGCCGTCGTAGAGCAGGCCGGTGTCGATGAGGTGCTGTCGCACGAGTTCCGGCGACAGGTGGGAGTAGATGTCGATGGTCGTGGCGATCGACCTGTGGGTGAGCAGCGCCGACAAGACCTCCATGTCTACGCCTGCTGCCCGGCACTGGGTGGCGAAGGTGTGCCGGAATTGGTGAGGGGTGAAGTGGAACCCGACCTTCTTGCGAGTGCGACGCACGAGGGCGTTTACGTTCGAGTACGTCATCGGTGCTCCGATGACTCCGGCGCCGATGTTGACGAAGACATAGTCCGAACCGGCTGAAGCCGCCTCGTCCTGCACAAATTCGATGTAGGCATCGACTAGCACCTGAGCCATAGGAATCTGGGCTAGCACCTCGCCGTCACCGTCGGCTGGCTGCTTTGCGCGGGCTCCGTTGACGTTGTCCTCGCGAGCGGTGATCGCCACGGTGTTGGTGTCGAAGTTGATGTCCTCGTGGCGCAGACCCAGGGCCTGCCCGATGCGCATCCCGGTCGTTAGGAGCAACAGGAAGAGCAGACGATCGCGCGCGTTGGTTTGAGCGTCGATGACGGCGCGCGCTTGCTCCAAGGTGAGGTCGACAACTCGCTTCTTGGGCTCGTTGAGTTTGACCAGTCGCTCCTGCGTGTCACCTGACGCGAGGCCGTGCAGGAACCCCTTGTAGGGAGAGCGCTTGTTCTCCGACAGCAGTTTCTCGATGACTGCGATGCCGTGGCGCTGGTGGAACTTGTAGAAGCCGTAGACCGACGTGAGGTGGTGATTAATCGTGCTTCGGGTGCGGACGTTGTCGGCGAACAGCGGCACCACCCGCCCGTCGCCGCGAGCGAGCCACCCTGCGTACTCGCCTAGGGTCCTGAGCATGTTGTTCGCGTCGTCCCAAGCGATCCGCCGCCGGTTGAGGTAACCGACGAAGACGCTCAGGTGGTAGGCGTAGTTACGCACCGTGTATGGCGAGCGCCCGATGTTGTGCAGGTGTGTCAAGAAGGTCGCGATTGGCGCGACCTCGCGGTACGCGTGGTCAACGACCGTGAACCCCTCGTGATCAGGGTGTCCTATGGGTCCTCCGACGCGAATGACGCGAAGGGGTTCTGGTGCCTCGCGGGGCGGGAGGGGCGCATTGTGCATGGCTGCTCCTGAGTCGGACAGCCCATGACTCAGCCCTGTCGAGCGTGAGTCATGAGTCGTCGGTCGGGGCCCCGAGCCAAGTGGCCCGGGATCTGCCCGACATCGACGACTGCATATCTCCATGAGACCACAGCGCAGCACGTATGTCGAACAGACGTTCGAATGACTCGCGGATGATCAGCCCGTTCGCCAGCGATCACATCGGGTGATCACACAGAGCAAGAATCTGGACGGAATCTGCGGCGCGGGAGACGGAAAATCGCTCCAGGTGGAAATCGGCTCCACCCCCACCGAGACCCCGAAAGTCGCGCTGAGCAGCGGTTTCAGGTCTCAGATCGAGTCTGGCCAAGGCCAGTCAACTGGGCGCTTGCGCGTCCCCATCGTGACGGCGATGTACTGCTGCGTCTTCCAGAACGAAGGGATAGCCCCGGGAATCAACTCCGCCAGGACAGCCATGTCCGTCGGTGTCAGAGCCATGCCGCCGTTGAGTCGCTTGCCCCAGTCCTCTTCGGCCCGGTCGCGACCGTCCTGCCTGAAGAGTTGGGCCTGCCCAGTGCCCCGGCGACGCTTGTACAGGCGCACGTTCATGACCCAGAAGTTGTGCATCAGGACTGCCGCGAAGTCGAGATGCTCACGCCGCGAAGCGTCGGGTCCGGGCGCAGTCCACTTGCGAGCCGGAGCGTTTGGATCGCCGAAAGCCTCCGGTGGGGTGCAGTACCGCTTGGGCAGCGGCTTCTTCGGCTTCCTCGGCGGTGGCACGCGCACAACCTAAACGCACACTTGCGGCGATGTATGCAGTCCACGTGGGTCGCTAGTTCGCCGATGACTCCCAGGAGCAGAAGTCGCGGCGTCTGCACCCACTTGTCCGTGCTCTCAGGCACGATGCACAAAGCAAAGACCACGCCAGAAGGAACCGCCTTGCCGAAGATCACCACCCAGGACCTGGAGTCACGACTCTGGGGCGCGGCCAACGCCCTGCGCGGCCCCGTCGACCCCGCAGACTTCAAGACCTACGTCTTCCCACTGCTGTTCTGGAAGTGGATCAGCGACACCTGGGTCCACGAACAGGACGAGGCGTACGAGGAGTTCGGCGACGACCTGACCGACGAGATCGAAGCCGACTACCACCGCTTCGTCGTCCCCGAACGAACCCTGTGGTCCGAGGTCACCAAGACCACCCAGGTCGGCCTCGGTGGTCGCATCGGGAAGGCGCTCGCCCAGATCGAGTCCGCGAACGTCGACGTCCTCGCCAACATCTTCGGGGACGCCGCCTGGGGCAACGACGAGCGCCTCCCGGAGTCTGCCCTCATCGCCCTGGTCGACGAGTTCAACAAGATCCCGCTCGACCCCGAGTCGGTCTCCCACGACGCCCTCGGCCACGCCTACGAGTACCTGCTCAAACAGTTCGCTGAGGCGTCCGGCAAGAAGGCCGGAGAGTTCTTCACCCCGCCAGTCGTCGTGCACCTGCTCGTCGGCATCCTGGCGCCTCAGCCCGGCGAGTCCGTCTACGACCCCGCGTGCGGGTCCGGCGGCATGCTGGTGGAGACCATCAACGCCGTGAACGCCTCAGGCGGCGACGGACGCGAGGTGCGGCTGTACGGCCAGGAAGTCAACCTCACCACCTCCGCCATCGCCCGCATGAACCTCGCGTTCCACAAAGTCGCCGCCTCCGAGATCAAGCGCGGCGACACCCTGCGCGCCCCGCAGTTCCGTGACGACACCACCGGCATCCGCCAGTTCGACGTCGTGCTGGCCAACCCGCCGTTCTCGCTCTCCAACTGGGGAGCCGACACCTGGGCTGCCGACCCACGCTCCTTCTGCGGTGTCCCGCCCGCGAAGAACGGCGACTACGCCTGGATCCAGCACATGATCTGCTCGATGCGCGACAAGACGGGCCGCGTCGGCGTCGTCATGCCGCACGGCGTCCTGTTCCGCGGCGGCGCCGAGGCGAAGATCCGCGAGTGCCTCATCCGAGAGGACCGGTTGGAGGCGGTCATCGGACTCCCGCCGAACCTCTTCTACTCCACCTCCATCCCCGCCTGCCTGCTGATCTTCAAGAACACCAAGGACGCCGCGCGCAAGGACCACGTCCTCTTCGTCGACGGCTCCGCCCGCTTCGTGAAGGGCAAGAACCAGAACGTCATGTCCGAGGACGACATGAACGCCGTCCTGGCCGCCTACCAGACCGGCGAGGACCCCGACGGCGACGACGGCGTCAACGTCCGGCTCGTGCCCGTCAGCGAGATCGAGGAGAACGGCTACGACCTCAACATCGGACGCTACGTCCGAGCCGCCGCCGAGGAAGGTGCCGACCTCGACACAGCGCTCAAGGCGTACGCCGACGCGCGGGCCGCCCGCATCGAGGCCGAGCAGCGGATGTTCGAGCGCCTCGCCGCCGCCGGGATCGAGGTGCCCGGTGTCTGAGTGGCGGCGTACGGCCCTCGGCGACGTAATGGCTCTCGATCTGGAAACCGTCGATGTCCGTGACAGTGGCCAGTACCCGGTAGTCGGGGTCCTGAATCGAGGCCGCGGACTCCTCTATCGGCAGCCGATTGCTGGCACGGAGACCCAGTACAAGACGCTTAACCTGATTCGTCCCGGGCAGGTCGTGTACAGCCGATTGAAGGCGTTTGAAGGTGCGATTACGGTGGCGCCTGCTGACCTCGGGGATGCCTTCGCGTCGCAAGAATTTCCTACGTTCTCGTGCGGCCCCGCCCTCCTCCCGGGTTACTTCCGACTCTTGACCACCACTCCTGATCTCTGGGATGACCTCCAGAACCTGTCGACCGGCATGGGTGGTCGCCGAGAGCGGGTCAAGCCAGCCGACTTCCTGACGCTGAGGATCCCGCTCCCGCCCCTTGCCGAGCAGCGGCGCATCGTGGACGTCATGGCTGCGGTCGACGCGCAGATCGAGGCCTTGGAGGCGGAGGTTGCGGCGATCGCGACGACCCTCCAGCGGGCCCGCGATACGTGCGTGCGGGCCATCGAGGCACCGACCCTGTCCGACCTGTTGGATCGAATCGAGAGCGGTCGCAGTCAGGTGACCGACGGTGACGCGTGGGTGCCTGGGGCAGCCAGCATCTTGAAGGTCAGCGCCGTTCAGCACGGAAAGTTCCAGCCCCATGAAGCCAAGTTCGTCGCGGACGCTGCCGGACTACCGGAGATCGCTCGTGTCAACGTGGGCGACCTCCTGATCACTCGTTCGAACACTCCTGATCGTGTCGGTTTCGCCGCCGTCGTTGATGCCGTTGAGCCCGATACCTTCATGCCCGATCTCGTCTGGCGCTTGGTCCCGAAGGATTCTTCGCTAGTCCGATACCTCGGACACGCTCTTGCTTCGTCAGAGATGCGAGCGCGAGTTACGGGCGCTGCGTCCGGCACGAGCATGTCGATGCGGAAGATCAACAAGCGCAGCCTCGGGGAACTCCGCCTGCCATTGATGGACGAGGCCCAGCGCGGCGACTACACGGCGCTCTGCGATGCGTTGTCCTTGACGCTCGCTCAATTGGACAGCCAGGTCCGGTCGGCAAGGTCTCTCCGATCCGCCGTCCTTTCAGGCCTGCTGTCCCAGCAGGTCGAGATCCCTGAGTCTTACGACGTGCTCCTCGACGACGCCTTGGAGGTGTCCGCATGACCCCGCCGCCCACCTTCTCTGAGTCCTCGACCGTGCAGGCGTGGCTGGTCGAGCGACTCGTCTCGCTCGGCTGGACACACGTGCAGGGGCGTGACCTGCCGCGGCAGAAGACCGATGTCCTGGTCGAGGACTGGCTTGTTGAGGCGATGACGCGACTGAATCCGGAGATCGCTGAGGAGCCTGCGTCTGTCGACGAGGTGCTGCCGCTGATCCGTATGAACGTGATGTCGGCTGCCACTGACGGGTTGCTAGCGGCGAACGAGTCGATGACGACGATGCTGCGCGGCCAGCGCGCGGTGAAGTACATCGGCACTGAGGACTACACGCCGCTGCGACTGATCGACCTCTCAATAGATCCGGCCACCGACCCGATCAGCCGGGAGAACACCTATGTGGTGGCAGATGAGGTCACGTTCGGCCCTCCTGGGCGTGAGCGACGCTTCGACGTGGTGCTCTACGTCAACGGCATCCCTCTGGTCGTCATCGAGACCAAGACGCCGGTAAAGGCATCGGTCTCCTGGCTTAACGGCGCCAAGGACCTCGCGTCGGTGTACGTCCCGCAGCACCCGACTTTTTTCGCTACCAACCTGCTGATGGCCGCCACCGAGGGTCGTGCGTTCCACTACGGCGCCATCGGTCAACCTGCGGTGGACTGGCAGATGTGGGGCTCCCTGGAGGACCCCTACGACCTGGACGGCTTCGAGCGTGTCGCCCGGTCCGTGGACCTGCTGCTGCGCCCCGGGATGGTGCTCTCGCTGCTGCGTGACTACGTGCTGTTCGAGCAGCCTGAGGGGTCAGGGGCGCCGCGCAAGTTGCTGCCTAGGTATCCACAGGTCGAGGGCGTCGAAGGCATCCACGCCAAGGTGCTATCCGGTCGACCGGGTGGACTCATCGAGCACTCCCAGGGGACCGGCAAGTCCTTGCTCATGGGCTTCGGAGCGCTGCGCTTGCTCAACGACGATCGGGTTGGTGCGCCCACCGTCCTGGTAGTGCTGGACCGCCTGGACTTGATCGAGCAGGTGCAGCGCCAGTTCCTCACCGCCGGGCTCCCGCGCGTCTCGGTCGCAGAATCGAAGGCCGAACTGCGCGACGCACTGCGTGGGGACCAGCGCGGCATCGTCCTGACGACGATCTTCCGGTTCGAGCGGGAGAACAAGCACACGGCGCCGATGGCGCTGAACCAGCGCGACAACGTCATCGTCTTCGTCGACGAAGCGCACCGGACCCAGGAAGGGTCGCTGGCCGGAGACATGCGCGCCGCCCTCCCGAACGCCCGCTTCTTCGGCCTCACCGGTACCCCGGTCGTCGACACCGACCGGAACACCTACACGCTCTTCGGTGACCCCGAGGACGAGGCCAACGGCTGGGTCATGTCGCGCTACACCGTCGAGCGGTCCATCGCAGACGGCGCCACCGTTCCCATCCACGTCGAGACCCGGTTGGTCGACTCTCACCTCGACAAGGAACGCCTCGACGAGGCGTTCCGGGAGATGGCCGACGAAGAGTCCCTGACCGAAGAACAGCGCGAGTTCCTCACCGGACGCGCCGCCCAAGTCAAGACGATCCTTCTCAACCCAGACCGGATCGCCGCGGTGTGCGCCGACATCGTGGACCACTACATCGCCAAGGTCGCCCCGCTCGGCATGAAGGCCATGGTGGTCGCCTACGACCGCGAACTCGTCGTCGCCTACGAGGCCGAGATCAGCCGCCTCCTCGCTGACCGGGGCCACGCGGACTGGGCAGTCCAAGTCGTCATGTCTGTGGGCAGCAGCAAGGACGAGCCTCAAGAATGGGCCAAGTACGACCTGCCCCGCGACGCAGAGGCTCGCGTCAAGAAGCGCTTCAACGACGCCGACGACCCGATGCGATTCGTCGTCGTCACCGCCAAGTTCCTCACCGGCTTCGACGCGCCCATCCTCTTCGTCCAGTACCTCGACAAGCCGCTGCGCAAGCACACCCTCTTCCAGGCCATCACACGGCCCAACCGGCGCTACACCAACCGCCAGACCGGGCAGGAGAAGCGCTACGGCCTCGTTGTCGACTATGTCGGCCTCGGTGCTCAGATCGCCGAAGCGCTCAGGGGCTCCGACCCGGCGGCAGGCGGCAGGCGTGCCGTGGACGTGGACGAACTCGCCGCCGAGTTCACCGCCCGCCTCGACGCCACCCTAACCCCGCGATTCGAGGGCATCGACCGATCAGACACCGGCTTCACCGCCCTGCAAGCCGCTATGCAGCGGCTACCCGTCGGCGACGCCCGCGACGCCTTCGCTCGGGAGTTCACCGGCCTCCAGACCATCTGGGAGTTCATTCACCCCGACCCGGTCCTCGCTCAGCACAAGCACGACTACCAGTGGCTCGCCAAGGTCTACGAAGCCGTCAAGCCAACCGGCGTCTCCAATGAACTCCTCTGGGCCCGGCTCGGAGCCAAGACCCTCGACTTGGTCCACGGCCACATCGACAACGTCAACGTCACCGGCACCGGCCTCGAAGAAGTCATCGTCGACCCCGGCTCCATTCAGGCACTTCGAGACCTCGTCGACGCCGGAGTCATCGACCCGCCCGACCCCGGTGACGACCCCAATGTCATCACGCTCGGCGAGGTCATCGAAACCATCGACGCCCGTATTAGGCGCCGCTTCGACACGACTGGCGGCGCCATCTACAAGAGTCTCGCCGACCAGATCGATCGCCTGCGAGCCCTGGCCATCCAGCGTGCCGAGGACAACATCGAACTCCTGAAGCGCGCCCTCGAAGTCGCGAAGTTGATGGTGAAGGCCGACCGACTCGACGAAGAAGGTCGCCTCGACGAAGCGGAACGGCTCCTCGACCCGAACATCGGGGCGCTCACTCAGATCTTCGAGGAGTACAAACCTGAAGGCACCGCCGTCATCATCGAGGACGTCGTCCGCGACATCGACGCCATCGTCAAGCAGGTCGGTGGACCAACCTGGAGGTCCACCCAGGACGGCGACAGGACCGTCCGTAAGGAGATCCGCACTGTCCTGAAGAGGTACGCCCTCCCCCTGACCGGACCGCTGTTCGACAACGCCTACGGCTACGTCGCTGAGAACTACTAGGTAGAGGAACTGGCGAATGGCGCGCGAGCAGCGACAGCAGCCACCTGTCTCGGTGACACCGGGTGAGGACTTGGCGAGGCTCCCCTCACCCAGGGTCCTCATCGACTTCCTCGGTCAGGAGATTGGAGCCAAGGACGGAAGGCAGCAGGTCCTCTGGTCAGGGGCCGAAGAACTTGCGTCCAAGTTACGCGAGGCCGGGGTGCCGACCGTCGTGGTCGCCAAGTACCTGGGCCAGTTCGACCTGACCGAGTGGGACGTACTTGTGACGCGTCAACTGCCCGCGACGGCCACTCCGCGGAGGGTCGACGCCAGGGTCTATGACGAGGACCCGATCTTTGAGTGGTCGTGGAAGCAGGCTTTCCCAGACAACTTGTCGATCGTCTGTTTGCTCGACCATGACTGCTCCGAGATGGGGTTCATCGACGCGCGGCCCTCTCAGAGTGACTGGGTGGCGAGCATGCCGCCGGTGCTCTTGGTCCAAGCGGCGAACGTAGCGGGGGCAAGCATCAAGAGGGCCAAGGGTTTGCCCGAGTCATTGGAGGCTCTCGTTGCGCGCACGCTGATCCCTGTAGCCAAGGCCAGGCAGTCCCACATGTCTGTTCATGCAAACGGCCAGGATCGCGGTTATGGTGCCGATCTGCACTTAACGCCGTTCCTCTTTGGTCCTGGCGAGCGCGTGCTGGCGGGTTCATACCCTCGCAACAAGGACGCAGAGGTATGGCTTCTGCCTGACGACGTCCAGGACCTGGCCGCCTGGGTTTGTGAGGCGCTAACCCAGTGGCACCGGAAGGATCCGAAGCGCTTCCCGGCCCTGCCGGGCTGGAGCGCGAGCGACGCTTGGCTTTCTCACGCCGAAGTGCTGATCGCTGAGGAACGTGCTGTCCTTGATGAAGGGATCCGAGCCCAAGTCGAAGAGTGGAAGCATGCGCTAGCCGCAATCGACGCCAGGGCTGCGCAGGCCAAGACAAAATGCGACATCTACGAACGGGCCCTCCTGACATCTGACGGCGACGAGTTGTCCGAAGCGGTGGCCTGTGCGCTCGCCGAGGTCGGCTTCCACGTCATCGACATGGACCAGCATTGGCCGGACCACGACCGACGCGAGGACCTGCGAGTGCTGGACCCTGACGAGCCGGACTGGGTCGCGATCGTTGAGGTGAAGGGCGCCAAGGGTGGCCCTAAAGAGACCGAGATCCACAGTATGGGTCGATGGCAGAAGCGGTTCATCCTTGATGAAGGTCTCGAACCTGATGCGAGTTGGTTCGTCAGCAATCACGAGCGACTCATGGACCCATCCGCGCGGATGATCCCCTTCTCGCACAAGCCCGCCTTGGTCGAAGCATTTCGGCAGAGCGGCCTGGCAATCATCGACACCCGAGCCATCTTCGACGCGTTGCGGCTCGTCCAGTCCGCTTCGCGACCCGCAGCAGCCGTGCGGGCCGCCCTGAAGAGCGCTCTCGCGACGAGCCCGCTCGTACGTCTGGAGGTCAACCCAGCAAGCAGCGCTGCTATCCAGGACGAAGAAGCGTCATGACCTACACACCGCCGCCGCATGGCTGGGTCGAGGTCCACATTGACCCCGGCGCAAGGGCACCCAGCAAGCAGCGCTTCCATGTCGACCGTCCGTGTGGTGAGGCGGAAGTAGCAGCGGCACTCGCGCGTAAGGCTCCGGAATCCACGCGACAGATCCATCTGTCAGCGCAAATGCCGTACGCCCAGACTCGCAAACTGAAGAACCTGTCGCACTGCAAGTGCGCCAAGGCGCACCGGGTGTCCCATCCCGTCAACGAGCGCCGGAACCCGCGCGAGCGGCTGCAAGCGCCGCCAGGGTCGGGGCGCCGCAGGTGAACGAGCCCGAGGGCCACGAGTGGTGGCGGCGCGAACCCGTCCCAGGCACCTACTTCCCCGTGGAGGACATGGAGGACCGCCGGGTCTACCGGGTCCACGGACGCCGCGGCACCTACGGCGTCTGGGACGCGCCAAGTCGATCCTTCCTCGTTCTAGGTGTCGAGGTAAACAGTCGTGCCCTCATCGCCGAGGAACACTGGGACGACGGAGGAAGCGCCTGGCCGATCTGGCGACGCAAGCGCAGCATCAAGGGCCGCGTCGCCGTGGTCCCGCTGGACATCCCGCTGCGCGAGGGCTTCAAGATTCCGGCCTGCCTGGACGGCTACTACGCGCTGAAGTAACGCTGTGAGGTGCTCCAGCAGGCGCCGTTAATGTTAACGAGACGACGCCCTGCGCTGCTAACAATCAGGGCGTCCCAGGCTGTCGGTGCCGTGCCCCAACATGGCGGTGTGGACCGTCAGCGACGTGCTGGGCGCAAGCCGGGAGATGCGCTCCTCGCTGCTGACCCGTCACGGCTCCAGGAGATCTGGGACCGCTACGCCATCACTGACGTGCAGGTCCTTGGTTCAGTCGCCCGGGGTGCTGACGAGCCCGGCAGTGACCTGGACCTGCTGTTCCGCGGCCCGGAGACCTTCAGCCTGTTCACCATGATCGACCTAGCCGACGACCTCGAAGCGCTCCTCGGCGTCCCGGTCGACCTGGTCAGCAACCACCCCGACAACCAAGGCCGCACCATGGAAGCCATCCGGGCCGCTGCGATACCACTCGCCGAGATCCTCGCGCGACTCCACGACATGGCGGTAGCCGACCGCACGGAGCCCGAGGCGGAGCAGGCAGAGTCGCCGGGTCTCGACCCGATAAGCACTCAGGACATTGACGACGCCATCGAACGTCTTGGGCTCGCCGACGAGTTCGCCGCGAACGCCGAGGCTTGGAGCGAGTGGGACCCCCAAGTCGGGATCGTGACGAGGTTCCGGCACGACCCAGAGACCGGCGACATCGAGAACCTGCTCGCCTTCATCGAACAGCAGATCGCTCAAGGTCGCATCGTGGACGTCAAGACGTTCCCCCGGCAGGACCGATGACCCCCAGTGGCTAACGACGGATTTCACACGTCGGCGACACCTGCACACTTTCCAACCCGTGAGGCTCATCGCCCGCTCAAGTCATCAGCCCCTGGCGACATGGACTACAGGGGAGGGGCCTACATATAGTCGTCGACCCCGGCTTCAGCGGCCACGTCACCCTCGAGCTCGCCAACGTCGCGACGCTGCCGATCAAGCTCTACCCCGGCATGAAGATCGGGCAGTTCTGCTTCCTGCGGCTCTCCTCGCCCTCGCAGCACCCCTACGGCTCGGCGAAGTACGGCTCGCGCTACCAGGGCCAGCGCGGCCCCACGCCCTCGCGCTCCTTCCAGAACTTCCACCGCACCTCGATCTGAGGACTACTGGTTTGGTAAGGCAAACCTAAGTTAGGGTGGCCTCATGACGATCACCCAGACGGCCCGTCCGTTCGTGCTCTGCGAGGCCGAGGTCGTGCTGGCGCAGCGGCTCTCGCCCTCCTTCGTCCGTGTCCACCTCGCGGCCCCCGAGCTCGCGGAGTTCGGCACCGTCGGACCGAGCTACGACCAGCGGATCAAGCTGGTCTTCCCCCACGAGGGAGGCCGGCTCCCGGTGCTCGGCGAGGGCCAGGACTGGTACGCCGAGTGGCTGGCGCTGCCCGAGGCCGAGCGCGGCCACATGCGCACCTACACCGTTCGCGACGTGCTCGGCTCCGGTCCGGACACCCGCGTCGTGGTCGACCTCGTCACCCACGGCACCGACGGCCACGGCGAGGCCGGTCCGGGCTCCCGGTGGGCGGCCTCGGCGACGGTCGGGTCGCGCGTGCTGCTGCTGGGCCCGCGCAAGGGCGTGGTCTACGGCGGCATCGAGTTCGCGGCGCCCGAGGACTCCGAGCTGCTCCTCGTCGGTGACGAGACCGCCGTCCCCGCGATCGCCGCCGTGCTGGCCCAGCTGCCGGTTGACGCGGCCGGCGCGGCGTTCCTCGAGGTGCCGCTCGGGGTGGACGTGCAGTCGCTGGTCCACCCGCCGCGGGTCGAGGTCACCTGGCTCCCGCGCGAGGGGCGGCCGGTCGGGTCCCTGCTGCACGAGGCCGTCCTGGGGCACCTGGGCGCGGGCGCCGCGCCGGTCGAGGTGCCCGAGGCCGAGGTCGAGGTCGGACTGTGGGAGACCCCGACGTACTCCTCCTCCGGCGACTCCCTCGACGAGCACACCACCTCGGTCGGCCACGACCTCGCCGACCTCTACGCCTGGATCGCGGGGGAGTCGCGCGTGGTCACCGGGCTGCGTCGCGCGCTGGTGCGCGACCTGGGGCTCGACCGCCGCCAGGTCGCCTTCATGGGCTACTGGCGCGAGGGCGTCTCGATGGGCGCCTGAGCGTCGTACTCCTGCGGGAGGGGTGGTCTCGACGCCCGCTCCTCGCCGGCGCTCGTCGCTGCTCGACCACCGGATGGCGGCAGCGGGTCAGCCGTCGAGCCGGTCGGCGACACGGCGCAGGCTGGTCGCGAGGCGGTGGCGCTGCGTGACGCGCGGCATCCGGGGCTGGCTGCTGCGGACCAGGCGGTCGGCACGCCGGGCGCGCGCCTCGGCCTCGAGGGTGCTGGGGTGGTCGAGCATGACGGGCTCCTTCGTGGTGGCTGTGCGCGTGGCTGATGGGTCAGGGGTCGAGCCGGCGTCTGGATGCGCCGGTTCGGCGGGGGATGGGTCAGACCTGGAGGAGGGAGACGTTGCCGCTGACGGTGGCGGCGCGGACCTCGACGTGGTCCTGGCCCTCCTCGGGCTGGCCGGCGCCGGCGAGGGTGGAGTGGATGCGGCCGGTGAGCGAGCTGATGTCGGTCCACACCGGGACGCCGGCCGGCACGCCGACCCGGACGTCGCCGGAGGCGACCTTGGCCGAGATGCGCCCGCGGCGGATCGAGGAGACCCCCAGGCTGCCGGAGCCGCTGGTGAAGGCGACGTCCGCGCAGGTCGCGTCGACGCGCAGGTCACCGGAGCCAGTCTTGGTCAGGACGGCGCCGTCGGACGAGGCGACGTGCACGTCGCCGGACCCCGACGACACCGACAGCTCGTCGAGGACCTCGCGCAGGGTCACGTCGCCGGAGCCGGTCCGCACCTTCAGCGAGGCCCCGACCCGGTCCACGCGGACGTCGCCCGAACCGGTGTCGATGCTGCTGGGGGCGTCGAGGCTCTCGACGCTCACCTCGCCCGACCCGGTCCGCAGGCGTACGCCGCCGGCCGGCCCGGTCACGCTCACCCCGGCGCTGCCCAGCTTGGTCGCCACGTTGCTGCGCGGCGGGGTGGTGACCGTGACGTCCAGGGGGCTGTCGAAGGCCGACAGCAGGCCACCCCGGGGGGCGACCACGCTGACCTGGCCGTCGCGGTCGTGCACGTCGACCCGGTCGGCGTCGCGACCCTCGACGGTGACGGTGGTGGTCTCGGTGCCGGGGGTCTCGGCGCAGCGGACGCGGACCTCGCCGCGGCCGATCTCGACGTAGACCGAGGCGGGTGAGGGGGTGGCGAACTCGAAGCGGGGCACGGCGGTCTCCAGTGGTCGGCGGGGCGTGAAGGGTGTGCGGGGCCGCGGGGCCGGCCGAGCCGGTCCCGTGCAGCGGGGTGGGAGGGGTGCGGGTCAGACCCAGCCGGTCATCCGGCGGTTGCCGCGCCGGGCCGGGTCGGAGCCGAAGAACGGCATGGAGGAGAGGTCGATGTCGACGTGGACGGCGCCCTCGTGGGTCGCCGAGCGCACGGCCTGGACCAACCAGGTGTTGAGCGAGGAGCCGGCGGCCGCCGCCGCGTCCTCGGCCCTGGTCTTGAGCGACTCCGGCAGCCGCAGGGTGATCCGGGCGACGTTGGCGTCCTCCTCGACCTCCTCGGGGCGGGGCGGGGCCGGGGGAGCCGGCGGCGTCGGGGGCGCCGGGGGCGCGGCGTCGACCACGAAGTCGAGGTCGCGACCGTCGAGGCGGACGTCCACGCCGCCCGCCGGCATGGAGGCCGTGATCTCGGCCGCGGCCTGGGAGAGCGCCTCCATCAGGGCCAGCCGCGTGGCCGGCTCGAGGGCGTAGCCGAGGCGCTCGGCCGCCGCGGCGACCTCGGGGCCGCCGGCCTCAGCGGTGGCGAGGAGGTCGCGACGCAGGCTGTCGACGTACGGCGTGATGTCCATGCGCACCACGATGACATCACTGTGACGTCACGTCAAGCACCTATGGCGTCATCGTGGCGTCTCGATGGTGCCCAAGTGGTGCCCAGGTGGTGTCAGGCGGTTCCCCGGGGCGCCCGGAGGGGTGGGGACGGCGCGGTCCGCGGGTCCTACCGTCGGCGGGTCGTGCCCAGCCCACGCGGTCAGCCCCCAGGGCGCGACACCTCTCGGAAAGGAAGCGCATGCTCCACGCGCCTGCACCCCTGGCCAGCGACACGATCATCTCGGCGAGCTGGGTCGACTACCTGATCGTCGCGATCTACTTCGGCTTCGTCCTCGGCATCGGCCTGATGGCCCGGCGCGGCGTGTCCGACTCGGTGGACTTCTTCCTCTCGGGCCGCTCGCTGCCGGCCTGGGTCACCGGCCTGGCCTTCATCTCCGCCAACCTCGGCGCCGTCGAGATCATGGGCATGTCCGCCAGCGGTGCGGAGTTCGGCCTCCCGACCGTGCACTACTTCTGGGTCGGCGCCATCCCGGCGATGCTGTTCCTCGGCATCGTGATGATGCCCTTCTACTACGGCTCGCAGGTGCGCTCGGTGCCGGAGTTCATGCTGCGGCGCTTCGGCACCGGCGCCCACCTGGTCAACGCGGTGTCCTTCGCCGTCGCGCAGCTGCTGATCGCCGGCATCAACCTCTACCTGCTCGGCTCGATCATCCAGGCGCTCCTGGGGCTGGACCTCTTCCTGGCCGTCGTCATCGCGGCGGTCATCGTGCTCTGCTACATCACCCTCGGCGGGCTGTCTGCCGCGATCTACAACGAGGTGCTGCAGTTCTTCGTGATCGTCGCGGCCCTCACGCCGCTGACGCTGCTCGGCCTGGACCGCGTCGGCGGCTGGCAGGGGGTCAAGGACGGCATCGCCGAGACCGCCGGCCAAGGGGACGTGCCGCCGGCCGCCGACCAGCTCAACAGCTGGCCGGGCACCGCCCTGACGGGCTTCGACTCCGAGCTGCTCTCGGTCGTCGGCATCGTCTTCGGCCTCGGCTTCGTGCTGTCCTTCGGCTACTGGACGACCAACTTCGTCGAGGTCCAGCGCGCGATGGCCACCGACTCGATCTCCTCGGCGCGCAAGACGCCGATCATCGGCGCGTTCCCCAAGATGTTCGTCCCCTTCATCACGATCATCCCCGGCATGATCGCGGCGGTCCTGGTGGCGGAGATCGCCGAGGTCAAGGCCGGCGGCGACGTCAGCGGCGGCGCGGAGGGGTCGGTCACCTACAACGACTCGCTGATCTACCTGATGCGCGACGTGCTGCCCAACGGCCTGCTCGGTGTCGCGATCGCCGGTCTGCTGGCGGCGTTCATGGCCGGCATGGCCGCCAACGTCTCGGCGTTCAACACCGTGTTCAGCGTCGACCTCTGGGAGCGGTACGCCGTCAAGGACCGCTCCGACGGCTACTACCTCCGCGTCGGCCGGTGGGCCACCGTCGGCGCGACGGTCGTGGCGGTCTTCACCGCCCAGCTGGCGGCGAGCTTCTCCAACATCATGGACTACCTCCAGACGCTGTTCGGCTTCTTCAACGCGCCGCTGTTCGCGACGTTCATCCTCGGCATGTTCTGGAAGCGGATGACCGCCACCGCCGGCTGGGCCGGGCTGGTGTCGGGCACGCTCGCCGCGGTCCTCGTCGGCTTCCTGGCCGAGGGCACCCTCGGCTCCCTGTCGATCGGCGTGCTGCCGCTCTCGGGCCAGGGCGCGGCCTTCGTCGCCGCCGGCGTCGCCTTCGCCGTCGACATCGTCGTCTCCGTGGCGGTGTCGCTGGTGACCACGCCCAAGCCCGCCCACGAGCTGGTCGGCCTGGTCTACTCCGAGACCCCGAAGGAGGACCTCATCGACGAGGCGGAGGCGTCCTACCCGTGGTACCGCCGCACCCTGCCGCTGGCCGGCATCGCCGCGGTCCTGACGATCATCCTCAACCTGGCCTTCTAGGAGCGACCATGAGCGAGCACACCCCGAGCGACGGCGCGGCCAGCACCCACAAGGCCGGCTTGCTCGACATCCGCAGCATCATCGGCGCCCTCATGGGTGTCTACGGCGTGATCCTGGTGCTGATGGGGATCTTCGCCGATCCCGAGACCGACAAGACCGGAGGCACCAACGCCAACCTCTGGGCCGGGCTGGCGATGCTGCTCGTGGCCCTCGTCTTCGTGGCGTGGGCCCGGCTGCGGCCGGTCCGGGTGCCGGAGGAGCAGGAGGCTAGCGCCGCTTCTTCCTGACCCACGGCACGGTCAGCTCCGAGGGGGTCTCCGGGCCGGTGTGCACCGTGATGACCGACAGGCTGCCCAGCAGCACCGGCAGCGTCGGGAGCAGGTGCGGCACGTCGAAGGCCTGGACGGCTACGCGCAGGCGGTGACCCTTGCGGATCTTCGCCGCGGTCGGGAAGACCTCGACGTCGACCGGCTCGATGCCCTCCAGCGGCGCCTGGGACTCCTCGGTGAAGGGGTGCCAGGGCTGGATGATCTTCCCGTTCAGCTTCCGGCTGCGGCGCCGGTCGGTCTCGGCGAGCGAGAGCACCTGCCAGCCGCCGGTCAGCCGGCTGACGGTGCCGTCGGGGGCGACGTCCTCCACCGACACCGAGAGCATCCCGTCGCCGGCCCCGGCGACCGAGGTGTAGAGCCGGGCGTTGATCGGGCCGCGGAAGGCGGTCGCCCGCTCCATCGGCTCGGTCTCGAAGACCACGCCGGTCAGGTCGTTGATGCGGGAGTCGTCGAAGCAGGGGTTGGGGAAGGGGAACTGGCTCGCCCCGGCGTTGAGGATGCCCGCGGTCCACTGGTTGGCCGAGCGGGTGCAGGCGCCGGACACGGGCACGGGCAGCACGTCGGCGGTGCCTGCCTCCGGCGTACCGGTGGTGAGGGAGCCGTTGACCAGGGCGGTCGTGGAGCTGCCGGACAGGTGGTAGGAGCGGGCCCGCAGGTCGCGGTCGATCCAGCGCTTCGACCGAGTCCAGCGGCCGCTGCCCTGCTCGTAGTAGGTGAGGTCGGCGATGTCCTTGTGCAGCCGCTTGTCGCGCTTGCCCTTGACGTAGTGGTCGAACCACCGCAGCTGCAGCTCCTCGAGCGTGCCGTAGCCGGCGTCGCCGATGTCGGCGGCCGAGGAGCCCTCGAGGTGGTCCCACGGGCCGGTGATCAGCTTGGTCGGGACGCCGTTGCGCTGCAGCGCCTCGAAGAGCAGCGGGGTGCCGCGCTGGAAGAGGTCGTACTCGCCGGAGACGAAGAAGGCGGGCACCTCCACCTGGTCGATCACGTTGATGACCGAGCGCTGCTCGTAGAACTCGCCGTCGTACGCCGGCTCCTGGGCCAGCAGTGCCGCCGGGATCACCTGGGCGGTGAACCCGAACGCGCCCATGATGTGGTCGAGGTAGATGCTCAGGGCCGTCGACCCGTTCGTCTGCGGCGGGATGAGCCCGGTCGCGGTGACCAGCCCGAGCCACAGCGGGATGAACCCGACGTCGATCGCACCGCCGCTGGCCACGACGTCGCGGTAGACGTCGGCGCCGGGCACCTGCGGGAAGATCGCCTTCAGTCCCTTGGGCCGGGCGGCGGCCGCCCAGAGCTGGGAGATGCCCATGTAGGAGGGGCCGGTCATCGCGGTCCTGCCGTTGCTCCACTCCTGGGAGGCGGCCCACTCCATGATCTCGCCGGCGTCGGTGTTCTCCCGGGTGTCGAAGGCGTTCCACTGCCCGTTGCTGGAGCCGGTGCCGCGCGCGTCGACGGTCAGCTGCGCGTAGCCGCGCTTGACGAGGTAGTCGCCGGTGCTGCCGCCCAGGCCCGTGGAGGCCAGGGCGGACTTGTTGTACGCCGTGATGGTCACGACCACCGGCAGCCGCTTGTCGACCGCGCGGATCGAGCCGTCCGGGAGCATCACGGCCGGGCGGGTCAGGTCGCCGCGCAGGATGGTGCCGTCGGACATGGGGATCTCCAGGTCCGGGGAGAAGGCCGTGCCGTCGTACTGCTCCGGCCGCGGCGTCCAGGCCTTCCTGCCGTTGGCCCTCCTGTCCTTCGTGGCGGCCTTCCGCGTGGCCTGGGCGGCGAGGTCCACGATTGCCGGGGAGGCGGACGTGGCGGCCGCGGTGCTCGAGGACCGCGCTGCACCGGTGGCGGCAGCGGTGACCGGGGTCGCGACGAGCGCCAGCGTCAGCAGCCCGCCGAGGGCGCGACGGGTGCGGGTGAGGGGGGAGCGAGCGGGCACGACGGGGGACCTCCGGTGTTGACGGTTCGTCAAGAAGGCTAACGAGCACCGGTGACAGTCGTCACGGATGTCCACGCCCTGCGCAGCGGCCCGCTGGACGCCGGGACGGGAGCTACGGAACGACCGGAGGGCGTGCCGTGACACAGGGTCACGACACGCCCTCCGGTCGGGCTGCTCCTCGGCTCAGAGGTCGAAGAGCGACTCCGTGCCGTCGATGTCGGCGTCCGTGCGGGGCTGGTGGGCCTCGCCGCTGGAGACCGGCTTCGGCTTCTCCTCGACGGGGGCCGCCTCGGTGGACGCCTCGGGCTCGGGCTCCTCGGTCGTCTCCGCCTCGGTCGTCTCCGCCTCGATCGACTCCGCGGTCTCCGGCTCCTCCGTCGACTCCTCAGCCTTCTCCTCGGCCGCTGCCTCGGGCTCGGCCTGCGCCGGCTCCTCCGGGGCAGCCGCCTCGGTGGATTCGGTCGCCTCGGGAGCGGCTGCCGGGGTCTCCGGAGCCGCGGGGGCGGCCGGGGCCGGGGCGTTCGCCGGGGCGGCGATGTCGAACAGCGAGCCGGCCGCGTCCAGGTCGACCGCGGGTGCCGCCGGCTGCTCCGGTGCGGGCGTGGGCTCGGCCTTCGCCGCAGGCTCCTCGGCCTGGGCGGGCTCGACCTTGTCCTCGGCCTTCTCCTCGGACTTCTCCGCGGCGGGCTGCTCGACCTCGGGCTCAGCCGGGGCCTCAGCCGCCGCGGGGGCGGCCGGGGCCGGCTCGTCGGCCGGGATGTCGAACAGCGAGCCGCCGCCCGAGAGGTCGACCGACTCCGTCGGCTCGGACGTCTCGGCCGGCTTCTCGGCCGGCTTCTCAGCCGCAGGCGCCCTCTCCTCGGCCTTCGGGGCAGCCGCGGCGGGCTCGTCGGCGGTCAGGTCGAACAGCGAGCCACCGGAGCCCAGGTCCGTGGACGGCTCCGGGTCGGCCTCCGTGGGCTCGGCCGCGGGCTCGGCCTTCGACTCGGCGGGAGCAGCGGGCTTCTCCTCCGTGGCGGGGGCGTCGTTGCCGCCCAGGTCGAAGAGCGAGCCACCGCCCAGCGACTCCTCGGCCGGTGCGGCCTTCGCCTCCGGAGCGGCAGCCTGCTGCTCGGTCGGCTTCTCCGCGGGCTTCTCGGCGGGCTCGTCGAACATCGACGAGGCGTCGTCGAAGAGCGACCCGCCCTTGTCGCCACCCGTGTCCGCGCCCGTGTCCTCGGACTTCTCAGGGGCGGCCTTGGCCGCGGGCTCGTCGTCGAGCATCGAGGAGGCGTCGTCGAAGAGCGAGGAGCCGCCGGAGGCCTTCGCGGCCGGACCGGCGTCCGCGGTCTCGGTGACGGTGTCCTCGGTGACCGTGACGTCGCCGGCCTCGGGCTCGGCCTTGGTCGCGACGTCGGTGTCGCCACCAGCACCGCCGGCGGGGGCCGCCTTGGCCTTCGCCGGGGCAGCGGCCGCACCCTGGCCGGGAGCCAGCTTGGTGGCCTGCTCGCCCTTGACCGAGGCCAGCAGCATCTGCGCGACGTCGAGGACCTCGACCTCCTCGCGGGCCTCGCCCTTGGACTGCTTCATGGTCAGGCCGTCGGAGAGCATCACGCGGCAGAAGGGGCAGCCGACGGCGATCTGGTCCGCCCCGGTGCCGACGGCCTCGGTGGTGCGGTTGATGTTGATCCGCTCGCCGAGGTTCTCCTCCATCCACATGCGGGCACCACCGGCGCCGCAGCAGAAGGAGCGCTCGTTGGCGCGCTCCATCTCGACGTACTCCGCGCCGGGCAGGACCTGCAGCAGCTCGCGGGGCGGGGTGTAGACGCCGTTGTGGCGACCGATGTAGCAGGGGTCGTGGTAGGTGATCGAGCGCTTGTGGGCGCCGGCGCCGTCCTTGACCGGGGTCAGCTTGCCCTCGCGCACCAGCCGGTTGAGCAGCTGCGTGTGGTGCACGACCTCGAGCTCGACGCCGAACTCCTTGTACTCGTTCTTGAGCGTGTTGAAGCAGTGGGCGCAGGTCGAGACGACCTTCTTGACCTTGTACTCCTTGAAGCTCTCCACGTTCTGCTGGGCCAGGCCCTGGAACACGAACTCGTTGCCCGCGCGGCGCGCGGGGTCACCGGTGCAGGTCTCGCCGTTGCCGAGGACGCCGAAGGTCACGCCGGCCATGTCGAGCAGCTCGGCGACCGCACGGGTCGTCTTCTTCGCGCGGTCCTCGTAGGCGCCGGCGCAGCCGACCCAGAACAGCCAGTCGACGGAGTCGAGGTCCTCGATGTCGTCACCGACGACCTTGACGTCGAAGGGCAGGTCCTTGGCCCAGTCCATGCGGGCCGAGCCCGACATGTTCCAGGGGTTGCCCTTGTTCTCCAGGCCCTTGAAGAGGCCGTTGAGCTCGGCGGGGAAGTTCGACTCCACGAGGATCTGGTGGCGGCGCATGTCCATGATGTGGTCGACGTGCTCGATGTCGACGGGGCACTGCTGGACGCAGGCGCCGCAGGAGGTGCAGTTCCACAGCACCTCGGGGTCGATGACCGCGGCGCCGTTGGCCGGGTTGTAGAACCACTCGCCGTCCTCGAGACCGTCGAGACGGCCGCCGGTCTCGCCGACCAGCGGCTTCTCGACCTCGGTGGCCAGCGCGGTGTTGCCCTCGAGGAGCGCCTCGCGCTCGCCCTCGGGTGCCTTGAGGTAGGGCGCCTTGGCGTAGGCGTGGTCGCGCATCGCGGTGATGAGCAACTTGGGCGACAGCGGCTTGTCGGTGTTCCACGCGGGGCACTGGGACTGGCAGCGGCCGCACTCGGTGCAGGTCGTGAAGTCGAGGATGCCCTTCCAGGAGAAGTCCTCGATCGCGCCCACGCCGAGCGTGGCGTCCTCGTCGAGGTCGTCGATGTCGTCGAGGGTGACCGGCTTGCCGTTGTTGGTCAGCGGCTTCATGCCACCCAGGGCCGTGGTGGCGCCGTCGGTGTCGCGGCCGACCGACTCGCGCTTGAAGAAGATGTTGAACCAGGCGGTGAAGCGGTGCCAGGCCACGCCCATGGTCAGGTTGGAGGAGATGACGATCAGCCAGGTCATGGCCAGGACGACCTTGATCATCGCGATGATCACGATGATGTTCTCCAGCGCCGCCTCGTTGCCCTCGACGCCGGCGGGGAAGAGGAGCTCGCCGACGGGCCCGGAGATCGGGAAGTGGAAGAGCGTGAAGTCCTCGGGGTGGTCGCTGTCGATCTGGCCGAGGTTGTACTCCGCGCCGCGGATGAAGAGGATCGCCGAGCTCTCCAGCAGCACGAACGCCTCGACGAAGTAGGCCTGCCACTGGGTGGAGCCGAAGAAGCGGCTCCTGCGCCCCTTGTCGCGCGGGTGGTTGCGCTGGCGGTGGATGATCAGCGCGATGATGCCGATCGTGCCGAGCAGGCCCAGGCCCTCGCTGACCCACTCGTAGATGAAGAAGTGGCCGATGATCGGCAGCGCGAAGTCGGGGTTGAACAGCTGCACGAAGCCGGTCGCGACCGCCGCCGAGAGCACCAGGAAGGCGGCGTAGATGAACCAGTGCATCGCACCGATCCAGTGCCACTGGAGCATGCGCGTGTGGAGGAAGGACTCCTTCAGCAGCGTCACCGCCCGCTTGCCGGGGTTGTCGCTGCGGTTCATGGCCGGCTGACCGAGGCGTACCGTCGCCACGATCTGCTGCACCGCGCGCGCCGTCATGGCGACGGCGACAGCGGTGAAGGCCAGGGACACCACGATGGCGAAGGTCTGCATGGATCTCCTCGTCTCCAGCACCTGCCCAGGGGGCGGCAGGTGCTCGCGTGAGCCTAGGGGGGCCCGACCATGTCCGTCAGGCCCGTCCGGGGTGAGGTAGATCCTACCGGTAGGTAACTTGCGGCGGTGGGTGGTCTCGACGCCCGCTCGTCGCTGGCGCTCCTCGCACCTCGACCACCGGGGGTGCACCGCTCGTCGCTGGCGCTCCTCGCACCTCGACCACCAGTGTGGCCCCGGGGGTCAGGTGCGCTTGACCTTGCGCAGCTTGCCCTTGCCGTTGAACGTGGCGGTCAGCTCCACCTTCTTGCCCCGCCCGTCCTTGGCGCAGAAGCCGAAGCTCCTGCCCAGGCGGGTGTAGGGCTGGCCGACGACCTTCATCACCGTGGTGGTGCTCATGCCGCGGCGCAGCTTCTTCTGCACGGTGCCGACCGGGAGCCGGTTGCCGGGGTTGCGGCAGGAGTCGGGCGCGATGCCGTAGGCGCGCTCCCACATCTGCAGGTAGGCCTCGGCGCCGCGGGCCATGTCGTCGAGGATCTTCGCGCCGTCGCCCTTCTTCGACGCCTCGGCGATCAGCGAGAGGTCCTGGATCCAGTCGGGGTAGAGGCCGTACTGCGCCACGCCGTCGACGTTGATGTCGTAGACCCGCTCGCCGGCCACCTGCTGGTCGACGCGTACGCCGCCGAGACCCCGGAACGGGTAGGTGACCGGGTTCGGGACGTCCGCCCCGCGGGGGCCGCCCTGGGCGCCGAGCCCGTTGATGTCGGCGCCGAAGCCGAAGCCCCAGTAGTAGCGCGGGTCCGCCCAGCCCTGGTGCGAGCGCCACTTCTCCACGAAGCCGGTGCTGCCACCGGCGTACGCGGTGATGATGCCGCCGGCCCGGTAGACGCGCGGGTAGGCGTCGAGCGTGGACCAGGAGTGGCTGGAGATCAGGCCGTGGTAGCCCATCTCCTCGATCTGGTCGAGCGCGGCGTTGCGGGCCTTCACGCTCATGTGGTCGGGGTCGAAGATGATGTGGCGCTTGGCCAGCTCGTTGATGGTGTGCTCACCGAGCGTGGTGAGGCCGCGGCTGTTGCAGTGCAGCGGCGTCGGGTAGAGCGGCAGCGCGGGCAGCGCCAGCGTCCCCGACAGCATCGCGATGGCCCCGAAGAGCGCGTCCTGCTGGCCCGCGGAGATGTCCGGGGCGGCGTACTGCGTCTTGTCGGCGCTCTCGCCGTCCTCCGGCTCGCAGTGCTGCATGTCCCAGAAGGTGCCGGTCTCGAGGAAGTTGGCGCTGTTGACCAGCACCCCGGTCTCGCCGGCGTCCCCGGCGATGCCCGACAGCGCGTTGTCGAACTTGTTGACGATCTCCATCTGACGCACGCCGAGGTCGTGCATCTCGTCGATCTGGGTGGCGATCTCCTCCTCGTCGCACGCCGGGACGTCGCCGACGAGCGGCACGTTCTTGAAGGTGCAGCCGAACGGCACGGAGGTCTCGATGCCGAGGATCACCGCCATCTTGCCGTCGTTGATGACCTCGCGGGCCTCGTAGGGGCTGGTGACGATGCGGTAGAAGCCCTTGCCGGGGCCGCCGAACTGGGCGTCGACGTAGTCCTGGAAGGCGTAGGTCTGGGCGGCCTGCAGGCGCACGGAGTCCATGTCGTCGCAGGAGTTCCGCTTCAGCGGGTACAGCTGGCACAGCTGGTTGTTCTCGACCAGCAGGTTGACGAAGATCCGCTGGCCGCCGCGCCAGGCGCGCTCCATCCAGCGGTAGTAGGTGCCCTCGTGGGTGAGCGAGTCCGGTGCCGGCCAGTCCACGAACGTCGGCCACCCGACGGGGTCGTGGTTCGGCCTGCCCGACAGTGCCGCCTCGAGGACGGCGCCGTAGCCGCCGGTGGTGGTGTGGTCGATGCAGTCGACGAGGGCGAACGGGGCGCCGAAGGGGTCCCAGGGCTTGCCGCAGTGGGCCATGCCGCCGAGGAACTCGAAGGCCATGTGGTGGGTGTGCCCGTCGACGTACCCACGGACCTCCTGGAAGTCGCTGACGCCGCCGTGCGGGTTGCCGCGGACGTTGACGTCGGCCTCGGGGTACGCCGTGCAGCCGGACGCCCGGGTGGCGCGGAAGGAGCTGGCGCCGTCGATGGTGAGCGGCTCGCCGTCCTGGGTGAGGGTCAGCTGCTTCCCGGTGAGCTCGGCGGTCCACACGGCCTCCGCCGCGGGCTCGTCGACGGTGCCGCCCGGCACGAGCAGCTGGGAGTCGGGGTCCTGGATGAGGTAGGTGCCCAGCGCGGTCGGCTTGAAGTAGAGCGGGGTCCCGCCCGGCACGAGCGTGTAGCAGCCGTTGGCCAGGGCGTACTTGGTGCGCGGCGTCTTCGTGCGACGCGGGTAGGCGCGCGTGCCGCGCAGCTTCGGGTCCGGCAGCGCGCGCTCCCGGTCGACGTAGCGCGTCGAGGCCGCCCGCTCGGCGGCGGTCGTCGGGTCCACGGGGTCGGAGGCCGACGTGCCCGCCCGGGACAGGGCGTCGCGCTCGCCGTCGCCGACGGCTCCGTGGATGTCGAAGCGTTCGCCGCGCGGCCCCTCCAGCGTCATCCCGCCACCGCTGCTGGCGCGGTGCAGCTCCTTGAGGTCCACCCGCGGGGTGGTCGGCGCGTGGCCGGGCAGGGCCATCACCGCGGCCACGAGGGCGGCGGCGCTGACGCCCGCGAGCACGAGCCGGGGGGTACGTCGACGGGTGCCGCCGATGGGGTGCTGGGCCGACTGCTGGGCCGACTGCCGGGCCGGGCCGGCCGGGTCGTGCTGGCTGCGGTCGCGGCGCGGGAACCGGCGGGAGCGGGGCTGGCTGGGCATGGGGGGACCTCCGAGGTGACGTCCGGAGAATCTGACACATGTTCACATCCGTGTCGAGGGAAACGGGGCGTTTGGTCACCTGCGGTGCGCAGGGTGCGGCCCCGTGCGTCCCCCGATCCGCCGTTCCCGGCTGCTGCCCCTGCTCCTCGTCCCCGCCCTCGCGCTGACCCCGCTGGCGACCCAGTCGGTCGCTCCGGGCGAGCGACTGCTCGCACCCGCCGGCGCCGAGACCGAGGACCCGGCGACCGGTGTCCCCGACCGGGTCGTGCTGAACCCGACCGAGGACACCACGACCTCGGTGATGGTCACCTGGCGCACGGCTGCGGGGCTGGACGACCACCGCGCCCAGGTGCGGCTGCCCGGTGGCAGCCGGCTGGTCGGTGAGTTCCCCTCCTCGCACGAGGAGTCGGCGATGTCCCAGCCCGAGGCGGAGCACCACAGCGCGCTCATGGACGGCCTCGAGCCGGGCACCGCCTACGAGTACCGCGTGGGCGGCGAGGCCGGCTGGAGCCGTTGGCGCCCGATGCGCACCGCCGACGAGGGCAGCGAGCCGTTCACCTTCCTCTACTTCGGCGACGCCCAGAACGGCCTGACCGACTGGTGGCCGCCCGTCGTGCGGCGGGCGCTGCGCGGCGAGCCCGACGCCCGGCTGACCCTGCACGAGGGCGACCAGATCAACGAGGCCGACAACGACCCCGAGTGGGGCGACTGGTTCCGCGGGGCCGAGCGGCTGCTGACCTCGACGCTGACGCTGACCAGCCCCGGCAACCACGAGTACTCCGGTGACCAGTTCATCACCGGCTACCGCGCGCACTACGAGTACCCGCTCAACGGGCCGCTGCTGCTGCGCCACGAGGACGTCTACTACGCCGACTACCAGGGCGTGCGCTTCATCGGCCTCAACGCCAACCAGCAGCTCGGCGCGCCCGACCAGGCGATCTGGCTGCGCCGCATCGCCCTGACCGAGAACCCGATGGACTGGACGGTCGTCTTCTTCCACCACCCGGTGTTCAGCGCCTCCGAGGGCCGCGACAACCCGCAGCTGCGCGCGTTCTGGCTGCCCACCTTCGAGGAGCTCGGCATCGACCTGGTCCTCCAGGGCCACGACCACACCTACGCCCGCGGCCACCTCACCGAGAACGAGACCGGGCCCGGCGCGCACGTGGGGCCGACGTACGTCGTCTCGGTGGCCGGCTCGAAGTACTACGAGCTGGCCCCGGCCGACGACAACGTGTGGACGCAGAACGACGCGACCCGCGTGCTGGCGCACGCCCAGACCTCGACCTACCAGGCGATCTCGGTCTCGCAGGACCGGCTGGTCTATCGCTCGGTCATCGGTGCGAAGGGGGAGGGCAGCACCACCGACCGCGAGCGCGGCGACCTGTTGGACGCCTTCACCATCACCCGCGGCGAGGACGGCACGAAGGTCGTCGAGGACGGCCTGCCGACGCGGGTCAAGGTCCAGCGCGCCCGCCTGAAGGGCAGGTCGGGGGTGGTGGTGGCGAGGCTGCTCGCTCCGCGGCACCGACCGACCGGGCGCGTGACCGCGTGGGCCGGTGAGCAGAAGGTCGGTGCCGGGCGACTGCGGAACGGGCGGGTGCGGATCACCCTGCGCGGCCTGCCGCGTGGGACCGGGGCCGTCGAGCTGCGCTACTCCGGCGACGGCCGGGCGCGTGCGGCCACCAGGGCGGTCCCGCTCGGCTGAGCGAGCGGGTCCTCGCGGCCGAGGCCCGCGACGGCGGCGAGCACCAGGGCGGTGCCGAGCAGCCCGAGCGGGCCGATGCGCTCGTCGAGCAGCACCGCCGCGACGGCGGCCGCGGTGACGGGCTCGAGCAGGGTCGCGACGGTGGCGGCCGAGCCCGAGGTGGTGCGCAGGCCGGCGTACAGCAGGGCGTAGGCCAGCGCCATGGTCAGCACGCCGAGGTAGGCGAGCAGGGCCAGTGCGCCGGGGTCGCCCGTGAGTCGCGGGCCGTCGACGAGCAGGGCCAGCGGAGCCAGCCCGACCGCACCGACGGTGGTGGTGGCGGTGGTGAGGGCCAGCGGAGAGGTCCGGCGCGCGAGCACCTCGCCCTGCGCGGTGGCGAAGGCGTACGCCGACCCCGAGGCGAGCGCCGCCAGCAGCCCGAGGCCGGGGCTGGGGCCGGTGCCGCCGCCGTGACCCGCGCCGACGCTGACGAGGACCAGACCCGTGAGGGCGGCGACCAGGACGAGCGCCCGGGTGCGGCCGGGCGGCTGGCGGTGCCGGAGCGACTCCGCCGCGGTCAGCAGCACCGGCGCCAGGCCGAGGCTCACCACGGTCGCGACGGAGACCCCGACGAGGGTGACGGAGGCGAAGTAGAGCGCCTGGTAGGCCGCGGTCGCGGTGCCGACGACGACCGTGCGCCGGGGGTGCTCCCGCAGCAGCCGGAGCAGGGCGGGGGCGCTGCGGGTGGCGAGCACGGCCAGCACGAGCACGGCGGCGGCCAGCACCATCCGCCACGCGCTGATGGTGACGACGTGCATCGGCACCCGCTCGCGCACCAGCTGCACGACCAGGCCGCCGGTGCCCCACAGGACGCCGGCGAGGCAGACCTGGAGCAGCCCGAAGCGCGCGCGGGCGCTCACGGGCGACCTCCGAGTCGTGTGGTGAGGAGGTGGGCGGTGCGGCGTACGTCGGCGGCGAGCGCGGCCGGGTCGACCTGCTGCTCGTCGACCGGGTAGGTCACCGCGATGCCGGCCGCCGGGTGTCCGGTGTGGTCGAGGACCGCGGCAGCCACGCTGGCCAGCCCCTCGGTCACCTCGCCGTCCTCGGTGGCGTGACCGCGCTGCCGGGTCTCGACGAGCAGCGACCGCAGCGCCGAGGGGCTGCGCGGTCCGCGGCCGGTGCGGTCGACGAAGGCGTCGGCGTGCGGGTAGAGCGCGCGGACCTGGGCGGCGGGCAGGGCCGCCAGCAGCGCGCGGCCGCTGGCGGTCAGGTGCGCCGGCAGCCGCACCCCCACGTCGGTCACGAGGGGCGGTCGGCCCGGGGCGCGCTCCTCGACGACGTACAGCACGTCACGGCCGTGCAGGACCGCGAGGTGGGCGCTGTGGCCGGTCCGGTCGACGACCTGGGCGAGAGCGCGGCGACTGATCCGCTGCAGCGGCTCCTGGCGGGTGTAGCCGCTGCCGACCTCGAACGCCGCGACGCCGAGGCCGTAGCGGTGCTCCTCGGGCAGGTGCGCCACGAAGCCCTCGGCCACCATCACGCCGAGCAGGTGGTACGCCGTCGACCGCGGCAGGTCGCAGGCGCGCGCGATCCGCTCCAGCGGCACCGGGTCGGGCTGGCTGGCCAGGAAGCGCAGCACCCGCAGCGTGCGGGTCGCGGCGGGGACCTGGCTCATGGGGTGAAGGCTCTCACCTGGGGCGGGTGCGGGGTCTCGTGGCTCGTCGCTGGCGCTCCTCGCACCTCGACCGGCGACGGGGTCACCGCAGCGGGTGCTCCTGCTCGGCGGGGACGAGGGGGGCGGCGAGGAGCGGGCAGAGGGCGGCGAGGGCGAAGGCGGCTGCGAAGCCGATCCGGTCGACGACCACGCCGGCGACGGGCGGGACGGCGGAGGCGGCGAGGTACTGCGCGGTGTTCTGGGCACCGAGGGCGCGACCGGACCAGAACGGCCCGGCCCGCTCGGCGACGGCGGTGAAGGCGAGCCCGTTGTCGGCGACGGTGAGCACGGTGGCGACCACGACCAGCGGGACCGCGATCGCGGCGTCGAGGCCGGCGGCGACGCCGAGCGCGCCCATGCAGACCGCCGCGGCTACGGCGACCCACCGCAGCGGGCGGAGCCGGCTCGAGACGCGGTCGCTGAGCGCACCGGCCGCGATCCGTCCGAGCGCCCCGGCGACCTGCGCGAGCCCGACGAGGGACCCGGCGGCGGCCGCCGACCACCCGCGGTCGGTGATGAGCCAGACCAGGGCGAAGGTCCACACCAGGAACTGGGGGACCACGAGCAGGACCGAGACGAGGTGGATGCGGGCGAGGTAGCCGTCGCGGCGGTAGGGGTTCGGGGCGTCGCCCTCGACCCGGGGCGGCCGGGGCGGGTCCACGACGACCGCCAGCACGACGAGCGCACCCACCAGGGCGGCGACGGCGGGGACGAGCAGCGCGCTGGCGACCCCGTGTCGCTCGGCGGTGACGGCGATGGAGACCGCGGCGACGCCTACCCCGACCGGCTGGGCCATCTGCCGGATGCCCATCGCCAGGCCGCGGCGCTGCGGGGGGAACCACCCCACGACGACCCGGCCGCTGGCCGAGGCGGTGCTGGCGGCGGCCGCGCCGGCGAGCAGCAGGGTCAGGCCGAGCATGGTCGGGTCCTGCGAGCGGGCACCGAGGACCGCGAGGCCGCCCGCGCCGGCGGTGAGCAACAGCCCGGTGACCAGCACCAGCCGCTCCCCGCGGCGGTCGGTGACCATGCCCCAGGCGACGAGGGCCAGCACGACGCCGAGGGTCGGGGCGGCGGCGACCAGGCCCGCCTGGGGCAGGCTCAGGCCGAGCTGGTCGCGCAGCGAGGGGATCAGGAACGCCGGCCCGTGGATCGTCACCGCCGCCGCGGCCTGGGCCAGCGTGGAGGCGCCGAGCATCGCCCAGCGACGGGTCCGCCCCGGGCTGCGCTGGTCGACGATGACGCTCACCGACCCATCAGAAACCCTCGACCCCCCGGATCCGACCAGCGTCTCGGCGTACGGCGTGTGAGAAATGCCGCCGAGAGGTCGCTCGCGCACGGCCGAGAGGTCGCTCGTGCATGGCCGAGAGGTCGCTCGTGCACGGCCCGGACGCCGAACCGGCGCGACGTTCCGTACGGGGACGGAGACGTCGCGCCGGTTCGGCGTGGTGGTCCGGGGTCAGGACTCGGAGATCGAGAGCTTGGAGGTCGCGAAGTCGAGGACCGCGCCGGTGCCGTCGAGCAGCGTGACGCGGACGCCGACGATGCGGATGCCGCCCTTGATCTTCTTCTTCAGGCCGGTCTGGATCTTGGCCAGGCCGGGGATCTCGAGCTCACCGAGCTGGTCGAGGCTCTGCGGCTCCCCGCCCAGCGTGATCGCGCCGAAGCTGGCCCTGGCGTTGCGCTTGAGCTTGCCGTTGGCCATCCGCTTGACCTTGACCTTGGACTTGATCGCCTCGACGACCAGCTGGCCGCCCAGGTCGAGCTCGGCGACCGACGAGGCCTCCATGCCGACGGCCTTGCGCTTGGTCTGCTTGCCCTTCTGGCGGGCGCTGGCGCCCTCCACGGTGATCTCATCGGCGAGGTTCACGTCGGCGGCGTCCATCGGGTCGAGCTCTCCGTCGGTGCCGGTGCAGGGCATCACCTGGTTGATCACCTTGCCGACCTCGACGAGCTCGCCGAGGACCTTGGCCTTGGCGGGGACGCCGCTGCCGTGGAAGATGCCGGACTTGTAGCCCTTCTCGATCTTGGCGACCGAGCGCGCGACCTTGACCGTGGTCTCGGTCGGGATGACCTTGATGACAAGACCGACCGCGTAGGCGCGCGCGTCGTCCTTGGTCTCCTTCTCGATGGTCCGACCGAGCTCGATCACGGCCAGGCCCGGGATCGTGATCGGCTGGTCGGCCGAGGGGATGTCCAGGCTCTGCGGCTCGCCGCCGGGCGGGGTGTAGCTGATGCCGGCGATGTCGGACTGCGCCGCGGCGTGGAAGCCGTCGGCGTCGTGGAAGGCGCTCGTGGTCGACTCGACGCCGTCGATGGTGAGGCTGCCCAGTGGGGTGTCGGCGAGCACGATCTCGGCGACCCGGTGGACCGAGGCGGACGTCGCGACGCCCTTCTTCTGCGAGGTCGTCACACGGGAGTAGACGCCACGGACCGTGCCGAGGCCGGGCACCTCGCTCTCGGCGACGAAGTTGCGGTGGGCCTTGCCGGCGTCGCTGGTGCAGGCGATCGAGCTGAGCGCCGTCCGGTCGGAGCCGACGGGGACCATGCCGCCGGAGGCGGAGGTGCCGTAGCCGTTGGCCCGGAACGCGAACGGCGTGCGGGTGAGCGTGGCGCGCTCGGCACTCTCACGGGCGCTGTCGGGGGCGGCGGCGCTCGCCGCGGGGGCGAGCGCGGCCGAGGCGGTCAGACCGAGGGCCACGGCGGTCAGCGTGCCGGTGGCGGCGCGCAGCGCGCGGGTGGGACGGGACGGGTGGCGGGGGGTGGTGGGGGACATCGTGCTCCTCGGCCACGGGGCCGAGGCCCCGTGCTCTGGTGGGGGTGGTGGCGTCGTGCCGCGTCACGGGGGCTGTGACGCACGTGACACAAGGGTTTCCAGGGTGCGCCCGTTCAAACCTGTTGGGGATACGAGAGGGGTCTTGGCCTGCGCTGGTCCAGACCGGCTCGGTCTCGGGTGCGAGACGGCGAGGCGGTCGGCGCGTGACGGCGGTGCGGGCGCACAGACCTCGCCACCCCGCACCGATCAGGCCCGGTGCGGGGTGGGCGGAGGAGTGCAGTGCCCGGTGAGGGCGTCGTGGCCCGGTGGAGCCTCAGAAGGGGCGGATCTTGACCTTCGCCAGCCCGATGTCGACCACCGAGTCGATCTCGGTGCCCTCGAGCAGGCTGATCCTCAGGGCGACCACACGCATGCCGAAGGGCGTGCGGGTGCGCACGTCGGTCTCGATCTTGGCCAGCCCGGGGATCTCGATCCCGTCGAGGTCGGGCAGGGTGAAGGACTGGCCGTTGAAGGAGATCGACCCGACGGTGGTGCCGTCGGAGGAGCGGCGCACCTTCTTGCCGGTGCGCACGGCCGTGGCCTTCGAGCGGATCGCGTCGATGACGAGCGTCCCGCCTCCCAGGTCGACCCGGCCGACGGTCGCGGTGGCGACGGCCTTGGCCTTGTTCCTCCGTCGGTTCTGGGTGGTGCGGGTGGTGCCCTGCGCGCCCTCGACACGGATCGCGCCGGCGAGGTCGACGGTGGCCGCAGCCTCCTCGAGACGCTCACCCCCGGTGCCCAGGCAGGGCATCCGCTGCACGACCGCCTGGCCCACCTTGATCAGGTCGCCGAGCAGGCTGACCTGGACCGGGGCGCCGGCGCCGTTGAAGATGCCGCCGCGTTCGCCCTCCTCGATCTTCGCCGCGCTGCGGGAGATCTTCACGACCGTGCCGGTGGGGATGATCTTGACCTCGAGCCCGGTGGCGTAGGAGCGGGCCTGGGTCTGGTTGGCCTTCTCGATGGTGCGGCCGAGCTGGATCCTCAGCAGGCCGGGCACTGTCACGGGCTGCTCCGGCGAGGGCAGCGGCAGGCTCTGCTCGAGACCGCCGGGCAGGCCCAGGGTGAGCCGCCCGAGCGAGGTGCGCGCACGCGAGTCGTAGCCGTCGGGACCGTGCCAGGCCTTGGCGACCGTGTTGACCGCGGAGATGCCGAGCGTCAGCAGGCCGGGCACGCCGATGGCGACGTCCGCCACCTTGTGCTTGCCGATGGAGGTGGTGCGGCCCTTCACGCGCTTGGTCTGGGTCGTGGAGTCGACGGTGCCGATCTGTAGAAGGCCGGGCACGTCGGCGTCCACGACGGTGTTGCTGTTGTCCTTGCCGAGCAGGTTGGTGCACCCGATCGAGCTGACGGCGGTCCGGCTGGACTCCACGGGCAGGTCGCCGCCCTCGACGCTGGTGCCGTACCCGTTGGCGCGGAAGGCGAAGCGGGTGGAGCGCAGCTTCGTGGAGCGCTCGGCGAGCGTGGCGACGGCCCCGCTCGCGGCTGCCGGTGCGGCGGTCGCGGGGCCGCCACTCGACGCGGCGAGCGTCGGCGGGGCAGCGAACGCGAGGCCGGCGGCCAGGGCGCCGACTGCGAGGCCGGCCCCCCAGCTGCGGGCTCGGTGGCGGGCAGGGGTCGTGGGTGCAGGCATGGATCTCCCTCGGATCGGGTCCTGCCCCCCAGCGGACCCTGGTGTGGATGCTGCATCGCGCCCTCACGCGACCAGCGCTCGACGGGACTCCCTGACCCGTCGGACAAGAGCCATCCTTACCCAGACGGGCCGATGGGTCACGTCCGGCATCCGCCAGGCGGACCGGTCTCGGATCCCAGACAGCTCCACCGGCGGACCCCTGGTGCCCCTCCGGCCCGAGGGCGTGTCATGGACGACATGGAGAGCATGTCGAGCAACGGGGTCGATCCGGGAGTCAGGTCGGCGGTCGAGGTGGGGGTCGGCCCCCTCGCCCCCGACCAGGTCGTGGCCGTGGCCCGGGGTGGGGCCGGGGTCCGGCTGGGCGAGGACGCGCTGGCCGCGATCGACCGGGCCCGTGCGGTGGTCGAGGGGCTCGCGGCGGCCGACACCCCGGCGTACGGCGTCTCGACGGGGTTCGGGGCGCTCGCGACCCGGCACATCCCCACCGAGATGCGGGCGCGCCTGCAGCGCTCGCTGGTGCGCTCGCACGCCGCTGGCTCCGGCCCGGAGGTCGAGCGCGAGGTGGTGCGGGCGCTGATGCTGCTGCGGCTCTCGACGCTGGCGACCGGTCGCACCGGCGTACGCCGGCAGACGGCTCGGCTCCTCGCCGACCTGCTCCACCACGGCATCACGCCGGTCGTGCGCGAGCACGGCTCGCTGGGCTGCTCGGGCGACCTCGCGCCGCTCTCGCACTGCGCGCTGGCGCTGATGGGGGAGGGCGAGGTGCGCGACGCCTCCGGGACGTTGATGCCTGCCGGCGAGGCCCTGGCCGCCGCCGGCCTGGCGCCGGTGGAGCTGGCCGCCAAGGAGGGACTGGCGCTGATCAACGGCACCGACGGGATGCTCGGGATGCTCGTGCTCGCCCTGCACGACCTGCGGGTGCTGCTGCGCACCGCCGACATCGCCGCCGCCATGTCGGTCGAGGGCCTGCTCGGCACCGACCGGGTCTTCGCCCCCGAGCTCCAGGCGATCCGGCCGCACCCCGGTCAGGCCGACTCCGCCGCCAACCTGGTGCGGCTGCTGGCCGACTCGGGGGTCGTCGCGTCGCACCGCACGCCCGACTGCACCCGGGTCCAGGACGCCTACTCCCTGCGCTGCGCCCCGCAGGTGCACGGCGCCGCCCGCGACACCGCCGACCACGCGGCCCGGGTCGCCTCGTGGGAGCTTGCGTCGGCGGTCGACAACCCCGTGGTCGTCGAGGATCGCGTCGAGTCCAACGGCAACTTCCACGGCGCCCCGGTCGCCTACGTGCTCGACTTCCTCGCGATCCCGGTCGCGGACGTGGCCTCGATGAGCGAGCGGCGTACGGACCGGTTCCTCGACAAGGCGCGCAACCACGGGCTGCCGCCGTTCCTGGCCGACGACCCGGGCGTCGACAGCGGCCTGATGATCGCGCAGTACACCCAGGCGGCCGTCGTCTCCGAGCTCAAGCGACTCGCGGTGCCGGCGTCGGTCGACTCGATCCCGTCCTCGGCGATGCAGGAGGACCACGTGTCGATGGGCTGGGGCGCGGCGCGCAAGTTGCGCCGCGCGGTCGACGGGCTGTCGCGGGTCGTCGCGATCGAGGTGATGACGGCGGCCCGCGCGCTGGACCTGCGGGCGGCGGCGCTCGGCGTCTCCCCCTCACCGGCCACCGGCGCGGTCGTCGACCTGCTGCGCTCCTCCGGCGTCGAGGGCCCCGGCCCCGACCGCCACCTGTCCCCCGAGATCGAGACCTGTGTCGACCTCGTCCGCTCCGGCGCCGTGCTGGCCGCCGCGACCTCTGTGATCGGAGACCTCGCATGACCTCCTCTCCCTCGTCCTCGAACCCGCGGCTGCCGATCCACGCCGCCACCGGCCCCGACCTCACCGCACGCTCGTGGCAGACCGAGGCGCCGCTGCGGATGCTGATGAACAACCTCGACCCCGAGGTGGCCGAGGACCCCGACCACCTCGTCGTGTACGGCGGCACCGGCCGTGCCGCCCGCTCCTGGGAGGCCTACGACGCGATCGTCGAGACCCTGCGCGACCTCGCCGACGACGAGACGCTGCTGGTGCAGTCGGGCAAGCCGGTCGCGGTGATGCGCACCCACACCTGGGCGCCGCGCGTGCTGATCGCCAACTCCAACCTCGTGGGCGACTGGGCGAGCTGGGAGGAGTTCCGCCGGCTCGAGGACCTCGGGCTGACGATGTACGGCCAGATGACCGCTGGCTCGTGGATCTACATCGGCACCCAGGGGATCCTCCAGGGCACCTACGAGACGTTCGCGGCGGTGGCCGACAAGCGGTTCGGCGGCACGCTGGCCGGCACGATCACCGTCACCGCCGGCCTGGGCGGGATGGGTGGCGCGCAGCCGCTGGCGGTGACGATGAACGACGGCGTCGCCATCTGCATCGAGTGCGACGAGGCCCGCATCCAGCGGCGGATCGACCACCGCTACCTCGACGTCCGTGCCGCCTCGTTGGAGGAGGCCGTGTCGATGGCGGTGCAGGCCCGCGACGAGCGGCGGGCGCTGTCGATCGGCGTGCTCGGCAACGCCGCCGAGATGCTGCCGCGGCTGCTGGAGATGGACGCCCCCGTCGACATCGTCACCGACCAGACCTCCGCCCACGACCCGCTGGCCTACCTGCCGGTCGGAGTGCCGTTCGAGCAGTGGGAGGAGCGTCGGACGGCCGACCCGGCGGCGTTCACGAAGGAGGCGCAGGCCTCGATGGCGGCGCACGTCCGGGCGATGGTGGAGCTCCAGGACAAGGGCGCCGAGGTCTTCGACTACGGCAACTCGATCCGCGACGAGGCCCGCAAGGGCGGCTACGACCGGGCCTTCGA
>Ga0208330_1000142_pt1 | contig 44326 bp, 41 predicted proteins | sample DeeseametaMP1896_FD_184180 | JGI IMG/M metagenome (GOLD analysis project Ga0208330, IMG submission 184180) | Marine microbial communities from the Deep Pacific Ocean - MP1896 (SPAdes) | ecosystem: Environmental > Aquatic > Marine > Oceanic | place: East of Hawaii, North Pacific Ocean | collected... | reverse complement strand
CGGTGCAGCAGGGGGTTGTTCCCGAAGCGCCGGTGGTCACCGCGTGCGCTGGGTGCGCCGTCTGTCATGCGCTTACCGTCTCCCGTGCTGGTGTGCCAGGCATATGAGATAACTGAACATTTCCTGAGAACATTCGCTACCCCTTTTTTCACCTGCACAAACTGGCCGCCGGAACCGGAAATTATGGCCGCCGGGGCCGGGCGTGTCGGGGTATCGGGCGCCGCTCGCGCGCTCTACGCTGCGGGCATGTCCAGCACCGACGAGCCCGCCGCCGGCCCTCGGGAACCTCAGGGGTCCGGGGAGTCCCGAGAGTCCCGGGAGTCCCTGGCCCCGGCCAGCCAGGCCGAGGCGATCGTCAACCACGCCGAGCATTCGATCTCCGAGGACGCGATCGTCGCTGCCGCCCGCGAGCGCGCAGTGGACATCGGAGCCGGGGCGGTCACTCCGGCGGTGGGCGCGCTGCTGTGCGTGCTGGCCAAGCTCACCGATGCGCGCGCCGTGGTCGAGGTCGGCACCGGCGCCGGTGTCAGCGGGCTGTGGCTGCTGTCGGGGATGCGCGAGGACGGTGTGCTGACCACCATCGACGTCGAGCCCGAGCATCAGCGCATCGCCAAGCAGGCGTTCAGCGAAGCCGGGGTGGGCCCGGGCCGGACCCGGCTGATCAGCGGGCGCGCCCAGGAGGTGCTGACGCGGTTGGCCGATGAAACCTACGACCTGGTGTTCATCGACGCCGATCCCGCGGATCAGCCGCAGTTCGTGGTCGAGGGCATTCGCCTGCTCCGCGAAGGGGGTGCGGTCATCGTGCACCGTGCCGCACTCGGCGGCCGGGCCGGTGACGCGTCGGCCAACGACGCCGAGGTCAGCGCGGTGCGCGAGGCGGCCCGGCTGATCGCCGAGGACGAGCGCCTCACCCCGGTGCTGATTCCGCTGGGCGACGGCCTGCTCGCCGCGGTGCGCGGCTGAGGCGCTGCCACCGGTGCGCGGCTGAGGCGCTGCCACCGGTGCGCGAAACCCATGCGCCGAGCGTGCAGAAATTGCGAAGAATCGGCTGAATCTTCGCAAGGAGTTCACGTTCGGCGAGGTCGTCGGCACCCGCGGCTGCCTCACCGACCAGCCGGCCCGCGACCAGCCGGCCCGCGACCAGCTTGTGGCCGCCGATTCCCGCGGGACCCCTTTTGCGCCTCCAGCGGGAACCCCTTGACCGCTCGCTGAACGGGCGTTTAATGTACTGAACATGCGTTCAGGCGACGATCTGACCGCGGTAGCGCGGATCCGGGACGCGGCCATCGAGACATTCGGCCGCGAGGGCTTCGCGGTCGGGATCCGGTCGATCGCGGCGGCGGCCGGGGTGAGCCCCGCACTGGTGATGCACCATTTCGGATCGAAAGACGGGCTGCGTAAGGCCTGTGACGACCACATCGCCCGGACCGTCCTCGAATCCAAGACCGAGTCGATCCAGACCACCGACGCCGCGACGTGGTTCGCGCAGCTGGCCGAAATCGAGGACTACGCCCCGATGATGGGCTATCTGGTTCGTAGCCTGCAGACCGGTGGCGAGCTGGCGAAAACGTTATGGCGCACCATGATCGACAACACCGAGCAGTACATCGAAGCCGGCGTCCGCGCCGGCACCGTCAAGCCGAGCGCCGATCCACGGGCCAGGGCGCGCTTCCTCGCCATGACGGGCGGCGGGGCCTTCCTGCTGTACCTGCAGCTGCACGACGACCCGTCGGATCTGCGCGCCGTGCTTCGCGACTACAGCGAGGACATGGTGCTCCCCGCGCTCGAGCTGTACACCAACGGCTTGATGACCAGCTCGACGATGTACGAGGCGTTTCTGGCCAGACGCGAGCAGGGCCTTGCCTTCACACCGACAGAAAGGGATGACGATGGCTGACACCCACGGCGGTGAACTCGCCGTCGACATCCGGGGGCTGATCAAGTCCTTCGGACACACCAGGGCGCTCGACGGCCTCGACCTCAGCGTCGCCGCCGGCAGCGTGACCGGCTTCCTGGGCCCCAACGGGGCCGGCAAGTCCACCGCGATCCGGGTGCTGCTGGGCCTGCTTCGCGCCGACCGGGGCACAGTGCGGCTGCTGGGCGGCGACCCGTGGCGCGACGCGGTGAACCTGCACCGCCGAATCGCCTACGTCCCGGGCGACGTGACGATCTGGCCCAACCTGACGGGCATGCAGGCCATCGATTTCCTGGCTCGACTGCGGGGCACCGAGAACGTCGACACGAAGCGGCGTGACGACCTGATCGAGCGCTTCGAACTAGACCCGAGCAAGAAAGCCCGCACCTATTCGACGGGCAACCGGCAGAAGGTCGCGATCGTGGCCGCGTTCAGCACCGACAGTGAGTTGCTCATCCTCGACGAACCCACCGCCGGCCTGGATCCGTTGATGGAGCAGCGGTTTCAGGAGTGTGTCCGCGAGGTGGCCGAGCGCGGCGCCGCCGTGTTGCTGTCCAGCCACATCCTCGGCGAGGTCGAAAAGCTCTGCGACACGGTGACGATCATCCGAGCAGGACGCACCGTGAAATCGGGGACCTTGCAGCAGATGCGCCATTTGATGGCGACCACTGTCTCCGCGCGCACCCGCGGCGATGCGCAACGGCTCCGAGAGGCGGACTACGTCAGAGAACTCGAGGTCGACGACGGTCGGGTGCGGTTCGCGGTGGACCGTAGCGATCTGGACCGGGCGATGGCCGACCTCAGCGGACTCGGTATCGAGGACCTGACCGTGGCACCGGCCTCGCTGGAAGACCTGTTCCTGCGCGAGTATCAGCGGGCGGGGTCATGAGCGCCACCGCCACCACGCCTGCCCGGGCCCGTCACCACGCCGCCCCAGCGGCGTCGCGCTGGACCGGCACGGCCCACCTCATCAGGCTGGCGCTGCGCCGCGACCGTGTCCGGCTGACGGTGTGGATCTCGGTGCTGACCGCGATGATGCTGTACACGCCGAACGCGCTGGAGCTTGCCTATCCCGACGAGGCGCAGCGGCGCACCCGCGTGCAACTTCTCCAGACGCCCGCCGGAATCATGATGGGCGGGCCGATGTTCGGCCGCAACGAGACCGATCTCGGGGCGATGATGGCCAACGAATTGATGCTTACGCTGATCGTCGCCACGTCGATCCTCGCCATCCTCACCGTGATTCGGCACACCCGCGCCGAAGAGGAAAGCGGAACAGCCGAACTGGTGCTGGCATCCCCGGTGGGCCGGTATGCCCGCACCACGGCCGCCCTGCTCGTCGTCGGCGCCGTGAATGCCGTGATCGCCGTGACGATGACAGCGGCGATGGCGGCCAGTGGCTTCGCCGTCGCGGACACCGCGGCGATGTGTATCAGCGTCACAGCCGTGGCCACCGTGTTCGGCGCCGTCGCCGCCGTGACGGCGCAGCTGTGGCGGGTCGCTCGGACCGCGAGCGGCGCGGCGATGGCGCTGCTCGCGCTGGCAGCGCTGATCCGCGGCGTCGGGGACGTCATCGACCATTCGGGTAGTGCATTGAGCTGGTTCTCCCCCATCGCCTGGGCCCAGCAGATGCGCGCGTTCGTCGATCTGCGCTGGTGGCCGCTCGCTCTTCTGCTGGTGGTGACGGTTGTGCTGATCGCGCTCGCAGCCGTGCTCGAAGGGCGCAGGCAGTACGACGACAGCATCCTGGCCACCAGCGGGGAACGACCCGACGCGAAGCCGATCCGCAGTGTGATCGGTCTGCATCTGGTGCTGCAACGCGGCTCGCTGATCGGCTGGACGGTTGGTTTGTTCCTGGCGGGGTTGGTATTCGGCTCGATGACCAAGTCGCTGCGCGACGCCGCGCAGACCAACGAACTCATCGCCCGCATGCTGGCCGCGCAGGGCAACGACGGGATCTACACGACGATGTCGCAATTCCTTGCCGCCGTCGCCGCGGCCTACGTGACCACCGCGGTGCTGCGGGTTCACTCCGACCAGCAGGCCGGGCTCGGCGAGTCGGTCCTGGCGGGCGCGGTGTCGCGGTGGTCCTGGCTGGTGGGTGCGGTCGCGACCGCCGTCCTCGGCGGGGCGGTGTTGATGTTCTTCGCGGGCCTGGGCAACGGCCTCGGCGCGGGCCTGACGATGGGCGAGCCCCAGACGGTGATGAGGCTGACGCTGGCCGGGCTCTCCTATGTCCCTGCCCTGGCGGTGATGGCCGCCGTCGCCGCGCTGGCGGTGGCATTGCGCCGGACGTGGATCGCCTGGCTGGCCGTGACTTTCGTGATCACGGCGCTCTACCTGGGTGCACTGCTGCGGCTGCCGCAGTGGCTGATCGACCTGTCCCCGGTCGGCCAGACCACGGTGCCCACCGACGTTCCCGTCGGGGCGTTGGCCGTGATGGTGGCGGTGGCGGCACTGATCACGCTGCTGGCGGGGTCGGTGTACCGGCGCCGTGATGCGGCCTGACGGCGCTGCGCGTCGCGACGTCGGCGGCGCTCGGCCCGATGCTGCGCCCGCGTCTTCGACGAGCAGCGGCCCTGACCGCCGAACTCACCGGATATCGCGAACAGGTTCGCCACCGACTCGTCCCCGGGGTGTGGTGACCCGCCGCATACTGGAGTGATGGAACTGCTGACCGGCTTCGGGCTGGCGGCCGCGGCGGGGTTGAACGCCTACATTCCGCTGCTCGCGCTCGGGCTGCTGGCCCGCTTCACCGACCTGGTGACGCTGCCGGCCTCCCAGATCTGCTTTGAGTGGAACACACGAGCCCACTTGACCGACTACGAGGGCAATGCAGACCGGCGCCCGATGACCCGTGACGAACTGCGGGCGTTCTTCGACTTCGCCGACGACCGCGTGGTGGATGAGGCTGTCCGGACCAGACGCAAAGGCGCCCTGGCGGCATACCGGGACGCAACCCTCTTCAAGACGATGTACGCCTACGGCTTACGTTGCAATGAGGCTGCGAGACTTGACATCACCGACTGGTACCGCAACTCCAAGGCTCCCGAGCTCGGCCCTTATGGACAGCTCACGGTCAGGTGGGGCAAAGCGTCCAAAGGGTCGCCCCCAAGGCGCCGCACCGTCCACACCGTGATGCCGTGGATCGTCGACGTCGTGAAGGACTACCTGCTCAACATTAGACCGCGATACGGTTTTCCAAAGCACAACGCCTTGTGGCGTACCGAGCGCGGCGGAAGAATCTCAACCCGACACATCGAGCAGCGGTTCGCCGAGTATCGCAGTGCCCTGAACTTTGACCCAACGCTGACGCCCCATTGCCTACGCCATTCCCACGTGACACATCAAGTGGAGGACGGCGTCGACCCCCGCTTCGTCCAAGAACAAGTCGGCCATCGATTCGCTTCCACAACTGCGATCTACACGGGTGTGAGCAACGATTTCATGAACACCATGATGCGGAAAGCGCTGGACCGGGCCTTCACCGAGCAGGAGGCATAGGTGAGCAACACCGGCAAGCTGGACTCCCAGTGGAACCTGCGTGAGCTCATGGCTCAGCACGGGATGTATCAGACCACCCAACTTCGACCAAAGCTGCAGGAGCGCGGAATTGAGTTGTCCGACAGCCAGGTCCACCGGCTCGTCGTCGAAACTCCCGAACGCATCAACATCAAAATGCTGTTGGCCTTGATGGACATTCTTGGCTGCGGCATGGAGGAACTCATTCAACCAGTGAAACTCGGGAAGTCATCGGCGCGAGCCGTCGGTGAGCGACAAGGACCGGACCCCGGTGTGGGCTCCCACCGGCCGAAACGAGCCCGAATCACCACCAACGAACAGTGACCTTCGATAGTGGGGCAGCCCCACAGTTCTTCGTCGACCCTATTGGCACCGTGTGCACGATCGTCGCGGATGTCGAGCCGACTCTGACTCAGCGACAGATCATCGATGCGATCGAGGATGTCGCCGGCAACCGTGCCTCGCATCGCCGCTTGGCACGAGCGCTATACGAGAAGCCGGCGTTACTGACTTCTGGAGTGGCCGAGGGACACCAATGGTGGATAACCTGATCCGCCATCTCCGCGAGAGCGGCGCGGTTCAGTTGACGCAACCCCGTTGTGGCAGTTGCGGAAGGCCGCAGCATCAAATGTCAAGGTACAACCCCGAGGGAGTTCGTATCTGCGTAACCTGCGACAACCGAGCAGCCGGCAGACGCACACCTTGCCCCTGCGCGAATTGCGGCAGAGTTCTCACACCGCGCAACTACGACCGAGCAGGCGGCCCTCGATGTGAATGGTGCCCCCCAGAGCCCGGCGTCGACCACATCGAGATGATTTGCGATTCGCTCGCATCGGTCGGGATCAATGACCGCCCCGCGTTGCGTGAGGTGATTATCGATTGCGTGCGTCAGCCCGCCCGACGACGGCAGCTGGCGTGGGATCTTCAAGACAACCCTGCACTACTGACGGGGCAAGCACACACTGGTTCAGCGACTGTTCGGCGGCTGGTGCACACTCTCAGCATCCGTGGTTTCGACATCGCCGCACCGCGCTGCCCATTCTGCGGCAACTCTCGACGCCTAGAGTCAAAGCGCGAAGGACAACCTTGCTGTCACAGCTGTTACCACGATTCACGTCGCACTCCCTGCACCCGGTGCGGTAGCACATTGCCAATCACAGCTCGAACTCACCACGGTGAGCCGTTGTGCTCGACGTGCACCAAACAGGCGGAGTTCAATCACGGAACATGCTCTCGGTGCCGGGAATTCACGCCTATAGCTACTCACCGCGGCGGACACCCCATCTGTTTTGCCTGCCGGGAAGTACCGTTGGCGCTCTGCTCTACCTGCGGAAGGACCCGGCCTTGCCACTTTCCAGACTCATCCAACCCGCGGTGCATCTACTGTGCGCGTCAGGCAAGGGCCCGGCCATGCTTCGCGTGTGGCGAGGTTCGGATCGTGAACCGACGTGACGCTGACGAGAATCCCCTGTGCACCAGCTGCTCTCGACGGCGTGAGCCGTGCGGCCTCTGCAGCCGCGTGCTGCCTGTCGTCGCTCGAGTTGGACCAGAATCACGGTGTTGGAACTGCGTGAAGAAGGAACCCACGTTGTTCCGAACTTGCAGCGATTGTGGCACGTTCGGACGTATGCGCCAGGCTGGTCGTTGCGACAGCTGCGCAGCCACCCGCAAGCTACGCAGCATTCTTGCCGACCCTTGGGGCAATGTCCCGGACCGGCTCTTACCCGTACACAACGCTCTGATCGCTAGCCCCGGCCACTCTCTCTTTACTTGGCTCAAGAGCCCGAACGCAACTGCGCTGCTTTCACAGGTTGCCGCCGGCTCCGGTCCGGTGAATCACGAAGCACTGGACGGATTTAGACCTCCTATGGGCGTCCAATGGTTACGCCAGATGCTAGTCACTCATGGCGTGTTGCTGATACGAGACGAGAACCTGTGCGCCTTGGAACGCTGGTTACGCACCAAACTGCCCGAGATTGCCGACGTGAATGAACGACGCCTGGTAACACGGTGGGTGACTTGGTCTCACTTACGCCGATTGCGGTCGAGCAAGTCTCCAACGTCACCGAGTCAAAGCGCGAGCATTCGCAACGAAGTCAAGAGCGTCGTGAAGCTCCTGCGCTGGTTGCGCGACGACCGTGAAGCAACTCTGGATACCTGCACTCAGACCGATCTTGACCAGTGGTGCATTCAAGGTGGCCACATGCCCCATCGCGCACGAGGATTCGTCAACTGGTGGGTGCAACGCCGACATCTGTCATCAATCGACATCCCACCCAAACCGCCCAGAGAAGACCGCCATTTGCTCGACGACGATCACCGCTGGGCGGTCGCTCGCGACCTGCTGCAATCGGACACAGCAGCCGTTGTGGATCGCGTCACGGGTCTCCTGGTTCTTCTCTACGGTCAGTCGACTCATCGGATTGCACAGTTGACGGTTCACGACGTTCTCACCACTCCGGAGGGTGTTCAGCTTCGTCTCGGTGCGCAGCCTGCCGTCATACCCGAACCTCTCGCGGGCCTGCTGCTCCAACTCGTCGCTAGAAGGCGCGGGCAGGCAGCTGTGGGGCACTCAGACGATCATGATTGGCTGTTTCCCGGAGGACATCCCGGCCGGCCGTTACACCCCCAAACTTTGGCGGCCCGCCTCAGGCGTAGGGGCATATCGGTTCGTGACGGTCGTAACACCGCGTTGATGCATTTGGCCTCCACGATGCCAGCCAAGGTAGTCAGTGATCTGTTGGGCATCAGCGTTGAAGCCGCTGCAGGGTGGAGCGCTTTCGCCGGATCCGGTAACGCCGAGTACGCAGCCGACTTGGCGAGCAGGCAAGCGGCAGCGCCTTAATGATCGCTCGCCAATTAACGCTTGGAGATCAACCACACTCGCGAGATCGCGCCAAAGAGGTTGAACCCACGATCGTCGTTGAAGTAGCGTCGCCCTCGGGTTCGATGTAACCCGCTGCTGCATGAACCCTGGCATCAGATCGACTCACCGGGCGTTGCTGACCGCGCTCGTTGAAAGTCGGCACATCGATGGCGGTCCTGACCTGGACGGCATCCGGTGCTGGTAGCCAAGAAACCGGCGTCGCTTGCAGCCCTTGCTCCCGGCCGCGTCTTATTGGTCTCTGGCCTGAGGTCGGCCATCCCCGCGAAGCGCCAGATCTTCGTGGTGCCGGAAGGCCAGCGCGCGGCCATCTTCGACGAAGCGTTGCTCCCCATGCGATCGGTGCTGGTGGGCGATGACGTCGACTCCGATGGACCTCAGTCTCGTCGTCGCGGCCGGATCTCTGTTGATGGATCGGGTGGCTTAGTAGGATCGGTCGGACGGAAACTCCACCGGATAAGCTTCGGCAAAGTCGGCAGACCGCCCGACTGCCGACCATTTGCGGTCCTCGTGCAGCAGGAACTCATCCTGGCGGATGGACCCTGCAACGGCGTTGACACCGAGCGGCAGATGGTACGGAATATCGCTGTGTCGCGTCATCCGCACCAAGATCTCAGCGGCGCGGGCTGGGTCTCCCGCGGTGATGGCTTCACTGCGGCGGATCACCGACATCGCGCCGACAGTTTCGGCGTAGATCTCGGGCACGTCACTCACGCCCATCGACGATCCGGCCCAATCTGTGGCGAATCCGCTGGGCTCGACGACGAGGACCCGTACGCCGAACGGTGCTGCCTCAGCCTGTAATACTCGAGAGAATCCGTCGATCGCAAATTTCGCCGCCTGGTACGAGGCGATGCCTGGGGAGCCACCGACCCGTCCTCCCATCGAGGAGATCTGGATGATCAGCCCACCGCCTTGACCCCGCAAGATCGGCAACGCGGCCTTCGACACATGGTAGACACCCCAGAAGTTCGTCTCGAACTGGGCCCGGAAGTCCTCGTCAGAGCCGGTCTCGATTGGTGCGACATTGGCGTAGCCGGCATTGTTGACGACCACGTCCACGCTGCCGAACCGCTCCTTGGCTGCCGCCAATACGTTTACGGCGGCTGTAGCGTCGGTGACGTCGAGTGCCAATGGCATGATCCGCTCACCGTGGAGATCCACCAGGTCGACCAGTTGTTCCGGCCGGCGCGCTGTTGCCGCCACAACACCCCCGGCGTCCAGAGCCGCTTTGACGAGCTCCCGACCCAAGCCGCGCGAGGACCCGGTGACGAACCAAACACGTTTCACGACAACGCCTACCGAGCTAGCCCGGAATCGGCTATTGCCGATGCCAGGGGTTCGAGTACCGATGGGTCCAAAGGAGGAGGCAGATATATGATCGCCAGATCCATCCCGGCCGAGCCGAAGGCAGCGACCTCGGCAAGCAACTTCTGGTAATCATGTTCGGGATTGACCCAGATGTGGGCCGAGACGGTGATCTCGCTGGGGTCCCGGCCGATATCGGTGCAGTGCGCCCGTAGCACGTCGCGCTTGTGCGCAAATTCCTCGGGCGTGCCCTGCACGAAGTTCCAGTGATCGGCATAGCGGGCCGCGATGCGCAGGGTGCGCTTCTCACCGCTGCCGCCCATGCAGATCGGTGGGTGCGGACGCTGCGGCCCTTTGGGCTCGTTTCGCGCACTGTCGAGCTGGTAAAACTTGCCGTCGAAGGTGGTGGTCGGCTGACTCAACAAGCCGATTAGTACCTGTGTCGCTTCTTCGAAACGGTCCAGGCGTTCTTTCACGGTGCCCAGTTCGATTCCGTAGGCGCGGGACTCCTCCTCGTTCCATCCGGCGCCGATACCGAGCTCCAACCGGCCGTCAGAGATGATGTCCAGGGCAGCAACCATGTTCGCCAGGACGGCCGGATGCCGGTAGGGCACGCCGGTGACCAACGTGCCCAGACGCAGCCGGGAGGTCGCCTGTGCCAGCGCGGTGAGTGTGGTCCAACCCTCCAAGCATGGTCCCGAGGAGGGTCCGACGATCGGGTAGAAGTGGTCGAACGTCCAACCAGATTCGAAGATCTCGATCTGGTCGGCGGCTTGCCAGACCTGAAGCATGTCGGCCCAGGTAGTGTTCTGCGGGGATGTCTTAAAGGCGAATCGCATTGTCGCTTACGACCTTTCTGAATCTTCTGCGGAGGTTCAATGCGCGACGGAACGGGCGTGGGCGGCCGTGTATCGATCGCCGGCGATGCGTCCCGGCGCGAAGACCTTGCTCAAGTAGGCGGACTCATCGGCGCTGATGGCGACTGTTGTGGCGGCAAGATTCTCCCTGACGTACTCGACGCGCTTGGTCCCTGGAATCGGGACTACGTCAAGCGGTTGGGAAAGCAGCCAGGCCAGCGCCAACTGACCTGGACGGCATCCCTTGACGGCTGCCAACTCCTTCAGCACCGCCACCGGCTCAAGATTGGTGGCCAAGTTGGCTGCGGAGAACCGTGGGTTCGTCGCACGAAAGTCGTTCGAGTCGAACGTGTCGCCGGGTTTGACGGCACCCGTCACGGCGGATCGTCCCAACGGGCTGAACGGCACCAAAGTGATTCCGAGTTCACGGCACGTGGCGGTGATCTTCTGCTCGACGCCTCGTTCCCAGAGTGAGTACTCGCTTTGCAAGGCGGTGATGGGATGCACGGCATGTGCCCGACGGATCAAGTCAGGCCCGACCTCGCTGAGTCCAAGGGCACGAACCTTGCCGGCGTTGACGAGTTCGGCCATCGCCCCCACGGTGTCCTCGATCGGCACGTCCGGATCGAGGCGGTGGCAGTAGTACAGGTCGATGACGTCGGTGCTGAGTCGTCGCAGACTTGCTTCGCAAGCCGCACGGACGTACTCCGGCCGGCCATCTATGGTGACCCCGGCGCTCCTGTCGTCAACTTTCGCGCCGAACTTGGTAGCCAACACGATCTCTGCGCGACGGCCTCTGATCGCCTCGGCAATCAACCGTTCATTGTGTCCGAAACCGCGAACGTTCTTGGCCGTGGCGATATCGGCGGCCCCATACACGTCCGAGGTGTCCAAGAAGTCCACACCGAACTCAATGGCCGATCTGATCGTCTCAACCGACTCCCGGTCGTCTGCCTCGCCGTAGAACTGGGACATGCCCATGCATCCCAAACCCACCGGCCGGACTACCAGATCCGAGTGCCCGAGCCGCATCGACGCGGAACCGGCAACGCCTTCACGACAGTTGCTTGCTTCCTGATCAACTGTCCGACCCACCGTTGCCGGCCAGTTCATAATCCCAGCTCGCTCAGGCCAGGATGGTCATCGGGACGAATGCCCCTACTGTCCCAATGAAACAGCCGCTCGGCTGCACCGATCGCGACGTCGTTGATGCTGGCGTGTCGGGTTCTCATCAGCCCGCGGGCGTCGAACTCCCAGTTCTCGTTTCCGTAGGCACGGAACCAGCGTCCCTCCGCGTCGTGGTATTCGTAGGCGAAGCGCACGGCGATGCGGTTGTCTCCGTACGCCCAGAGTTCTTTGATCAATCGGTAGTCGCGTTCAAATGACCACTTCTTGGTGAGGAAATCCACGATCTGGTCGCGGCCCTGAACGAAGCTGGAACGGTTGCGCCACCAACTGTCCGACGTGTAGCCCGACGCGACGCGCGCCGGATCGCGTGTGTTCCAGAGGTTCTCGCCAGCGCGGACTTTGGCGGTCGCTGTCACGATGGTGAAAGGGGGTGTCAGTGCAGATGTGCTCATCGCCAGCTCCGTGCTTTCAGGACTTCAGGAACGCCAGTAGGTCGGCGTTGATGATGTCGGCGTGTGTGGTGGGCATTCCATGCGGGAAGCCCGTGTACGTCTTCAGAGTGCCGTTCTTCAGCAGTGCTGCGGATTTGGGGCCGGCGGCGACGTAGGGTACGACTTGGTCGTCTTTGCTGTGCATGACGATTGCCGGGATGGTGATCGTCTTGAGGTCGTCGGTGAAGTCAGTCTGAGACCAGGCAACGATCTCGTCATAATGTGCCTTTGCGCTGCCCATCATGCCCTGGCGCCACCAGTTTTCGATCAATGCCTCCGACGGCTCCACACCGGCCTTGTCGAAGTTGTAGAACGGACCTGACGGTACGGCGCGGAAGAACTCCGACCGGTTGGTTGCGAGTTGGGCCTGCAGGTCATCGAAAACGGCTTTGGGCTGGCCGTCGGGGTTGGCGTCGGTCTGCATCATCAGTGGCGGCACGGCGGAGATCAATGCAGCTTTCGAAGCACGGTGTTCGCCGTGACGAGCGAGATAGCGCGTCACCTCCCCGCCTCCGCAGGAGTGCCCGACGTGGACTACATCGTTCAAGTCGAGGTGCTTGACCACTGCAAGCAGGTCATCGGCGTAGTGGTCCATATCGTGGCCCTCGGAGACTTGCGCAGACCGTCCGTGTCCTCGTCTGTCGTGTGCGATGACGCGGTATCCGTGCTGCAGGAAGAACAGCATCTGGTTGTCCCAGTCGTCGGAGCTCAGTGGCCAGCCGTGGCTGAAGACGATGGGATGGCCTGTGCCCCGGTCCTTGTAGAAAATCTCCACACCGTCGGGGGTAGTGATCGTGGGCATATCTGCTCCTTAGATTTGTCCGGGCATCAGTAGGGGTTTGTCCTTGCGCATGGTTGCGATGGTGGCCGCGTCCAGGTTTAACGTGGCGGCAACCACCGAATGAGGAGTCAGGCCGAGCCACTGGTTGGCCGAGAAGTCTTCAAAGTGGTCGCTGCGGAACAATTCGAGCATCTGAACCGGTTGGTCGCCCACACACTCGAAGTAGTGGCCCATGGCACGTGGAACGTAGCCGACATCGCCAGGGTAGAAGTCGAAGGTCCGGGCCTTTCCACTGGAGCCGAAGACCGTCATGCGGGCGTGTCCGGACAGCCAGTACTGCCATTAGTCGTTGTTGGAATGCCAGTGCATCTCACGCAGCGCGCCCGGCTGCAGCTCGACCCACGCTGCGGCGATGGTTGAAGCCGAGGGGAAGTTCTTGGAGTCGGTGATGCGGACGGTGCCGCCGGGAACTTCGATGGGATCCTGGGCCAGCATTCGATGCGTCATGCGTTCGGCGGCGCCTGCCGGGGACTGGACTGCTTCGATGTCGGCGACCAGAGCGCCAGGGACCTCGCCGGGGAAGATGTAGCGGCTGTGCTCCAGGTCGGCGGCGGTGGGGATGTCGTCGAACGCCGCCTGAGGAACACCGAAGTTCCTGGCGAGCACATGTTTTGGGGTGTGCGCGAACCAGTCGGTCACTAGGAAGGTCTCGTTCTCCGAGAAGTTGCCGTCGTCGAACACCAGCAGGAACTCGCAATCCTCCAGCGCCTGAATGGAATGCGGAAAGCCGGAGCGGAAGTTCCACAGGTCGCCACGCCCGACGTCGTCGATGAAGTTGCGCCCGTGCTGATCGATGGCGGCGATGCGGGCGCTGCCGGAAAGCATGAAAGCCCATTCGGCCTCGCGGTGCCAGTGCAACTCGCGGTATGCACCCGCCTTCAGCCGCATGTTGACCCCGGCCAAGGTGGTCGCCACCGGGAGCTCTCGTGCTGTCACCTCCCGAGCCCAGCCCCCGGGTAGTAGCCGGTTGTGCGCGGCCGCGAAGGAGAACTTCAGGTTGGGCATGCTCCCGGAGTCGGTGCTCGGAGCGCCCGGGTTCTGCACACCGATCGGCACATTGTCGGGGCCGAGCACGGTAGCGCCCAAGTCTCCGGTAATGGTCGGCACCATGCGTTGGTCCTCGGGTCCATCGCCGTTAGTCGAGCTGTGGACTGGTGACGTGCTCATCGGACGACCCCCTACGGGCTGGCTTTGATCCTCGGATGGGGCGGGTGCCCCTCGAAGTTTCGGTGTCGCACAGTCAGCATCGTCGGAAGGGGTGATGGTGGGTATCCGCCGTCTGACAGTGCAACTGGCCAGTCACCGGACAGGGCGGGCTGTCGACGCCGCAAGTAGCCGGGTCCGAGCGGTCATGGTACGTCGACATCTCGGGATGCTGTTGTGGCCGCGTCGGCTGCGGGTGCGACTTCGACGATCTGGTGCTTCATCAATGGCTGGTCACTCTGGGTACTGAAATCACCCAGGGCACAGAGGATGTTCAATTCTGGCATGTACCCGCTGACGCTTCCGGCGGGGATGTCGTAGGCGATCGCCCGGTAACCCCACACGGTGCGGGTACTGCCGTCGCGTGCGAAGCTGGTGATGTCGATGAGATCGAACTCCTTGAGGCCGCGCTCGACCATGTCGGCTTCATTCATGAACAACAACGTGCGGAGATTTTTCACGCCGCGGTAGCGGTCGTTGTCGGAGTAGATGGTGGTGTTCCATTGGTCGTGCGATCGCACGGTTGAGAGCATCAGTCTGCCCGTCGGGGGCAGCACATCAGGCAGCGGCGATGCCTGGAACTCGGCCCGGCCGGTTTGGGTCAGGAAGATTCGTTCTCGTGCCGGTTGGGGTATCCGGAACCCCAGCGGCATGCGCACGCGCCGGTTGAAGTCCTCGAAGCCATCGAGCACTGCCGACATGGTGTCGTGGATCCGGTCGTAGTCCTCGGTGTAGGACTCCCACGGGGTTGCTGATTCCGGCAATGTTGCGCGTGCCATTCCTGCGATGATGGCGCATTCGGAAAGTAGGTGCTTCGATGCGGGTTTGCGGACTCCGTAGGACAGGTGCGACCACGAAGACTTCCTTCTTGCCGCGGGACGTGCGAAGCGTCCAGACCCAACCGTCGTGATTGACCGCTATACGGACATATGACCGGCTAACGGACCAAATCTTTATCGTGGTCTGCGTCACTGTCAAGCGCGAATCCAGCTGTCCCACCACGCGGCCGACGCAACTTGGTTTGACAGAGCGGCAGGACATCGGCGCGATCTATTCCAGACCGGATTTCTGCCGATCACCGGTGTATGAATGAGACGCCGGCCCTTGCCGCCCGTAGCTCTCGGCCGCGTCTGCTGATTCGGCCAGACATTCTCGGTGGCCAAACTCGAATTCCACGGTTTCGATCCGCCGGGCTACCTCGACACGAACGACGTTCACACCTGGCTGCGCGAAGCGCGTATGCCCGTGACAAGCGCAGGATACACAGCAGGACCAAAGCTGTTGTCAACAAACATTATCGACTCCGCCGCGAGTACGGTCCGTCTATAGCCCGCGGGCGGCGGCACCAGTGGTCCCGATCAGTCTCGGGGGAGTCTTTGTCAGTTACGGGATCTCCCCATAGAGTTCGAGCAGGAGAGCTACGCGCGATCCAACTCCGGCTGTCGCCTTCGGCCCGGACCCTCTCATCCACACCGGCCGACCACCGAGCATCTCATCTCCGACGGTCGGGAATCAGCTCCACAACTGGGATGAGGCGTGTGGAGCTGCGTTGGTACTCCTCGAACTGAGGGTGCAGAGCACTCTGTTTGGCATATACCTCGTCACGTTCTTCACCGGTGATGACAGTGGCGGTCGCCGTGAACGTGTCCGTGCCCAGTTCGACAGTGACCTGCGGGTTCGCCAGGACATTGCGGTACCAGTCCGGGTGCGTGGCGGCGCCACCCTTGCTGGCGAAAATGAAAATTCGGCCGTCCTCCACCAGCATTGCCAACGGCGAGAGACGCTCGATTCCAGTTTTCGCGCCAACATGATGCAAGATCAAAAGTGGCTGGTCGGCGAAGACACCTCCCACCTTCCCGTTGTTCGCGCGAAACTCTTGGATGACGTCGCGGTTCATCGTGACGAAGTCGAACTCAATCGGATCGGGCATCATTATCCTCAGTGCGTGATGGCCGGGGTTGGCCTCGAATGTCAGAACGCGGGGTTGATCCCTGGTTGACCCGGTCGATGGTGGCGAACCAGATCCGCCACCCACGAGGGTTGGGAAGCCTTCTGTGGTCGCGCCAGCGCCTGGTTGATCACCAGCCCCTGCAGCACCTCCTCGAGGCACTCACGGGGGTACTGACTTTCGGCAGCCTCAATGGCTTCGGCGAAGGACTCCCGCAGTTGTGCTGAGCCGAATTCAATCTGCACACCCTTGCGCATGTAACGCGGGACCATCCCACGCCGCTCGGGTATTTCCGGGGTGGTGTGCAACGCTATGGCTTCCCAGATGGGGTCGACCTTTGCCGTGCCCCAACCATAGGCTCGCAAGAAACGTGCCGCGGCGTCGGCGCCTTCGATCTCGAAGCGGGCCGGGCCGTTGTACACCGGTGCCGTACCGGAGTCATGGAAAAGCGCTGCGAGAAATAGCGATTCCTCGTCGATGTCGGTAACGCCGTCGCGGCGGGCCGCCTCCATCCCGAGCAGGTAGGTGCGCAGGCTGTGCCGGTAGATCTCGGGATGCACCACGGCGCGGACGTGGTCCGCGGCGTCGTCGACGATTCTGGTTGCCGGTAACGGCATCACGGCAGATGCCCGCGTTCGATCCCGTCCAGCAGTCGGTGCAGTTCAACGGCATCATCGAACGACGGCGTCTCCGCCGTGCCGTGTGCACGGTCGTTGGCAAAAGCCCGATACAGCTTGGCCACATTGCCTGGGGGGCCGGTCAGCCCCAACGCGGCATCCGGGTCCGGTATGGCGATCGGAACCACATGTGTTGCACTACCGTTGGCACCGGCGAGCACCAGTTCGGTGGCCGGTATGTTGCCGTTGCGGGTCGGGCTGGTGAGCAGCAGATCGCCTTCGGTGCCGTTGATCTCCCAGCGCAGATCACCCGCCCGCGACAGCCCGCCCCGATAGAACACCGCTCCGACGGCGCCGCTGCGCAACCGCAGGGCGAGAGCGATCTTGTCGGGTGAGGTGACCGGGATGCGGCTGCCGTCGTCGAGGTCGATGGTGTCGCTGCCGACAGCCAGTGCCGACGTCACAGCGGTGATCCCGCCGAGTACATGGGTCAATGTCGACAGCGCATGCCCGGTGGACACCCGCACAGCCGTCACGCCATTGCGGGCATCGAACGCGTACGCCTGGCTCTTAGGCGCGCCGGACGCCCACGCCATCCCGGAGCCGACGAGATTGGTGGCAACCACCCGACCGAGATAGCCCTTGCTGACCAGATCACGCATGGTGGCGACCGCGGGTGCGAACCGCCCCTGAAGACCGACTGCCGTGTAAACTCCTGCGGCGGAGGCCTTCTCGGCCAGGTCCTCGGCCTCTGCCAGGTTCAGGGCCAGCGGCCATTCGCTCAGCACCATCTTTCCGGCGGCCAGCGCCTCCACGATGAGGCCGTAGTGGTCGGGCACTTTCACCGCCACCACCACTAGGTCGACCCCGGGGTGCTCGATCAATGGGAGGGGGCTGTCGAAACCGTCGACGCCCCACTCGGCGGATGCCCGCTTGGCGGATTCGGCTCTGCTGGTAGTGACTGCGCGCAACGTATATTCGGGGAGTGCGGCCAGGGCCGGGACGTGAGTTGCGGCTGCCCAGCCGCCGTCCGGGCTGGCACCGATGATGCCTACGCCGATAGGTGTCATATCAACAATTCCGTTCAGTCGAAGACGAGGACGAGGCGCCCGCGGACGCCGCCGGCTGCCAGAGCGCGGTGAGCCTGGGCTGCCTCGGCGGCTGGATATGTCTGCGCGACCCGCAGCAGGAGCTGGCGTTTGTCGGCAAGCACCCGCAGTGCGTCAAGTTTGTCGTGGGCGTGGGTGTATTCAGGCACCCACACCTGCGGCACGGTGATGCCACGTCCCACGTCGATGGGCACCAAAACCCCATCATGGGGAACGGGCACCACAGCGACCTGCCCACCGTCGCGAACCGCGCTCGCGATCTCCTCACCACGAGAGACGGTGTCGACAGCGGCATCCACCCCGTCTGGCCACCACTGCCGGATCCGTTGCCCCACTCCCGGTCCGCGCGCGACAGTCTGGTCGGCACCGAGACTGGCGACAAGTGTTTCGTCGGCGGCCGCGGCGTCGGCGATCACGCAGAGCCCGTCCGCCTTCGCCAGCTGAACGACATAGCCTCCGACGGCGCCGGCCGCCCCGGTGACGGCGACCGACGCACCGGCATCGAGGGCCAGCAGGTCGAGTGCTCGTCGGGCGGTGAGCCCGCTCATGGGCAGCGTGGCGGCCTCGGCGAAGGTGGCCCCCACAGGCATACGTGTCACTTGATCTGGGTCCAGGACGAGATACTCGGCGTACGCGCCGCCGGTGGCATCGATGGGCATCACGATGGCCATCACTTTGTCCCCGACCAGCAGATCGGTGGTGACTTCGGACCCGATCTCGTCGACCACGCCGGCCGCCTCCATGCCGGGGATGTACGGAGGAGTCAGCGGGCCCGCTTTGAGTACCTCATCGAGTTCACCGTTACGCAGCACGAAGTCGCCGGGATTGACGGTGGCCGCGTGCACCCGGATTCGGATCTGCGTCGGGCCGGTTCGTGGCTGTGGCACCTCGATGAGCTCGAGCACTTCGGGGCCTCCGTAGCGGGTGACCCCGACGGCCTTCATCATCGGTGCAGTCACTGTCCCAGCTCACTGGGCTCGTAGAAGCAAAACAGGTGGGTCATGGCGACGCCTCTCGGGATTCGTTCTGTGCTCGTAGTGAGCATCCCGCTGTCGGGGCCGCACGCGTATCCGCCACCCAACAGTGTGAGCCGCCAGTCCTCGCCTTGACGGCGTGGGTGATCGACTACGGAAGCACGCGGTCGAGGTGCGCGCGTGAGGTGATTCCCAGCTTCGTGAACACCTTGCTGAGGTGGTATTGCACGGTGCGTGCACTGATGAACAGCCGTGCGCCGATCTCCGCATTGGACAGTCCATCTCGGGCCATGCGCGCGACCTGCGCCTCTTGGGCGGTGAGTTGCTGGCCATCGACGGCCGAATCGATCTTGTGTGGTGCATCGCCGACCGCGTTGAGTTCTCGCCGGGCGCGTTCGGCGAACCCTCCCATCCCCATCTCGGCGAACATGGAGTGCGCGGTGCGGAGCTGAGTGCGTGCCTCGGTCCGGCGGCGTTCGCGGCGTAGCCACTCCCCGTACACCAGATGTGCGCGGGCCAGTTCCGCGCGCACCCGGGTGCGGCTCAGCTGTTCGATCGCCTCGCGATAGCACTGTTCGGCCGCGTCACCATCGAGGAGCAGAGCGCGTGACCGCGCCGCCAATCCCAACGCCCACGGCGTCGCACAGGCGGCTGCCATCTGGTCGAGGCGGCCCAGGGCCTCCGAGGCGAGCTCTACCGCACCGGTGCGGGCCGCCGCCTCGATGAGTTCGGGTAGCGACCAATTCGACGCTCCCAACTCCGGTGGGAAGTCGGCAGCCTGTTGGGCCGCGATCAAAGCGCTGCGGTAATCACCGCGGCCGTTGTGCAGAACTGTCTCCGCCCACCGCGCCACGGTCAGTCCGTTCCCTTCCCCGCGCGCGGTCACCTCCGCCACCGTGGACTCGACCAGAACAGCCGCCCGGTCCCGGTGGCCTCGCATCGCGGCAACGCCCAGCTCCGCGTACGGCGCAATCCTGCTGCCGGTGGCCTCCATCGCAGCGTGCAGCTCGTCGACCACAGATGCCGCGCCCTCCAGATCACCGAAGAAAACCAGCGCAATGGCTCGGGCACTGAGAGCCAGCGGGACATCACTAAGTGCGCCGGCTGCGCGAGCCTCGTCGACGTGGTGTGCGGTCAACATGTCCAACCTGGCGTCATCCCAGCCGAAGTGGGCGGCGGTGCCAGCGAGGAAAACCCACCGACGGTGTTCATCGGTGGACGTCTCGGCGCTGAACCTAGTCAGCGCCCGACGCAACCACGGAACTCCCGCGACGTAACCGCGGCTGAACTGCACGACCAGCCAATCCAGCAGCAAATCTGACAGGCTGTCATCACCGGGGGGAGGCGGATCGGCTTCCAAGGTCCGGGCGATCTCGACAACGCCGGCGCCGACGGCCAACCGCCCCACGAACATCGCCGCGGTCATCGCCTCAAGATAAGTGGCACGGGCCAGAGGTACGTCAACCGCCATGAGCTTGTCGGCTGCTGCCAACAGCAGAGGCGGAGCTTCACTACCCCGACTGGTCACGAAGGCAACTCGGCCTCGCACCAGCTCCGTTCGCGCCTTCTGCACGTCATTGAGCGCGCCGATTTCGGCGAGCGTCAGCAAATCCAACGCGGCTTCGAAAGCACCGGCCTGGATCTTCGCCGACGCCGCGGCCAGACCCCGTTCGGCTCGCTGCTCCGGATCCGCCGACAGCATCGCCGCGCGTTCCAGAAAGGCCGCCGCCGCACCGACACCACCGCGGGCCTGTGCCCGCGCCGCTGAGCGCTCCAAATCGGCGGCAACGGTCTCATCAGGGCCCACCGCGGCAAGTGCACGGTGCCAGGCACGCCGATCCGGGTCAGTCCCGTCATCGGTAGCCGCTGCGAGCGCGCGATGCACATCCCGACGTTCCGCCAGCACGGCCGAACGGTAAGCCGCCGAGCGCACCAACGGATGCCGGAACCGCACCCGGCTGGTGAACGACGCCAGATCGGCTTCAAGCACGGGCGCCGCAACCTCGGCGCTGAGGCCGAGTAGCGCTGCCGCGCGCCACATCAACGCCACATCACCGGTGGGGTCGGCGGCCGCCACCAGCAACAACCGCGCCGACTCCGCGGGCAGGGTGTCGATCCTCGCACGGAACGCTGCCTCGACGTCGCCGGACAGCCGCACAGCCTCCGGCAGCCCGAAACCACCCGCCAACTCCTCAGCGGACAGTCCCCTGGGCAATTCCAGCAGGGCAAGCGGGTTGCCGCCGGTCTCGGCGATGATTTGATCGCGAATCCGCGGATCGATCGGGCCCACCAACGCCGACTCCAACAGCAGGCGCGCATCGGTACCGCGTAGGCCGCCGACCACGAGAGCGGGCAACCCTGCCAGCGCATCAGTGGGAACACGCGCGGCGAACACCAGTCCCACCGACTCGGCCACCAGTCGACGCGCCACAAATGCCAGCACCTGCGCCGATGCCCGGTCCAGCCACTGCTCGTCATCCACCAGACACAACAGCGGTCGTTCTTCAGCTGCATACGACAACAGATTGAGCACCGCGAGGCTGGCGAGGAAGCGATCCGGCGCAGGTCCAGTCGTCATCCCCAGTGCGGTGCTCAGTGCCACCCGTTGCGGTTCGGGCAGCCGCACCAGGTAATCCATCACGGGAAGGCACAACTGGTGCAGGCCTGCGAAGGCAAGCTCCATCTCGGCCTGGACTCCCGAGGTGCGGACAACACGGCACGCCGCCGCCGACGTTGCAAGGTGGTCCAGCAGTGCGGTCTTGCCCACTCCCGCTTGACCGCGAAGCACCAGCGCGCGACTCTCGCCTGCCTCCAAAGCAAGGACCAGTCTGTCCAGCATCGCAACTTCGTCGCGACGCCCAATCAACTCGATCGCGCCACCGCCCCCGGTAGCGCCGCCAGCCAGCACAAATGGACGGTATACCGCCGGACTTCGTTCTGTCGTGCAGGAGGACCGCGGGCAAAGTCGTCAATGAGCGGTTTCTACATCTACGACTAACCAGATCCGCAACGCTCGCTAGCAGAGGCAGAGGCGTTCGCAAGTCGAGTCAGGACTCCGCGACTCCCGTCTCAAGCCCAACGAACACCCATACCGTCGAGCGCGCGTAGGCCAGGAGCTCTGCTGCCTGTCGACTCACACCTCGGATTAGCCACCCATTCGACACGTTCTGATATCTCGCATTGCCAGTAACGGCCGCCCAGACGTCGGCGGTCGCCGATCCGGGGGCCTTCGCCCAGTCGGGGCAGTGGGTTCCGGTGGCGGTGGGCGTGGCCGTCGCGCTGATGGTGTCGCTGACGAAGTCGACGGTGCGTCCGGCGGCCAACGTGGCGACGGCGGGCACCGCGGCACCGGTACTGAGCACGCTGGAGGACGTGGCCAGCGTGGCGCTGGTGTTCCTGGCGATTCTGGTGCCGGTGCTGGTCCTGGTGGCCGTCGTCGTGATGATGTGGGCGGCGGTGCGGATCATCCGCAGGCGCCGTGGCCGCTCCCGCAGTGCGTCCGCAGCCTAGGCTCCTGGCTGAGCACCGGGTATCCCGGCGTGATGCCCTGACGTGGCGCACCACCGGCCGCGCGGGCGGTGCGCGCGCACGGGTTCCGGTGGGTCAGACCCAGACGCCTTTACCGACGGCCACGACGCCACCGGAGCTGACCGAGAAGCGTTCCCGGTCCTTCTCGACGTCGACACCGACCATCTCGCCGGGGCCGACCACCACGTTCTTGTCCAGGATGGCGTGGCGCACCACCGCGCCGCGCCCGATGCGGGCGCCGGGCATGACCACACTGCCCTCCACGATCGCGCCGTCCTCGACCACGACGTTGCTGGACAGTACCGAATTACGCACCGATGCAGCAGAAATGATGCTGCCCGCACCGACGACGGACTCCTGCGCGGACCCGCCGTTGACGAACTTGGCCGGCGCGAGGTTCTCCGAGCTGCCACGGATCGGCCAGCGCTTGTTGTAGAGGTTGAACACCGGGTGCACCGACACCAGGTCCATGTGGGCGTCGTAGAACGCGTCGAGCGTGCCGACGTCACGCCAGTAGGCGTGGTCGCGTTCCGTCGCCCCGGGGACCTCGTTGTCGTTGAAGTCGTAGACCGCGGCCATGCCGTCGGCGACCAGTCGCGGGATGATGTCGCCGCCCATGTCGTGGTCGGAGTCGTCGTCCTCGGCGTCGGCGCGGATGGCGTCGATGAGCACCTTGGTGGTGAAGATGTAGTTGCCCATCGACACGAACGTCTGGTCGGGGTCGTCCGGCGTTCCCGGCGGGTCGGCGGGCTTCTCGATCCACCCCCGGATGCGGCCCGATTCGTCGGCGTCGATGCATCCGAACGCGCTGGCCTCCGAGCGTGGCGCCCGGATACCGGCGACCGTCGCGCCCGCGCCGCTGTCGATGTGCGCCTGGACCATCTGTTCGGGATCCATCCGGTACACGTGGTCGGCGCCGAAGATCACGATGTAGTCGGGATCCTCGTCGTAGATCAGGTTCATCGACTGGTAGATCGCATCGGCCGACCCGGTGTACCAGCGCGGCCCCAGACGCTGCTGCGCCGGCACCGGGGTGATGTACTCCCCGGCAAGCCCCGATAACCGCCAGTTCTGCGAGATGTGGCGATCCAGCGAATGAGACTTGTATTGGGTGAGTACACAGATTCGCAGGTATCGGGCGTTGACGAGATTCGACAGCACGAAATCGATCAACCGATAGGCACCCCCGAAGGGCACGGCGGGCTTGGCCCGGTCGGCCGTCAGCGGGTACAGCCGCTTGCCCTCTCCGCCTGCGAGGACGATGCCAAGCACATGTGGCGCTTCCCTCATGCTGCCAACCTATCCGCACGTAGGGACAGGGGCCAGCCATTCGCGCTATTGGGCGGGGTGTCGGGCTGTCCATCAAGACAATTGGGGATGCGGCGCGGCGGCCCTCGATACCGGCTACGGTCGACGGCATGCGGGTGGCGATGATGACTCGGGAGTACCCACCCGAGGTGTACGGCGGAGCGGGCGTCCACGTCACCGAGCTCGTCGCTCAACTGCGGCATCTGTGCGAGGTGGACGTGCACTGCATGGGCGCTCCGCGGCCCGAGGCGACCGTCGCGCAGCCGGACCCTGCCCTGCAGGGCGCCAACTTCGCCCTCACCACGCTGTCGGCCGACCTGAACATGGTCAATGCCGCCTCGACGGCCGCCGTCGTGCATTCCCACACGTGGTACACCGGGATGGCCGGGCACCTGGCCGCCCTGCTCTACGGCGTCCCGCACGTGCTGACCGCGCATTCGCTGGAACCGATGCGTCCGTGGAAGGCCGAGCAGCTCGGCGGTGGCTACCGGATCTCGTCCTGGGTGGAGAGGACGGCGGTCGAAGCGGCCGCCGCGGTGATCGCCGTCAGCTCCGGGATGCGCGCCGATGTGCTGCGTACCTATCCGGCGCTGGACCCCAACCGGGTGCACGTGGTCCGCAACGGCATCGACACCGACGTCTGGTACCCCGCCCCCCGGCCCGACGACTCGGTGCTGGCGGAACTCGGCGTCGATCCGTCCCGGCCCGTCGTGGCGTTCGTCGGCAGGATCACCCGCCAGAAGGGGGTCGCGCACCTGGTCGCCGCCGCGCACCACTTCTCCCCCGACGTCCAACTGGTGCTGTGCGCCGGTGCGCCCGACACTCCGGAGATCGCCGAGGAGGTGTCGGCGGCGGTCCAGCAGCTCGCGGCCGCGCGCACCGGGGTGTTCTGGGTCCGCGAGATGCTGCCGACCCACAAGATCAGGGAGATACTGTCGGCGGCAACCACATTCGTGTGCCCCTCGGTCTATGAGCCGTTGGGCATCGTGAACCTCGAGGCGATGGCCTGCGGCACCGCGGTGGTGGCCTCGGACGTGGGCGGCATCCCCGAGGTTGTCGACGATCAACGCACCGGACTGCTGGTCCACTACGATCCCGACGACACCGAGACCTTCGAACGCGGTCTCGCGGCCGCGGTCAACGAGCTGGTCGCTGAGCCGCAGCGGGCCCGCGATTTCGGGGCCGCGGGCCGCCAACGCTGCATCGACGAGTTCTCGTGGGCGCAGATCGCCGAGCAGACGCTACGGATCTACCAGCACGTCCTGACCTAGCTTCAGCACGGCCCGTACCACCCAGCCGTCCAGCACGGCCCCCAACAAGGCCCCACAGCAAAGAACCGGCCGCGCGCTACGCGACCGGTTCCTGCTTCGGGCTAGCTCGTGACGCCCCTCAGTTCCTCTCCGAGAGCGGCTGCCTCGTCCGGGGTGAGTTCGACCACCAGTCGGCCACCGCCTTCCAGTGGTACCCGCATCACGATGCCGCGCCCCTCCTTGGTTGCTTCCAGTGGACCGTCTCCGGTCCGGGGCTTCATCGCCGCCATCGAGTGCTCCCTCCACAAAGGCGTGCCCGTCTGGGCCCGGTCTGTTCCCGGAGCCGGCACTGCCCGCTCATACGCGCCGCGGACAGCATCCGGCCTTGAACTGCTACAGAGTCTTATTGTTCCCTATCCTGGCCTGCTCGTGTGCAAAGACCCGCCTATAGCTGCTCCGATGGTGTTTCACCGAGGCGTGGAACCCAGCAGTCGGCGACATGATCGTCGACCATTCCGGTGGCCTGCATCAGGGCGTAGGCCGTCGTCGGCCCCACGAAGCGGAAGCCGCGCCGCTTGAGGTCCTTGGCCATCGCGGTCGACTCCGGGGACACCGCGGCGACGCCGGCCAGATCGGCAGGCCGGCCGCGGGTGAGCCGGTCGGGTGGCGCGAACGACCAGAGCAGCTCGCTGAGGTCCACGCCGGCGTCGGCGAGGTCCGCCACTACCCGGGCGTTGGACACCGTGGCCTCGATCTTGGCCCGGTTGCGCACGATGCCGGTGTCGGCGAGCAGCCGCTCGATGTCGCCGTCGGTGTAGCGCGCCACCCGCTCGACGTCGAACCCGTCGAACGCGGCGCGGAAGTTGTCCCGCTTGCGCAGGATGATCAGCCAGGACAGCCCGCTCTGGAACGCTTCCAGGCTCACCCGCTCGAACAGCGCCGCCGAGCCGTACAGCGGCCGACCCCACTCGGTGTCGTGGTAGTCCCGGTAGAGCACGAAATCCTCTGCGGAAAGCCGGGATTGGTCGATCCATCCGCACCGGACCCGGCGATCGTCAGTGCCCGATGTCACCGGCCCTCCCACTCGGCGTCGGGTACCTGCACGTCCTCCGCGACGCCGGAGACGTCGGAGACGCGGGAGTCGTCGGCACCGTGGGAGACGTCGGCACCGTCGAAGGCGGTGCCCGTCTCTGCGCCGAGGCCCTGCGTGGCGCGCACCGCGGCCAGCTCGCCTCTGAGCTGGTCGAGTTCGCGGCCCAAGCGGTCGAGCACCCAGTCCACCTCACCGGCCTTGTAACCGCGCAACGTCTGGGTGAACTTGAGCGCCTCGACGTCGGCTCCGGTCACTCCGGAGGCGGGCAGCACGGTCGCGGTGGTGGACTGCGGAAGCGGCGGCAACACCTCACCGCGGCCGAACACGACGCTGCCGAGGGCGAACAGCACGATGCCCACCAACACGAACACCACGAGGTAGAGCAGGACGAGGGTCACACGTCGATAGTGCCCGACGCCGCCGACACGGGGTCAGCGCGGGCGCAGCGTGTTCATCGGTGGGCGGTCTTCCAGGCAGACCCCCGAGGTGCGCGCGCTGTAGTTGTTGCCGTCGGCGAAGAACTGCGTGAGCCCGACCCCGGAGTCCTCGATGCCGCACCGCGACAGCAGCGTGGCGATGACCTGGCGGCTCATCGACGCCAGCTCGGTCAGCGGCCGGTTGCGGTGGGTCCGCACACCCAGATTCACCTGGGCCAGCGCGTCGAGGCCCAACCGGTCGTAGGCGTCGATCAGCAGGCCGATCTCCACACCGTAGCCGGGCGCGAATGGCACCGCGGTCAACAGCTCCCGGGTGCCGGCATACTCGCCGCCCAACGGCTGGTACAGGCAGGTCAGCTCGGGTCGCAGCGCCGCGAGCAACGGGCGGGCCACCAGCTCGGTGACGCGGCCACCGCCGTTGGCGTCCTCTTTGCCGCTGACCCGCAGCGGCCGCCGGTAGAAGCCCTTGACCAGGTGCACACCCTCGGTGGTCAGCAGCGGTCCCAGCAGCTTGGGCACGAACATCGGATCGGGATCGAGCAGATCGGAGTCGACGAACGCGACGATGTCGCCGGTGGTGGCGGCCAGCGACCGCCACAGCACCTCACCCTTGCCGGGCTGCGTTTCGACCTCGGGTAGCGCGACCTCGCGGCTGACCACCCGGGCCCCGGCGGCCACCGCCCGGATCTCGGTGTCGTCGGTGGATCCGGAGTCCAGCACGATCAGTTCGTCGACGAGCCCGCCCAGCAGCGGGGTGATGGTCTCGACCACCCCGGCGACGGTCTCCTCCTCGTTGAGCGCAGGCAGCACGACCGAAACCGTGCGACCCCGCTTGGCAGCCTCGAGCTCGGCGACCGTCCATGACGGGCGGCTCCAGCTGTGATCGGTCAGCCACCGGTGATCCGCCACATCGTCGATGGCCAGTCCCGTGATGCGATCAGACAAGACAGTCATGCCAGTCCCCTCACCGTTCGTTTCGGCTGACGGGCGCCCTTGATCGACGCAACCATCTCCAGTACTCGACGCGTGGGTCCCACCTCGTGCACCCGGAACATCGCCGCGCCCTCGGCGGCGGCGATCGCCGTCGCTGCCAGGGTGCCTTCGAGGCGTTCGGTGAGGCCCACACCCAGAGTCTCCCCGACAAAATCTTTGTTGCTCAGCGCCATCAGGACGGGCCATCCAGTATTTACAAGCTCTTTTACGTGGCGCAACAAACTAAGACCGTGGTAAGTGTTCTTGCCGAAATCGTGGGTCGGGTCGATCAGGATGCCGTCGCGGCGGACCCCGAGTGCGGCCGCCCGCTCGGCGGCGGCGGTCACCTCGGCGATGACGTCGTCGACCACCCCCCGCTCGGAGATGCCGTAGTTGACCCGGAACGGCCGGGTCCGCGGCACCGCACCCCCGGTGTGGGAGCAGACCAGGCCCGCACCGAATTCGGCCGCGACGCCCGCGAGCTCGGCGTCGACCCCGCCCCAGGTGTCGTTGATCAGATCCGCGCCTGCCGCGCAGGCCTGCTTGGCCACCTCCGCACGCCAGGTGTCGACGCTGATGAGCTGCTCGGGAAAGGTGCTGCGCAGCCATTCGATGAAGGGCACCACCCGGGCGATCTCTTCTGCGGTGTCGACGACCTCGCCGGGGCCCGCCTTCACCCCGCCGACGTCCACGACGTCGGCGCCGTCGGAGATGACCCGGTGGGCGGCCTCCTTGGCCGCCTCATCGGTGAAGGTGGCGCCGCGGTCGTAGAACGAGTCCGGCGTCCGGTTCACGATCGCCATGATCAGCGCACGGTCACCGGCCACCGGTCGGCCCAGAAACGTCGACTCCACGCCATTCAGGCTACGTTCCGGCCGGACGCGCGGTTCCGGCCGGAATACGCAGATCGCGGCGCTCCGGGCGCTACTTGGGTTTCTTGCCCGAGGCGACCTCGTCGGGGTACTCGTCGTAGAACGGGACGTAGCCCTCGTCCTTGCCGGACAGGACGTACAGCGGATCGTCGATCGTGACGTCCTCGCTGTCGTCGTCATCGCCGCTGGCCTTGCCGTAACCCTCTTTACGCAGGTCGACCTTCTGGCTCTTGAACGTCGACGTGTGCGCCAACTCCGTCACCACCCGCACGAACAGCGGCACCGCGTAGCCGGGCAGCTTGTCGTAGGCGGCCTCGGCCAGCGCCTTGCCGTCGAGCTCGTCACCGTTCTTCAGCTGGATCGCGGCCATGCCGGCCCGACCACCCGCACCCGGCACCTCGACGCCGAAGACCGTCGCCTCCTCGATCTGCGGATGGGTCGAGATCGCCGCCTCGACCTCCGTGGTCGCGACGTTCTCACCCTTCCAGCGGAACGTGTCGCCGAGTCGGTCGGTGAACGCGGCGTGCCCGAAGCCCTGCGCCCGCATCAGGTCGCCCGTGTTGAACCACACGTCGCCCTCCTTGAAGGCGTCGCGGACCAGCTTCTTCTCGGTGGCTTCCTTGTCGGTGTAGCCGTCGAACGGCTGGAAGTTGCTGACCTTGGACAGCAGCAGACCCGGCTCGCCGTTCTCGACTTTGTGCACCCGGCCGTCGGGACCGCGCTTCGGTTCGCCGGTGTCGTGGTCGTACTCGACGAACGCGATCGGGCTGGGACAGATGCCGGTCGTCTTGTCGATGTTGAAGACGTTGACGAACGCGGTGTTGCCTTCACTGGCCGCGTAGAACTCGCAGACCCGCTTGATGCCGAACCGCTCGGTGAACTCGTCCCAGATCGCAGGACGCAACCCGTTACCGCAGATGACCCGCACCTTGTGCTGGCGATCCGTCGGCTTTTCCGGCTGGTTGAGCAGATAACCGCAGATCTCGCCGATGTAGACGAAAGCGGTGGCGTCATAACGGATGACGTCGTCCCAGAACTTCGACGCCGAGAACGACTTGCCCAACGCCAGGGCCGCACCGGAGTTCAGCACGGACGACAGCGCGACCGTCAGCGCGTTGTTGTGGTACAGCGGCAGGCAGCAGTACAGAGTGTCGCTGCTGTTGAGCCGCAATCCCAGACCGCCGAAGCCGGCCAGCGCGCGCAGCCAGCGGTAGTGGGTCATGACGCTGGCCTTCGGCATACCGGTGGTGCCGGAGGTGAAGATGTAGAAGGCCTTGTCCTTGGCCAGCACGGCCTCGGTGGTGGCGGGATTCGTGGTGGGCGCCGTCGCCGACATCGTGATGACCTCGTCGACTGTCAGCAGACCGCTGGTGTCCGCGCCGCTCTCGGTGATCTCGTCGATCAGATCGACCTCGGCGACGACGACCTTCGCCTCCAACAGCCCGAAACTGTGCTTGAGCACCTCGCCGCGCTGGTGGAAGTTGATCATCCCCGCGACGGCGCCACACTTGACGGCGGCGAGCATCAGCAGCACCGACTGGGGCGAGTTGCGCAGCATGATGCCGACCACGTCGCCGTGCCCGACCCCCTTGGCCGCCAGCACCGCGGCGTAGCGGTTGACCGTCTCGTTGGCCTCGCGGTACGTCAGCCGCTCATCGCCGAACTTGATGAACACGTGGTCGCCGTAGCTGGCCGCTCGGTCCTGGAAGATCTTGCCGATCGAGGTCTTGGCGGACGGCCGGGCACCGAACCCGGTGATCACTCCGCGCAGAATCGTCGGGGTGTCTTTGAGGAAACCGGGGAGTTGTTTGGCGACGTCGAGGACTCCGACGCTGCGGCGCGCCCCACTCATTTCATCTGCCCATCGATACACGTCGTCATGTCGGTGCTTTCTTCCTCCGGTCGTTTGTCGGACACCTTAGTTGCGGCCGATGCGGGTCAACGGGTCGGTGCGCATGCGGCCAGTGCGGCGTCCACGTCCTCGACGACGATGAGGCGCCGCAGCGCCTCGTCGGCGACGTAGCCGGTGTCCGCCAGCCCGCGCAGCCAGACCAGCAAACCCTCGTAGTGCCCGAACGGGTCGAGCATCACGATCGGTTTCGAGTGCATACCCAAATACGCCGCTGTCCAGGCTTCGAAGAATTCTTCCAGCGTGCCGATGCCGCCGGGCAGCGAGATGAACGCGTCGGCGCGGTCCTCCATCACCTGCTTGCGTTCCCGCATCGTGTCGGTGACGACGAGTTCGTCGGCCTCGGTGTCGGCCACCTCGCGATGGACCAGCGCCTTGGGGATCACGCCGACGGTGTAGCCGCCGTGCGAGCGGGCGGCCGAGGCGACCGCCCCCATCGCCGAGACGTTGCCGCCTCCCGAGACCAGCGTCCAGCCTTGGTCGGCGATCGCTTTGCCGAGCTGGTGGGCCAGGTCGAGCAACTCGGGATGCGTCGGGCTCGACGCGCAGTACACGCAGACCGCCCATTCGCGGTCGGGTTCTGGGGACGCTTCTCGGGACACACGGACAAACCTAGCCATACACTCCGGCGATGCCCGTGCGCGCACCGATCGGATGGGTGACCGGACGGTCGGATCCGGCACTCGAACTCATCGAACGCGGCGTGCGCACGCAGGCCGGGGCCGTGTTGATCGGCCCGGCCGGCGTCGGGAAGTCGACGCTGGCCCGTCACGCGGCCGAGCAGCTGTCGGCTGAATTCGACCGGGTGGACTGGGTGCTCGCCACGGCGTCGCCGCCGGACGTGCCGTTCGGGGCCTTCGAGCATCTGCTCGATGTGCCGGAGTCCGGCAAGACCGCGGCGGTGTTGGCGACCGCCCGGCAGAGCCTGGGCGACGGCAGGTTGCTGGTGATCGACGACGCGCACCATCTGGACGCGCTGTCGGCGGCTCTGGTCTACCAACTCGCGGTGAGCCGGGCGGTTCGCGTGGTGCTCACCGCCACCGTCGGGGAGTGGCCGGTGCCGGCGGAGGTGACCGCGCTGTGGCACGACGACGTCGCGGCGCGGGTGGACGTGACGCCGCCAGGCCATGAGGACAGCCGGCTGCGGGCGCAGGTCGACGCATTCGTCGCCGGGCTGTCGAGCACGACCCGCCGCGTGCTGGAGTTCCTGGCGGTCGCGGATCCACTGAGCCTCGAGGACGCCGCCGCGCTGACCAGTGCCCACGCTGTCGACGACGGCGTGCAGGCGGGCGCCGTGATCATCAGCCAGGACGGGGTGCGCCCCGCGCATCCGCTGTTCGTCGACTCGGTGCGCGACCGGCTCGGCGGCCCGGACCTGCGACGCCTGCGGTCGGCGGTGGTGGGCCGCCTGTCGTCGGCGGGCCCGCACGGGGTGGTGGGCCGGCTGCGGCTGGCCGCCCTGTCGATCGGCAGCGACAGCCCGCTGCCCACGCCCGACCTGTGCGCGGCCGCCCGCGAAGCACTGCGCCTCGGCGACCTGGAACTCAGCGAGCGGCTCGCGCGGGCGGGGCTGGGCGGCGGGCACGACCTCGACGCCCGACTGACCGCCGGCTACGCGCTGGCGTGGCAGGGCCGCGGACGGGAGGCCGACGCGGTGCTCGCCGGCCTGGACCCCGCGTCGCTGAGCGACGACGAACTGATCGCGTGGGCGCTGCCCACCGCGGCCAACCAGTTCTGGATGCTGTCAGAGCCCGCGCGGGCGACCGCGTTCCTGCAGTCCATCCGCGCGAAGGTGGACGACCCGGGCGCCCGCACCGCGGTGGACGCGCTGTCGGCCACCTTCGCGATGAATGCGGGCAACCTGGATCGGGCCCGGGACGTGGCCGAGCAGGTGTTGGGATCCCCCGACGCCGACGAGACCGCGGTCGGCTGGGCGGCGTCGGCGGCGGCGCTGTGCGCGGCACGCACGGGCCGGTTCGGCGATGTGGACGCCCTGGCCGAGCGCGCCGTCTCGGCGGGCCAGCCGGGCCTGCTGCGCTTCACCAGCGGGTTCGGCCAGACGACCGCCCTGCTTATGACCGGGGAGTCGGATCGCGCGCTGACGCTGGCGCAGCGGCTCACCGAGTTCGCCCAGCGCAGACAGCCCGGCCGGGCGATCGGCGAGGTCCTCACCGCCGACGTGCTGCTCGCCAGAGGTGAACTCACCCAAGCGGTCTCGTTGTTGCGGGACGCCGCAACCACGCTGGCGCCGACCGGATACTCGTGGGGTCCGCTGGCCTGGATGCTGCTTGCGCAGGCGTTGGGCCGACTCGACAGGCCGGCCGACGCGGGTAAGGCGCTGGCGCGCGCGGAGGCACGGCACGGCCTCAAGTCCATGCTCTTCGCGCCGGAACTGAGCCTGGCTCGCGCCGCCACACTGGCCGCGCAGCACGACACGCACGGCGCCGTCGAGGCGGCCAGAGCCGCGGTCAAGGCCGCGGAGCGAGGCGGGCAGACCGCGGTGGCGTTGCGGTCCGCCCATGTCGGCGCGCGACTCGGGGATGCGCGGGCCGGTGAGACGCTGGCCCGGCTGACCGGTGAGCTGGATTGCGCGTTCGGCCGGGAAGCGCTTGCGGAGATCAACGGGTCGTGACGATCGATTTGGTGATCGGGCGCCGTCCCCGGCGGCCCTAGAATCGGTGCGGAGCAGGTCTGCGGGTACAGGTGTGGAGGCAAGTGATGGTCGAGCCGTTGTCGGTGGACACCGACGGTGTGCGTTCCCTCTCGGAAATCCACACCGGCGTGGCGACCGGGTTGGGGTCGCTGAATGCGGCGGCCCCGGGGTCGGCTGCCGTCGCGACCTCACACGGCACCATCGCCTATGCGGTGCAGACGGCACTCCACGCCGCACTCGGTAGCCGCTCGGGCACCATGACGGCCACCCAGGACAGCGGCGCCCGGATCTCGGAACTCCTGCAGCAGGCGGCCGTGGCGTACGAACACGGTGACCAGCGCGGCGCCGCCGCCATCAAGGCCGCCGCCGACGCGATCGCCGACGGTGGACCGGCCGGGGCCGGCGGGGCCGCGGCAGCGAACGCCGGCGGCGCGCCCGGTGGGGCCTCCGGGGCTGCCGCGTCGGGCACCGACGCGGTCGGCCAGGTGGTCGGTCAACTGGGACAGCTCGGGCAGATGGGGCAGCAGCTCGGCGCGCCGCTGGCGACGCTCGGGCAGCCGCTGCAGCAGCTCCCCCAGCAGGTGATGCAGGGTGTTCAGCAGATCTCCCAGAACACAGCGGCAGAGACGTCTGAGGACAGCGGAGGAACTGGGGCCGACGACGCCGAACCCGCCGACGGCGCTGCGTCCGGCGAGGCACCGGCTACCGGGACCGCGCCGGTGAATTCCGGGGATCGGACCGACGGCGACGGCATACGCCGAGCGACCTAGCCGCCACGCACGTCGCTGCCTTCTACGGCGCCACGTACGCGTCGGCGAACTCGAGGAATCGCCGGCCCTGGCTGCTCGGCGGCGTCGATGTCAGCAGTTCGATGACAGCGCGGGGGATGTCGGTCCCGCTGATGTAGGCGACGCGGGGGTGGATGTTGAACTCAGCTGTGGTGGTGGAGGTGACACCGAATCGGTCGGTGGCTGCGGCGATGTGTTCCAGCCAGGTACCGGGGTTGTGCGCCTGCAGTGCCGCCCCGACGTAGTGACCCCACAGATCGTGAGGAACAGAGCCGCTGGTGGAATTGACCACCAACGTCATTTGCGCACAGACCTCGTCGAGGCCGAGCGCCTCGCGCCGGGCCAACGGGTGGGCGCTGTTGATCGCAAAGACGCGGGATTCGTGAGCGAACGGGGTGGCGGTGATGTAGTCGGCCCAGCCGCTGGCGCGATGTGCGGGTTTGCGTGCAATGGCCAGGTCGATGCGGAGGTTGGCCAGAGCCCGGATCGGGTCGTCGAACTGTAGAAGCTCCACGTACTCGCTGTGCTGAGCCCGCCAGCGCTCAACGGCGGTCTCCAACGCCGGTGTGAGGCCCGCCCACGCGTAGCCGATACGGAGCGGAACGTGCCGACAGGGCTGGAAGAGCGCGTCGTAGTCTTCGACGATCACGCGCATTCGGGCCAGCGCCGCCGCGGCTTCTCCGGTGAGGGACACTCCGGTGGGCTCGCGCACGAAGAGCTTGTAACCCAGATCGGTTTCGACTCGGGCGATCGCACGGCTGAGGACCGGCTGCGAGGTGTTCTGCTCCCGGGCGGCCTCGCTGATCGCTCCGGTTCGTGCGGCAGCGATGACCAGCCGCAAGCGTTCGATGTCCCGCATGCAGCGATGCTATGGACATACCGCGGATGGGACTACCGGGCTCGTCGCACGACCAGCATCGTCGCGGTCATGTTCGGTCAAGCTTGGCTCACTGCGCGAGGCGTCGCCACGTCCGCCGCGTTCGTGCCGCTGTGGTCCAGCGGCGCGGTGGCGGCAACGTTCGGTCTGGCCCAGATGTCTCCGCAGGCTTTTCTGGTGTTGCGGGCGGCGGGCACGGCCGCCGGCACGTGGCTGCTGGTGGCGCTGACCCGTCAGCATCTGCCGACGCAGCGCGCCCTACGCACCACGGTGGTGGCGGGGATGTTGCTGCAGATCGGCTACCAGGGGTTCTTCTTTCTCTCACTGGCCCTGGGCATCAGCCCCGCGCTACTGGCGATCGTCGTCTCGGCCCAGCCGTTGCTGACCTGTCTCGGCCACCGGCAGCGGGATGCCCGCACGATCACCGGCGTGTTGGTCGGCATGTCCGGCGTAGCGATCGCCGTCAGCGGAGGTCTGTCGACGGGCCGTGTGAGCGCATCGGCGGTGGCGGCGGCGCTGGCCGCCCTGGCCTCCATCTCACTCGGCACGGCCCTGCAGGCTCGCCAACGGTCGGCGGGAATCTGGGCGTCTCTGGCGGTGCAGTCGACAGTCAGCTTCGCGGCGTTCACGGTCGTCGTCGGCGTCATTGGCCCGGGCCACTTCGCGCCCACCGCCGCCGCGGTCGCGTCGGTGGGTTGGCTGATCGTTGTGGTCAGTATCGCCGCCACCGCCCTTATGTACCGCATCGCCCAGACCCACGGAGCAATGACGATCAGCGCCCTGATGCTGCTCGTTCCCGTGACCACCGCGATCGAGGACTTCGTCGTCCGTGGCACGCCGTGGGTTCCCGCGATCCTCATCGGGGGTGCGGTCACCACCTCGGGGCTTGCGCTGGTTCTACCCGGTGCCGGGACACGCCCGACCGACCCACCGCCCCTCGGCAGCCCCAGATGACCGGCTGGCGGGCCGGACGAAGAACCGCACCAGCGCTGGTTCTCCTTGCCCGGATCGGTCCGCCTAGCTCACACTCACCCGGCCCCCGAGCAGCCGAATCCACCGCTGCACCCCGATCCGGTCGAGGAACACCGCGTCGTGACTGACGACGATGAACGCACCCCGGTAGGCGGCCAGCGCCGACTCGAGCTGTGCCACGCCGGCCAGGTCGAGGTTGTTGGTCGGCTCATCGAGCAGCAGCAGCTGCGGGGCCGGCTCGGCGAACAGCACGCAGGCCAGCGTGGCACGCAGCCGCTCCCCACCCGACAGCGACCCCGTGGCCGTGTCGGCACTGTCGCCGCGAAACAGGAACTGTGCCAACAAATGCCGCCGCCGCGTCAACGGCAGGCTCGGTGCCGCCGCGGCCAGGTTCTCGGCGACCGAGCGGTCGTCGTCGAGCAGGTCCAGCCGCTGCGACAGGTACGCCACCCGACCGGCAGCGACGTGGACGTGGCCGTCCTCCGGTTCGATCTCCCCCGTCAGGACGCGCAGCAGCGTGGTCTTGCCGGCCCCGTTGGGGCCGGTCAGCGCGATCCGCTCCGGCCCCCGCACCGTCAGTTCCACGCCGTCGAGCACGGCGCGTCCGCCACGCGAGACCCGTACATCACTGGCGTGCACCAGTGTTCGCCCGCCGGGCACGGTGGTGTCCGGCAGGTCCAGCACCAGGATGTCGTCGTCGCGCAACGCCCGCTCGGCATCGTCGAGTTGGTTCCGAGCCTCGTCGATCCGCCGGGCGTGCACTCCGTCACCGCGGCCAGCGGTCTCTTGAGCGCGGCGTTTCATCGCCCCGGCCACGATCTTCGGCAGGCCGGCGTCGGAGAGTGTGCGCTTGGCGTTGCCGGCCTTGCGGTCGGCCCGCTCACGGGCCTGCTGCCGCTGCCGCTTCTCGCGTTTGAGTTGCTGCTCGGCGTTGCGTACCGCGTCGGTGGCGGCCCGCTGAGCCTCGTCGACAGCGGCCAGATAACAACTGAAGTTCCCGCCGTAGGAGGTGATCCGGCCGTCGCGCAGCTCGGCGATGCGATCCATGCGATCGAGCAGGGCGCGGTCGTGGCTGACGACCACCAGCAGCCCGGTGTAGTCGTCGAGCGCCGCGTCGAGTCGCTCGCGGGCAGCGGCGTCGAGGTTGTTGGTGGGTTCGTCGAGCAGCAGGATGTCGGGGCGGCGCAGCAACTCTCGCGCCAGTCCGAGGCTGACCACCTCACCCCCGGACAGGGAGCGCAGCGATCGGGCCAGGCTCACCCCGGCCAGGCCGAGCCGGTCGAGTTGTGCGCGAGCCCGCTCCTCGACGTCCCAGTCCTCACCGATGGCGGTGAACACCCACTCGCCGGCATCGCCGCCGGCCAACGCCTCGAGGGCATCGATCACCGTTGCCACACCGAGCAACTCGGCCACGCTGCGGTCGTCGAGCATCGGCAGCGTCTGGGGTAGATAGCCCACGGTGCCGTCGACGACGATCGAACCGCTCGACGGCGTGAGTTCACCGGCGATGAGCCGCAGCAGCGCGCTTTTGCCGGCGCCGTTGCGGGCGACCAGGCCGGTGCGTCCCGGGCCGGGCGTGAACGACAGCTCGGTGAACAACGGGGTGCCGTCGTCCCAGCGCAGCGAGACGTCGGACAGGGTGAGAGAAGACATGCGGGAAGGCTCCGAGACGAGGGCGCGAAATTGGCCCGGGACGGGCGATTGGTTGCGAGCTCCGGGGAACTACCCGGAGATGTCTTCTGCTCCCAGCATGGTTGTCACGCTATCGGCTTCGTCAACCGGTTAAATAGCGGCGCAGGGTCTCGGTCACGGCGCCGATCTGGGCGGCATCGACCCGCTCGTCGGCCCGGTGGGCCAGGTTGGGGTCGCCGGGGCCGTAGTTGACGGCCGGGACGCCCAGCGCCGCGAAGCGGGACACATCGGTCCAGCCGTACTTGGCCCGCACCTGCCCTCCCGCAGCGTTGACCAGTGCGGCCGCGGCGGGTTTCGTCAGTCCCGGTAGGGCACCGGCGGCCGAGTCGGTGAGCTCGATGTCCACATCGAGTCCGTCGAGGACATCGCGGACGTGGTCGTAGGCCGCCTCGACAGTGCGATCGGGAGCGAAGCGGAAATTCACCGTCACCGACGCCGCGTCGGGCACCACGTTCCCCGCGACACCGCCATCCACGCGGACCGCCGACAGCCCCTCGCGGTAGACGCAACCGTCGATGTCGACTTCGCGGGCCTGATAGGTGCTGAGCCGCGCGAGCACGGGAGCAAGTTTGTGAATCGCGTTGTCGCCCAGCCAGGATCGGGCGGAGTGCGCCCGGGTTCCCGCCGCTGACACGATCACGCGCAGCGTGCCCTGGCAGCCGGCCTCGATGAAGCCACCGGAGGGCTCGCCGAGGATCGCGACGTCGGCGTCCAGCCACTGCGGCAGCTCGCGTTCGATACGACCCAAACCGTTGGCCGTGGCCTCGATCTCCTCGCAGTCGTACATCACCAGCGTGATGTCGTGGGCGGCGTCGGTGACGGTGGCGGCCAGGTGCAGGAAGACGGCGTCGCCGGATTTCATGTCGGAGGTACCGCAGCCGTGCAGCACCCCGTCCGCCAGCCGGCTGGGCAGATTGTCGGCGGCGGGCACGGTGTCGATGTGGCCGGCCAGCAGCACCCGCGACGGCCTGCCGAAGTCGGTGCGCGCGAGCACCGCGTCGCCGTTGCGGACGATTTCGAAGCCGGTGGTCTGGGCGCGCAGCGCGGCCTCGATCTCGTCGGCGATGCGCTTCTCGTGCCGGGATTCGCTGGGGATGTCCACCAACGCCGCCGTCAGCGCGACCGGGTCACCGTGTAAGTCGAGCACAACAGACCACGGTAGCGGGTCGCCGCGTCGCTGGGTCCGGGTCACCGACGGGGCAGGTCAAGCTCGGCCCCGCCGGCGACCTCGTCAGCCCTCGTAGTCGATGGCCTCGATGAGCGCGGAAGGCTCGTCCATCAGCGCCCAGAACCGGTCTCGGATCGCCACCGTCAGCGGCCCGGGCTCACCCGCACCGATGGCCTCACCGTCGAGCGTGTTGATGGGGGTGACCCCGCCTGCGGTGGTGACCGCCATGATCTCGTCGGCCTCGTAGAGCTCGTGGCTGGTGACGTCGCGCAGGGTCGCCTCGACACCCATCGAGTCGGCGATCTCGAAGACCGTCTTGCGGGTGATGCCGGGCAGCGCGTTGCGCGACGGTGAGGCCAGCTTGCCGTCCTTGACGATGACGACGTTGAAGCCGGGGCCTTCGGCGACGCAGCTGTCGGAGTCCAGCAGGATCGCGGTGCGCGCCCCCCGGTCCTTGGCTTCGAAGCTGGCCGCGGTCAGGTCGCCCCACTGGTAGTTCTTGATCGTCGGGTCGACGGTGTTGCGCCCCGCCCGCCGCACGTGGCGCGGCACCACGGCGCTGGTGCCGAAGATCTGCTCGTAGGGGGGAAACGCCCACAGGTAGGGAATCGCGTAGATGTAGACCTGGTGGGTCAGCTTGGAGAGGTCTTTCTCACCCCGGCGCTTGCCGTAGCCCCGGGTGACGGTCAGGTTGACGAACGACTCCCGCAGCTGTGACAGCGCCACACAGCGTTTCGTGATGTCGGCCAGTTCGGCCTTGGAGAAGCCGGCGTCCAGGCGCAGCTTGGCTGCACCGTCGAGCAGCCGGTCGAGGTGGTCGTCGAGCCGGAAGATGTTGCCGTGCCACACATGGGCGACGGTGTAGGTGAGATCCGAATGCCCGAAACCGGTGTCGAAGATCGAGATCTTCGCCTCGGAGGCGGGCAGGTACTCCCCTTCGATCCAGGCGACCCCGCCGGCGAACGGGCTCGAGCTGTCGAGTTCGTAGTCGCTGTACTGGATCACCGAACCGGGCGGGGTGTCTTCCCGGATGGCGCCGGGCTCCACGGCGACGAGGTTGGAGGAGCCGGTGTTCGAGGTGGCGAGGTCGGAAACAGAAGTCATGACAGGTTTTTCCTTTGCTTTTGGTCAGATGCCGTGGGTCTTGGCGAAGTGGGCGCCGGCCTCACCCTGACGGAGCCGGGACCGTAGCCCGGTCATCCACCAGATGGCCGCGACCACGACGATGCCGAGGAAGACCCACTTGTTGGAGGTGAACTGCGGGAGGAACAACAGCGCGATCGCGACACCGATGAAGACCACCAGCGCCGTCACGTACAGCGGCAGTCGAAACCGGCCGAGATCGAAGGTGCCTGGCTCACCCTGCGGGATGGTGCCCTTGCGGTAGCCCACCAACAGGCCGATGGTCTGCAGGATGTAGACGGAGAAGAACAGCAGCGAGGCGATCCCGATGATGTAGTTGAACGCTTTCTCGTTGACCAAGGCCGACAGCAGCAGCACCGTGGACAGGCAGCCGAGCCCCAGGACGGCATAGGTGGGGGCCTTGCTCTTCGCCGAAACATGGCGCCAGACATGGGAGAACGGCAGCATGTTGTCGCGGGCCATCGAGTAGGTCAACCGGGTGGCAACCAGGATGTTGGCCAGCAGGCACGCCAGGATGTTCGTCAGGGCCACGGCGACAATGACTTTGGTGACCACCGGGCCGGCCTGTTGGGTGATGATCTCCTCGATCGGAGCCGCTGAGTTCGCCTCGACGGCGTCGACGTCGCGGATGGCGAGCACGAAGACCATGTACATCAGCAGCTCGATGACGATCGAGGCGACCAGCGCGCAGAACATCGTCTTCGGGACGACGAAGCGGGCGTTCTTGGTCTCCTCGGCCACGTCAGCGCCGGACTCCACCCCGATGAGGCCGAAGAACGGACCGAGTGCGGCCGCCAGCCAGGCGAGTAGGTAGGAGTCTTTGTCGCCGGCCTCGCCACCGGTGAACAGCACCGACAGCGGCTGGTGGTTCTCCGGCGCCGAGAACGCGATGATCGCGACCAGCGCGGTGGCTCCGACGGTGATCACCAACTCCAGGCTGACGCCGATGTTGTTGACCATCGTGGCGAACCGCACACCGTAGATGTTGATGAGCACGCACACGAACACGACGGCGATCGCGACCAGGATCTGAGCGCTCTGGCTCATGCTCCAGCCGAACAGGCCCCCGAGGTAGCCGGAGAGGATGAACCCGACACCGGTCATGCCGCACACCCAGCCCATCAGCGCGATCACGCCGGTGAACCAGGCCAGATTGGGACCGTTGATCCGGCTGACCCACTGGTAGGAGTAACCGGCCAGCGGGAGCTTGGCGGTCAGGTCGGCGGCGATGAACGCCCACAGCGAGAACACCGCACCGGCCAGCAGCAGGGTCCAGACGAACGGGCCGCCGGCGGTGAAGTAGCCGGCGCCGAAACCGGTGAACACCGCGGTGGTGGCGCTGATGGTGGCGAAGCCGATGGCGAACGAGGCCAATGTGCCGACCGAGCGGTCCAGCTTCTGGGTGTAGCCCAGCTCGGCGAGCTTGGCGTCTTCGGCGTTCTTCCCGTCCTTCGGCGGTTGTGAATGAGTGGTTGCTGCCACTGCGTCAGTCATGGGCACTCCAGGTCAATGCGTGGGATCGGATACCTGAAGACAGAGAACAGTCATCCGCCCGACATCGGAAGTTCGATCATTTGATGTGGTGATAAACGCACGTTATAAGTCGCCGTCCGGTGGCTCCCGGTCGCCGGTCTCCCCGAAATTCCACTGTGTTTGGACATGGCGGACCAGGGCCTCGGCCTGCGGACTGAGCACCGCCGGATGCCATGCGAGCGCGGTGTGGCTGGGCGGACGGTCGGCGATCGGCACGTAGACGATCCCGGGCCGGTCGTAGAACCGGGCCACCGAGGACGTGGTGAAGCTGATCCCCAGACCGCGCGCGATGGCCGTCGTCTCCGCCTCGTATGTCGCCGCGACCGCTGCGATGTTCGGCGGCCGGTTACCGCGCACGTCCATGGCCAGCCAGTAGTCTCGCCAGCTCCCCGCGGTCAGGGGCGCGCACACGATCGGGTCGTCGAGCAGTTCGGTGATGGCGACCTCGGATCGCTGCGCCAGTCGGTGATCGCGCGGCAGGCACGCCACCCACGACTCGGAATCCAGGACGAGCATGCGGTGCTCGGGCAGGTCCACGGGCGGACGAATGATGGCGACCTCGGTGGTGCCGTCGGCGAGACCCGCGGTCGGATCGGCGAAGTCGAACTCGATGGGTTCCACCCTGACGAACGGATAGGCGGCCTCGAAGTGGCGGACCAGCCGGAACAACAGGTCGGCGCCCGTACCGATGAGGTAGCCGACCCGCAGCACACCGCGGCGGGTGCCCGACAGCATGACCAGGTTGTCCACCACCGCGTCGACACCGGACAGTGCCTGCCGCACCTGGGGCAGCCACGCCGCGCCGAGATCGGTCAGCCCGACCTCGCGGGTGTTGCGCCGGAACAGCACGACGCCGAACTGCTGCTCGAGTTGTTTGATCGCTGTCGACAGCGCGGGTTGGGTGATGAACAGTTTCTCCGCCGCCCGCCGATAGTTCAGCTCCTCGCCGAGGACGGCGAAATACCGCAGCTGGCGCAGCGTCACGTCGACGGTCGTGATGGGCCTCCTACCTGCTCGCGGACGGTGTGAAGCGATGCTAGGCGCACCGGTAACCTGAAGCACCGTGACTTCTGCATCTGGTGCATCTGGGATTGGGCTGGCGACGCTCGCGGCGGACGGATCCGTCCTGGACACCTGGCTCCCGGCTCCCGAACTCAGCGACGACGGCCCGTCGGGCACGGTGCGGCTGTCGGTGGCCGAAGTACCCGACGAGCTCGCCGAACTGGTCGGCACCGACGACGACCGCGGCGTCGAGGTCGTCGCGGTGCGCACGGTGATCGAGTCACTCGACGACAAGGCCGTCGACGCCTACGACGCGTACCTCCGCCTGCATCTGCTGTCGCATCGCCTGGTGCCTCCGCACGGGCTGAACGCCGACGGATTCTTCGGCGTGCTGACCAACGTGGTGTGGACCAACCACGGCCCGTGTGCCGTCGAGGGCTTCGAGGTCGTGCGCGCGCGGTTGCGCCGTCGCGGCCCGGTCACCGTCTACGGCGTGGACAAGTTCCCCCGCATGGTCGACTACGTGCTGCCGTCCGGGGTTCGCATCGCCGACGCCGACCGGGTGCGCCTGGGTGCGCACCTCGCGTCGGGCACCACCGTGATGCACGAGGGGTTCGTCAACTACAACGCCGGCACGCTGGGCAACTCGATGGTCGAGGGCCGCATCTCGGCCGGCGTCGTCGTCGGCGACGGATCCGACGTCGGCGGCGGCGCGTCGATCATGGGCACGCTCTCCGGTGGCGGCACCGAGGTGATCTCGGTGGGCCAACGCTGTCTGCTGGGCGCCAACGCCGGGTTGGGCATCTCGCTCGGGGACGACTGCGTGATCGAGGCCGGGCTGTACGTCACCGCCGGAACCAAGGTGCAGACCGGCGACGGTCAGACCGTCAAGGCCCGCGAGCTGTCGGGAGCGAACAACCTGTTGTTCCGGCGCAATTCGGTGACCGGTGCCGTCGAGGTCGTCAAGCGAGACGGCACCGGCATCACGCTCAACGAGGCCCTGCACGCCAACTGATTTCCTGCGGGCGGCGCGACGGCACGTCTGTTGACGGTTCGCGTCGGCCCAGGCAGATTGAGCAACGTGTATCGCCCAACCTCCCTCGCCGGCGCCGACAGCGGCGGCCTGGGTAGGCAGCGCGCACGATTGTTGCGGATCTATCTGGGCGCAACGACATTTCTCTACCTGTACGGCGTGGTGTTCACGTTGTTCCCGGTGCGCACCGATCTGCGTTTCGCAAATCCGGCCGGCGGGATCGTCGCCATCGCGCTCGGCGTGATGGCGCTCGTATGGCTCGCGTTCCGGCCGGACCGGGTGGCCCCGGCCATCGTCTGCGCCATCGCGGCCACTCCCATCGTGATGGCGTTTCACGTCACGCTCACCGCCGAATACATGTGCCTGATCGCGCCGATGTTCCTGGCGATGTACCTGCGGGCGTTCCATCCACCCGGGCAGGCGTGGACGATGATCGCTGCCCTCACGCTGGCCTGCCTGATCGCCGTGGGTGTCGCGCCCGCCCCGCACGTCGGCGTGATCACCTTCCTCATCATCGCCGTGGCCATCGTCGGCGCGGCCGAGTCGTTCGGCGTGCTGATCCGGGCGATGTTCGCCGCCGCCTGCACCGACCCGCTCACCGGACTGCTCAACCGGGCAGGCTGGGAAGTCGGAACGACGTCGCTGCTGAAGCGATTTCAGTCCGATCCGGTGGCGGTCACCGTCGTCGCACTCGACATCGACGGGCTCAAGGCCCTCAACGACACCTACGGGCATCTGGCCGGAGACCGTCGCATCACCGACTACGCCGACCACTGGAAGCACGCCCTGCCCAGGGACGCGGTGCTGGCCCGGCTCGGAGGAGACGAGTTCGCCGCCTGCATCACCGGGGATCGCGTCCAAGAATTCCTGGACGCGATCGAACGCCATACCCCCGAGGTCAGCGTCGGGGTCGCGACGCGGAGCTCATCGGGCGCGCGCGTCACCGAGTTGTACGCCGAAGCCGACGCCGCGCTGTACCGGAGCAGAGGGCGGCCGCTGCGCGACGAGCGCCGCTAGCCCGCGGCGTTGGGGAGCAGCGGCGGGCAGTTGCCGTACTGGTCGGTGGCGAGCTCGAAATGCCAGATCTCGTTGGCATAGATCTGGCACAACCCGAACTGTCTGCCGTTGGCGATCAACCACATATCGGCTTCGACCGGGGCGATGTCCACCGCCTGGCCGGTGACGTGCTTGGACACGTCAGGACCGGCGACCAGTTCGGCCGCCGCGGCGACACTGCCGTAGTTGCGCACGGCGTTGTCGAACAGCCTCTGCTGGAAACCTTTCGAGCGCCAGCCGGAG
>Ga0208330_1000140_pt1 | contig 44385 bp, 45 predicted proteins | sample DeeseametaMP1896_FD_184180 | JGI IMG/M metagenome (GOLD analysis project Ga0208330, IMG submission 184180) | Marine microbial communities from the Deep Pacific Ocean - MP1896 (SPAdes) | ecosystem: Environmental > Aquatic > Marine > Oceanic | place: East of Hawaii, North Pacific Ocean | collected... | reverse complement strand
AAGACCGCCGAGGACATCCTGACCCGGGAACGCCGCGCGCTGGACACCCTCGATGAAATCCGTGGAAACAGGTAGCAAGCGTCAGACTCGGAACACTAGCGGGGCCCGAAACAGGCGGTCAGAGACCTCTCGGATTGCCCTTGAGAAGAATTGAGCGGTCTGTAATTTCACCCTTTTGAACCCAGTCGATGCGTTCGCCTTTCCTGAACATGGTCACGCAACGCTCTTTGCCATTGCCAAAGGTCTGCCAGCGACGGCAGTATCTGTCACCGTCGATACGCCAGACACCGTTCTCCTCTCTGCCTTGATAGGCTATGCGCATCTGCGAAGAGTTGGGGTAATAGATGATGTAGTCACCATCTGAATCCGCGCCGTCGAGCGTGTTGCCGACAAGGGCGGTACGGATGTCGGTGCCGCTCATCTGCTGATAGCCTTCCGATTTGAGCGTCATAACTGGGGTGGAGCAAGCGGCGACGAGCCCCATGCTACCTAGAAGTGCAAGAAGAGTCCGTCTGTTCATGGGATTTTCTTTCTTTTTCAGTGTCATTGTGTGTCTTGGTCTTTTGAACGGTTGATGCAGGCACGGTTTGTTCAAGTGTGATTGCCACCTCATCCGCGAGGGAGCCTCCCCCCATTGAGGTGGCGATCAGTGCAGCGCTCCCAATGTCGCGGAAGTGAGAAATGAGCATGGAAATATCATTTGGCCCCAACCCGATTTCATCAGCATCTATCAATGCCAATTTCGGCTGAGCCAGTAGGCCGCGCGCCAGAAGAACGCCCCTTTGCTCTGCTGCTGAGAGATTGCGGCGGCCTTCGTCGATCCGTCCATTTAGACCACCAATCCGGTTCAGAAGTGGGCGCAGGCCGAGCGTTTCAAGCACTGATATGATTTTCTCATCGTCAAGAGTGCGGCCGGTACCCAATAGAACATCGCGCCGCAGCGAGCCGCGCAATGTGGGCGAAGCGCCACCCAGGTAAAGCAGAGCCTGTGGCGCAAGTTCGGCGGGGTGCCGGCCCAGTACACGGAAATATCCGGCTTCGGGCTCTTCCAAACCTCCCGCCAACATCAGCAGGAGGCTGGATTTGGCTGAATCCTCAGGCGTAAGCAACCGTATGGCACCGCGCGACAGTTTCAGGTCGATGCAAGTGTCAGCTAGTGGCAAGCCACGAACCATAAGCGCCGCGCGCCCATCACGCGGCTCCCGCAACTGGCGGCCCAGTCGTTTGATCTGCGGCGTGTTGAGAGCCTTTTCAAGCTTTTCACTTGCGACCAGCCAAGTGGATCGGCGATCACGAATATCGGCTATATGGCGCATGGGGCGAACGATCATGGACAGCGTCAGCAGAGCCGCTACCGTTTCGCCGATCGGCACTTCGTATTGAAAGCAGATCAGAAGCGTCACCGCGCCCGCTATCCCAGAGGCGGCATCTGGCATGGCGCGAATTGCGGCAGACAGGCGCGCGCTTTTCATCGCCGTGGCAATTATTTCTGCGGATTGGGCTCGTAATGCGCGTTTCTCAATGGACATCCGTCCCGAACGGCGCAAAGCGGTCGCCTGCTGCAGTCGTTCGCTCATCGTCGCAGCCAGACGAGCGCGGCGCTTGCGTGCTTCAGCCTGCGCTTCCCGCAGGGGAGGTCCGAGCCGAAGGATGATCGCCAAGGCCAGCGCAACCGGCACTCCCGCCCCGAACCCAAGGCGTAAATCTATCGCACATAGAACAACAAAAGCGATGGGCAGCATTGTTGACGCCGAAATGGTACGTGCCAGCCCGACGCCAACCCAATTTCTTATTGCGGTTAGGTCGCCGACAAAGCGAAGAGAGAGAGACCCCGCACGTCGTTGAGCCAGCCACAATGCAGGTGCTTTGCTGAAGCGCAAAAAGAGCATTTCGCGCAATTCGCTAACGTAATTCTGTGCAACGCGTTCAGCCAGCACCCTCTCCGCGTATCGCAGCACAGCCAATCCAACCCCGGCGCCCGCCAGTGTCGCGAACGCGCCGAATGGGATGATCTGTCCGCCCGTTCGTGCCACGCCGATCGCCTCGCGCACGGCAAGGGCCGAGACGACCAGCATCGCGCCCTGTCCGAGAGCAGCAGCCACGAGGAGCATGAATGCCTGCCGCCGCTCACCCTGCGCGATGCGTGGAATGTGTTTCATTAAGCCGCTGTCTCCTGACGCAACATCTGGAGAAATGCGGACGCCGTCGCCGGATCTGCCAGCTCTCCCCGATCAAGGATCGGTAGTTGCCCAAAGCTGAGATCGTCAGCGACGGGGCTGCGAGTCATCAGGCCTGAGAGCGCCAACGGTGCAATCCCCCGCGAAGCAAGACGCGCCAGGGCTACTTCTGCAGTCAACTCATCTGTGGCAGCCAGCAACCAGCCATCAGTCATCCGCGCCAAAGCTGGACGTGCCAGAAGCTCTGCCGTCTCTACCTGTGAGATTCCATCGGCTATCTCGACAACGGCTACTTCGCACCCCCGCCGCGCAGTTTCTGCGAGCAGGCGCGTGATTGATGTCTCGATCCGGTCGATGGGTTGTTTGTAAGTGGAGGCCATCCCGCAGTCAGTGAAATCAAGCACCGTTTGCGCGCCGGCCGCCTCGTAGAGATGCGTGTCGCCAAACGCAGCCGTGCCGGTGGCCTTGACCGCGCCAACTCGCAGACCGAGCCGAGTTAGTCCGTTGACCAACCCCGCCACCGCATCCGTTTTTCCGGCGTTCATTCCTGTTCCCAATACCGTGAAAACCGCTTCGGGCAGATCAGTTGCGCCACCAGCCAGTGCCTCATCCTTCAGGTTCAGAACTGCGCCATCCGCCCCAAGGAGCCTGCCGTGCAGGCATAGGGTTGTGGGTGGCTTGACTGCGCCGTGCCGCGCTTCTTCCACCCCTGCCACACCCCCGCCTGCCAGCAGGTCCAATGTCCGGTCGCTCCGCACCCCGACATGACCGATGAATTGGTCGGTTGCGAAGCGAGCGCCTGCAGCGAGAACAATCATGTCACCGGTGAACAGCCTTGAGAAACGCCCATCGCGCAGTTGAATGCGCCTGTGCTGACTGATCTTCGTGACCTCTACCAAAAGCAAATCACCCGCGTTGATCTGTTCTGGATGCGTCTCGAACCCGAAGACATGGTCTTGTGCAATGCGCCGCGTGGCATGGCACCATTTGGCGCGGCTCATGTCTGGGGTGGGGGTGATGACAGTTTTGATCACGCCGAGACTCCTTCAATTTTGGACTGGGAAGGGTGCACTATGGACGGAGCCTGTAGAAAATCCCGCGCCAAGCCCGCCTGTGCACATGCAACGAAATCATGTCCGCAGCTCGGGATCGTGTCGAAGTCTATCTGGTCCGGCAAATTCTCTGCCCGTGCTGCCTCACGAAGGGCGCTAACCCACCGACGTGCACGCATCAGTCGGTTCAGCCCTTGCTGAGCATCTATGAGCTCACCGGAACGGGTATTGTGATCGACCACATTGTCCTGTTCACCGACGCGCACAACAATCCGGCGGGAGAGAAACGCGCGTAAATTACTGCGCAACCAGATTTGAGCAGCCTTCGGAGCTTGGTCAGAGGCCCCCATTCCATAAGGAAAAGGTGCCGAGTCCGGGAATGTCCACCAGCCGGCAGAGGCTACGGCCAGACCGTCAACAAGATGAGGATATAGCCAAGTGAAACGGTGTGCGAACTGCGCTCCGCCCGAAAAACCGGCAAGGTCGAAGCGGTGCCCCGGCAAGGTGCCTTCAAAACGCAAAGCAGACAGCAGGCGCAAAAGCGCCAAGTCGGCCCGTGAGCGCTGGGTGGGCCGTTGGAATGTTTTCCAATGAGCTGCGTCAAAAACTGGTAGTACAACCAAGCGGCCGGTGGCTGCGGCCTCGGGCGCAAGGGCCTCGGCCATCTGGTCTGTCTCGCGCCCAATTCCATGAACGACTAGGAGCGGAGGCGGCATCCCTTCCTTGTAAGTTCCCAAGACCAGAGCATCGGGAATGCGGCCAGGGATGCCAGGCCGGAAAGCCAATCTGTGGCCCATCAATCTGTCCTCTCTTGGGTATCCGCCGCCTTCGCCGAAGCAAGTGCGGCTATCTTGTCCTGCCTGCCGGTGACTTGATCCCAAGCGCCGGCGTTTGGCTTCAATCCGACTAGCCGAGATTGATGCAGTGAAGTTGAGCGCATGCTGCTGTATTCTCAATCGGTCTTCTGTTTATATTGCGCCGCTGTGGCGCCTCTAAACCAAAGTCGCATGAAGCAGAAAAGTGTTGTAATATATGCAATTAGCGCCAAAAGCATCGATGTCAGACCAAGGTGCTACGAGCCTTTCCGCAGTCCGTCTGGGAATTGCGGCCCTTCTTGCCTGCATGGCCTTCTGAACTGTGAACCGCGCCGGGTTTGCTGGAGGCTGATTGGCCTCGGACACTTCCATGCTGCCATACTTTGAGCGCCACTTGTAAAACGTGCCATCGCTCCCACTCGGGACATTGCTGCGCAATGCCTTGCCGGGCAGTGGATGCCGTGCTTCCTGCAGAGTTCCTTGGCGCCCAATCCCGCCTGGTGCTCCTTCAGGATGCCGATGATCTGTTCGTCCGTGAATCTCGTTCGCTACATTGTCCGTCCTCAAGTTGGGGCGGACTCTAATCGACGGTGGAGGAAAAATCCCGTGGCAGGTCAAAGTCACTGAGCTTGGCGAAGGCGGACATAGGTTGATCCCTTCAGTTCGGAGCAAGGCCCGCGGCGCGTCGAGCCGCGCGCCGATCGGCAGGCCGACCGTCTGCGTCAGGCGCCCTGTATCCGCGGATGCCGCGTCCAACCTGAGAGCAGGACAAGGCAGAACGCGCCTTCGGCCAGGACGGTCACACCATAGGCGGGCGTGAAGGCGTCGAACAAGACAGGCGCGAAGAACCTCAGCGAACTGCCCACGAGGTAGACGATCCCCGCCGCGGCGATCCCGGCCCCGATGATGCGCGGGAACAGGACCGAGACCCAGATCAGGACGCCGGTCAGCAGGCTGTTGATCGCGAAGAAGATGAGTCCGAGGTCGTACCCATGGGCATGCAGGTTCAACGCGTGAAGGGCCATCGCTTTTGCCTCCGGGGTGGCAAGGCCGGGCGCGCCCGTGATCAGGAGAAGCGCGGATTGCATGTGCATCAGGTTCATGGCGATCATCACGGACTGGATCAGTCGGAACACCATCGCAGCGAGCGCCAAGACCGGCGCGACCGGGCGGAAGATGACGTAAAGCAGGATGGCCAGCGCCGCATCCGCTGCCGCCATGACGATATCCGCCGCGATGGCCAGGCGGAACGTGCCAACGGCAATCCGAATGGCGCTCGCGGTGGCGGTTGGGTCGCCGAATTCGACAAGTGGGCCGCGGAGCAGGATTTCAGCACTGATGCCGCAGGCGATAATCACCAGGTAGAGCAATCCGGCGAGGCGGGGGGTGGCGGGGGATCGTGTGGAATACGTCATGTTCAGGTTTCCTTTTTCGGCCTTTGTCAGGCCGCTTGGGCCGATGCGGGGCCCCTATTGTCAGCGACCCGGGTGCTGCCGACACGACGATAGCCTGGGCTTCGCGGAGGAAGGCGGGATCGTTCGCCTATTGCACCACCTGCGCACTCTCATTGGGCTGACCGCCGGGTTTCGGCCTCAAGTGGATGAAGGTTCGCTGTCACAGCTCTGTGAGACGGACAGGCAAGGTTTCTGAGAACGTCGGCGGCTTGAACCGCACCAAGTCCGGAAAGGCTGTGCCTCCTTTCCGAACCTGAACGATCATGGCCAGGCGCTTGCTGCCTTGTCGGCCAGTTTGCCCGAGAGAAGACGGAGCTTGTCTCCGAAGACCATATCCAGCGAGAACGCGATCGGCAGGGCGATCAGAATGCTATGCCCCCAGACTTGCAGCCACTGAAGTGAGAGGCCGAACTCCAGGAAGCTGAAGACGCCTGATAGTGCCATGGACATGAAGGACGACATCACCAAAGAGCCTGAGAGCCGCTGCACGTGCTTGCGATGTATCATGTCAAGCCACCTCTTGCAGGGCCAAAGCCGTGGCCGCTTCGGTCAAGTCTGCCAGCGCGCTCGCCTCCGTTATGCGCCCGGTCTCGGCATCGAAGACGTCGTAGAAGTTGGCAACGGAAACCGCCGCCTTCAGGTCCGCCCCGAAGAATCGAGCCGAGCCTTTAGCGGACGCCAGCACGCTGCCCGCGCCCCCGGGACCCGGCGAGGTCGCGAGGAAGACCGTCGGCTTGTTCTGGAACACCTTCTGATCGATCCGGCTCGCCCAGTCGAAGAGGTTCTTGTAGGCGGCGGAATAGGATCGGTTGTGTTCCGCAAAGGAAACAATCACCGCGTCGGCGGCACCGATCTTCTTGAAGAACGCCTTGGCCGCAGCCGGTTGGCCAATCTCCTTCTCGAGATCTTCGCTGAAGAACGGCAGATCGTAGTCGCCCTGGTCCAGGACCTCGATCTCGGCCCCGGGGACCAGTGTCGCGGTAAACTGCGCCAGGGCTTTGTTGATGGATGCCTTGCTGTTGCTTGCTCCGAATGTCAGGATTTTCACGGGGTTTCTCCGGTCTGTCTGAAATGGCTTTCGAGGGTTGGATCTGATCGAGGCGGCGCCCGCCATGCGTTCCACATGAGGGGACGCCGCCTTGACCATGATCAGGCCGCCTTGCTGGCGGGTACCGCGCTGGCCCGGACCTGGCCGACCAGCATCGCCCAATCCATGTCGAGCGCACCGTAGACCTCGCCTGCGACCGGGCGGGCGTTGTCGGCCAGGATCTCGACCATCAGGCTTGCGCCGTCGGCGACAACCACGCCAGCCTGCGACAGGCGTAGAAACCCGGTTTCGCGCTTGGTCTGGTTGAACGTGCCCGATGCGTCCATCGCCACATAGGCGTTGTAGCCCTTACGCTGCGCCGTCATCGCCGGGAAGGCGGCGCAGACCTCGAGCGAGACACCCGCGAAGATCAGGTTCTGCTTGCCCGTCGCCTCGATCGCCGCGGCCACGCGCGGATCATCCCAGGCGTTGACCGAGGTGCGGTCGATAAACGCGTTGTCAGGAAGCGCTTCGACCAGCTCGGGAAAGGCGGGTCCCCACAGCGTCTCGGCAGAGGTGGTGGTGGTGACGATCGGCAGACCCAATGCCTTGGCGGCCTTGGCCAGCCCGACGACGTTGTGCTTGAGCTCGGCGACCGGGTAGTCTCGCACGCCAGTCATCAGGCCGACCTGGTGGTCGACCAGAACGAGCGCGGTGTTGTCCTGGGTCATGGGTTCGGGATTGATATAGGTCATCTGGATCTCCTTGCTAATTTGAGTGGGCTGGTTGGGGTTTAGGTTCAGGGTGAAAGGGGCGCTCAGTCGACGGAGCCCAATTTGCCGGCAGCGTGAGCGGCGATGACGGCCTCCAGTTGATCCGCGTCACGCATCGCGAATGGGCCCTTCTGCACGAAGGGTTCGCGCAAGGGCGTGCCGCCAAGGAGGACTGCCTGACCGCCTTTGCCGCTCAGCAGGCGGATCTCCTCGGCACCGTGGGTGGCCAGCGCTGCGTCGCTGCTCAGCTGGTGGCGTGTTCCGTCGAGCTCGACCACTACCTCACCGCGGATGAGATGCAGCCAGGTGGCGTCTCTGGGCTCGGCACGATGGGTGAACTGGCCGCCCGCCTGCAGGGCGATATCGAGAATGGTGAAGGGCAACGCAGGCGAGTTGGCGCCAATGACACCGTTGCTTTGGCCGGTCATTACCCTCACCCGATGGCCCGGGCCTTCGATCACCGGCATCTCGGTGGCGGCGACATGGCGTGCACTGGGTGCGTCCAGCTTCTGGGCCGCCGGCAGGTTCACGAAGATCTGCAGGGCGTGGGTGCGCGACCCAGGGGTCGGAGCCTCGTCATGCACCGCGCCCCGGGCGGCCTTCAACCAGTAGAGATCGCCCGGGGCGAGTTCGATGTCATTGCCCAGCGAGTCCCTGTTGCGGAAACTGCCGGTGCTGTCCTCGAAGAGCACGCTGACCGCAGAGATCCCGGCATGGGCGTGGGGTGCGAAGGTCGGCTCGGTCATGGTGAAGTGATCCACCATGATCAGCGGGTCCATCAGACCGTCGAGCTGGCGGTGGATGAAGCTGAGCGCTTCGAAGCCCGTGCCCCGTGTCATTGTCTCCCCGTGTTGGACCGCAGCGATCGCGGCGCGGGGAGCGTGGGTTCGAAGTCCGTTTTGCGTGGTCATATTCGCCTCCTGTGCTGAATGTGAACCTACTGATGAGACGAAGTGCGGAGAATACGTTGATTGCGGAACCCTTCGTTCTGTATTTGGAACGACAGAAGCAACGGAGATCGGCGGCGCCATGGACCTCAATCACGCCTACTACCTGGTGCATGTCGTTGAGAAGCAGGGGTTCTCAGCGGCGGCTCGGACGCTGGGCATACCCAAATCGCGGATCAGTCGGCAGGTGAAGACCCTCGAAGAGACCCTTGGCACGCGCCTCCTGAACCGGGATTCGCGACACATGTCGCTGACCGAGGCCGGCGAGGCCTACTACCGTCATGCCAAGATGGCGCTGGACTGCATGGTGGCCGCCGAAGCGGCGGTGCGCAAAGACAAGAACGCGCTAGAGGGCGCCGTCACCCTGTCCTGTTCGGTCGGGGTCGCGCAGTTCGCGCTGAGCCGGATCCTGCCGCGTTTCCTAGCCGAAAACCCGCGCATCGTCCTGCACCTCCAAGCCTCCAACGACTATTCCGACATGATCGGCGATGGCATCGACCTGGCCATCCGGGGTCATGCCAGGCTGCTGCCCGACTCCGGGCTGATCCAACGGCGCATCACGGATGTCCCGTGGCACCTGTTTGGTTCACCCGACCTCGCGAAACACCTAGGGGCTTCCGCGTCACCGACCGACCTCGAAGGCCAGCCCGGTCTTGCGCTTGGCTGGCGCCCCGGGAGCAGCGCCTGGTCGTTGCAGGGAGCTGGTGGAAGCACCGCCTCGGTTCCATACCCCGTACGGATGCGCTGTGATGACATGGTCTCCTTGAAGGAGGCGGCCGCGGCAGGGCTCGGCGTGGTGGCCCTGCCGGCCTATGTCTGCGCCGCGGATGTCGCGGCAGGGCGGCTGAGCCGCCTGCTTCCGGACTGGACCGCTGGGTTGCCGGAAATCAGCCTTCTGATGCACGAGCGACGAGGTAACCCGCCTCAGGTCGACGCCTTCGCCGCCTTTCTGCGCCGCGAATTGCCGGATGTCATGAACGGTGGCGGCAATGGGTACGGAACAGGCCCTTCAAACCGGGGCGGTTCATGACACGGACACGTCGCTCGCGAGAGTGCCTGGAATGACGCGTTGCCACGCATTGGCGCTGCATCTCGCCGCTCAGGGCGTTGCTTCCGGGCGATGAATCTGCACATCGAACCCCTCCTCGGGGCGCGGCGGCACGAAGTGGCGGGATATCTGTCGAAACTGCGCCTCGGTGACGGCGAAGGGATGCTCTCCGGTCGCGTTCCGGGCCTTGAGCCGCGCGAGGCAAACCTCCTCTGGCACATCGAGCAGGTGGAGGACATGCGCTGCTTTCGTTTCGTCGAGGGTGCCGCGCATCCAGGACCGGGCGTCCACCGTGTTTGCCTGGAAGTCGAGCACCACAGACAGGCCCGCGTTGAGGAGTTCAGCGACATGCGGTCCTACGACACCACGCAAGAGCGTCATGCAGCGCAGGTAGTCATGGGTGGAGCCCAACTGCTCGCCATAGAGCCCCGAGAGCCACTCATCCTCCCGGATCACTACCGTTCCATCCCGGCGCCCAAGGGTGGTGTGTCAATCGGCACTGAACTGTGACCCCATATCGGCGCCCAAAATTGCCCCCCTTGGAGCTGAGCTGGCCCGGCGCTGCGTAGTCCAGCCAACCAGCCGCAGAAGACTTTGCACAAAGCCCGTCGTTTGCCGAAGCCGCGCCCGAACAGCACTTTCAGAGTGAGGCAGTTTTGATTGCAGCATCGCTGACCCGCTGTTGCCGACCGCGTTTACCGCTCGGTGGTGGTATCCAGGCCATCTCCGGGTCAAACCAGAGCGCAAGCGATCCGCGTCGCTTCAGCGCGTCAATGTAAGCCGACCAGTTCGTGCTCTAGCACTTCGTAGGGGTTCAACTGCTTATGCCTCCCAGATATCATGCTGGATTCAAACAGTGAATCCCGGGCGCGATTTGTGCAACAAAGCAACTTGTTGGTGGTGGTGATCCCGCCCGAATGCTTGATCGCAGCTATGACTGGCGCCGCCCTGGCCAAAGGGAACGCGCTTCCGAAGGCCTGCGTCGCCGAGACCGGGGTGGCGTTGGCGGATGTGGTTGAGGCCCAGAAACGGCTGGGGAGCATCGTCAGGGAATTGCGGCGAGAAAGGTTCGGACGAAAGTCCGAAAGACTCGATCCGAAGCAGTTCTACCTGCCGCTCGAAGTTGTTGAACGCAGGAAAAGGCGCGACGAGCCCTGAAAGGGCAAGGGACTGCATAGAGAGGCCGGCCGAACGCAATCGCGGTCACCTTCCGAAACGCCTGCTCCGGATGGAACGGGGCCTCGTACCGCGTTCGTCGAAGCGGACCGAGGATTTCCACGACACCATACCGCGCAGCCGCGGGACGGCTTTGACGTTTTCCACGCGCCCAGGATTTCACACACTCTGTGCCAACCGGTTATTTCTTCTGGGCTTCTTCAACTTCGGGAACAAGGAGATAACCCGCGCGATGGATCGTCACGATCTCAACCGGGAACGCACGGATACGGCCGCGAAGACGGTTGATGAGCACATCAACGGTGCGGTCGCCCGGGGACCATTCGCGCCCGCAGGTGAATTGTGACAGCTGATCCCGCGTCTGCACCTGTCCTTCGTTCAACAGAAGGGCATGCAGCAGTCGCGTTTCGGCAGGCGCCAGAATGACATGGTGGCCGTCGGTATCGAGCTTGCGGCTGCGCGGGTCGAAGGTCATACCGGCGATCTCGATAATACCGTACTCGGCCGGGTTGGCCGTATCGGAGTGTGCATTCAGCAATTGCCTGATCCGGCTGCTCAGCTCCAATGGATTGAACGGTTTGGTCACATATTCGGTGGCGCCAAGCCCGATCCCCAGAAGCTTGTCCCGCGATTTGTCCATTGTGCTGAGAATTATGACTGGGCAGTCGCTTTCGCTTTTGATCGATTGCAGCAGCAACAGGCCGTCACTGTCCGGCAGGCGCCGGTCAAGAAGGACCAGATCGAAATGCGTGTCGGCCAGCACCTCTTCGGCTTCGCGCGCCGATCCGACAATGACAAAATCCGCACCGGCACCGGCGATGATATCCTCGAGCATCAACTGCACGATCGGGTCGTCATCGATGCATAGAACGGTGGCGCTTTTTGCGCCGGACAGCGGGCGGGCCTGATGCATCCGGCCGGTCATTCCGCGGCCCATGCCGCATTCAGCCGCTGCCAGGACGGGATTTCCGCCAGGTCCCGGTCAAGCGCAGACAGGTGTGCGGCCAGGTTGATGGGATTACCGTCGTCAAGGCAGTCGGCTTCGAGATTGCGCAGCGCGGCTTCCAATTCGGACAACGCCAGGATCGCGCAACTTCCCGCAAGACGGTGCGCGGACAACGTCAGCACATGCCGCGGGGTATCGGCGGCCCGCAACTGCCGGCGAAATTCCGGCCAGTTCGATGCGAATACGTCGATCATCGCCTTGACGGTTCCCGGCGCGAGCCCCTGCAGGCTTTCGGGTTCCTCGCGGCTTGTCGGAGCGGGTGGGACGCTTCGCGCACCCGATCCGAATATGGCCGACGACAGGCTGACCTGACCCGCCGGTTTGGCGAGCACCTCGTCAAACCCTGTAGACCGCCCGACCAGCGCATCGACATTGGCCGTCAGCGCCAGGAACTTGGCCCGGCTGCTTGTCCGTTTCTGCAAATACTGAATCAGCGTCGGACCATCGCCATCAGGCAAAAGGTAATCGACCACATAGACGTCAAACTCGGCCTCAGACGCATGGCGCTTTGCCTCCTCGACGGAGGCGGCGCGGGTGACTTTGAGGCCGATACGCTCCAATTGGTGGGCCGTCACGTTGGCGCCGATAGGGTCGTCATCGATCAGCATGCAGGACTGCGCATGCGGCAATTTGCGGGTGGTCTGGCTCAGATATCGCGGGCAGGTCGGATCCAAAGTTTGGGGTTGCAACAGGGGGACCTCGAACCACACCGATGCGCCCTTTTCGAGGTTCTCATACCCGATCCGCCCGTCCATGGCCTCGATCAGATGGTGCGAGATCGCCAAACCCAGACCCGAACCGCCGTTGCCGGTGTCGCGCGCGGTGGTGTTCTCGAAGGGGCGGAACAGGGCGGTCGCGGCATGCTCTGGCAGGCCCGGCCCATGATCGCGCACCTCGAAACGCAGAACGTCGCGGCCCGCCTCAGGTGCAACGCGCCGGATCGCAACGGCAACCCCTTCGCCGTTGTCCGCCTTTTGCGCATTCGACACCAGGTTGCTGAGAACCTGCTGGATCATGCCCCAGTCGATATGCGCCGATTTCGGAACATCTGCGCCAATGTCGAATTCAAGCGGTGTCCGGGCGACCTTGCGACCGATGGTGGCGATACGGCTATAGACCCGGAGTTCTTCGAACAGATCCGTGTCTGTCGGGCGCGGTACGGGCGGGTCATTTTCGAATTTCGAGTAATTCAGCACGTTGCTGAGGGTCTGCAGCAAGGCCTTTCCCGCCCCTTCGATCACGTCGAGAAAGATTTCCGAACTGGCTGGATCCGCGGTACGCAACAGTTCGGCTGCGCCCAGAACAGAGTGCAGGGGGGTACGTATTTCGTGGCTCATCGTGGCCAGAAACCGCGACATGCCGCGCTCTGACTGCTGGGCTTCCTCTGCACAGCGCCGATGTGCGGTGACATCGTTCAAAAGAACCACATGACCAAGCGCCGTGTTCTCGGCCGCATCGTGCAGGGCGCGGGTGCGGACGTCGAAACAGCGCGGCCCGTCCAGCGTGTCCAGCCAGACCGGGTCTTCCGACGCTTCGGCGCTTTGCATGATCTTGTCGACGACCGTTTGCAGCGATCTTTTGCGAAGCCGCATGGAGCGAAGATAGATGATGTCGCCCGCCTGCGCGTCGCGCCCCAGAAACAATTCCGCCGCCGCCTGGTTCGCATTCACCAGATGGCCACCGTGATCCAGAAGAAAGGCCGCGTTTCGCAGGCTCTCAAAAACAGCGAAATACCGGTCCTTGTCCAGCGTGATCGCGCGGGACCGCTCCTGCAGTTCACGAAGGCGCCGGTTGTCGTTGTGGTCGTGCCAGTCCGCACTGATACTGAGTTCGGTGTGGTCGAAGAAGTCGCGCACCCGGGCCGCTTCCTGCGCGGTCACACCGCCGGGCAACTGGGCAAGTTCGGACATGTAAAGATTTCGAAAATGTTTGAACAAGCCGAGGTACATCTGGAGCGTGATCCCTTGCGACCGATGCACCCGGGCGATGAGGCGCATGCGGGAAAATCGCGGATCAGATGCATAGTCAAGCGTCGCGAGCGGACCGTTCGGCGCATCCTCGCTGCTGGCAAGATACGTCCCAAGGGCATCGGTGACGCTGACGACCGCTTCGACCCATGCGGCGCGGATCGTCGTGGTAAAGGGCGCGTAGCCGTTCGATTTGGCGATTTCGATGGATTGATCGACCAAGCGGTCGAGGCGCTGTTCAAGGAAATCCGTCAGCGCCTCTGTACTGCTGTTGCGTCCGAAACCGGACGGCGTGTCTGCTTGCATATCTGTCGGCATCGTCATCCCAGCCCGTCAGGCCCTCCCCCGAGAAGCAACGCTTGATCGCGATAAGACCACCTTATCCCGTTTTCGCAAACCCGGGACGCCGTTTGTTTACAACTCGTTTACATCCGGTAACAACTTTGCAGCCTTTGGCGGCCGCGCCTCCTCTAACCTGTGAGTCAATGATCGACCCACAGAACTGGGCGCATAGTCAAAGGGAGGATGAACATGCTGCGCATGAAGCGTCGTGAGTTCCTGCAAACGTCATCACTTGCCGGTGCCGGCGTTCTGGCCGCGAACAAGGCGTGGTCCTTGAACCGGCTTGAACCCATCGGGGACACCCTGGCCGAGGAATACCCCTATCGCGATTGGGAAGATCTCTATCGCCGGGAGTTCACCTGGGACAAGATCGGAAAGGCCGCGCATTGCATCAATTGCGTCGGCAACTGCGCCTTCGACGTTTATGTCAAGGACGGCATCGTCATCCGCGAAGAGCAGCTGGCGAAATATCCGCAGATCAACCCCAACGTCCCGGACGCCAACCCACGCGGCTGTCAGAAGGGCGCGATCCATTCCGCAGCCATGTATGAAGGCGATCGCCTGCGCTACCCGATGAAACGGGTCGGCGAACGCGGCGAGGGCAAATGGCAGCGCATGGAGTGGGACGAAATCACCGAAGAGATCGCCGACAAGGTCATTGATATCTTCGAGAAATACGGCCCCGGCAAGCTGATGACCCACACCGGGTCGGGCAACCAGTCGATGGTCCGTTTCGCTGCACCCTACCGGTTTGCCTCCCTGGTCGGTGGGGTGCAGCTCGACATCTTTACCGATGTGGGCGACCTGAACACCGGCGCGCATCTGGCCTACGGCAACCCGCTGGAAAGCTTCACCTCGGACGCCTGGTTCGACGCTGACTATATCATGTTGTCGCTGTTCAATCCCAACGCGACCCGTATTCCGGACGCGCATTACCTGTGGGAGGCCAAGTATAACGGCGCCCGCGTGGTCTCGGTGGCGCCGGATTATAATCCCTCGTCGATCCATGCCGATCTGTGGATGCCGATCAAACAGGGCGCCGACCCGTTCCTGGCGATGTCGATGGTCAACGTGATCATCGAAGAGGGCCTCTACAAGGCGGATTTCGTCAAGGAACAGACCGATCTGCCGGTCCTGGTGCGCACCGATACCGGCAAGATGCTGCGCGAGGCGGACCTGGTCGATGGCGGCTCGGACCAGAACTTTTACCACTGGGACATGAACACCGGTGCTGCCGTGATGCTCAAGGGCACGATGGCGTCCGAGGAAAAGACCATTGCGCTTGACGGGGTCGACCCGGCGCTGGAGGGCACCTTCACGGTTGAGGGGATCGGGGTCACGACGGTCTTTGAAAAAGTCCGGGCCGAAGCGGCGAAATACACGCCCGAAGCCACGGCGGCAGACACCGGCATCGCCGCCGACACCGTGCGGAACGAGGCGCGTCTTTTTGCCAAGGCGAAGAAGGCGATCCTGATGCTCGGCTTCAACGTCGGGCGCTATTCCAACGGGCTCTATACCGGTTGGGCGCAAACGCTGATGCTGGCGCTGACCGGGCATGGCGGCAAGACCGGCGGGATGGACACGTCATGGGTCGATTGGAACCATGTCCCTTGGCTGCAACTGGCGCTTTACGGGTTCGAAAAACTCCCACGGCTCGAGCCGGGCGGTCTGGGCGAGTTCCAGCGTGGCCAGATGATCGGGCACGCGCGTGAATACTTCGACGCGGACAAGCTGAAAGAGCGCGTCGGCTTCAACATCGACGAGATGGAAGAGATGATCGACGAGAGCATCCAGGAAGGCTGGATGCCCTATCACGGCGACATGAAGGGGCTGATCTCTATCGCGGACAACAAGTTTCGGCGCAACAAGTTCGCCGACAAGTACCGCGAACGTATCCTGCACGAGGTCGAAGAGCTTTTTGTCGACATCAACGTGCGCATGGACAGCACGGCGCAATGGGCGGATTACCTGCTGCCCGCTGCGAGCCACTATGAAGCCTGGGATCTGCGTGGGGTCGGCTATCACCGCTTCATCAACGTGTTCTCCAAACCGGTCGATCCGATTGGTGAGGCGAAGCCCGACTGGGACATCATGGAGTTGCTGACCCGCAAGATCCAGGAGCGGGCCATAGCGCGCGGGATCGAGGGGTATCCCGATGGTGATGTGAGCCGTGATCTCCACACCATCCATGACGATTTCACCATGAAGCAGACGATCATGACGGACTACGACGCCACCAAGTGGCTCGTGGACAACAGCCCCGAAATGGGAGGCGTGTCGCTGGAGGACGCCGCCGAACAGGGCTTTATCGTGATGACCGCCGAGGGGGGCAGCAACCAGCCGATCCCGGTGGACGAGCCCTATAACCCGTTCGTCGCGCAAACCGAGGACAAGAAACCGTACGACACCCTCACGGGGCGGGTCACCTTCTATTGCGACCATCCGACATTCGAGAAGTTGGGCGCAGTGGTGCCCACGGCGCGGCATCATGCCGGTGCGGCGGCCTCGAACTATCCACTGTCCTTCTACTCGCCACACACGCGATGGGGCATCCATTCCAACTGGCGGTCGAACAAGTTCATGCTGCGGCTGCAGCGGGGCGAGCCCAATATCTACATCAATCCGAAACTCGCGGCGCAAAAGGGCATCGCGGACGGCTCGAAGGTGCGGATCTTCAACAGCGCGGGCGAGTTCTTTGCCCAGGCCAAGTTCTATCCCAGCATACCCGAAGGCTCGATCATGATGGAGCACGGCTGGGAGCCGCATCAATACGAGCAGTGGAAGCCGATGAACAACACCATGGCCACGCTGATCCAGCCTTTGGAACTGGCGGGCGGATGGGGGCATCTTGGCTTCAAGCTCTTCAAATGGAACGCAAACCAGCTCGCGCATGAAAGCAGCGTTGACGTGGAACCGGCGTAAGAGCCGCGTGAGAGGGAGGAATAGATATGGCCGTGAAACGTCAGCTCAGCATGGTTCTGGACCTGAACAAATGCATCGGGTGCCACACCTGTACATCCGCTTGCAAACTGCAGTGGACCAACCGCAACGGTCGGGAATACATGTACTGGAACAATGTCGAGACCAGGCCCGGCACCGGGTATCCGAAGAACTTTCACGAAATGGGCGGCGGGTTCGACCAGGATGGGGCTTTGCGCCTGGGAAAGGAACCCAGCGCCGAAGACTACGGCGTTCCCTGGGAGTACAACTACGAAGAAGCCCTGATGACCGGCACCGACCCCTGGCTGCGCCCCAATGTCAAACCGACATGGGGGGCGAACTGGGACGAGGACGAGGGTGAGGGCCACTATCCGAACTCGTACTATTTCTATCTGCCAAGGCTCTGCAACCACTGTGAAAATCCGGCCTGTCTGGCCGCCTGTTCGCGCAACGCGATCTACAAGCGTCAGGAAGACGGTATCGTCCTGATCGACCAGGAACGTTGCCGCGGCTATCGCTATTGCGTGTCCGCCTGTCCTTACAAGAAGGTCTATTTCAACGAGGAAATCTCGAAATCCGAGAAATGCATCTTTTGCTATCCGCGCATCGAGAAGGGCCTGCCCACCGCCTGCGCGAAACAATGCGTCGGCCGGATCCGCTGGATTGGCTATCGCGACGACAAGGACGGGCCGATCCACACGCTGGTGGATAAATACAAGGTCGCCTTGCCGCTGTATCCCGAGATGGGGACCAAGCCCAACGTCTTCTACGTGCCGCCCCTGTCGCCGCCGAAAATCGACGAGGCCGGAGGGGCCATGGCCGAGTCCCGCGTGCCGCTGGACTATCTCGAAAGCCTGTTCGGGGACGGGGTCAGCGCGGCGCTGGACACGATCACCGCGGAGCGGGCCAAGAAGGCCGAGGGCGGCGAGAGCGAGTTGATGGACACGCTGATCGGCTACCGTCACGCCGAAATGTTCAAGCTAAGCTGATGTCGGTCGCGGTAACATCACGCCCTCCGATGGGCGACAGCCCCGGGCGGGCATGGGCCAAGGAACGCATCTGGCGCCTGGCGGCGCTGGCCTTCGGGCATCCGTCCGAGGAGTTTTTCGACGCCGTCGCCTCGGGGCAGTTTCACGAGGCGTTCAGCGACGCCTGGGCTGCTGCGACCGGCGCGCCCTGGCCCAGACTTCCCGCCTCGCCCGATTTCGCCAGCTTCGAGGCGGGATACATCACCGCCTTCCTGCATGGCCGTGGGGGCAAGCCTGTCGCCGCCCTGCTGGCCGGTGACCATGATCACATTCTGGCCGGTTTGACCCGGCCGGTCTTCATGCTGAATGTCGCGGCCTTCTACAAACATTTCGGGCTGAAGGCGGCCACCGGCGACGAAGGCCAAAACGACGAGCCCGACCATCTGGCCAGCATGCTGGAATTGATGGCGGTGCTCTGCCACTTCGAGGCGACCGCGCTTGCCAAGAGCAAGGATGCCTCGGGCTATCGCCGTGCGCAGCGCGATTTCCTGTGCCGCTATCTCGGCCCCACGCTGGAGGCCGTCGCCGGTCTGCTGCGGCGTCATCCGGTCAGCCTGCTCGACCCGACCATCGCCCAGCTTGTCCAGGACATGAGCGCCTGGGCAGAGGTCCAGATCAACGAATTAGAGGTCAGGGTCGGCCCGTTTCACGACCCCGATGCGCCCAAAACCAGCAGCGCCCCCACCTCTTCGGCGGCACAAAACCTCTGGGGATAAGGAGAACCAATATGCGAAGAACGATCGCGACCCTGACCGCATTTGCCATGCTTTCGACTCCGACCCTGTCTGCAGCCCAGTCCATGGCCGAAGCGAATGTCAAACTGATCGAGGCCTATGACACCGTAAAGGTATCCACCATTCCCGATGGCATTTACCTGCGCACCGTCAACGACCCGGACGATATCATCTGGGAGCGGCTGCCCGAGTACCGCGTTGCCATGTCACCGGCCCCGGCGGTGCATGAATCGGTAGAGCTGAGGGTCAATTACGACGCCGAGGTCAGCTATCTCAACATGACATTGGCCAAGACGTCAGAACGGTTCTATGTGCGGCTGCGCTGGGTGGATGACACGCGCGATACGGCCACTGCCTTTGATCGGTTCCGTGACGGCGTCGCGGTGCAGTTTTCCCTTGGCGATGACGACACATCTTACATGATGGGAGACGGCCCCGACGGCGCGGTGAATATCTGGTATTGGCGCTCTGGCGAGGATGCGGTGCAGAACCTTGCGGCAGGCGGTCCCGGCAGCACGACGCTGCTGGAGGAACAACCGGTCAGCGGTGAGAGCCAATACTTCGACAAAGACGGCGATCCGAACGAATGGACGGTCGTGATGTCGCGCCCGATCAAGGCTCAGGGCGCGCACAATGTTTCGCTGGACCGCGACGTGGTGCCGACGGCTTTCGCTCTCTGGCAGGGGGCCGAGAAACAGCGCGACGGGTTGAAAAGCGTGTCGGAAGGCTGGATCATGCTCGACATGGCATCGGAGTAAGCCATGGATTTCCTGACCCCTGAAGAAAAGGCAAGTGTGCCCAAGACCGATTGCGGATTGGGCCACGCCTGCCAGTTCTGCCCGAAAGAAGAGGGCTGCACACTCGACAAGCCGTACCACAACAAGGTTCTCATCGAACGCCGGCTACAGGAGATCGACCAGATCATTGTTGTTCTGGCCAACAAGGGCGGTGTCGGCAAAAGCACGGTCAGCGCCAATCTGGCCGCCGGGCTGGCGCGGAACGGATTTCGCGTCGGCGTGGCGGATGCCGATATCCACGGCCCCAACCAAAGCCGGTTTTTCGGCTTTGCCGGCGCCAAGATCCGCACCACCAAGTCCGGATTGCAGACTCATGGCTTTATGGCCGAAGGCATCTCGCATCCGGTCGAGGTCGGCTCCCTGGCCTTCATGCTCGAAGACGACACCACCCCGATTGTCTGGCGCGATGCCTATAAGCATGATTTCATCCACCATCTGATCGGCAGCTTCGATTGGGGATCTTTGGACTTTCTGGTGGTCGACATGCCCCCGGGCACCGGGAATGAGCTGATCACCCTGTGTGACATGCTCGAAGGCAGCAACGTCTCGGCGGTTCTGGTGACCTCGCCGCAGGCGGTGGCCCAGATGGACAGCCTCAAGGCCGGGCGGTTCTGCCGCGAGCGTGGCCTGCCTGTGATCGGGGCTGTGGTGAACATGGCAGGCGTGCAGTGCCCGAATTGTCACGAAGATTTCCATCTGTATCCCGACGCAGGCGTCACGGAGGCCTTGGCCAAATTCGACATCGAAAAGATCGCCGAAATTCCCCTGTCGCCCGATCTCGCGCTGGGATCGGACCGTGGCGAGCCAGTTGTGACCGCGATGCCTGACGGTGTGGTTGCCCGCGCCTTTGACCCGATGATCGAAGCGGTCTCCGCGCTGGGCCGTGAGGGGTTTCACCAGGCGGTCGCCGCAACGATGCAGGACGTGTTTGCCGAGAATCTGGACGATGCAGACCTGCAAGCGGCGTTGGCGGCACTACCCGAAAACGATGCGCTGAGCGCCGGGCTTTCGGAGTTGCTGAACCAGGAGGCGACCAGATTGAAACAGGCCTCGCAACCGACAAAGGGTGGCGGATAAATGGACGGAGCAGTTGAAACGGTTTCGCGGCGCGGGTTGTTCCGCGGCAACTTTGGGGCACGCTCCGAGGCGGCACAGGGGTGGTATTCGGTCGACGGGCTTCCCGCCGGGGCGGACGATGTGTTCTGGGATGGATGGGCGGACGCACACGGCCTGTTCGTGGTCGGCGACCACGGGGCGATCAACCACTTCGATGGCGAAGACTGGGTCCGCCAGCCCTGCCCGGCCCCCGTGCCAATCCATGCGCTTTGGGGCACGGATCGGGCGAACCTCTGGGCCGTCGGGTGGATGGGCCTGATCCTGCACCATAACGGTGAGGTCTGGAGCCAGGTGCGCGGCTGCGTGGTCGATGCAAACGGAAAATATGCCTCAGTCCAGGAGAACACCCCCCTGTTCGGCATTTGCGGCGGCGCGGACGGGCGGGCCTGGGCGGTGGGGGATCGCGGCAGGATCCTGTATTTCGACGGGGCCGATTGGACTGTCGAAGACTCCGGCACGCGCGCGCATTTGCGCGCAGTGGTCATCCTGGACGATGGGCGCGTAATGGCCTCCGGCGGCGATGGCACGGTGTTGATGCGCGATCTCGACGGCAGCTGGCAGGCGCTCGACTGCCCGGTGGCGTCCAATTTCACGGCGGCTTTGGCCTTGCCTGGCGGGCGCGTTCTGCTGGCCGGGGGCCGCTATTTCATTCAGGCAAACGGATTTCGGGGCGATCTCGTCATGTGGGACGGTGAGGGCTTCGAAAAGCAATTCACCGACATGGAGTTCAGCCGGTTTCGGGCGCTCGGCCAGACCGGCAAGGGCGTTGTGGCGCTTGGCGATGCGGGACAAATCCACCTGATCGACGACGACCGCGCCGACCGCCTGCAAAGCGGCACCGGCCACGACCTTCTGGGCCTGGTCGACCTGCCCTCGGGTGACGTGATGGCCGTCGGCGATTACGGCTCTCTTCTGGTGGGCGACAGCGCGGCGCTGACCTGTTTCGCCCCCGCCATCCAGTCCGGAGAAGACCCGTCGAACTGGTCCGAAATGACCAGCGGCACCGACCGCCAGCTTTGGGGCATTTGGCACGATCCCAAGCAGGACATGCTGTTTGCCTGCGGCGAGGAAGGGACCGTGCTGGCCCTTGATCGCGGCAAATGGGAGGCGCTGCCCCCGGCCGGCGCGCTAGGTATCCACGACCTCGCCCGCGCCCCGGATGGCGGATTGCTGGCGGCGGGTCAGCTGGGCGAAATCCACCATTTCGATGGCACGACCTGGAGCAAACATTTCGACCTGTTCATGGATGTCACGATCCTGTCGATGTGGTCCGATGGCTGCGGGCAGATCTTTGCCGTCGGTGACGAAGGCCTTGTCCTGCATTGGTCGGGCGCAAATTGGGAGCGTATGCCCTCTGGCACCAAGAGCGCGCTTTATGGCGTCTGGGGCATGGATGCCGAGCATCTGCTGGCCGTCGGGGACTTGGGCCAGGTGATGCGGTGGAACGGCACGCGCTGGGACGAGTTCAACGCCGGAACCGAGCATTTCCTGTTCGACGTCTGGGGGCGGTCCCTGAGTGATATTTTCGTCGTCGGATTGTCCGGGACAATCGGCCATTTCGACGGGGCGCGATGGCATATCACCCCGGCGCGGGCGCGGAATGACCTGTTGGCGCTGACCGGGACCGACACCGACGTCGTGGCCGTTGGTGCCGCAGGGGCTGCGGCCCGGTTCGACGGTCATCGCTGGCATATGGACCCGACCGGAACAACCGCCGGCCTCCGGGCGGTCGCTGTGGATGGAGCGGGCCGGTATTTCGCCGCGGGGGATGGCGGGACGATCCTGTTCCGCGACGCTGAATGAGCGCGTATGCGCGAATGTCGGGGCGCGCGACCTCGGAGGCACACCAGGGTAGGCGACCGCTGCTGGGGTACATCCGGTCTGATGATCGCGGTGTCGGCGACATGGTTCTGAGCAATGTTGCCGAACGGTTGATCGCGCAGGGAGTCCGGGTTCACGGCGCCATTCAGGTCAACCGTGACCGGAGCGATGGGCAGCGCTGCGACATGGACATCAGAATCCTGCCGGAGGGACGGGAAATTCGTGTTTCGCAAAGTCTCGGCCTTGGCGCGCGCGGGTGCCGGTTGGACAGCGGCGCCCTGGAGACCGCCGTCGCCAGCGTTGGCGCGTCACTCGGTCCAAATGCGGATCTGCTGATCGTCAACAAGTTCGGCAAGCAAGAGGCCTGCGGTGCAGGTTTTCGTGTGTTGATCGGCGATGCCATCACATATGGCGTGCCGGTCCTCACCTGCGTGAATGCGCTGAACCAAGAGGCATTTGACCGGTTCGCGGCCGGGCTGCAGGTGCGGTTGGACGCCTGCGAAACCGCGCTGATCAACTGGTGCCACACCTTCCGGAAAACCCCTTGGCCAAGGGGTGATGCTCATTTGGATGTCGCCCGGAATGATCCAGCCGCCAGCAGAGCACCGTGACGAGCAGTCCAACGGTCAGGCCTTCGCCGCAGATTCACACCTGATCACTGCGCATGAGCCACATCACGAACAGCGGATGCTGATCATGATGTGGCGACTGTCCCCGCCGGCAGCGAGCTTGGCCCTGTTGGGGGCCGAGCCGCAGAGGATCTTCAACGCAAGACGCAGCTGGCCTGATCTGTCAGGTCAGCGCTTGTTCCAGTTCGGTTTCGAGCTGGCGCATGGCCTGAACGCGCGGCTGTGAGAAGCGGGCCAGCAGCAGGTAGGCCACGGGCGTCAGGAAGAGCGTCGAGAAGGTGGCCAGCCCCAGCCCGCCGACGATGACCCATCCCAGTGCCTCGCGCGCCTCGGCGCCCGCGCCTGCCGACAGGATCAGAGGCACACCGCCCAGCACGGTCGAGGTCATGGTCATCATGACCGGGCGCAGACGGATGGTCGACGCGTCGAGGATCGCGTCGCGTACCTCGGCGCCGCCGTCACGCAGCTGGTTGGCGAATTCGACGATCAGGATACCGTTCTTGGCCATGATCCCGATCAGCATCACCAGCCCGATCTGGCTGTAGACGTTCAGGCTCAGCCCGGTGAACAGCAGCGCGAAGGCGGCACAGGCCAGCCCGATGGGCACCGTCACCATGACAACGATGGCCGAGATGAAGCTTTCGAACTGCGCCGCCAGCACCAGCAGGACCACCGCGATGGCAAAGCCGAAGACCAGCACCAGCCCCGAGGCCGTCTGATCCAGCGTCGCGGCCTCTGCCAGCGGGACGATACGGTTTTCCTCGGCCAGGATCTCGTCCGCCAGCGCCTGCACCTGGGTCATCGCATCGCCAAGCGCCAGGGCCGGCGTCAGCCCGGCCGAGATCTCGACCGAGCGGTTCTGGCCTTCGCGGTCCAGCTCTGGCGCGATGGCGCGCTCTTCCAGCCGGACAAAGCTGGACATGGGCACGGTCTGGCCGTCCGCAGTCTGGACAAAGATGTTCTTGAGGTCGCTGGGATCGTCGACCGGGTTCGAGGTCGACAGCATCTGGATGTCATAGCTGCGGTCGTCGATAAAGACCGAGCCCACTGTGCGCCCGTCCAGAACCGCGCGCAGTGCGTCGCCCAGTCCCGCGATGTCGATCCCGAGGTCAGAGGCGCGCTCGCGGTCGATCTCGATGAAGAGCTGCGGTTGCGTGGTCTCGTACTCCAACCGGACCTGGCCGAAGGCCGGGTTCTCCTGCATCCGATCCACCAGCCGCTGCGAGACATCGGCGAGCTGCGCGTAGTTGTCGCCGGTGATGGCAAAGGACAGGCCACGGCCCGCGCCCCGGATGCCGAGAGAGTTTGGCTGGATGGCAAAGGCCCGCACGCCGATCACGCCGCGCAGCTTGCCGTTGATCTCTCCGACGATCTCGTCCTGGCTGCGCTCGCGCTCGTCCCAGGGGGCGAGAGAGAAGACCATGAACCCCCGGTTGTCGGACCCGAAGCCGGTGATGGAAAAGATGTTGGTGACTTCCCCGGTGTCGCGCAGCGGTTCGATCAGGGCCTCGATCTCGTCCATCTTGGAGGTGGTGTATTGCAGAGAGACGCCCTGCGGTACGGAGACGGACAGCAAGGCCACCGCCCGATCCTCGCGCGGGGTCAGTTCCTGCCGGATGCCGCCGGCGACAAAGACCGCCGTGGCCGAAAAGAGCACCGCCACCAGCAGCACGACGAAGGGTATCGCCAGCGCCCATTCCAGCGTCCATTTGTAGAGCGCGCCCAGCCGGTTGCCCAGCCAGACGAAGGGGCCGCGCGGGTTCGGGTTCGGCTCTGCCGTCAGCAGGCGGCTGGCCAGAACGGGGCAAAGCGTCAGCGCCACGACCGAGGACAGCAGTACCGCCATCGCCAGGGTAAAGCCGAATTCGCGGAACAGCCCGCCTGCCTGGCCCGGCAGGAAGGACAGTGGCACAAAGACGGCGGCCAGCGTGGCCGTGGTCGTCACCACGGCGAAAAAGACCTGCCGCGTGCCCAGCACGGCGGCGGCGCGGGCGCCCATGCCCTCGCTTCGGCGTCGGACGATGTTTTCCAGAACGACGATCGCGTCGTCCACCACCATGCCAGTGGCCAGCACCAGCGCCAGCAGCGTCAGGATGTTGACCGAAAATCCCACCATGTAGATGGCCGCCACGGTGCCGATCAGCGCCACGGGCATGGTCAGCCCGGGGATCAGCGTGGCGCGCGCGTCGCGCAGGAACAAAAAGATCACCGCCACCACGATTGCCGTGGCAAGGCCAAGGGTCTTGAGCACTTCCTCGATCGAGCCGCGAATAAAGACAGCATCGTCGGAGGTGACAAAGATCGAGATGTCATCGGGTAGGGTCTGGTCCAGCTCGGCCACAACCGCGCGCACCGCCGAGGAGATTTCCAGCGTGTTCGACGTCGCCTGACGGATGATGCCCAGGCCGACGCCGGTCTGGCCATTGGCGCGCAACACGGTCTCGTTCGGGGCAGGGCCCAGGGTCACGGTGGCCACGTCGCGGATGTGGACGTTCTCGGCGATTTCGAGATCCTCGAACTCGGTGGTTGTCGCGACGGTGGCGGTGGTCCGCACCGCGATGCTCTGGCTGTTGCCCGACAGGTCGCCCGCCGGTGCGTCAAAGGCCACGTCCGCCAGCGCCCGGCGGACGTCCGCCAGCGTCAGGCCGCGTGCGGCCAGCGCAGACTGGTCGATGTCGATGCGAAAGATCGGGTCGCGGTCGCCGTAGATCTGCAGGTCGGCCACGCCGTTGACCGACAGCAAGCGGTCCTCGACCCGCTCTTGCACGATCCGGGTGAGGTCCTGCGGAGACCGTCCGGCAGAAGTGACGGCGATGCGCACGACCGGCTGGGCATTGGCGTCGGCCTTGACGATCTCGGGCGTCTCGGCGCCGTCCGGCATCTGGTTGGCGATCCGCGCCACCGCGTCGCGCACGTCGGTTGCGGCGACGTCCAGGTCGACGTCATCCTCGAATTCCAGCGTCACGCGCGACCGTCCGAAACGCGAGTTGGAGGAAATCGAGCGCACGCCGGCCACGCGGCCCACGGCGCCCTCGATGCGGCCCGTCACCTCCTGGTCGACGCTTTCGGGGGAGGCGCCGGGGAATTGCGTGGTGACGGTGACGACGGGGCGGTCGACGTTGGGCAGTTCGCGGATCTCGACGCCAAAGACGGCGGCCAGGCCGGCCAGAACGATCAGGGCCGAGAGGACCAGCGCAAGGATCGGGCGGCGGACAAAGAGCGCGGTGCCGGACGCGGAAACGGCTTCAGAGGTTTCCTTCATCGCGCGACACTCGGCTTGGCGGTCCCGGGACGGGCGGCGGGGATCATGGCGCGGGCCTCGGTGCGGCCGGCGATGGCCACCTCGGCGCCGGGCCGCAGGGTCTGGACCCCCTCGGTGACGACTAGGTCACCGGGGGCCAGATCGCCGTCCACCAGCACGCGGTCGGCGTCGCGCTGACGGATGGTGACGGGAACGCGCTGCGCCTTGTCCTCGCGTACCGCCCAGACGTATGAGCCTTCGCTGGACCACTGCACCGACAATGGGTCGACGGCGGCCAGCGTCTCGCCGGGAAAGCGGATCGTGACGGTAAAGGCCATGCCAGCGCGCAGGTGGTCGTTCTCGTTGGCAAGTCGGCCCTGCACCCGCAGGGTCCGGCTGTTGCGGTCGACGATGTTGTCGACGGCGTGGACGGTGCCGGTCAGCGGTTCGGCCCCCTCGGCGCCGAGCAGGCGCGCCTCGATCGGCATACCCGGTTCGACCTGGCTCACAACCCGTTCGGGCACGCGGAAATCCACCAGGATCTCGGACCGGTCGGTCAGGGTGGCGATCACATCCGTGGGCGACAGTCTCTCGCCAATGGCCACGTCCACCAGGCCGATCCAGCCGGAAAAGGGCGCGCGGACGGTGCGCAGAGACAGGGCGAACTCTGCCTCGCTCAGTTCCAGCTCGGCGGTTCGCAGGCGCAGTTGCGCCTCGCGCTGGCGCACCTCGGTGACGGACCCGCCGTCCTGGAGCCGCGAGAACCGGCTGGCCGCATCGCGGGCGTCTTCCAGCAGCAGGCGCGCGCGTTCCACGGCAATCCGCTCTGCCTCGTCGTCCAGCCGCAGGATCACCGCATCCTTGTCGACAAATCCGCCGGTTTCCAGGGCCACCTGAACGACCTCGCCGCTGACCTCTGTCCGCAGTGCCGCGCTGCGCAGGGCGCGGACGTCGCCGATGGCATCGACGCGGTCATTTGTCGTGGCCTCTGTCACCGCGGCCACGACGACCTTTGCCGGGCCACGCGGGCCAAAGCCCCGGCCGGTGTTCGAGGCATCCGCCGCCGCGGCTTCGATCCCCAGGAGGCCGGTTACACCGGTCCGGTCCAGAAAGGACGCGGCGCCGGGCACGTAGTTCACCCAAAGAAAGACAGTCACGATCAGGATCGCGGCAGACAGGATAACTTGTTTCAGGAAACGCATGTTCGATCCGTTCTAAAGAGCTGCGAGCAGGGCAGCCATGTCGGCTGGATACCATTTCGCATCTCTTTGACCTTTCGTATAGTCGTTCGCCGAGAAAGACGTCCGGAACGGCTTTCACAGGGTTCCCATGCTTACATAGTTGCCAATCGACGCCTGTCCGGTTTGGCGCCCGCGACCGCACGGTTTCGTGAGGGCAGGCTCTGGCGGCCCTGCCGTGGGCAACTCATGCCGCCCCATCCCGCCGCCATCCTGCAGGCAGGACCGCTGACCGGCCAAAAGTCGGACGGCGCGGCATCGACGGCCCACGGCGGCAAGATCATTGACTGAAAATCGCAAACGTTTAATGGTCGACTCAAATTGAAATATCAGTTAAGTAAAAATACCAAGGGAGGACGACATGACCATTTTCACCAAGGCAACATGCCTGGCCGCATTCCTGTCGGCGGGGCTTGCCGGCGCGGCGCTGGCAGAAACCACGATCCGCATCGGCACGGTGCTGGCACCGGATGACCCGATGGGGCAGGGGCTGGACAAGTTCGCCGCCGAGGTCGCAGAGGCGACAGGCGGCGAAGTGACCATCGAGGTCTTTCACAACAGCCAGCTTGGCGACACCACCGAGATGCTGGACCAGGCGCGCGCCGGGGCCGGGGTGGGCACCGTGACCGACGTGGCCCGGCTGTCGGAATTCGTGCCCTCGCTGGCCATCATGTCGGCGCCTTTCCTCTTTGACACATACGAGGACGCGGACAAATTCGCCCTGTCGGACGCCTACCTGGGCTGGGGCGACGAACTGGCCGAGGAGGCGGGGCTCGTGATGCTGGCCTCGAACTGGTACCAGGGCGCGCGCCACGCGCTGACCCAGAAGCCGGTCAGCAGCCCGGCGGACCTGGCGGGCGTGCGGATGCGGACCATCGGCGCGCCGGTCTGGATCGAGACCATCCGCGCGATGGGGGCCGAGCCCACGCCGATCGCCTGGGGCGAGGTTTATTCCGCGCTGCAACTGGGCACCATCGACGCGGCAGAGGCGCAGCCGACCGCGATCAAGGGCGCCAAGCTTTACGAAGTCATCAAGCATGTCACCAAGACCGGGCACATCCAGTTGGTGACGGCGTTGGTGATCTCTGCCGACTCGTGGAACGAACTGTCGGACGAGCACAAGAAGATCGTGCGTGACCTGGCGGTCGAGAACGGGCGCTATGCCTCGAACCTGACAATCGAGCTGGGTGACAAGGCGCTGGCAGATGTCGCGGCCAGCGGGGTCACGATCTCCGAGGTGGACCTGGCGCCCTTCAAGGCGGCGGTGCAATCGGTCTACGACGACCTGAACCTGACCGCAGAGGCGCAATTGGTCCGGGACGTCCTGGCCAAGTAACCCGACAGGCACAAGGCATGGACCGGGCCGTCCCTGCGGCGGTCCGGTCACCATGCCCCAGCTGGCAGGAAATCCATGTTCCAACGTTTCGAACTTACTCTCGCGACGGTGCTGCTGGCCGCGATCGTGGCGCTCGTCGCCGTGGCGGCGGTCTCTCGCAAGATGGGCAGCCCGATCATCTGGTCGCTGGAGGTCTCGACCGCGCTCTTTGTCTGGCTGGTGGTGCTGGCCATCGACATTGCGATGCAGCAGAACCGCCATTTCGGCCTGTCGCTGGTGCTGGACAACGTGGCGCCGCCCGCCCGCAGGTGGATCGAGCTGGTCAACATCGTGGTGGTGATGGGGCTGCTGGCCTACCTTCTTTACTATGCCGCGATCAACGTGCCGCTGATGCACAAGCGGATGCTGGGCGCGTTGCAGATCCCCAAGTCCTTCATCCATCTCGCCATGCCGGTGGGCCTGTGCCTCTGGCTGCGGACGCTGGGCGGGCAATTCCTGGCCCGCTGGAGGGAAAGCTGATGCTGCTTCTGATTGCGGGGCTCTTTGCCCTGTTCCTGCTGATCGGCCTGCCGGTCGCCTTCTCGCTGATGCTGGCGGCGATCCCGGTCTTCGTTCTGACCGGCACCATGCCCACCACTGTCGCGATCCAGAAGATGGTGACGGCGCTGGAGAACTTTCCGCTGCTGGCGGTGCCTTTCTTCATCCTGGCGGGCAACCTGATGAACGAGGCCGGCATCACAGAGCGCCTTGTCCGTTTCTCGCGCCTGTTGACCGGTTGGTTGGCGGGCGGGCTGGCGCAGGTGTCCATCGTGTTGTCCATGCTGATGGGGGGCATTTCCGGCTCTGCGGTGGCCGATGCCTCTATGGAGGCGCGGCTCTTGGGGCCGTCGATGCGCGAACAGGGCTATTCCCCGGCCTTCATCGCGGCGGTCCTGGCCTTTGGCTCCATCATCACCGCGACGATCCCGCCCTCTATCGGGCTGATCCTCTTTGGCTACATCAACGAGGTCTCGATCGGGCGGCTGTTCGTGGGCGGGCTCTTGCCCGGGCTGCTGCTGACCGTGACGCTGATGGTGGCGACCTTCCTTGTCGCCCGCAAACGCGGCTATGCGCCGGACCTGCCCGAACGACCCGGACTGCGCGCGCTGGGGCGCAGTTTCCTCGACAGCATATGGGCGCTGATGTTCCCGGTCTTTCTGGTGATCGGGTTCCGCTTCGGCTTTTTCACCGCGACAGAGGCCGGTGTCTTCCTGGTGATCTATGCCATCGCGGTGGGCGTGCTGGTCTACCGGGAACTGACATTCGCCCGGATCATCGCCGCCTGCCACGCCACGATGTCGGACCTGGGGATGGTGATGTTGCTGATCATGATGGCGGCGGTGCTGGGCTATGCCATGACGATCGAGCGCGCGCCGCAGGAAATCACCGCCTTCATGACCTCGCTCACGCAGAACCCCATCGGTCTGCTGCTGATCGTGTGCGCGATCCTCGTCGTCACGGGCATGTTCCTGGAAGGGGCGGCGAATATCCTGCTGGTGACGCCCATCGTGATGCCGGTGCTGGTGCATGCGGGGTTCGACCCGGTGCACATGGGGATCGTCATCGTGCTGCTGATCAACTTTGGCGGGCTGACGCCGCCGGTGGGGGTCATCATGTTCACCGTCTGCGGTATCCTCAACGTCAAGACCAGCGCCTATGCGCTGGCGGCGGTGCCCTTCTTCCTGGCGGTGGTGGTCTTCTTCGTCTTGCTGCTTGCCTTTCCCGGGTTGTCGCTGGCACTACCCAAGGCGATCATGGGATGAGGAGAGCAACCTTGCCGAGCCTGACACGTATCGACCGGGGGCGCCCATGACACGTCCCGCCCTGCGTGGTGCCAGCGCATCGGACAAGATCTCGGTCAATGCCAATGTCGCGGCCTCGACCCGCGTCTTCGAAGAATTGCGCGCGCGTATCGTGACGCTGAAATTGCCACCGGGGACGATCCTCAGCCGGGCCGATCTGGCCGAGGCATTCGGTGTCAGCCAGTCGCCGATCCGTGAAGCGATCCAGCGGCTGGAAGAGATCGACCTGGTGGTGTCCTACCGGCAGTCGAGAACCGAGGTCACGCGCATCAACTGCGAACGCCTGCGGCACGAGAATTTCCTGCGCACGGGGCTGGAATGCGAGGTGGTGGACCTGCTGTGCCGGACACCGGACGCGGACCTGACCAAGGCGCTGGGCTATCTCAAGATCCAGGAGGCGCTGGTCGACGAGCCGGACCAGATCGAGCTGTTCCGGGAGCTCGACGAGAGTTTCCACGAGGCGCTGTTCATCGCCGCCGGGCACGAGGCAGTGCACCGGCTGGTCATCGAACAGTCCAGCCAGATGGCCCGCCTGCGCACGCTGGACCTGCCGCGCAGTGACAAGCTGCATTCGGTCGTCGCGGGGCATCGCGCGGTGGTGGACTGCATCCAGGCCCAGGACCGGCAGGGGGCGACCGACGCGATGCGGGCGCATCTGTCGGGCACCATCGGGCGGCTGCCGGACATCATGGACGCCAACCGCGACTACTTTACCTGACCCGGATCAGCAGATCCGGGGCAGCTGTTCGCCCACCAGCGTGTCGACCAGTCTTTGGCCGCCAAAGGCGGTGCGCATGGTGACCCGGCCCGCCGGACCCGGTTTCGCCACACCAATGCGCGCGGCGCCATGCCCGGCCCCTGTCGCGCGCATGGCCTGCAAGGCGGCCTCTGCCTCTGCCTCGGGGACAAAGATCACCAGGGTGCCCTCGTTGGCCAAGTAGAGCGGGTCCAGCCCCAGCACCTCGCAGACGCCCTTGACCTCTGGCCGCAGGGGCAGGGCGGTTTCGTCGATCTCGATGCTGACAGCGGCGGTTTCTGCCATCTCGTTCAGGGCCGAGGCCAGTCCGCCGCGTGTCGCGTCGCGGGCGGCGCGGGCATTGGGGGCGGCCTCCAGCACGGCCTCGATGAGGGCATTCAGGCTCTGGCAATCGGACTGGATGTCCGTGGACAGGGCCATGTCCCCGCGCGCGGCGAGGATCGTCGCGCCGTGATCGCCCAGGACGCCATTCACCAGCGCCACGTCGCCGGGCCGGATGTTGCCTGCCTGCAGGTCGCGTCCCGGAGGGATGACACCCACGCCGGAGGTGGTGACAAAGACCTTGTCCGCGGCGCCGCGCCCGACGACCTTGGTGTCGCCGGTCACGATGCGGACCCCGGCCTTGTCGGCCTCGGCCTGCATCGAGGCCACGATGCGCCGCAGCAACTCGAACTCGCACCCTTCCTCTATGATGAAGGCCGCTGACAGCCAAAGGGGTTTCGCCCCGCCCACGGCTAGGTCGTTGACCGTGCCGCAGACCGCGATCTTGCCGATGTCGCCGCCGGGAAAGACCGGCGGCGAGACCACGAAACTGTCGGTGGTGAAGGCAAGCTGCGCACCCGGTTCCGCCAGGGCCCGCGCCGACAACCGGGCCTGATCCTCTGTTCCGGGGGGCTGGAAGACACCGGTAAAGACCTCCTCGATGAGGTCGCGCATGGCCTTGCCACCGCCACCGTGGGCCAGCGTCACGCGCTCTCCCCGCAGGCGCGAGGGGGTGATCGGGCGTTCCATCGTCATTGCGCGGCCTCCGTCACCGTCTCTTCGGTTGCGCCGTACTGGTAATAGGCCGCACAGGCCCCTTCCGAGCTGACCATCAGCGCACCCAGCGGCATTTCCGGCGTGCAGCCGGTGCCGTATTGCGGGCACCCCGTGGGCTTGATGCGGCCCGTCATCACCTGGCCGCAAGCACAGCCCTCGGGTTCGGACACGACCCGGGGACCGGCGCCATAGCCCACGCCGAACTTTTCCTCGGCATCATAGGCCACGTAGGCGGGGCGGATGCGCAGCCCGCTGGCGTCGATCTCTCCCAGCCCGCGCCATTCGAATGTCGGGCGCGGCTCATAGACATCCGCGATGGCGGCCAGCGATACCGGGTTGCCGTGTTCCGGCACGACGCGGGCATACTGGTTTTCGACCTCGGCCCGCCCGTCGCGGATCTGTTCCAGCACCATCAGCACCGATTGCAGCAGGTCCAGCGGCTCGAACCCCGCGACGACGATGGGCTTGCCATAGTCGCGCGCAATGAAATCATAAGGATGTGTGCCGATCACCATGCTGACATGGCCCGGCCCGACGAACCCGTCCAGCACCATGTAAGGATCGTCCAGCAGCGCCTTGATCGGGGGCGGCACGGTGATGTGGTTGCAGAAGACAGTGAAGTTCCCCAGCCCTTCGCGCGCGGCCTGCTGGATCGTCAGCGCGGTCGAAGGCGTCGTCGTCTCGAACCCCAGCCCGAAGAAGACCACCTCGCGGCCGGGGTTGCGGCGGGCAATTTCCAGCGCGTCGAGCGGCGAATAGACCATGCGGATGTCGGCGCCGTCGGCCTTGGCCTGCATCAGCGACTTGGCGCTGCCGGGCACCCGCATCGCGTCGCCGAAGGTGGTAAAGATCACCTCGGGGCGTTCGGCGATCTCGACGCATTCGTCGATCCGGCTCATCGGCAGCACGCAGACCGGGCAGCCGGGGCCGTGGATGAACTCGATCCCCGGGGGCGTCAGCCGGTCCAGCCCGTAGCGAAAGATCGCATGGGTGTGCCCGCCACAGATTTCCATGATGTGCACGGGTTTTTCGGCGGTGGCGCCGATCTGGTCGACCACCTTGCCGATGGCGGCCAGCACGCCCCTGGCGGCGGCGGGGTCGCGGAATTCCTCGACATATCTCATTGGCTGCCCTCCAGTGCGGCGGCGCCCTCGGCCATCGCCTCCAGCGTTTCCTGCGCCTCGCCCAGTCCGCGCAGGGCCTCCAGCGTCCTTGCGGCCTCGTCCTCGTCGATGAGGCTCATGGCAAAGCCCACATGGATCAGCACCCATTCGCCCACCAGGGCAGACAGGTCCGGGGTGGCGACGCAGGCGACCGAGACCTCTCGGCGCACGCCGGACACGTCGGCCAGCGCCATCAGGCGGGTCTCGTCGGTGATCTTGACGATCTGTCCGGGAATTCCCAGGCACATGGCTTAGTCCTCCTCCTCTTCGGCCGGGTCGTACTTGCCCGGTTGATGCACGCCGTAGCGATCGAGTTTCGAGCGCAGGCCGACCCGGCTCAGACCCAGCTCTTCGGCGGCGCGGCTCTTGTTCCATTTCATGCGGGTCAGAGTCTCGCGCAGGATGCGGGCCTCCATCGCCTCGATCCGGTCCTTCAGCGTGCCCTCGGCGGCCAGCAGCCCCGCCTCGAACGGGTCGGGACGGCCCGAAACCGACGGATCGGCCTGCAGGATGTGGCGCGAGATCAGCTCTGGCCCAAGGCGCGGTTCCTGGCTGAGGATCAGCATCCGGGTCAGCTCGTTGGTCAGCTCGGGCAGGTTGCCGGGCCAGTCGTAGTTGCCCAGGAATTCCAGCGCCAGATTGGTCAGCCCCTCGACCGGCTTGCTGTGCTGGGCGGCCAGGTCACCCAGGATGTGCCGGGTCAGGATGTCCAGATCGTCGACGCGCGCGCGCAGCGGCGGCAGGGCCAGTTCCGTGGTGGACAGGGCATAGAACAGATCCTTGCGGAACCGGCCAGAGGCCAGCGCGGGGCCGAGGTCGCTGTGGCTGCCCGCCATCAGGCGCGTGTTGGTGGTCAGGGTCTCTGTCCCGCCCAACGGTTCAAAGCTGCCCTCGGTGGCGATCCGCAACAGGATCAACTGCATCTGCGGGCTGAGCGTATCGACCCCGTTCAGGAACAGCGTCCCGCGCGAGGCCTTTTGCAAAAGGCCGATGCGGTTGCTGGGGGCGCCGCTAAGGGCGCCTTTCTTGGCGCCCAGCAGTTCCGCCATCAGCACCTCGTCCGGCAGACCGGCGCAGTTGATCTCGTAAAAGGACTGGTCGGACCGTAACGAGGCATAGTGCATCGCGCGCGCCATGACGTCCTTGCCGGTGCCCGCCTCGCCGGTGATCAGCACCGGCACGTCGAAACTGGCCACCTGCCGGGCCAGTTCGACAGTGGCATTCATCGGCGAATTGGGCGCCCGCAAGACCCGTTCAAAGCCGAACCCTTCGCGCAGGGTGCGGCGGCGCGCCTCCAGCTTGTTCTCGGCGGTCTTGCCCATGAAACGCATTTCCAGCGAAAGCCGGTCGTGCTCGCGGCTGAGCTGGAACAGTTGCGCGGCGTTCTTGGCCGCCATGACCAGCTGGTCGGGATGCCAGGGCTTGGTCAGGAACTGGTAGATGCCCGCCTCGTTGATGGCGGCGATCATGTCGTTGGTCTCGGTATAGCCGGTGATGATGATCCGCACCGTTTCCGGCCAGCGTTCGCGCGCCTCGGACAGGAATTCCACCCCGGTCTTGCCGGGCATCCGCTGGTCGCAAAAGATCGCCTGGACGAAGTTTTCCTCCATCAGGCGCATGGCTTCGTCGGCGCCCGGCGCGGTCAGGCAGTCAAAGTCATCCTCCAGCGCCATGCGCATGGCAGCCAGGGAATGCTCTTCGTCATCGACCAGCAGAAGGGTGGGCAGGGCGGTCATTCCGCCGCCTCGGGGGCGGACTTGTCGGCCAGTTGCGCGCGCAGCCAGTCGATCCAGTCTGCCATGCCCTCGCCGGTGCGGGCCGAAAGGCGCAGGATCTCTATCCCCGGGTTCACGCGGCGCAGATTGGCCTCATAGAGGTCGAGATCCACGTCGCAATGCGGCGCCAGGTCGATCTTGTTGAGGATGGCCAGCCGGGCGGCGGTGAACATGTCGGGGTATTTCAACGGTTTGTCCTCACCCTCGGTCACCGAGAGGATCGCGACCTTGCCGTCCTCGCCCAGGTCGAAGGCGGCGGGGCAGACCAGGTTGCCGACATTCTCGATGAACAGCAGGCTGCCGGGGGCGAGGTCCAGGTGATCCATCGCGTGGCCGACCATGTGCCCGTCAAGATGACAGCCCTTGCCGGTATTCACCTGCACGGCGCGGGCGCCGGTGGCGCGGATGCGGTCGGCGTCGTTCTGGGTCTGCTGGTCGCCTTCGATCACGCCCAGAGGCTGACCGCCCAGGGCCTCGATCGTCTTGCACAGCAGCGTCGTCTTGCCGGACCCGGGCGAGGAGACGAGGTTGACGGCCAGGATACTGCGCTCTGCCAGGCGCGCGCGGTTGGCCTGGGCGTACAGGTCATTCTTGGCCAGGATGCCGGTTTCGATCTCGATCAGCCGGTCCTGTGACATGCCGGGCACCTCGGTGCCCGCAGGGCCCTGGCCGTAGTGGTGGTGATCGTGATGATGGTGATGGCCATGATCGTGATGATGATCATGATGGTGGCCATGTCCGTGGTCATGGTCGTGTGAATGACCGTGTCCATGCACCTTCGTCTCGCCGTCTCCGCATCCGCATACCGTACACATCTCAGGCCACCTCCAAATCCTTGATTCTCATTTCGTCCCCGCCTTGCGGCATCAGCTTGCCGCCGCCGCAGGTGGGGCAGGGGTCGAGGCGGTCCATGATTTCCACCTCTTTCATGCAGTCGTAGCACATCGCCCGTCCGGGCAGCTCCAGCGTCACCAGTTCCGCGCCCTCGGCCACCGATCCGCGCATCACCACGTCAAAGGCAAAGTGCAGCGCCCCGGTCTCGACCCCCGCAAAGCGCCCGATCTCGACCCGGACACGGCGGATGCGCGCGACGTTGTGTTTGCGGGCCTGATCCTCGATCACCCGACGGATGCCCTCGCACAGCGACATTTCATGCATGGTCTGCCTCCATCGGTTCGGCGGGGTCCAGCCTGACGGGGGTGCAGGGATCAAGCAATGACAAGACCAGCGGCCCCAGGGCCTGTGCCCGCGCCGGGCGCAAGGATGCAAGCGATTGATCCAGCACGCCACCCGGGGTCAGCAGGTGATCGGTCGGCGTCTGCCGCGTGAATGCCGTGACCCGGCCCCCTTCGACGGTCGCGCTGATGCCGTAGAGCCCGCGTGCGGCGGGCACGATGGCGCAGCCCCGAGAAAAGACGGTGGCGGGCAGCCTGCCGTCCAGCACCGCCTGCAGGTCATAGGCCAGTGCCGTTGCCGACCAGAGCGGCCCGCGCCCCCATTCGGTCTCGATGCCTTGCAGCACGGGATGTGCCGCCTGCCGGGCAGCCGTGGAATTTTCGACCAGGGCCCGCGCGAAGAAATTCCCGGTCCCGGGCGCGGGCAAGGCGGCGCGGCAGGCCTCGAACGGGGCAAAGAGCTGGCTGATCGCCCGCAGCAGGCGCGCGCACCCTTGCTCTGCCTGCAGGAAGGTGCGGAATTTTCCGGGCGTTTCGGGCATATGCTCGGCGGGGCCAAAGATCACGCGCCGTGCCTCGGCATTGCCTGCCTGCCAGTCGCGTGGCAGCGTCAGCGGCGGCAGCGAGACCAGGGCGGGCCACCGAAGGCAGAGTTTCGCCACGTGGTCACGCAGGATCTCTGCGCGCAGCTCGTCTTGCCAATTCGAGGGCAGCGGCAGGCCAAAGGCCGCGCGGGCTGCGACGCCCTGCGCCACGCGGCACAGGTTGAACAGGCGCGGCAAGAGGTCCGCCGCCTCTGCCGCCGGTTTGCCGATGACCAGTCGGGCCACCGGAAAAGCGGGCGCCGGGACGGCGCGCAGCGCGGGATATGCGGCCCCGGCCAGCATCGGGTCAGTCGGTCCCGGCCATGCCGGCGGAAATCACCGCGCGGCGCGTCGGCGCTTCCGACAGCGCGCTGTCGGCGTCTTCGGCCTCTGTCGGTGGGGCGAGTTCAGCTTCGCGCGCGGCGCGGATGTCGGCGGCGCGATCCGTTTCGGCCCGGTTCGCCTCGTCAAAGAGGGCGACCATGACCGCGCGGGCCACCTCTTGCGCCTGCATCTGCGAGGAGAAATCCCCCATCGGCGAAAACAGCGAACAGGCCTTGTAGCCGCCGATCATGTCACGGGTGTTGTGGATGAATTCATACTCGCCAGAGGGGAAGGAAATCACCTCCTTGGCCCCGGCCTTCAGCCCGGACCAGTCCTCATTCTCGCCCGGCAGTTGCACCAGGTTCATGAACCAGGGCGAGATCAGGACTCCCAGGGGGCGCCCGTCGATCATGCGAAAGCCCACCGCCTCGACGCTGAGCAGCTTGTTGACCATCGGGACATCGCGCATCTTGGCGTGCCAGATTTCGCGGAATTCGGCCACCAGCCGCGCGGTCAGATCGTCCAGTTTCGCGGCCTCTGCCACCGATTGCGCGCCGGGGTCTTCCAGCACCATGAACTGCGACTTGGGCGCGCTGCAATTGGGGCAGGACCAGTCCTCTGGCAGGTCGGAAAAGGCGGTGCCGGGATCGACCTGGCGGAAATCGTCGCCCTCGGCCGGGTGGTAGGGCGTCCAGCAGATCTTGCATTCCATGATGGCCAGCGGGCTGATCTTGTCGGTCGCGCCCAGAAAACTGCCCTCGAACCCGCCATTCATCGGATCACCTCCAGCACCTTGAACAGGCGGTCGGCGCTGTCGGTCAGGTCCTCGGGTGCGGCGCAGGCAACCTCGGGGACGGTCGTGACCTCGAAGGTGTCCAGGATCAGCGCGTCCTGCGAGTTGAAGAACTGCACCCGCCAGACATGCGTCAACGCGGTGGCGGTCACGCGGCAATTGCCATAGCCGCGCGACAGGATCGTGACCGCGCCTTCGCCCAGGGTGCGGTCCAGCCAGGCAAGGTCTTCCTCGGTGTGGGGCAAGAGGGTCAGGTTGATGACATGCAAGGGGGCGGCGGCGTCGAAGGCGGCGGACTTGTCCGTCAGTTCGACCAGCAGCGGCGGGGCGTTGACCACCCCGGGCGCCAACGGTTCGGCGCCGCCCGTCGCGGCGCGGTGCGGCGCAAAGGGGGCCTCTGTCACGCAGGTGGGAATGCCGGCCACTTCGATCACATGGGCCTTGGCGCTTTTCAGGATCCAGATCCCGGCAAAGACGCTTTCCTGCACGGCGATGGCGGGAATGGCGCGGACCTTGGCGGCGACCTCTCCGCTGCCCAGCGTCTCGGCGACCAAGGCGCGGTTCGCCTCGTCCAGCGGGGCAAGATCGAAGCGGGCGCTGCCACCTTCCGTGCCGATGCGCGCGGCGGCGCGCGCCACATCGTGCAAGAGGTCCAGCGCCGGCGACAGATCGGCCTCTCCCAGGGCCTCGACCTCGGGGATGCGGGGGGAATAGGTGCGCATGTCCTGCGGCAAGGGCATGTATTCCAGCGCCTCGTCCTGGTTGTCCAGCGGCTGCGAGCCGGGGCCGAAGCCTGTGGGCGGCATCATGAAGGGATTGGTCATCACGTCTGTCCTTATTCGGCGGCGAGGGGCTGCGAGAGCAGTTGCGTGATCCGGTCGACGTAGTCCGACCAGTCGCGCACCTTGGGGATGCCGCCCAGCAGCTGCCCGTCGCGGAAGAAGATCAGGCTGGGGGTCTTCAGCACGCCGGTGGATTCACGCAGGCCGGTTTCGATGCTGTCGGCGGCCACGGCGCAATCGAACCGGCCCTGAAAGGCCTGGCGCAGTTCCGGCAGCACCACGGCCACGTCCGGGGTTTCCAGGTTGCGACGCGCGTCGCCGGGGACAAAGATCACATGCGTGCCGGGCGCCTCGGTAAAGGCGGCGATCTCGGCCTCTGTCGTCAGGGCGGGATAGCCGAAGTCCTGTGTCAGGCGGGTGACAAGGGGATGGGTCATCTTGGGTCCTCAACCGGTTGTGCGGCCCGCGTCCAGCGCGGCCTGAAGGTGGGGGGGCAGTTGCGGGCCTTTGGCCTCGATGTCGGCAAAGGCATCGCCCGGGCCGCCGCCCTGCATGACCGCGCGCAGCCCGTTCAGCGCTGCGGTGATCTTTTGTGCCTCATCGGCGGAAATGACCTCGCGCGCGGCGCCGAGAAAGGTCAGCACCCAGTCGCCGGGGCGCGCCTCTGGCGTCAGGGACAGGTCGATCAGTTCCGACTCTTCGCCGTTGGAGGCCGTGGCGGCGATGCCGTCGATGGCGCGGATACAAAGGGGGAGGCCGACGCACATGACCTTAGTCCACGGCCTGAAAGAAACGGTCGTCGCCGATGCGGCAGGCCTCTTCCTCGGTGGGGCGGCCGGTCTCATAGGCGTCCTGCATGATCGAGGGGTCCGCCAGCAGGTTGCTCTGGGTCCGGCCCGGGACGACCGTGATCCCCATGTCGGCCAACCGGTCCAGCGCAACCGTCACCGCCGGTTCGATCTGGGCGGCCACGATCGGGCGCAACCCGCCGCCGTAATCCTCGAGCTCTTCGGGCTGGCAGCCGATCAGCAGGAGCGAGGGCGGGCAGTAGCCCATCAGCTGTGCGGTGGCGATCACGTCCTGAAAGCCGGTCTGGTGCAGGGACATCTTCTTGGCCCCCATGAAGCGGGGAACCGCGTCGCCCTCGACGATCTTGAGCGTGCCGGGGGCCAGCCCGTAGTCCACAGCGTCGAACACGATCAACGTGTCGGCCTGTTCAAGGAAGGGCAGCAGGTAAAGCCCCTGCGTGCCCCCGTCCAACAGGGTGATCTCTGCGGGCAGTGCCCAGTTCTGCGCCAGGTGCTCGACGCAGCGCACGCCAAAGCCCTCGTCCGCCCAGAGCACGTTGCCAATGCCCATGACCAGCACGTTTGATGCCATCTGTCCCTCCCTCACCCGGATGCCAGTCAGCTTTCCATCCGGGGCTTTGGTGCAGGGTAACTTACCATCGCGGCTGCGGGCTGCAAAAAAGATGAATTTCAGTGCAATTTATGAACGTCAAGAAAACAAGGGGATATCCTTGTCGCGCCGTGTGGGCCGAAAGGTCGAGGTGGAAGAATGGTTTCCGGAAGGTGGAAAAATTGGATGACTGTCATCCATCAAAAAAGCGGGCGCCAGGCGCCCGCTTTCCAGGAGCTGACGATCTGCCGGGATCAGGTCGGATCGTCGTCCTTGAAGGTGCGTGTCCCCGAGATGATGGTCGAGACCATCGACTGCCGGGACATGATGTCTTCGCGGATGGCGGCATAGATGTGGATCATCACGAAAACGACGATGGCCCACATGCCCAGGTGGTGCAGTTGGTGCATGACATGGCTGCCGCCCACGAGATCGCGCAGGGGGCCGAAGATCGTGTCCAGCAGGCTGCCATATCCTTCGGCCTCGGCATAGATCGAGAAACCGGTGAGGATCATGAAGCTCATGCCAAGCGTCATGAAAAGGAACATGGCGATCTGGGCCAGCGGGTTGTGACCGACGTATTTCTTGGGTCGCTTCTTGAGAAAGGCGTACCACTTGGCCTCGTCCACCACCTCGGACCACCAGTGGCGGTTCCAGATCGGCAGGCGGAACAGTTGCCGCGAATGCGAGTTGCCGACGAAGGCCCAGTAGATGCGCCCGAAGAAGCCCACGGTCATGATCATCGCCGCCGCGAAATGGGCAAAACGGATGTAGCCGAACAGGAACTGGTGTGTGGCCTCGCCCATGTCGACGCTGGGCAGGGGCGAGCCGATCAAGTAGCCGGTGACGCAGAGCACAAGGATCGCCGCCGCGTTGATCCAGTGCCAGAGCCGCACAGGCGCCTCGTAGACATAGACCGAGGTATTGCGCGTGATCGTGGCCAGATCCGCCTCGGTCGCGTCCCCCGTCAGGGGGACGGCCGGGTCCGGCCTTTGCGTGGCCTCAAAGTTCATGACGTCCACCGCTTGTGGATCAGCAGCGCCAGCGCGACCACGATCAGCGCAGCGCCCAGCAGGGGCGCGGCATGCGTCATTCCATGCGCTGCCTCCGGCACCGGGGCATGGCCACCGTGGGCCAGCGCGGCACCGGGAAGGAGGGTCAGCAGGGTCACAAGTCGTTTCATGGGTCTTTCCTTCCTTCAGCGAACCTTGACGGTGGTCAGCTCATCACCGTCTTCGGACATGACATGGGTCGAACAGGCCAGGCAGGGGTCGAAGCTGTGCAGGGTGCGCAGGATTTCCACCGGCTCTTCGGGGCGTTCCATCTTGGTGTTCATCAGGCTGGCCTCGAAGGCCCCGATGTTGCCTTTGCTGTCGCGCGGAGAGCCGTTCCAGGTGGTGGGCACCACGCATTGATAGTTCTCGATGCGCCCGTCCTTGATCCGGATCCAGTGGCCCAGAGCGCCGCGCGGGGCCTCTGTCATGCCCACGCCCTTGGCCTCTTTCGGCCAGGTCGAGGGATCCCACTTGGCCACGTTCGCGGTGCTTTCGTCGCCGTTCTTGATGTTGGTCACCAGCTTGTCGAAAAAGTACTTTTGCAGCCGCCCGCAATATTCGGATTCCAGCGCCCGCGCCGCCGTGCGGCCCAGGGTCGAGAACAGCGCCTCGACCGGCAGGTCCATCGTTCTCAGCAACCCGTTGACCTGGTCCGAGATCTCCTCGTGGCCCTTGGCATAGCCCACGACGTAACGCGCCAGCGGCCCGACCTCCATCGCGTGCCCCTTCCAGCGCGGGGCCTTGATCCAGCTGTATTTCGCGCCTTCGTCGATCTGCTCGATATTGGTGCGGGTGCCTTTCAGCTTCGGCCCCAGCTCGAACTTGGCCTCGGTGACACCGTCCCAGGGGTGCAGCCCCTTGCCCGCCTCGCCGTATTCGTACCACGAGTGATCCACGTATTCCTGGATCTGCTCCGGGTCGCGCGGGTCGACATCATGCACGGTCGACAGGTCGCCGCCGATGATGGCGCCGCGCGGCAGGTGCAGCTGGTCGGGCGAGAAATCGTTGGGATGTTCGGGGATGTCGCCATAGGCCAGGCAGGCCTGCGAGGACAACCCGCCGCCGTAAAGCCAGTTCTTGTAGAACCCGCCGATGGCCACGACATCGGGCAGGTAGACGTTCTTGTTGAACTCGATGCATTTCTCGATGATCGAGCTGACAAGGTTCAGGCGTTCCATGTTGATCGCGCCCACAGCACCTGTGGAATGCACGTTGATCGGGCAGGGCACGCCGCCCACCAGCCAGTTGGGATGCGGGTTCTTGCCGCCAAAGATCGTGTGGACCTTCACGATCTCCTTTTGCAGGTCCAGCGCCTCCAGGTAGTGGGTGGTGGCCATCAGGTCCGCCTCTGGCGGCAGCAGGTAGGCCGGGTTGTCCCAGTAGCCGTTCTTGAACAGGCCCAGCTGGCCGCTTTCGACGAATTGCTTCAGGCGGTTCTGCACGTCGCGGAAGTACCCCGGGGAGGAGAGCGGGTGCGATGGAGAAACCGCCTGCTGCAGCTCGGACGTGGCCTTGGGGTCGGCGCGCAATGCGTTCACCGGGTTGACCCAGTCCAGGGCGTGCAGGTGGTAAAAATGCACAACGTGATCGTGAATCTGCAGGTTCAGCTGCATGATGTTGCGGATGGAATTGGCATTGTCGGGGATGGTGATCCCCAGCGCATCCTCCACCGCGCGCACCGAGGTCAGCGCATGGGTGCCGGTGCAGACGCCGCAGATCCGCTCGGTAAAGGCCCAGGCGTCGCGCGGGTCGCGGCCCTTGAGAATGACCTCGAGCCCCCGCCACATGGTGCCGGTGGAAACCGCGTTGCGGATGATGCCCTCGTCGTCTACGTTGACCTCGCAGCGCATGTGGCCCTCGATGCGGGTGACCGGATCGACCACGATGCGCTGGCCGCTGTCGTCAAGGCTGAAGCCGTTGGGTGTCTGCACGACCATGCGTCAGGCCTCCTCGTTGGTTTTGCTGGGGGATTTCTGTGCCTTGCTCTGCGCGGATTTCAGCGCCGAGACAGCGGCATGCAGGGCGATGCCGCCACCGACGACGCCCGCTGCGGCAAGGCCGATCTGGTCGGCGTTCTTTTCCACGCCGAACTGGGTCAGGTCGGTCACCCGGTCATAGAAGGTGCCCTGGTCCCAGAACCCGTCCTCGGAACAGCCAATGCAGCCGTGGCCGGACTGGATGGGGAAACTCACGCCTTCGTTCCAGCGCACGGTGGAACAGGCGTTGTAGGTGGTCGGGCCCTTGCAGCCCATCTTGTAAAGGCAATAGCCCTTGCGCGCGCCGTCGTCGTCCCATTCCTCGACGAACTGGCCGGCGTCGAAATGCGGACGGCGATAGCATTTGTCGTGGATGCGCTGGCCGTAGAACATCGCCGGGCGCCCCTGCCGGTCAAGCTCGGGCAGGCGGTCGAAGGTCAGCATGTAGGTGATCACGCCGGTCATGACCTCGGCGATGGGCGGGCAGCCGGGCACCTTGATGATCGGCTTGTCGGTGATGACCTTGTGCACCGGTGTCGCCTGCGTCGGGTTGGGCTTGGCCGCCTGCACGCAACCGTAAGAGGCGCAGGCGCCCCAGCTGATGATCGCCTTGGCGTCCTTGGCGGCGTATTTCAGCTTTTCGACGAAAGGTTTGCCGCCGGAAATGCAGAACATCCCGTCCTCGTTCAGGGGCGGGTTGCCCTCGACGGCGAGGATGTAGTTGCCCCTGTACTTCTCGATCGTCTCCTCAAAGGCGGCCTCTGCGGCGTGGCCTGCGGCCGCCATCAGCGTGTCGTCGTAATCGAGGCTGATCATAGACAGCACCACATCCTTGGCCAGCGGGTGAGCGGACCGGATGAAGCTTTCGGAACAGCAGGTGCATTCCAACCCGTGCACCCAGATCACGGGGGTGCGTGGCTTGGTTTCCATCGCATTGGCGATCTTCGGCACGAAGGCAGGGCCAAGGCCCAAAGCGCTTGCCGTCAGCGCGCAATATTTCATGAAGCTGCGGCGGGTGATCCCCTGCCGGCGCATCACGTCGTAAAAGGTTTCTATCTCG
>Ga0208330_1000139_pt1 | contig 44463 bp, 46 predicted proteins | sample DeeseametaMP1896_FD_184180 | JGI IMG/M metagenome (GOLD analysis project Ga0208330, IMG submission 184180) | Marine microbial communities from the Deep Pacific Ocean - MP1896 (SPAdes) | ecosystem: Environmental > Aquatic > Marine > Oceanic | place: East of Hawaii, North Pacific Ocean | collected... | reverse complement strand
TCGCAACCAGAGGCCGGATACACGAAGGAACTCGACCGCAATGCTGTTGCCAAAGTCAAAAAATCGCTTGCAGCCCCGGGGGCGTCCATACACGGGACACGGCGCTGGAGCCGATCACCCCCTCGACGGCCAGCAGCGCGGGTTCCAGCACCTGCACGATGGCGGCGTCCACGTCCTCGGCGCCCGCACCGTCCCAGCGGACCGAGACGTCGATCTCGTCGATGATGATATCGGGAAAGAACTGCGCCCGCATGTTGGGCACCGCAACGACACCCGCCGCCAGCATGATCACCAGCAGCAGGTTGGCCACCGTGGGGTGGCGGACGAAATAGCCAAAGATGCCGCCAGCGGCAGAGGGGAGCGCGCGCGCCATCCGTCAGCCCCCCATCCGGGATTCGATGCGCGCGACCATCTCGGCAGGCACCTCTTTTTGCGCCAGTTGTGTCAGGATGCGGGTCTTGGCCGCCTCGGGCATGACGGTATTGGCCTCGATGAAGGCGACCAGCTTGGCGCGTCGTTCATCGCTCAGCTCCAGCATGGCTTCCGGTTCCGGCGCAACGCCCGCGCGCAGCGGCTTGACCTTGATGCCTTCGCCCAAGAGCGGCGTACGTTCGGCCACGACTTCGCGCCCCTGAAGGCCGCGCGCGCGGATCAGAACATCATCGCCCTGGCGCCGCATGACCTCGACCACCACCGTCTCCAACCGGTCCTCGGCACCGACGATCAGCACCTCGCCCGCCGCGTTGACCGCCGTGGCGGGCAGACGCGCCACCCGGTCCAACGGCGGTTCCTCTATCCGCACGGTGACGAAATCGCCGGGCTTGAAACCGCGCGGCGCGTCCAGCGTGGCGAACAACCGCCGCCCGGTCTGGCCCTCGCCCACTGCGGCACTGTCGCGGGTGATCTGCCCCGAGGCGGTGATATTGGTACCAAAGACATCCAGCGCCACCGTCACCGGCGCGGGCCGCAGGCGCCCGTCCCCGTCAAGAAGACGCGCATATTGCTGGGTCGACACGCGGAACGACACCTCGAGCGCGTTCAGATCCACCAGCTGCGCCAGTTGTTCGTTGGCCGAGACCAGCCGCCCGGACACAACCGTCACCTCGGACAGGCTGCCCGCGAAGGCGGCCCGGATCTCGGTATCGTCAAGCCGCCTCTGGGCCTCGTCCCGCGCGATCTCGGCCCGGCGCAGCTGGGTCGCGGCCTGGTCGATGCGGGCCTCTGCCGTGCCCACCGCCTGGCGCCGTGTCAGCACCGCCTGCCTCTCGCTCGCCAGCGAAAGTTCCGCGCTTTCCACCGCCGCCGCCGTGCCGACGTTGCGGTCCAGCAGATCGCGCTGGCGCCGCAGCGCGGATTCGCGCAGGACCACCTGTTCCTCAGCCGCAGTCAACTCGTCGCGGGCAATGACCAGCGCGCGTTCGGCCTCGCGCTCCTCGGCCCGCGCATCCAGAAGATCGTTCTCGGCCCGGTCCAGCGCCGATTGCGCATTCGCCGGGTCGATCCGCGCCAGCAGTTGCCCGGCCTCGACCTGCCCGCCCTCGACGAATTCCGGGTCCAGTTCCACCACAGCGCCAGAGGCGGCGGCACGCAGTTCCAGCGTCCGGCGGCTCTGCACCTCGCCAAAGGAGGTCAGCACCGGCGTCACCGTTTCAAAGGCAACCGGCACCACGTTGACCGCAAAGACCCGCTCGCGCGCCTGTGGCACGCGGGCCTCCTCGGCCATGCGCGCCTGTACGGCATCCCGCACCATGATCCCGGCAAACCCCAGCAGCCCCAGGGTCAGGGACAACAGGAACAGCCCCGTCAGGCTTTTTCGCAAAAAGCGCATCTTTCAAACTCCGCGGTGCACCCTTCTGAAATAGAAGCGCGCGGGGGCATTCAAACCCCGGAGAGTTATACGCGGGTCCCGATCACTTCCGTCGCTGATGTTCATCCAGGCGCGGAAAAATCTCGACAAAGTTGCAGGGACGGTGGCGATAATCCAGCTGCCAGCCCAGGATCTCGTCCCAGGCATCCTTGCAGGCCCCTGTACTGCCGGGCAGTGCAAAGAGATAGGTGCCTCCCGCGACGCCTCCCGTGGCCCGGCTCTGCACCGCAGAGGTGCCTATTTTATTGAAGGAAACCATCGTGAAGACGGTGCCGAAGGCGTCGATTTCCTTTTCGTAGACATCCCTGTGCGCCTCGACCGTCACGTCGCGCCCGGTCAGGCCCGTCCCCCCGGTCGAGATCACCACATCGACCTCCGGGTCGGCGATCCAGCCGCGCAAGCGCTCGGCGATTTGCGCCCGCTCGTCCTTCACGATCGCGCGATCTGCCAGCATATGGCCCGCGTCGGTCAGCCGCTGCACCAGAGTGTCGCCGGACCGGTCATCCTCCAGCCCCCGCGTGTCCGACACGGTCAGGATGGCGATCCGGACCGGGATGAACTGCTTGCTTTCGTCGATACGGCTCATGGTGTCCTCACAAATCGAACCACGTTGGCGCGGGCCCCAGGTTCACGACGCGTGTCCCGCCGATCCGGCCTTCCTGGCCCCAGCAATCATGCACATGGCCACAAAGCGCAAGCGCGGGCTGCAGCCGGTCTATGGCGGCGCGGATCGCGGTGGACCCAACCGACAGACCGCGCGAGGTGACATCCGCGATCCCCTTGGGCGGCGAATGGGTGATCAGCAGGTCCGCCCCGCTGCAGCTGTCCAGCAGCTCCGCCGCCTGCCCCTCTGTCAGGTCAAAGGACCAGTCGCCGAAGGGCGTCACGGGAATACCGCCGCCAAGGCCGAAAAGCCGCAGGCCTTCGACCTCGGCGCCCTCACCATGCAGAACGGTTGTCCCCGGCAGGGCCGCCGCACGCAGTTCATCCGCCGTTTCGCTATTGCCCGGCACGGCAACCATCGGCGCCTGCAACCGGTCCAGCAGCGCCATCGCCTGCTCCAAGCCCTCGCGCAGATTGCAGAAATCGCCGGCGCCGATCACAAGGTCGGCCTCCCCGCTGGCCTCGACCAGGGCGCGGGCATGGCGCCGCGACAGGTGCAGGTCGGAAAAGGCAAGCACTCGCATCAGACCGCCAGCCGGACCGCCAGCCCGCCGAAAAGGGTGGCGCAGGTATAGCGCAGCGCGCGTTCCGTGCGCGTCCCGCCCTCCAGCCGCCGCCGCAGGCGGCCCGCGAACTGGCCGACAAGCCCGTTCACGGTGACACCGCCGATGGACATCAGCAGGCCATAGACCAGGAACTGCGGCAGCACCGCCTTCGCCGGGTCGATGAACTGCGGCACAAAGGCCAGCACGAAGAGAATGTATTTCGGGTTGGTGATATTGACGACAAACCCCTGCCGAAAGGCCTGCATCGGCGCCAGCGGCGGCGCATCGCTGCCCGCGATGGGCGTGCGCAACGTCTTCCAGGCGATCCAGGCCAGGTAAGCCGCCCCCGCCCAGCGGATCACGTCAAAGGCCCCCGGCAGCGCCGCGACCAGCGCCCCCAGCCCCAGCCCCGCCAGCAGCACATGCACCATGCCGCCCAGCGCCACGCCGCTGGACGCCGCCCAGCCACAGCGCGCACCCCCGCGCAGACCCTGCGCCAGGCAGAACATCATGTCCGGCCCCGGCGTCACGTTCAGCGCCAGCCCGACCGGAATGAAGGCCAGCATCAGAATCGGATCGACAATCATCCCAAAGCCCTCAGTTTCGCCTTGAGCGACAGCATGTCCGCCCAGGCCTCGCGTTTCGCCTGCGGATTGCGCAGCAGGTAGGCCGGGTGCAGCATCGGCAGCGCCGGACGCTCCGCCGCCTCGCCCCATGTCCCGCGCAGGCGGGTGATTCCCCGCTTTCCCAGCAGCGCCTGGCACGAGGTATTGCCCATGATCACCAGCAGATCGGGGTCGGCCAGCGCGATATGCCGGTGCAGAAAGGGCAGCAACATGGCGATCTCGTCGGGTTTCGGATCGCGGTTCTGCGGCGGCCGCCAGGGCAGCACGTTGGTGATATAAACCGACTCGGCACGACTCAGCCCCACCGCCGCCAGCATCCGGTCCAGCAATTGCCCGGCACGGCCCACAAAGGGTTTGCCCTGCAGGTCCTCGTCACGCCCCGGTGCCTCGCCCACCAGCATGACGCGCGCCCCCGGCACGCCATCGGCAAAGACCAGGTTCCGCGCCCCGCGCTTCAACGGGCAATGTTCATACCCGGCCAACGCAGCCTGCAGCGCCGCCAGGTCCGCCGCGCCAGCGGCCAGCGTGCGCGCCTCTGCCACCGGATCGACCTCGGGCGCCCTGACCGGTGCCGCACCGCGCGCCGCACCGGGGCCCGCCGCCCGCGCCGCGTGTCGCGCCTTCAGCGCCTCCTGCTCGGCCTCATGGGCGGCAAAGCGGTCGACAGGCGCGTCGAGCATCGCCTCGTCCACCCCCATCTCCAGCTGCCATTCCAGAAGCGCCTTCGCGGCGTACCAGTCGAGTCCCTGCTCCATACCCACAACCATACGCCCCGCCCGAGGGGAAGAAAATCGCCCGTGTTTCTTCTCTCCCAAAATACTCGTAAACGCGCCGGAGGCGCGTCCCCGGGGCCTTGCCCCGCAAGGGCACCCTACCTAAAAGGTCCAGAACGCCACCGAGGACACCGAATGCGCTTCGACCACCGCCACCTGCTGGGGATCGAGCCCCTGCGCCCGGACGAGATCACCACGATCCTCGACCTCTCCGATCAATATGTCGATTTCAACCGCCGCCGGGACAAGCACGCCAACGCTTTGGCCGGGCTGACCCAGATCAACATGTTCTTCGAGAATTCCACCCGCACGCAGGCCAGTTTCGAACTGGCGGGCAAGCGGCTGGGCGCGGACGTGATGAACATGGCGATGCAGGCCAGCAGCATCAAGAAGGGGGAAACCCTGATCGACACCGCCATGACGCTGAACGCCATGCACCCCGACCTGCTGGTGGTGCGCCACCCGCATTCCGGCGCGGTGGATCTCTTGGCGCAAAAGGTCAACTGCGCGGTGCTGAACGCCGGTGACGGGCGGCATGAACACCCCACCCAGGCCCTGCTGGACGCGCTGACCATCCGCCGCGCCAAGGGGCGGCTGCACCGCCTGTCCATCGCCATCTGTGGCGACATCGCCCATTCCCGCGTGGCCCGGTCCAACCTGCTGCTGCTGCACAAGATGGAAAACCGCATCCGCCTGATCGGCCCGCCGACCTTGATGCCCTCGGGCATCGACGCCTTTGGCGTCGAGGTCTTCGACGACATGCGCGAGGGGCTGAAGGACGTCGACGTCGTCATGATGCTGCGCCTGCAGAAGGAACGCATGGACGGCGGCTTCATCCCCTCGGAACGCGAGTATTACCACCGCTACGGGCTGGACGCCGAAAAGCTGGGCCACGCCAAGGAAGACGCCATCGTCATGCACCCCGGCCCGATGAACCGCGGGGTCGAGATCGACGGCACTCTGGCCGATGACATCAACCGCAGCGTGATCCAGGACCAGGTGGAAATGGGTGTCGCCGTGCGCATGGCATCGATGGATCTGCTCGCCCGCAACCTCCGCGCCCGCCCGTCAGAGGTGATGACATGACCAAGGTGCAGGTCAACGGCTCGGACCGGACCACGCTCTACCTTGCCCATCTCGACCTGCCACCCGAGGCGGTCGACCGGTTCACCCAGATGGCGGGCACCGGCGAATGGCCGCTGAAATACGCGCTTGGCGCCACCCGCCTGCGCGAAAGTTTTGTCGACGTTGTCGCGATCCGCGACCTGGGCGATATGACGCTCTCGCAGTATCTCTCCGCCGCCTACGATGTGCCCGCCCGCGCCCTGGAACAGGACCGCGCGCGCATCGACGCGCTGACGGGGCATGCCGTGGTGCTGCCGCCGCAGGCCTTCGACGCCACCCCGCAAGAGCTGACCATCGCCCCGCCCCTGCGCCTGATCGGCAGCTATGGCGAGGCGCGCCCCACCGCGCGCGGCGCCAATCCCACGTCCAGGGCGGCCCGGGGCCAGGTCGGGGTCACGCTCCCCGCCCCCAGGGGCAGCGGCAACTCGCCCCTGCTCAAGCTGATCCTCGCCGCTATTGCGCTGATCCTCGCGCTGGTGCTCTGGCTGGCGCTGGTGTGAGGCGGGAGAGCTGACATGAGTGTTCAGGACACCTCTCCCGCTGCCGGATGGGCCGGTCTGCTCGACCCCGGCGAGGCGATCCTCTGGCAGGGCCGCCCCGGCACCGCCATCCGGCTGGGCATCGGCGATATCGCCCTCATGGTCTTTGGCACGTTTTTCGCCGGATTCGCCCTGTTCTGGATGGTCATGGCGTCGATGGCAGGCGGGCTGTTCTGGGTCTTCGGCTCGATCCATTTCATGGTCGGCCTCGGAATCATCTGCTGGCCCCTGCTGGGCCGCCCCTACCTGCGCCGCCACACCTGGTACACGCTGACCGATACGCGCGCCTTCATCGCCACCGAACTGCCGCTGAAGGGAAAACAGCTGAAAAGCTACCCGATCACCTCTGACAGCCAGCTGACCCTGGACGACGGCAGACCCGGTTCGGTGATCTTCGCCTCGGAATGGCGGCGCGGCAAGAGGGGCAGCTACGAAACCCGCATCGGCTTCATGCAGATCGACGAGGCGCGCAAGGTTTACGGGTTGATGCGCGGCATCCAGCGGAGCGAGACATGACCTTCACCCCCGACCGCGCCACCTATATCCGCACCCATTGGATCATGGCCGCCGTGGCGATGGCGCTTGGCATGGCGATCCTCTGGGCGCTCGGCAACCCGCATGTCTGGACCGGCGCCATCGGCGGGCTGGCCGCCGTCGCGCTGCGCGGCTGGTACCTGATGGATGAGGAACTGGGCCATGCCTGGCGGCTGGAGGACGGCGTGCTGGTAGGCCCCGGCGGTCGCCGCGTGCCGCTCGACCAGATCGCGAAGATCCGGACCGTCGGCGCCGCCGTCCAGCTGGTCACCAAAACCGGCGACAAGCACCTGATCAAGTTCCAGGCCGATCCGCAGGCAACCATCGCGCGGATCGACTCCGCGCGGGGCGCCTGAACGCGCCCCGACAGGTCTCACCCCGGATCGCCGGAATGCGCACGGGCCGCAGGCACCAGCCCGGACAGGACGCCAGGCGCGGCATAGCTGCGCCCGGCGGCAAGCCCATATGCGGAAGCGTCAAAGACCGGCGCGAGTATCAGGTCCCCGCCGCGCAGCAGCCCCACAAAATGCAGCTTGAGAGCGGGCACGCGCACCTGGAACACTGTGCCCGGCGCGACACCGTTTTCTTGCGCAAGCCGGTCGCGCACCCGGACCGTCGCACTGGTCAGCCCGGGCGCGCCCACGCCCGCGACCGTCCATTCATTGTTGCGCTGCGTGAGCTTGGCGGCGGTATAACCGCCAGCGTCGGTCTGCAGCGGGTAAACGATCAGCCCGGTTGCTGCCAACAGCCCGAGCGGATCGCCACCCCCGTAGCCCTGAAGCGCCTCCAGCGGTATGGCGAAATCGACCAGCGGATCCGTGGCACGCACACTCGCCGCCGCCCCGGCAGAGCGGAATCCCATCCGGGCGGCGTTCTGCGGGGTGACAACGGCCTGCAGCAGGGACAATGCCTCGGGCAGGGCCCGCTGGCTGGTGGCCCGTTGCGCGGCGATATCGGTGCCGGCCACGACCTGGGCCTGGGATGTGGCGCCCAGACAGCACAGGGCGGCGGTCATGATGAAACGGCGCATCTCAATTCCCTCCCACATAGGTGATGTCCGAATAATCGGTCCAATGCGTGTGGTGGCCCGGGGACTGGACGTAATAATCGTAGGTTATGACCTCGTAGTCTCCGACGTTCGGCGGCCAGGGATCCTGGACGTGAACGACGATCTTGCCGTTCAGCACGGAATAGCCCATCGCCACCATCGTATGCCCGCCACCGCCGGGCCAGGCCCAGGTAAAGGTGAAGGGCCGTCCCCGGCAGGACCCACCGACCGAGATTTCGGCCTTGAGATCGGCCCCGCTGAGCGCGCCGCTGGAATTTGCCTTGAACCCGTAGCGGCTGTATTCTGCCCAGCCGCCGCTGAGACAGCCGTTCGGCACGACAGAATTGCAGCAATCGCTGCGACCGAACCGATTGTTGGCCTGCTGGCATTGCGGCACGTCCACATTGCCGATGTAACTCATGACCATCTCGCCGCTTGCGGCCCAGCACCAGACACCGGTTTCCTGTGCGATGTTGCGCAGGTTCAGGACCGTGCCGATGCTGCCGGGATTACAGTCGGCATACCAGGCGTAGATATGGTCATTCGATCCGGCGATGCCGATCCCGGCGATCTGGTCGGCGCGTTTGCCCGCGGCCGGGGCAAAGGATTGCACCTTGCGATAGACCTCCAGGTCCCGGGTCGTGCCGGAACTGACCGTCCCGTCGGCATACCAGGCCCAGACATGGTCGTCCGACCCCGCGATGCCCATGCCCACGATCGACAGCGGCCCTTTGCCGGCGGGCAGCTTGTAGGCATAAGGCGCCCTGTAGGCATCCAGATCGGTGCTCGTCCCGGCGCTGACCATGCCGTTGCGATAGAAGGCATAGACATGGTCGCTGGACCCGGCGATGCCCATGCCCACGATATCCGTGGTGTGGTAACCAGGCGGCAGGTTGTAGGACTGGCGCGGGCGGTAGGCGTCCAGGTCCTTGGTGGTCCCCGAACTCACCGTGCCGTCGGCATACCAGACATAGACGTGGTCGCTCGACCCGGCGATCCCGGTCCCGACGATCTGATTGAAATAGGCGCCGCTGGCCGCCGTCGATCCGTCGAGCGACCGATAGGCGTCAAGATCCGTGCTGTTGCCGGAGCTCACCTGGTCGCCCGCGGCGGCGCTGGCGATCAGGCCAGCGGCGACAAGCACGGCAAAGCCCATCCTTCGGCGTGTTCGGGACAAATGGTTGGATCGATCTTGCATGAAGGCTCCTCCCCTGATCACGAACGGTGGCAAGAGACGGCACAGGTGTCATAGATCGCCCTCTACACACCGCACCACGGGTCCAGCCTGAAGGCGGGGGCCTGCACAGCGCCATGACCTGGATCATGTCGCATTTGAAAAACCGAATGTCTTGGTCGTGGCAGAGACGATTCGCCCCTCCGGCGTGGGGGCGCCGACCGTCTCCAGTGCGCGCGACAGGTTCCCCCCGCGGCAGAAATACCCTAAAGCTCAGCAAAATTATGATCCGCCGAGAGCCGATGACCGCCCCCATCCTGATCCACAACGCCCGCCTGATCGACCCCGAGGCCGGGGAGATCTCCCCCGGCGCCCTCCTGATCGACGCCGGAAAAATTACCGAAGTCTTAACGCAAGACGTTGATTTCGAAGAGATGTTTCGCGCGCGAAACATCACACCCGAGCGTATCGACGCGGGCAATGCCTTTCTTGCCCCGGGCATCGTCGATATCGGCGTGAAGGTCTGCGAACCGGGCGAACGGCACAAGGAAAGCTATGGCAGCGCCGGTCAGGCAGCGGCGGCGGGCGGCGTGACCACGATGGTCACCCGGCCCGACACCTCCCCCTGCATCGACGCGCCGGAAACGCTGGAATTCATCCGCCGCCGCGCGATCGAGGAAACGCCGGTCAACGTGCTGCCGATGGCGGCGCTGACCAAGGGCCGACAGGGACGCGAGATGACGGAATTCGGGTTCCTGCTGGATGCCGGGGCCGTGGCCTTCACCGATTGCAACAACGTGGTCAGCAACACCAAGGTGCTGAGCCGCGCGATGACCTATGCCCGTTCGCTGGATGCGCTGATCGTCGGCCACCCGCAGGACCCGGGCCTGTCGCAGGGCGCCGCCGCGACCAGCGGCAAGTTCGCAAGCCTGCGCGGGCTGCCCTCGGTCTCTCCGATGGCGGAACGCATGGGGCTGGACCGCGACATCGCCTTGGTCGAGATGACGGGCGTGCGCTACCACGCCGACAAGATCACCACCGCCCGCGCCCTGCCCGCGCTGGAACGGGCCAAGAAGAACGGCTTTGACGTGACCGCCGGGATCTCGATCCATCACCTGACCCTGAACGAGATGGACGTGGCCGACTATCGCACCTTCTTCAAGGTGACGCCGCCGCTGCGCTCCGAGGAGGACAGGCAGGCGGTGGTCGAGGCGGTGCGCAGCGGGTTGATCGACATCATCGGCAGCTATCACAGCCCACAGGACGAAGAGAGCAAGCGCCTGCCCTTCGAGGAGGCCGCCAGCGGCGCCGTGGGTCTGGAAACCATGCTGCCGGTGCTCCTGCGGCTGTACCACGGCGGCGAACTGGACCTGCCGACCCTGTTCCGCGCGCTGTCGCTGAACCCCGCGAAACGGCTGGGGCTGGACTGCGGGCGGATCGCCAAGGGGGCGCCGGCCGACCTGGTTCTGTTCGACGCGGACAAGCCCATCGTTCTGGACCGGTTCAAACTGCGCTCGAAATCCAAGAACACGCCCTTTGACGGCGCCCGCCTGCAGGGCCGGGTGCTGGGCACATGGGTCGGCGGCAAACGGGTGTTCCAGGCATGAGCGGCATGGTGATCCTCTGGGCCGCGCTTGGCTACCTGCTGGGCGCGATCCCCTTCGGCGTTCTGATCACTCGGGCGATGAACCTCGGCGACCTGCGCCAGATCGGCTCGGGCAATATCGGCGCGACCAACGTGCTGCGCACCGGCAACAAGGGGGCCGCGCTGGCGACGCTTCTGCTGGACGGCGGCAAGGGCGCGGCGGCGGTGCTGATCGCCCGCGCCTTCGAGGCCGACGGGATTGCCGTGCAGGCGGCGGGCGTCGCGGCCTTTTTCGGCCATTGCTTTCCGGTCTGGCTGGGCTTCAAGGGCGGCAAGGGTGTGGCGACCTTCCTGGGCCTGATGCTGGCGCTGGCCTGGCCCATCGGCCTTTTGTGCTGCGCCACATGGGCGGCGGCGGCCTACCTGTCGCGGGTGTCCTCGGTCGGGGCGCTGGCCGCCGCGGCGGGGGCGCCGGTCTGGATGCTGATCACCGAGCGTACCGATCTGCTGGTCAGCGCGCTCCTGCTGGCAGCGCTGGTCTGGTGGCGGCACTCAGCCAACATCGCCCGGCTGCGCGCCGGGACAGAGCCGAAGATCGGCCAGAAATAACCCCTCAGGGCACAACCTCGATCCGTGCGTCCACCAGCCCGGGTTCCGCGCCCCGGTCCAGACGAAAGCCTGCGAAACGATAGCCCCAGACCGGCTCGACCTGGGTCAGCCAGCCGATCAGCAGGTCGAAACTGACCGCCTCGAACCGCATTTCGATCCCGCCCCCCTGCCGCGCCGACAGCGTGGCCACATTGCCGGACAGGCCTGCCCCCTCAAGGCTGCGCTGCACCGCCGCCAGCCCGATCGGCTCTGCCGGTCCCGGTCCGGCGGCAGAGCGCAGGACGCGGGCATCCTCCGCCCGCGCCGCGACCCAGGCGCTCAGCGCACGGGCCTCTTCCAGCGCCGCGGCAGAGGCCGCGCGCCGCTCGGCCAGCGGCCAGAGCAGCCCAACCCCGGCGCCCAGCAACAGCACCAGCGCCATGACCCCCAGCAAGAGCCGTTCGCGCCCCGTCAGCCGCAAGAGACGTTCCACCATGCGCCCGGTCATCCGCCCTGCTCCGGGTCCTGGATCGTCAGGTCGGCCAGCACGCCGCCGCCATCGCCGCCCAGCCGCGCGTCGCGGACGGTGATCCGCAGCCCCTCGGCGGCCAGGCTGTCGACCAGCGCATCGACCGCCGCGAAATCGCCCATCTCCAACACCAGCTGCAGCCCCTGTTCAGGCGCCCAGGCCACGGTATCCAGACGCGCGCCCGCGCCGGACAGGACCGGCGCCGCCCCGGCGAACAGGTCCAGCGGAGAGCTGTCCCCGCTGCGGGCGCGCAGCGCGCTGCGCTGCTCTGCCAGCGCGCGGGCAATCTGGACCCGCATGTCGAGGATCGGGCCGGAGGGAATGAACTCTGCCCGTGTGAGGTCCATCGCGCGGGCGGTCAGCGAAGCGGTTTCCGCCTCCGTCGCGCGGATCACCGAGATCTGCGCCGCCGCCCAGAGCCCGGCCGCCACGGCACCGGTCAACACCGGCCAGCGCCAGGCGGAGATTTGTCGACGCAGCCGCGTGCGTGCCGCCTGTGGATCGGCCCGCAGGTCCAGCCCGGTTTCCCCACGAGAGAAGGCACGCAGTTCCGCTGCCTTGTCGCCGGGATCACTGATTAGGGGGATATTCCGGGCCGTAAGCCAGGCCTCGAACTCTGGCAGCGGCGGGCCAAAGCGATAGACCCGGTCGGGCGCGCCCTCGCGCGCCAGGATCGCCTCGGCCTGCAGACACAGCGCGGCCTCGGTGGTGGTCGTGCCATCCGCAGGGCCAAACCGGGCGCGCAGCCGGTCGGGTGTCCCGGCCAGGGTCCAGCTTGTCTCGTCGACAGGCAGCGCCAGGTAATCCGGCAGGACGGCGACGCAGCCCTTGCCAACCTGACCGCGCCATCGGTCCAGCGCCGCGCGCTCTGTCACCAGCACATGGGTCCAGCCTTCGGCATTGCCGTCCAGCGCATAGGGGCGCATCTGCAGCGCGCCGGCCTCGGCCCCCAGAAGGTCCGCAAGCTGCCGCTGCGCCACCTGTTCCCGCGCGGCACCGCGCAGACGGTCCGGCAGGTCGAGCGCCACCAGCGGCACCGCCTCACCGGGCACAAGCACGACATGGCGCCCGCGCGGCGCGGGAGCGCCGACAGGCGCGGTGGCCAGGCCGGGGTCGTCCGGCGGGAAAGGGAGCTCTGCCAAATCAGCCATCTGGCAGACGATAATCGACCCGCACCCCGACGGGAAGCGGCTGACGAAACAGGACGGTCCGCCGCGACAGCCGCCGCCCTTCGAAGTCGACCGTGGCCCGGGCCAGGAACCAGTCGCTGCCCACCGTCAGGCGCGTGTCGTCCACCGCACCCGCGGTCGCGGGCGGCAGGGCCAGCAGCAGATCCGCGACCGACCCGAAAGGTGCGCGTTGACGCGCCGCCACCAGCGCCCGCGCCTGGGCGCCGCTCAACTGCGGCAACCAGGCGGCCAGCACGTCGGGCGGGGCCGTGTTCACGTTCAGCCGCGTGTCGCTGGGCAAAGCGGCAATCAGCGGTGACAGGCGGGCGAACTGTCGATCCGTCAGGCCGGGGATGGCGCGCAGCTGGGCGATGTCCTTGACCGGCCCGCCCCTTGGCCGCATCCCCGGGTAGGCCGCCGCATTGGCCGGGCCGCCGGGCGACAGGAAGCCCCGGATGGCATTGGCGGTTTCCTGCGGCAGGCCCAACGCGGCCAGCAAGCTGGAAAAGGCCGCGCGCGCCTGCTGATCCTCGGGCACAGCCAGCCAATTGACGTTGAACCGCCCCTGCAGGTCCTCGATCCCGCCGCTGACGCGGCCCCGGTCCAGCTCTGCCCCCCGGATCGGCTGCGCCCAGACCTCCTGCGCGTGATCGGCGGGGCTGGCATCGCGTTCAAGCCGCGAGATCGCCAGCGCATCGAAACCGTCCAGATAGGCCTCTGCCTGCGCCGCGCCTTGCCAGGCGCGCTGGCGTTCCACGCTGTGCCCGGCGCGCACCAGCAGCACGGTTGCGGCCGCCGCCAGCGCCCCCACCAGCACCAGCGCATTGACCAGGACGGATCCGCGCGTGGCGCTCATGGCATTGCCTCCAGCAGGCGGATGTCACCCAGCCCATCCACGGAAAAGGCCAGTTCGACGGCCTTCGGCAGCGCGTCGGAATACAGGTTGGCGACACGGGCAAAGGCGCGGTCCTCGTCCAGGGCCTCTGGCCCGTCGGCAACAGGCCCGAACTGCCCGCCGCCCGACCCATCGACCCAGCCCTGCCCCTCCCACAAGCTGCGCAGGCGAAAGACCCCGACCCCGGTCAGCAGCACACGATCAGGGCTTCGCTGCGCGGCCCCGGCGGGCGCGGTCACCGGCCAGGACGCCCGCGACAGGGACCCGGCCGCGCGGTCATAGCGCCACTCGACCCTCTGGAACGGCGCGGTTGTCGTGTCGATCGCGGAAACCGTCAGCGCCAGCACCGCCCCATCGAAGAAGAGCGCCGATTGCGGTGGCCCGTCTGGGGCGTGGAACAGGATCGGCGCGGCGCGGTCCAGATCGCTGCGCAATAGCGCCAGCGTCACCGCCAGCGCCCGGTCGCGGTCATCCCGCCCGCCCAGCGCGTCGCGGGTACGGATGGTGCCGTTGAGGGTCTGCATCCCCATCACCGCCACCAGCGAAAACAGCGCCATCGCGACGACGAGTTCGATCAGGGTCAGCCCGCGCGTTCCCCTCATCGCGCTGCGCCCCCGCCGGGCAGGAAGGTGACCAGCGTGGCCCCCGGCCCCTCTGACGAAGTCACGGTGATGTCGGCCCGGATCAGCCCCGCGGCGGTGGCCCGGCGCCGGGTTTCGACGCGAAACCGGTAGGGGCCCAGCGTGACGGTGCCGGGCAGGTCCGCGGCTCCGGGCAGGCGCAGCGCCTCTGCCCGGTTCTCCGCAGCCAGTTGCGCCAGCACGCGCGGCGCGGCCCCGCCCAGGATCAGCCGCGCCTGCCCGGTGGCCTTGAGCGTGGCCATCGTGCCCAGAGCCAGGATGGCGATGGCGATCACCAGTTCCAACAGGGTCAGGCCCCTTGTGGCGCGGCCTATTCGGGGGCGCATGACAGCCTGCTCCATCCGTCGCTGGCGCAACGCCAGGCCGTGCCGCCGCCAGAAAAGCTGAGGGCAAAGGCGCTGGTCCCGCCATCGGCCCGCAGCCTGATGCGCGGCGTCCCCACAGGCACAGGGGACGACGAGGTCAGGCGCGCCTGACCGCGCCAGTCATACAGCATCCGCGCCTCGTCCCAGCCCTCCGGTGTGCGCCGCGACAGTGTCAGGCCGCGCGGCGTGATCTCCAGCCCCTGTTCCTGCCGTGCCATGATGGCCAGCGCCCAGCTTTGGTCGAATGTCCGCTGGAACCGCTGCGCGTCGCGTTCGGCACCGGGCACCGCCGCGCCGGTCGACAGGCCGACGCCCACCGCCAGAATGGCCATCACGGCGACCGAGACCATGAGTTCCAGCAGGCTGAACCCCGCGTCGCCGGATCTCAGCCCCCCGTCCACGAGCCTATGTCCGCGTCAGCCCCCGTGCCGCCCGGCACCCCGTCGGCGCCGTAGGTGAAGACGTCGAAATCGCCGTGCACGCCCGGTTGCAGGTACTGGTAGGGTCGGCCCCAGGGGTCTTGCGGCACGCGGTCCATGTAGCCGCCCGAGGCCCAGTTGGCGGGCACCGGCTCCGCCGAGGGGCGGCTGACCAGCGCCGCCAGCCCCTGGTCCGTGGTGGGATAACGGAAGTTGTCCAGCCGGTAGAGGTTGATCGCCGCCTGGATCGCGGCGATGTCCGATTGCGCACGGGCGGCGCGGGCCTGGTCGGGCCGGTCGATGACGCGCGGCACGATGACCAGCGCGAGGATCGACAGGATCACCACAACCACCATGAGTTCGAGCAGGGAAAAGCCCGCGTCGGCGGGGCGGCGCGGCGCGGCTTGTGGTGTATTGCTCATATGCTCCCCCGCGCCCGAGGCGCCTCTTGACCCTGCGCCCGAGGCGCCTCTTGACGTTTTGCGGCGATCCTAGCCAAGAACCCCGGGGCAGACAATCGCCGCCACGCAGGGGGCCGCACGGCAGGGAGGGCCGGAATGGACGTCTTTTCGACCCTATTGCTGCTGCTGACAGCCCCTGCTGCCGGATCCTTCCTTGCGGTGCTGGTGGATCGCCTGCCGCGCGGAGAGGACGTTGTGACGGCCCCCTCGCGCTGCCGCGCCTGCAAGACCCGGCTGGGGCTGCGAGATCTTGTACCGCTTCTGTCCTATCCGCTGCTGCGCGGGTGCTGCCGCCATTGCGGCGCGCCCGTGCCCGGCTGGCTCTGGCTGATGGAGCTTGCGGCGCTGGGGCTGGCGGGACTGGCGATGTTGCGCGGCGGCACGGTCTGGGAGATCTGGTGCTCGGCCCTGCTGCTCTGGCTGCTGCTGGCGCTGGCGGTCAGCGACCTGCGCACATTCCGCCTGCCCGATGCCCTGACCGCCGCGCTGGCCGCGCTTTGCCTTGGCGCCGCACTGGCGCAGGGGCTGTTTGTCTGGGCACTGGCGGGCGGGCTGATCGGAGCGGGCAGTTTCCTGCTGTTGCGCATCGCCTATGCCGCCCTGCGCGGGCGCGAAGGGCTGGGCCTGGGCGACGTCAAGCTGATGGCGGGCCTTGGCGCCCTGACCGGCCCGGCCCAGCTGCCCCTGCTGGTGCTGGTGGCGGCGCTGATGGCGCTGGCGGTGGCCCTGCTGCGGCACCGCGCGCCGAAAGGCGATATGCCCCTGCCCTTTGGCACCGCGCTTTGTGTCGCTGCCGCGCTGCTGTGGCTGTTGCGCGAAACCATCCTCTAGGCGCATAAACCCCTCGCACATCGCGTCAGGATCGTTAGGGTCGGGCGCCACGACCTGCCCGTGAAACGGAGCCGCCATGACCGCCTCTTGCCGCCCCTTGCTCTCTGCCGCCCTGGTCTGCGCGCTGGCGCTGTCCCCGCTGCCGCTGGCGGCGCAGGATGCCGCCGATCCGCCTGCAGAGGCGCAGGACCTGCCCGAGATGGCCAAGATCGAACAGGCCTGGAACGCGGGGGATTTCGTCACCGTGCGGCAAGGGCTGAAGGTCCTGGCAGAAGAGACCGGCACCGCGCTGGCGCAGTACCGCTATGGCCGCATCCTGATCGAAGGACGTGGCGGCCCGCGCGATCCGAAGGGCGCGGCGCTCTGGCTGGAACGGGCGGTGGAACAGAACCACGCCGAGGCGGCGACCCTGCTGGCGCGGCTCTACCTCAGCCAGGTCCCCGGCGGGCCGGAGCGGGACGCGAAACGTGCGGCAGAGCTGCTGAATCGCGCCGCGACGCGGGGAGATGCGCCCGCGCAGTACCTGCTGGCCCTGCTCTATCAGAATGGCGACGGGGTCGAACGCGACACGGATGCCACCTACAACTGGCTGCTGGCCGCTGCGGAACAACGCCACGCCCAGGCCCAGTTCGCCCTGGCCGCGATCCATCTCAACAGCGAAACGGGCGACCGGGACGAGGGGATTCGCTGGCTGCGCGCCGCCGCCGGACAGGGGATCGCGGATGCGCAGATCCAGCTGGCTACGCTGCTGGACAGGCCCGACACCCCCGTGACCAACCGGGCCGAGGCGCTGGACTGGTATCGCCGCGCCGCCGAGTCCGGGCATGTGCTGGCCCAGCGGATGCTGGGCACCCGCTACCTGACCGGCGACGGCGTGACCGCCGATCCGCAAGAGGCGCTGCGCTGGCTGGGACAGGCGGCGCAGGCCGGGGACCCGGGCGCGATGAGCAACCTGGGCTACGCCTTTGCCGCCGGACAGACCCTGCCGCAGGACCTGAAACAGGCGGCCCGCTGGTACGGCATGGCCGCGGAGCAAGGGCTTGGCCGGGCGATGGTGGCGCTGGCCCGCATGTATGAGACCGGCGCCGGGGTAACAGCGGATTTCGACGCGGCCCTGGCGCTTTATACCAAGGCGCTGGACAGCGATGACGATGCGATGGCGCGGGTCGAGCTGGGGCGCCTTGCCGCCGCCGGGCAACTGGACGGGCGCGTCGCGCCACAGCGCGCCGTGCCCTGGGTGCTGGCCGCGCTTCGGACCGGCAACACCGAAGCGCTGGCATGGCTGGAAACCCGGGCCGAGGCGGGCGACCCCGCCGCGCAATCGGCCCTGGGGCGGTATCTGCTGACCGAGGACGAGACACGCCGCGCCGAGGCCGTTTCGCTGCTGACCGCCGCCGCCGACCGGGGCAACGGACCGGCACAGTTCGCGTTGGCGGGGCTGTTGGCGCGCGGCGATCACGGCGGCGCGCCGGACTATGTCGAGGCGCACAAGTGGTATAACATCGCCGCCACCTTCGGCCATCCGGACGCACCCGAGCAACGCGAGGTGCTGGGCAACCTGATGACACCCGAACAGCTGGCACAGGCCCAGGCCGCAGCCCGCGCCTGGTTCGAGGCCGACGCGGCGCGCGGGCCGGTGCTCGGGGGGAACTGACCGTGCGCGCCGCCGTTTCCGCCCTGGCGATTGCGCTGGCGCTGTCAACGCTCCCGGCGCAGGCGCAGACCGATCCTCTGGCCGCCATGCGCACGGCGGCAGAGACCGGGGACATGGCCGCGCAACTGGCCCTGGCCGAGCGGTTCGAAAGCGGCGACGGCGTGGTGCAGAACTTTGCCCGCGCCGCGCATTGGTACGGGCTGGCCGCCGAGGCGGGCAGCCTGCAGGCCGCCAACCGGCTGGGCCGCCTGCACCACGCGGGCCTTGGCGTGCCGCGCGACATCCCCCGGGCCGTCGCGCTGCTGGAACGCGCGGCCAAGGGCGGCGCGGCAGAGCACCTGTACGATCTGGCGCTGGTCCTGGAAACCACACGAACCGATGACGCCAGCCTGGCCCGCGCCGCCGAGCTTTACCGCAGGGCCGCCCAGGCGGGGCACACGGACGCGGCGGTGAGCCTGGCTGTGTTGTTGCAGAACGGCACCGGCGTCGCCCAGGATTTCGAGGAAGCCGCACAGCTTTACCGGCAGGCCGCGGACCAGGGCCACCTGCGCGCGCTCAACAACCTTGGGTTGCTCTACGTCCGCGGCAATGGCGTCGCACAGGACTATGAACAGGCCGCAGCCCTGTTCCGGGCCGCTGCGGACCAGGGGCTGCCCCAGGCGCTGACCAATCTCGGCGTGCTCTACGAGAACGGCTTTGGCGTTCCGCAAAGTGACGACCTTGCCGCGCTCTATTACCGGCGCGGCGGCCAGGGCGGCACGGACGGGGCGCAGCCCCCGCAGGCGATCTACGACCCCCGGCTGGCTCCTCCGCCCACGGACGAGGCGGGGTTGAAGGCGCTTGACCGGGCCGCGCGCGGCGGCGACCCGGTGGCGGAATTCCAGTTGGCCTACCTGATTTTGCAGCAAGGCACCCCAGATCCCCGCAATGCGATCCGGGCCGCTTCGCTGCTGCGCCGGGCCGCCGAGGCCGGGCACGCCCCCGCGATGGCCAACCTGGCCATGCTTTATTTCCGGGGCACCGGCGTGCCGCAGGACTACGTCATGGGGCAAATGTGGCTGGTTCTGGCCGGGTCCAGCGGCTTTGACGGCGCGACCGGGCTGAACGCACAATGGAGCGCCCGCATGACCGCCGACCAGGTCAACGAGGCCCAGAAACGGGCCGAGGCGAAATGGTCCGACTGGCGCGATGCGGAAAATTAGAAATACACGCAAAACGCGTGATTTCCTTGACCCGGCGTAACATCGCGATGCATAGTTCGCCCAATTCGGGGAAGCGGCCTTGCTGCGGCCCCAAAACTCCGTTGCACGGGAAAGATATGCGGATTTTCCGATACATACCCATCATCGCGACCGCGCTGACTACCAGCCTGGCCGGCATGGCGCAAGCCGCCGACCCTGTGGCACAGCACAACTCCACAGCGTTCTGGTTCGTCAACTGGCTGGGCCTGACCAATGCCACGCTGGATGTCGTCTCGCCCCAGGGCGAGCTGACGACTGTCTTTGCCGCGTCGGGGACGCCGGTCTTTGAACTGGACCGCGCCAAGGCAATGGACGGGGTCTATCGCTATGAACTGACCGCGGCGACCGACAGGCAAGTGAAGATCGTGAACCCGATCAACAACGGCCGTGGCGACAAGGCCTCGGACATGGCCGCGGAATCCTTTTACCTGACCGGCCAATTCATTGTCTCGAGGGGCGTCATCACGACCCCGGACGAGATGACCGAAGACGACAACTGACTTTAAAGACATCATAAGGCGCATGAGGAACAAGATTATGAGCAAAGCCAGCTTCCCGACCCGTGGACTTGCAGCGGCGGGCCTCGGCGCCTGCATGATGATCGGCCAGCAGGCCGCGGCGGACCAGGTTTTCCTGGACGATGTAATCATCGACGGCAGCCTTTGCGTCGGCACCGATTGCGTGAACGGCGAAAACTTTGGCTTCGACACGCTGCGGCTGAAGGAAAACAACCTGCGGATCAAGTTCCTGGACACCTCGAGCAGCGGCAGCTTTCCCACCGTGGACTGGCAGATCGTCGCCAACGACAGTACCAATGGCGGCCTGAGCTACCTGGCCTTCCAGGACGACAGCACCGGGCGCATCCCCTTCCGGGTCGAGGCCAACGCGCCAGCCAACTCGCTGTACGTCGAGGACGACGGTGACCTGGGCATCAAGACCTCGCAGCCGGCGGTCGACATCCACATCGTCGAAGGCAACACCCCCACCCTGCGCCTGGAGCAGGACGGGTCCGACGGATTCGCCCGCCAGACCTATGACATCGCCGCGAACGAGGCCAACTTCTTTATCCGTGACGTGACCAACGGCTCGCGCCTGTTCTTCCGGGCCAAGCCGGGCGCCCCGGAAGACAGCCTTTATATCGATTCGACGGGCGAAATCGGCATCGGCACCGACGCGCCCAGCGAGGCACTGCATGTGCGCCGTACCGACGGCAGCGCGACGCTTTATGTCCAGGAAACGCAATCGCCGGCGGCGCTGCGCAACCTGATCAAGCTGGATAACTTCGGCGAAGTCGGCCTGCGGATGCAAAACACCGACACCTCGGACAAATGGGCGCTGGCCACCGCCGGTGGCGGGTTCATCATCAACGGCAATGGTGGCGCGGCAGAGTTCACGCTGGCCGCCAACGGCGACCTGGCGATCACCGGCTCGATCACCACCTCGGGCAGCTGCTCGACCGGCTGTGACGCGGTCTTTGACGCCGATTACGATATCCTGCCGATCTCGGCCCGAGCGCAGATGATGTACGACCTGGGCTACCTGCCCAATGTCGGCCCCACCGCAGAGGCGGGCCAATACGACCTGACCAAGAAGGTCCTGGGCATGCTGAACGAGCTGGAACACGCGCATATCTACATTTCGCAGCTGAACCAGCGGATCGAAGTGCTGGAAGAGACACTGGCCACCCAGGCCGATTGAACCGGTGGCGGGGTCCATGCCTCCGCCTTGATACGGGTGTGACATACGCCCCGTCTGCCCCCGCAGGCGGGGCGTTTTCACGCCACCTGCCCTGACCTGGCCCGCCCCGCGGCCGGGCTGTCAAAGCCACGTACAAGACCGGCCAGAAAGCCGGCAGGACTCAAGAGGGACAAAATGATCTCGGACACCGAAAGCCCCCGCACCGACTGGCTGCGCCTGGCCATCGCCTCGGCCATCGTCGTCGTGCTGGCCTATCTTTTCTGGACCGGGTCGCGGTATCCCGCGCTCGAGGAAAAGGCCATCATGTCGGGCGCCATCCAGTTGGAGGACCCCTTGGGCTTTGAGGCGAAATTCGCCCTGACCGAGGACATGACCGTGCTGGAACGCATGTTCTGGTCGACGCTGAACTGGATCAACACCAACAAGAAGGGCATGACCTTCGGCGTGCTCTTTGCCGCCGCCTTCCTGACCGCGGCGCCCTATGTCCGCAGGAAAAGCTTCAAGGGCAGTTTCGCCAACAGCGCCCTGGGCCTGGTCATCGGCACGCCGTTGGGGGTCTGCGTGAACTGCGCCGCACCGATCGCACGGGGGATGTATTCCGGCGGGCTGCGCGCGGAAACCACGCTGTCGGCCATGATCGCTTCGCCGACGCTGAACGTGGTGGTCCTGACCATGCTGTTCAGCCTCGTGCCCTTTTACATGGCGGTGACGAAGATCGCGCTCAGCCTGCTGGTCATCCTTGTGGTCGTGCCGCTGATCTGCCGCCGGCTGCCACAGACCCAGCTGCCCCCGGCGCAACGGGTGAACACCGTACCGCCCGCCCCGCAGCCCGGCGTGCACCACGCGCTCAAGGACGTGGTGATCTCTTACTTTCGGAACTTGTGGTACATCTTCAAGATGACGGTGCCGCTGATGCTGCTGGCGGGGATCATGGGGGCCATTGTGGCCACGCTCTTGCCGCAAAACCTGATCACCGGGCTCAGCTTCAGCCTGGTCGCGCTGGTTCTGATCGCGCTGGTCGGGGTCTTTCTGCCGGTGCCCATCGCCTTTGACGTGGTGGTGACGGGGGCGCTGCTGGGGATTGGCCTCAGCCACGGCTATGTCATGGCGCTGTTGTTCACGCTGGGCAGCTTCAGCATCTATTCCTTCTTCATTGTGGCTCAGTCCGTTGGCCGGCGCGCCGCGGTCCAGCTGGGCGCCAGCGTCGCCGTTCTGGGCATGCTGGCCGGCGCCGGGTCGCATTACTATCACGAATGGCAGACCGACCGCGCGCTGCGCCTGCTGACCAGCGAGGTGCAGGACCCGCCGCGCCTGCTCTGGGCTGCCGAGGCCGCCGAGGGCGACCCCTGGACCGTGACCACCGAGGACGCGCCGCGGATCATCGTCGAGCCGCGCCCCTTTGCAGATCCCTCGCCTGCCGCCGACCGGGGGTTCACCCGGCTGGAGGGCTGGGAAATCGGGTTGGACCAGCCGATCGAGTTCACGATGGCCGACATGTGGCCCCCCTTCTGGGAGGGCCGCAGCCTCGCCTCTGGCGACATCGACAACGACGGCGACATCGACCTTGCCGTGGCCTCGACAGAGGTGGGCCTACGCCTTTTTGCCAATGACGGGTCGGGCCAGTTCACGCCGATGGAGATCGACCTGGGCGAGCTTGCCAATGCGCCGGTCTTCAACGCCGCCATCGTCGACATCGACAACGACGGGTTCCGTGACCTGTTCCTGGCCACCTATCGGGGCGGGAATTTCATCATCATGAACGGGCCGGAGGGCTTCGGCCCGCCGCAACAGGTCGCCAACACCGAGGGGACCTTCCTGTCGATGGCGCTGAGTTTCGGCGACGCGGATCGCGACGGCGACCTGGACCTGGGCCTGGGGAACTGGTCTGCGGGCTGGTATCGCCGCATCCCGGGCGAGGAATCGCGCAACCGCGTGGTCTGGAACGAGGAGGGCGCGCTGACCGGTGAGTCCTACACCGTCCTGCCCGGCATTCCGGGAGAAACGCTGTCGATGCTCTTCACCGACCTTGACCGCGACGGCAACCAGGACCTGCTGTTGGGCAACGACTTCGAGATCCCGGATTACTACTACATGGGCGATGGTGCGGGCGGTTTCCGCGCCATCACCTACCAGGACGGGACCATGCCGCACACGACCACCACGACGATGGCGATCAAGACGGCGGACCTGATGAACGACGGTGCGCCGGAACTGTACCTGGCCCAGATCGCCGGTCGGTCCTCGGGCGTGTCCAACATCCTCAAGATGCAGCCGCTGGAGCATTATTGCGAGATCATCAAGCGCGATGACCTGCGCGCCACCTGCGAAAAGAACATGGCGATCAAGACCTGGTACAAGTCGGGCAACAGTTTCGACCCGACCTATGCCAGCCGCTGCCAGGACCTGACCGGGCGCGACCAGGTGGAATGCAAGGCCATGCTGATCAAGGACCTGGCGATCCAGCGCAAGGATGCGGCGATCTGCGACATGATCCCCAAGGACCAGGTCAAGGCGCATTCCTACTGCGTCGTGCACTTCAAGCCGCCGCGCCCGATCGAGGCGCAGGAGGCGGACGCCGCCCTGCCGCAGATCAAGAACTACAACGTGCTGCTGACGCCGGATGGCGCGGGCGGTTATGCGGATGTGGCCAAGGACTGGGGCCTGCATATCGGCGGCTGGAGTTGGGACACCAAGATCGCCGATTTCGACGAGGACGGCTGGAAAGACGTCTATATCGTCAACGGCACCTGGGTTCCGAACGAGGTCAGCCCCTCGAACCTGTTCTTCCGCAACACCGGCAAGGGCTTTGTCGAATCCTCCGGCCCCTTCGGGCTTGAGGATTACCTGATGACCGCCGCCGCGACGCAGTTCGACATGGACGGGGACGGCGATCTGGACATCGTGACCTACACGGTGAACGGCCCACTGGCGGTCTTTCGCAACAACGCGCAGGACAACAAGGCCCTGACCGTGACCTTCGAAGATCTGCAGGGCAACCGCGACGGCATCGGCGCCGAGGTCACGGTGACGGACAATCTGGGCGTGACCCGGATGCAGGAGATCCAGCTTGGCGGCGGCTTTATGTCCTTCGACGCGCCGGTGGCCCATTTCGGGCTGGGCGAGGCGGACAAGGCCACGCGCATCGCGGTGCGCTGGCCCGATGGCGGCGAAACGGTGATCGAGGGCGATTTCGCCCCCGAGACCCAGTACCGCATCCGCCGGGCTGCGTCTGAATAAGGCGTCTGGGGCGGCCGGAACGGGCCGCCCCGCATCCGCCGGGACATGGATCCGAGGCCAGGAATGGGCGGAATCCCGAGTGCATCCACTGCTGCCGGGATCAACCCCGTTGAACCCGGCCCTTTTTCACGGCAAGTAGAGGGGGTTCCCCTCAGGCATCGGAAGGTCATGGCCAAGCTCTACCACGTCCCCCTCTCCCCCTTTTGCCGCAAGGTCCGTCTCAGCCTCGCCGAGAAAAAGATCGAATGCGAGCTGATCGAGGAGCGCTATTGGGAAAAGGACCCGGATTTCATGCGCCGCAACCCGGCGGCCAAGGTGCCGGTGCTGCGGATCGACGGCAAGATCATGGCCGAGTCGGCGGCCATCTGCGAATGGATCGAGGAGAAATACCCCGAACCGGCGCTGATGCCGCGGACCGCCGACGCCCGCTACGAGGTGCGCCGCCTGGTCGGCTGGTTCGACGACAAGTTCCATAACGAGGTCACGTCGAAACTGCTGTACGAGCGGGTGAACAAGAAGGTCATGAAGGCCGGTTTCCCCGACAGCGGCAACGTCAAGGCCGGCGCCAAGGCGATCAAGTATCACCTCGACTACATGGCCTGGCTGCTGGATCACCGCCGCTGGCTGGCGGGTGACAACATGACCCTGGCCGATTTCGCCGCCGCCGCGCATCTCTCGGCGCTGGATTATATCTCTGACGTGGACTGGAACCGGTCGAGCGTGGTCAAGGACTGGTACGCCAAGATCAAGTCGCGCCCGGCCTTTCGCGCCATCCTGGCCGACCAAGTGCCGGGGTTCCCACCGCCGGCCCATTACGCCGACCTGGATTTCTGACAGGGGGGCGATCTTTCTGCGAAAGATCGGTGGGGGCGCTGCCCCCGTCCCTGCGGGACTCCCCCGGAGGTATTTTCAGCCCAAAGAAACAGGGGGCGTCGTGAGTGGACTGACCGAGCGGCTGAAGGACGAGGCGCGAGAGATCGGTTTTGCCCGGGCCCGCGTCTGCCGCCCCGGCGACGTGCCGGAGGTGATGGAGCGGCTGCGCAGCTTTCTTGACCGGGGCTATCACGGGCAGATGGGCTGGCTGGCGGACCGGGTACACTGGCGCGGCGCGCCGGACGTGCTCTGGCCCGAGGCGCGGTCTGTCATCATGCTGGCCGAGAACTATGGCCCCGATCACGATCCACTGGACGTGCTGGAGCGGCACGACCGGGCCGCGATCAGCGTCTATGCCCAGCACCGCGACTATCACAACGTGGTCAAGAAGCGGCTGAAGCGGCTGGCGCGCTGGCTGATCGGCGAGGCGGGTGGCGAGGTGAAGGTCTTTGTCGATACCGCGCCGGTCCCGGAAAAGCCCCTGGCGCAGGCGGCGGGGCTGGGCTGGCAGGGCAAGCACACCAACCTTGTCAGCCGCGAGCTGGGATCCTGGCTGTTCCTGGGCTGCGTGTTCACCACGCTGGACCTGGAGGTGGACGCGGCAGAGCGCGATCACTGCGGGTCCTGCCGGGCCTGCCTGGACGTCTGCCCGACAGATGCCTTTCCCGCGCCTTACCAGCTGGACGCGCGGCGCTGCATTTCCTACCTGACGATCGAGCACAAGGGGCCCGTGGACGTGGCGCTGCGGCCCGCGCTGGGGAACCGGATTTACGGCTGTGACGACTGCCTGGCGGTCTGCCCCTGGAACAAGTTCGCCCGCCGCGCCGAAGAGGCGAAATACCACGCGCGCGCCGACCTGATGGCGCCGCCGCTGGCGGACCTGGCCGCCCTGGACGACGCGGCATTCCGGGCGCGGTTTTCCGGCTCTCCGATCAAGCGGATCGGGCGTGACCGGATGGTGCGGAACGTCTGCTATGCCATCGGCAACTCGGGGCAAGCCGCTTTGCGCCCCGTTGCGCAGTCGCTTTGCGAGGATGCGGACCCGGCGGTGCGTGATGCCGCCCGCTGGGCCGTGCTGCGCCTGGGGATGAAGCAGGGGGACGGGCGCTGAGCTGCCATCTCAGCGCCCGGAGCGACACCTCGGTTTCTTGGGAGAAAGAGCCTGTCACTCAGGCGTTAAATGGCAGCCGCACCCCTTTCGCGCAAGAGGCGCGCAAGGCAACGTGAGGTCCGTGACAACGGGCTTTGATTTGCGCCGATGAAACCCATGTTATGCAGGGACAGGACAGGACCCGATCCGAAAGGAGATCATTTTGGCAAAATATGAGCGAAGACCGGAGGTTATCCACAGCCTGACGCCCGAGCAGTACCACGTCACGCAGGAGAGCGGGACAGAGCGCCCGGGGACCGGCGAATACTTGCACATGAAAGAGCCGGGCATCTACGTGGACGTGGTTTCGGGCGAGCCGCTGTTCGCCAGCGCCGCGAAATACGAATCGGGCTGCGGCTGGCCGAGCTTTGTCAAACCCATCGAGCCGGACAATGTCGTCGAGTTGCGGGACACCACGCATGGCATGATCCGCACCGAGGTCCGGTCGCGTCACGGGGACAGCCATCTTGGCCATGTCTTTCCGGACGGACCGACGGACCAGGGCGGCCTGCGCTACTGCATCAACTCGGCCTCGCTGCGGTTCATCCACCGTGACGAGATGGCCGACGAGGGCTATGCTGAATACATCGACCAGGTGGAGGAAATCGAATGACTGACCGTGCTGTTCTGGCCGGAGGCTGCTTCTGGGGAATGGAAGAGCTGATCCGCAGGCTGCCCGGGGTCGAGAAGACCCGCGTGGGCTATACCGGCGGCGACGTGCCCAATGCCACCTATCGCAACCACGGCACCCATGCGGAGGGGATCGAGATCCTCTTTGACCCGGCCAAGATTTCCTATCGCCAATTGCTGGAGTTCTTTTTCCAGATCCATGACCCGACCACGCTGAACCGGCAGGGCAACGACCTTGGGATGAGCTATCGTTCGGCCATCTACTATGTCGACGAGGACCAGCGGCAATGCGCGCTGGATACCATCGCCGATGTCGAGGCCAGCGGACTGTGGCCCGGCAAGGTTGTGACAGAGGTGGAACCGGTGGGCGATTTCTGGGAAGCCGAACCCGAGCATCAGGATTACCTGCAACGCTATCCCGGCGGCTATACCTGCCATTTCCCGCGCGCCGACTGGGTTCTGCCCAAGCGCGACGCCGCCGAATGATCCGGGGGAAGCCATGCGAATGCGCATGGCTTCCTTGCTACATTGGGCAATCCCTTTTCTCCGGCCCGCCGCCTATATGCGGCGAAGGTCAGGAGAATGGAGAACAGACATGACGCCGACGGCATTCTGGGACGGGATTGCAGAGAAATACGCCAAACAGCCCATTGGCAACGTGGAGGCCTACGAGGCCACGCTGGACCGGGTGCGGCACTGGCTGCGGCCCGACATGGCGGTGATGGAGATCGGCTGTGGCACCGGCACGACCGCGCTGAAGCTGGCCGGGAATGCCGCACGTATCCTGGGCACCGATGTGTCCGGAGAGATGGTGCGCATCGCGAACGGGAAGGCGGCGGAGGTGCCGAATGTCACCTTCGATCAATCCCCGGCGGAGCGCGCAGGCGCCGGACAGGATTTCGACGCCGTGCTGGCGTTCAACCTGCTGCACCTTGTCGAGGACCCGGCGGCGGTGCTGGCCCATGTCCGGGGCCTGTTGCCCGAGGGCGGGCTGTTCATTTCCAAGACACCCTGCCTGGGCGGCAAACCCTGGTTCCGGCCCTTGATCTGGGCGCTGCAGAAGATCGGCAAGGCCCCCGGCCCCGTGCATTCGCTGCGACCCGGCCAGATCGAGGAGGCCTTGCGCGCAGCGGGTTTCGACGTGGTCGAGAGCGGAGGCTATCCGAAAAAGCTGCCCAACTGGCTGGTCGTGGCGCGCGCGGTCTGAGCCGCCCCGTTTCCCGAATACGGCGCATCAGATTGCGAGAATGGAATTTGACTTGTGCCTTTCGGCGCCCCAAATAGTCTGTCGATCCGGCAAACAGAATTGCCGCCGGAAACCAATGGTATTTGCGTAAAGGTCAACTGTTGCCTATTGCGCGCGATCTTTCGGCAATAGGGCAACGGGACGAGGCAAGACTACGTGACACCAGGTACGACCATTCGGAGCGGATTGATAAGGAAGGTCCTTTCCTTCATCAGGAGCACCAGCGCGGAATTCGCGCTGCCCATGCTGCAACGGCCACGGCACTTGCAGACGGCTGCCCTGTGTTACCGCATCGAGGACGGTCGCAAACGCGTCCTTCTGATCACCAGTCGCGGCACCGGGCGCTGGGTCATTCCCAAGGGATGGCTGATGCGCGGCAAGAAGGCCAACGAGGCCGCCGTCGTCGAAGCCTGGGAAGAGGCCGGGGTGCGCCCGGGGCGGACAGCGGATCAGCCAATCGGCACCTATGTCTATGACAAGATAAAGAATTCGGGCCTGCCGGTCACCGTCGAGATGCTGGTCTTTCCGGTCGAGGTCCGGTCGCTTGAGGATCAGTTCCCGGAAGCCCGGGAAAGGACACGCCGCTGGGTCACACCCGCCGAAGCCGCAGAGATGGTCGACGAGCCGGGACTGAAGCAAATTCTCCTCGGTTTCGGGGACAATTGACCCTGCAACCGTTTGATCTTGCCCCGAGGTCCCGTTTGACATAGGCCCCCCGGCCAAACGGGGGGAAATACATGTCGGACGAACACCTGGATCCAAGCCACCTGGAGACACTTGACCGCGACCTGGGCCGCCTGTCGACGCTGGAACAGGCAACCGCCTATGTCAGCCGTCCGATGATGGGATTCGGGATCGCGCTGCTTTTCGTGGTCTTCGCCGGGCTGGTCGCGGCGCTTGTCTTCGGTCAGACTAACAACACCTTCATCGTTGTGGTGGCCGCCGCTTTCGGCGCTTACATGGCCCTGAACATCGGCGCCAACGACGTGGCCAACAACATGGGGCCCGCCGTGGGCGCCAATGCCATGTCGATGGGCGCAGCCATCGTGATTGCGGCGATCTTTGAAAGCGCGGGCGCCCTGCTGGCCGGGGGTGACGTGGTGTCGACCATCGCCAAGGGCATCATCGCGCCCGAAAGCCTGGGGACCTCAGGGGCCTTCATATCCGCCATGATGGCGGCGCTGCTGGCCTCCGCGCTCTGGGTCAACCTGGCGACATGGGTCGGGGCGCCTGTCTCGACCACGCATTCGGTCGTGGGGGGCGTCATGGGCGCCGGGATCGCGGCGGCGGGGTTTGCCGCCGTCAGCTGGGGCCAGATGAGCGCCATTGCCGCCAGCTGGGTGATCTCGCCCCTGCTGGGCGGGCTGATCGCCGCCGGGTTCCTGTGGTTCATCAAGGCGCGGATCATCTACCGCGACGACAAGATCGCCGCCGCCCGCACATGGGTGCCCGTCCTCGTCGGCATCATGGCCGGGGCTTTTGCCTCTTACCTGGCGGTCAAGGGCCTCAAGAAGATCGTCAAGATCGATCTGGGCAGCGCCCTGATGATCGGTGTCGCGGTGGCCGTGATCGCCTGGCTGATCATGATCCCCGTGGTCCGCAAGCAATCGGCCAACCTGGAGAACCGGAACAAGTCGCTCAAGGTGCTGTTCGGCATCCCGCTGATCGTCTCGGCGGCGCTGCTCAGCTTTGCGCATGGCGCCAATGACGTGGCCAACGCGGTCGGCCCGCTGGCCGCCATCGTGCAGGCCTCGTCCACCGGGGATTTCACCCACGCGGTGGAAATCCCGCTTTGGGTCATGGTGATCGGCGCGCTGGGGATCTCCTTTGGCCTGTTTCTCTTCGGGCCGAAACTGATCCGGATGGTGGGCAACCAGATCACCAAGCTGAACCCGATGCGGGCCTATTGCGTGGCACTGTCGGCGGCGATCACGGTGATCGTGGCCAGCTGGCTGGGCCTGCCCGTCAGTTCGACCCATATCGCCGTGGGCGGCGTCTTTGGTGTCGGCTTCTTCCGCGAATGGGACACCGAGCGGCGGATGCGGAAGTCCAAGCTGGCGGTCACCGGCCTGCCGGCCCTCCCCCCTGAGGAACGCCGCCGCCGCAAGCTGGTGCGCCGGTCGCATTTCATGACCATCGTGGCGGCCTGGGTCATCACCGTGCCCGCCGCCGCGGCGCTGTCTGCCGGGCTGTTCCTGGTGATCCAGGGCATCGGCGGCTGAGCCTCTGTGGCGCCGAACGGCGCCCTCATCCCCGCTTCACTGGGCTGGGCTGATCCCTTGGGTGACGCGGCCTCGCGCGCGCCAGGTCCGCGCGCAGCTCTGCCGGCCCGCGCTCTGCGGCTTGCGTCACCCCCTGCCCGGCGCCGGGGGTCAGGATGTGCCGCAACAGCGCCACAGGATGCGCGCGCAGGGACAGGCGCATGGCGACGTAATCCTCGACCACCTGTTCGCCTTCCGTCATCTGCGGCAGGCAAGCCGCCACCTCGGTAATGGCCTCGCCATCCAGATCGCGTGAGAACAGCGGCAGCTCTCCGCCCGCCTTCAGCGCCTTGGCCTGCCACAACGCCTCGCGCCGGGAAAGACCAAGGGCGGCAAAGGCATCCGCCTCGGCCAGCCGTTCCAGCACCGCAGGCGCCAACCCGGCCCGGCGCCAGACATCCGCCACCTGCATGTAACCGTTGCCCCGCGCAGTGGTCAGCCAGGTGGCATCCTCCTCCGCCAGCCCCTTGATCTGGCGGAATCCCAGCCGCAGCGCCAGCCCCCCCTTGCCGTCCGGCTCCATCACATTGTCCCAGTAGCTGGCGTTGACGCAGACAGGCCGCACGATGACCCCGTGTTCGCGCGCATCGCGCACGATCTGGGAGGGGGCGTAAAACCCCATCGGCTGGGAATTCAGTAGCGCGCAGGCAAAGATCCCCGGATGATGGCATTTCAGCCAGGCGGAGGCATAGACCAGCAGAGCAAAGCTGGCCGCATGGCTTTCGGGAAAACCGTAAGAGCCGAACCCCTCGATCTGGGAAAAACAGCGCTCGGCAAAATCGCGGTCATAGCCCTTTTGCGCCATGCCGCGCAGAAAGAGACTGCGGAACTCGCTGACATTGCCGTGTTTCTTGAAGGTGGCCAGCGAACGGCGCAGCCGGTCCGCCTGTTCAGGGGTGAACCCCGCGCCGGTGATGGCGATCTGCATCGCCTGTTCCTGGAAAAGCGGCACACCCAGCGTCTTGCCCAGCACTTCGCCCAACTCGTCCGAGGGGAATTGCACCTTTTCCTCGCCGTTGCGGCGGCGGATGTAGGGATGCACCATGTCGCCCTGGATCGGGCCGGGGCGGATGATGGCGACCTCGATCACCAGATCGTAGAAGCAGCGTGGGCGCATGCGCGGCAGGAAATTCATCTGCGCGCGGGATTCGACCTGGAAGACCCCCACGCTGTCCGCCTTGCAGAGCATGTCGTAGACGGCGCTGTCCTCGGGCGGCAGGGTGGCCAGCGTGTGCCGTGCCCCGTGGTGCCGCGCCACAAGGTCGAAGGCCTTGCGGATGCAGGTCAGCATGCCAAGCGACAGCACATCGACCTTGAGGATGCCCAGCGCGTCGATGTCATCCTTGTCCCAGCAGATGACGGTCCGCCCCTCCATCGCGGCGTTTTCCACCGGCACCAGTTCATCCAGCCGCCCCTGGGTGATGACAAAGCCGCCGACATGCTGGCTCAGATGACGGGGAAAGCCGATGATCTCGTAGATCAGCTCCATCGTCAGCATCAGGCGGCGGTCGTCCGGGTCCAGCCCGATCTCGGCCATGCGCTGCCGTTCCAGCCCCTGCGCGGAAAAGAACCCCCAAAGCTGCGAGGACAGCGCACCGATCGTGTCCTGGCTCAACCCCATCGCGGCGCCGACCTCGCGGATGGCACGCTTGCCCCGGTAATGGATGACCGTGGCACAAAGCCCCGCGCGATGGCGGCCGTAGGTCTCGTAGATGTGCTGGATCACCTCTTCGCGGCGCTCATGCTCGAAATCCACGTCGATATCGGGCGGCTCGTCCCGCGCCTCGCTGACGAACCGTTCGAACACCATCGTCCCCACCTCGGGACTGACAGAGGTCACACCCAGGCAATAGCAGGTGATGGAATTGGCCGCCGACCCGCGCCCCTGGCAGAGGATCCCGCGCGACCGCGCAAATGCCACGATATCGCGCACGGTCAGGAAATAGGGCTCGTAATTCAACCGCGAGATCAGATCCAGCTCATGCGCCAGCATGGCCCGCACCTTCTCCGGCGCGCCTTGCGGATAGCGCCAGGCCAGCCCCTCATGCGCCAGCCGCGACAGCCGCGCCTGCGCGGTCTCGCCCTGCGCGATCTCCGACGGGTACTCGTACCGCAACGAGGCGATATCGAAGGTACAGCTTTCGGCCAGCGCGGCGGCCCGATCCACCGCCTGCGCGTGCACGCCCAGCAAGCGGCGCATCTCGCCTTCCGAGCGCAGCCGCTGCTCGCCATTGGCCAGCGCCGCCCGGCCCAGCTGATCCACGCGGACCCCGCCGCGGATGGCCGTCAACACATCGGCCAGACGCCGCCGCCGCCCGTGGTGCATGACAGGCGCCGCCGTCGCCACACTGGGCAGGCCAAGTTCCTCCGCCAGCCGCGCCTGCCGGTCAAAGCGCCGCACATCCTCACCATCATAGCGCGGCGCCAGCGCCAGATGCATCCGCGCGCCATGCACGCGCACCAGCGCCGCCACATGGCGGCGCCAGCCCGCCGCCACCCTGTCGGGCGCCAAAAGGATGAACTGCAACCCCGCCACGTCATCGGCCAGGTCCGACAGGTACAGGTGAGAGGTGCCCTTTTCCGCCCGCAGCCGCCCCGCGCTCAACATCCGGCACAAATGCCCCCAGCCCGCGCGCGCCCCCGCCAGCGCCACCATCTCCACCCCTTCGGTAAAGACCAGCCGCGCCGCCGGGATCAGCCGCGGCACGTTGCGCACCGGCGCGCGCGGGGGCACCGGCAAGCCGGGTGGCGCGGGTGGGCCGATCATGCCCCCCTCCGCCTCCAGCCGCTCCAGCTCCGCCACCTGCCGGGCGATCTCGCGCCCCGCGCTATGCGCCCGCACGATCCCCGCAACGGAATTCACATCCGCCACCGCAATGGCAGCGACCCCCATGAGCGCCGCACGCTCCATGTACTCCTCCGGGTGCGAGGCCCCGGTGAGAAAGGTGAAATTCGAGGTGATGCAAAGCTCGGCGAACATGAGGGGCAATATATTCCCTCTTTGTTCTCATTTCGAGTCCGCAGTCACCGCCCGGCCCCCATGCTTCTTCTTTGCAGAAATACTCCCGCCGGAGGCCCCCCGAGGAGGACGCCGGAGGCGGATCGACGAGACACAAAGCGCGGGCCCCGAAGGGCCCGCTCAATTGGATCAGACGCCGGATTTCACGATGGCCTCGGCCAGAATCGGCACGGTCTTGGCGTTCAGCCCGGCGATGTTCATACGCGAATCACCCACCATGTAGACGCCGTGATCGCGGCGCAGGGTCTCGACCTGCTCCGGTGAGGCGCCAAGGCGCGAGAACATGCCCCGGTGCTGGGCCAGGAACCCGAACCGGTCCGACCCCGACAGGCGCTGCAATTCGCCAGCCAGCTGTTCGCGCAAGGAAAGCATGCCGGTGCGCATCTCTTCCAGTTCCGCCTGCCACTCGGCCCGCAGCGCATCGTCGCTCAGCACATAGGTGACCAACCGCGCGCCGTGATCCGGCGGGAACGAGAAATTCTGCCGGTTGAGATAGTTCAGCGTGCCCTGGTTCAGCTTTTTCGCACCGCCGTCCTGCGCCACGGCCATCAACAGGCCGGTGCGCTCGCGGTAGATGCCGAAGTTCTTGGAACAGGACGCCGCGATCAGGCATTCCGGTACCGACGACGCCACCATGCGCACCGCCGCCGCATCCGCGTCCAGCCCGTCGCCGAACCCCTGGTAGGCCAGGTCCACCATCGGCGTGGCGCCGGTCTGGTTCAGCAGCTCGATCAGCGCCTGCCACTCGGTCGCGTTCAGGTTGGCACCGGTCGGGTTGTGACAGCAGCCGTGCACCAGCACGATGTCGCCTTTCCCGGCCTGCGCCAGGTCGGCCATCATCCCGTCAAAGTTCACGCCGCCGCTCTCGTTGTCGAAATAGCGGTAAGACACCGTCTCGATTCCCATGTGCTTGAGGATCGACAGGTGGTTGGGCCAGGTCGGGTCGCTGACGAAGACGCGGACATTCGGGTTGGCCATGCGCGCCATGTCAAAGGCCTGGCGCACTGCGCCGGTGCCGCCCGGCGTCGCCGCCGCGGCCACATTTTCCCGCGCAACCGCGTCGCCCAGCACCAGCGCCACCATGACGTCGGCAAAACCCGGATCGCCGGCCAGCCCGGTATAGGCCTTGGTCTGCTCGTCTTCCCAAAGCTGCTTTTCCGCCGCCTTGATCGCCCGCATGATCGGCGTGTTGCCATCCGCGTCCTTGTAGACGCCGACGCCGAGGTCGATCTTGTCCTCGCGCGGGTCCTCGCGGAAGGCCTGCATCAGCATCAGGATCTTGTCGGCGGGTTGTTCCTTGATCGTCTCGAACATCTCTGTCTCCGATTATTCCGCGGGTCCCGTGGCGACGGGCAGCGTCGGGAAGGCGCCCCATTCCGCCCAGGATCCATCGTATAGCGAATGGTCACTCTTGCCGATGCGTTCCATCGCAAGGCTCAGGATCGCGGCGGTCACACCAGACCCGCAGGTGGTGATCGCGGGCTTGGCCAGGTCCACACCCGCCGCCTCGAAGACCGCACGCAGGGCGTCGTTGTCCTTCAACGTGCCGTCATCGGTCAGCAGGCTGCGGTAATGGACATTCTTGGACCCCGGGATATGCCCCGCCCGCAGGCCCTCACGCGGTTCGGGCTCATCCCCCGCGAAGCGCGACGGAGACCGGGCGTCGATCACCTCGGTGTTCTTGAGTTTGGACGCGGCAGAGACCTGGGTCACGTCACGCACAAGGTGGTTCTGGCGGCGCACGGTCATGTGCCGGTCGCGCACGATCGGATCCATGTCCTCGATCTCGCGGCCCTCGGCCTGCCACTTGGCAAAGCCGCCGTCCAGCACGGCGATGTCATCCTTGCCCATCAGCTTGAACAGCCACCAGACGCGGGCGGCGGAAAAGATCCCGGCGCCGTCGTAGACCACAACCTGGTGGCCGTCCCCCACGCCCATCGCGCGCATCCGCGACATGAACTTTTCCGGCGGCGGCGCCATATGCGGCAGGTCCGACCGCGCATCCGAAATCTCGTCGATATCGAAGAAACGCGCGCCGGGAATATGTCCGGCGTCGTATTCGGCACGGCCATCACGGCCCATGTCGGGCAGGTACCAGCTGGCATCCAGGATCCGCAGGTCGGGATCGTTCAGGTGTTTGGCCAGCCACTCGGTCGAAACGAGCGTTTTGGGATCGTCGGCGAACATGGGTCCCCCACAGCGGTCATTACCGTGTGCTTAGGCAAGAGGGGCACGGCTTGCAAGCGCGTCGCGCCGTGATCTGTCCTCCGGGGCCGTAAATACTGTCCGAACGATCAGCCACGTTCCTTCAGCAGGCGCTGCTTCTGGCGGCTCCAGTCGCGCTTGGCCTCGGTCGCGCGCTTGTCGACGGTCTTCTTGCCCTTCGCGATACCGATCTTCAGCTTAACGATGCCCTTGTGGTTGAAGTACATCACAAGCGGCACCAGCGTCATGCCCTTGCGCTGGGTCTCGTTCCACAGCCGGGCCAGTTCACGCCGCGACACCAGCAGCTTGCGCCGCCGCCGCTCCTCATGGCCGAACATCGCGCGCTCGTAAGGGGCGATGTAGCTGTTGACCAGCCAGAGTTCGCCATCCTCCACCGCCGCATAGCTTTCGGCAACATTCCCGGAATTCTCGCGCAGGGATTTGACCTCGGAGCCGCTCAGCACGATGCCGCATTCCAGATCGTCCTCGATCGCGTAATCGAAGCGCGCGCGCCGGTTCTCGGCGATCACCTTGTAGTTCGGGTTGCTGTCGGGTTTCTTGGCCATGATGCGCCTAGATAGTCACTGGCGCGGGGCCTGTCCACCACCCCCGGTGCGCCCCGGGCTTGACAATCGGCGCCGCCCGCAGTGCCTAAACGACAGACGCAGAGCAAGAGGCAGAGATGAACCGCTATCCCCGCGACATGATTGGCCACGGCCCAAACCGCCCCGATCCGCAATGGCCCGGCGGCGCGCGGATCGCGGTGCAATTCGTCCTCAACTACGAGGAAGGCGGCGAGAATTGCCTGCTGCACGGCGATACCGGCTCCGAAGGCTTCCTGTCGGACATTCCCGGCGCGGCCCCCTGGCCGGGGATGCGCCACTGGAACATGGAATCGATCTATGAATATGGCGCCCGCGCTGGCTTCTGGCGCCTGCACGAGGTGTTCACCGGCGCGGATATTCCGCTCACGATCTATGGCGTCGCCACGGCGCTGGCCCGCTCTCCCGAACAGGTCGAGGCCATGAAAGAGGCCGGATGGGAGATCGCCAGCCACGGGCTGAAGTGGATCGAGCACCGCGACATGCCCGAGGACGAAGAGCGCGCCCAGATCGCCGAGGCCATCGCCCTGCACACCGAGGTGGTGGGGGACCCGCCGCGTGGCTGGTACACCGGGCGCTGCTCGATGAACACGGTCGCGCTGACCGCCGAAACCGGGCAATTTGCCTATACCTCGGACACTTACGACGACGACCTGCCCTATTGGCGGGACTTCGACGGGCGCGCGCAACTGGTCATCCCCTACACGCTGGAGGCCAACGACATGCGCTTTGCGGGCGCACCGGGCTGGGTGACGGGGCAGGATTTTGGCCAGTATCTTTGTGATGCCTTCGATACGCTATATGCCGAAGGACAGGCCGGAAAACCCGCCATGATGAGCGTCGGATTGCATTGCCGCCTGATTGGCCGTCCGGGCAAGATCGCCGGTCTGAAACGCTTTCTCGACCATATCGCCACGCATGAAGGCGTTTGGACCCCGACCCGACTGCAAGTCGCCGAACACTGGGCCGCGACCCATCCGCCGATCACGTTCGAGCGCCCCTCGCAGCTGGACCGCGAGACCTTCGTGACGCGTTTCGGCGGCATCTACGAGCACAGCCCCTGGGTGGCGGACCGTGCCTGGGATCTGGAACTGGGCCCCGCACATGACCGCCCCGCCGGGCTGGCAAATGCGCTGGCCCGCGCCTTTCGCCGCGCCACCGAACAGGAACGGCTGGACGTGTTGCGCGCGCACCCGGACCTCGCCGGAAAACTGGCCGCCGCGCGCCGCCTGACCGCCGAGAGCACCACCGAACAGGCCAGCGCCGGCCTTGACGCCCTGACGGACGAAGAACGCAGGCGTTTCACCGAACTCAACGACGCCTACACCGAAAAACACGGGTTTCCCTTCATCATTGCCGTGCGCGACCATGACAAGCCGGGCATCCTCGACGCCTTCGCCCACCGCCTTCAGAACGACAACGAGACGGAATTCGCCGAAGCGTGCCGCCAGGTCGAACGGATTGCGCGCCTGCGCCTCGACGCCCTGCTCTGACGCCCCAGCTACTTCTTGGTGAAAATACCCCCCCGGGGGGGGCCGCAGGGCCGGGGCGGCGCCCCCTCTACCGAAAGGCAAGGACATGCAGCAGATCATCGCCCGGCCGCTGACACACAGCGCCTTTGCCCCCTTTGGCGAGGTGCTGGAGGTCAAGGGGCCACCCGACAAGCTGATCAACGCGGGCAAATGTGGACGCCACCATGACCTTGCGCGGCTGGATTTCGGCCCCGATGGACGGGCAGGCATCAGCCTCTTCGATGCCGAGCCGCGCGCCCTGCCCTACGTCCTGGACCTTGTCGAACGCCACCCCGAAGGCAGCCAGGCCTTCCTGCCCATGCACCGCAACCCCTGGCTGGTCATCGTGGCCGAACCGGGCGACCGGCCGGGGACGATCCACGCCTTCCTCGCCGGCCCCGGACAGGGTGTGAATTTCCCTCGCGGCACCTGGCACGGCGTGCTGACGCCCCTGTCCGCGCCCGGGCTCTTTGCCGTGGTCGACCGGATCGGGGACACTGCCAACCTGCAAGAGGTGAGACTGGACCCGCCGGTCGAAGTCACCCTGCCCTGAAGGCAGAACGCAAAAAGGGGCCTCCGAAGAGACCCCTCGCTGCCCCGTGTCGGGGACTGCTCGATCCTGGGTGCCCGTATCCTTACCAGCAGCGCTGGCCATAGCGGTTCCAGCCGTTGCGGCATCCGTTGTAATGACCGCCTTTGCGCTTCCAGTTGCCGCCGTGATGGTGCCGCTTCTTCCACTTGCCGCCATTGTGCTGACGATACTTCCAGTGCCCGTTGTGGTGCCGCTGGTTCACGACCCGGCCGCGATGCTGGTTTTCGATCGCCTGGCCAAGAATGTAGAGGCCAACCGCCGCGCCCAGGAATCGCTTGAGGTCCTTGTTGTTGCGGGCCTGCGCAGGCGAGGCCGCAGCCAAGGACAGGACCAGCGCACCGGCAGCGACAATGGATGTGATGAGACGTGCAGACATGAGGTGTTCTCCTCTCACGAGTAGGGGGCGGAGCCGCGTCAAGTCAGCGACTCCCGACCCCAGCCTCTTGCCTGCCCTCCCGGCGGCTCAATATCAGTCCGTGGATATTGGATAACCGCCCGGCCAGACCCTTCGCGTTATTGAATTTCTCCGCCGGACAGCGCAGTTTGGGATCATGTCCCGAACCCGGCGTATCCTCATGTCCACGACTCTTGCCAGACTGCTTTCCGCTGCCCTTGTCGTCGTTGCGCTGGCCTTGCCCAGCTCGGCGGCGGCGGATTGCTACATCCATTACAAGGCCAAGCGCGACATACCCAAGTATGGCCTGCACTATGGTATCGTGCAATCCTCGGGGTCTTGCCCGTCGTCGCCCGAACGCGCTGTCCGGTCCCGTATTTCATCGGGCGGCTGGGCGCTTTTGGGCATTGTAAAGGTCACCACGTCGCCCCCCACCGCAACGGAACTCGAATTTGCAAAGCAACACTATTACCGCTAGCGAAAGCCGCCGCTCGGGCAGCCGCATCGTCATGTTGGGCATTATCGCCATCGTGACGATCCTGGGGCTGGCCGGGGCGGTCCTGCTGCTGACCCTGCCGGACGGCAACGCCTTCAACGCGCGGGTCGAACGTATCTTTCTGGAAAACGACAACCTCGCCAGCCAGGCCGAGGTCAAGCTGCTGGAGATCCTGGCCCAGTCCGGCACCGCCTTTTCCGACACGCTGGCCAGCTACCGCATGGTGATTTTCGTGCTGCTGGTCTTTGCCGCCGCGCTCCTGGTCGCGGCGCTGGTCTTCCTGGTCATGCTGGTCTCGCTCAACCGGCGTATGGCCCAGATCGAACGGTCGGGCATCGAGGTCTCCAGCCTCATCATCTCGCGCGAGGAAAACACCGTCTATCTGAACACGATGGGGTTCAAGCTGACCGACGCGATGATGGAAACCCTGGCCGTGCTGGCCGAGGCCCGGCTGGACGACGAGATGCTGACCGGCAGCCAGATCGAGGCGGTGATCTCGGGCAAGTCAGAGGCGGATTGCGACGAGGCCTCTGGCGCAACGCGGATCAAGCGGTTGCGCGACGGGCTGGGCAACCAGATGGTCAGCGAGTTGCTGGTCAAGAATATCGCCCGGCGCGGCTACATGCTGGCCATCGACAAAGGCGTGATCGAGGTGGTCTGACCGGCCCCGAACCGGCCCCGAATGCCGCCTCAGAACAGCGCCGATTCCGCGGCGCTCGCCTCATCCACCTCGCCAAGCCGGGTCTGCACCTGCAATCCCGCACGCAGTTCGCCCCGCAGCGCCAGCAGGGTGCGCTTGTGGTCCGCCTTGTGTTCCAGCACGGCACGGTTGCGCGCCGCCGACTGGCGCAAGAAGGCCTTCCAGGGCTTTTCCGGCAGCGCGAAAGAGCGGTTCAACCGGCCATCGCCATAGCCGTTGTCATAAACCTGTTTGCCCAACAGCACGGCGGTAAAGACGTTGTAGGTGAACAGATGCGCCGATGGCACGTCCAGCGGCGTGGGCAGTTGGTGTTTCCACAGGTCCAGCAGGTGTTCCAGCCGGTCGGAAATCTTCAACTGGGTGCGCGAATCCATCCAGTAGGGATCGTCGGTGCGGTTGTTCAGCCGGTAGTGCAGGCAGATAAAATCCCGCACCTCGTTGAACATGCCGTCCGACACCTTGTTGTAGGCGTCGCGGGTGGCCTCCTCGTAGTCCTGGCTGGGGAAATACTGCAACAGCCAGCGCAGCCCCATGTCGATCATGTGGATCGCGGTGGATTCCAGCGGCTCGATGAAACCGCCCGACAGGCCCAGCGCGATGCAGTTCTTGACCCAGGCCCGGCGTGACCGGCCCACCCGCATCGGGATCACGCGCGGCTCTGCCCCGGGCGGCGCCATGTCACCCAGATGGGACAGGAACTCCTCTGCCGCCTGGTCGTCTGTCCGATGGGCCGAGGAAAAGACATAGCCCGTACCAATCCGGTTAAAGAGCGGCACCGCCCAGCTCCATCCGGCGCCCAGCGCGGTGGACTGCGTGGCGGCGCGAATCCTGTCCGGGTCCGGATGCGGCACCTGCAGGGCCATCGCACGGTCGTTGCCCAGGTAATCCGCATAGCTGACAAAGGGTTCGTCCAGCGCCTTCTGGATCACCAGCCCGCGAAAGCCGGTGCAATCCAGAACCAGTTGCACCGGATGCCTGCCCGTTTCCCGCAATTGCAAAGCGGCGACAAACCCGCGCTCGTCCAGCTCCACGTCATCGACATCGTCCAGGATGTGCGCGATGCCCTGCGCGCGGCCCCGTTCCGCCAGCAGCCCAGCGAATTTCACCGCATCCAGGTGATAGGCATAACCCGCGCGGGGCATCGGATCCTCCCCCTGTTTGTTCAGGGAAAACGGGCCTTTCCATGTCTCGAAAAGATCCATGAGGGGCGAAAAGGACCGGATGTAGTCCCGGTTGCCCGCGCCATAGGCCTGAAAGTAATGGCCCGCCTCGACGCCCTCGATCCGGGGCGGGCTGGCAAAGGGATTCATGTAGCGGATAAAGCGCCCCTTCCGGTCGACGTTCCAATCGTTGAACATGACCCCCATCTTGAACGAGGCGTTACAGCGGCGCATGAACTCCCGGTCGTCGATGCCCATCTCGCGGAGCGTGGCGGGCATGTGCGGCACCGTCGCCTCGCCCACGCCGACGGTGGGCACGTTGGGCGATTCAATCAGCGTGATCTTGATCTTCGCCGCGCATTTGGCGCGCAGGAAACAGGCGGCCAGCCAACCTGCCGTGCCGCCCCCCACGATGGTGATGGATGTGACCGGATCCCCCATGCCGCTGCCCTCCCCGCAACTTACGTCGGGTCAGCCTAGCGGCAGGCGGGCAAATGGCAAAGGGTCAGGTGAAATCCGGTCCATGCACCCAGGTGGTCAGGGAATAGCGCTGGCCCAAGGTTACGGGCGTCACCCGGTGCAACGTGAAGCTGGGGAACAGGATGGCGCTGCCGCGTGTCGCATCCGCCGTTTCCACCTGGCCATTGCCGTTCATCTCCAGCCGCCCGCCCTCGTAGGCGTCGCCTTCGCTCAGCTGTGAAACAAGCGTCAGCTTGCGTTTCTGGGCGAAAGTGCCGGCACCGATGTCCGAATGCCAGTCAAAGTGCCCGCCCGGCTCAGAGGCGTAAAGCGCCACCTGCGCCCGCTCGGCGAATTCGGTCAGGGCAAAGCCGAAATGCGCGCGGTTCACATCGCGCACAACCTCCATCACCCGGCGAAAGACCCAGGCGCCCTCACCGTCTTCGTCCAGCCAGGTGATGCGGGCGACGCGGATAGTCTCGTTCTGGCGTCCGCGCACCAGCCCGGCATCGCTGAACTCCCGCGCCTGGGTCAGGCGGATGATCTGGTCGCACTCGATGTCGGAAAACATCCGGTCGAGCGAATAGGGTGACAGCATGCAGATGCCCCGATGGAACGGATCTGCGTCGCATGCCACCGGCCAGCGACGGATGCCGATCCGTTTGCGACACGAAAGGCTGAAACCGTCACATTTCTTTGACGGGCAGCCCGGGTCCGGAATTCCGGACCGGTATATTCGAATAATTGACTTGACCCATGAATGATGCCCGCTTATTTACCCCAACATGAACACGCAAATGACATATCGCAGTTGTTGCTGACCTCCCTCCGGTAGGTAAACCCGCAAGGTGCGGGGCACGACTGCTAATCGTTGCGTTCCTTCCCAAGAATTTGGTTCGAGACCAATGCCTACCGCCATTGGATGCAGTGGCTGAAATGGTTATGGCGCCGGATTGCAAATCCGGAGCATGCGGGTTCGAGTCCCGCCTGCATCTCCACATTTGTTTTCAATAAAACAAACACTTGCCCTCCTTCTGACAGAGAGCCCCCTGACCCACGTCAATGAACAGGTGGGGAACCCTTGGGCTTTCGACCTCGATCAACCGACCATTGGCCCCCTTTCGAGTTTCCAAGACGGATATTCAATTTAGAGACCTCCGTTTTTCAGATTTTGAAAACCCATTTTCAGAATCCCCTATAAGAAACGGCGGCGAATCTCCCCGCCGCCGCTCTCTCAATTCACACCCAAATCCCAATCAATTACCGTCGCCCCCCGATCACGGCTTTCAGCATCTCGCGCTCTTCACCGGTCAGGTCTGTCAACGGGGACCGCACCGGGCCGGTGTCGAACCCGCGCAGCGCGACGCCCGCCTTGATGGCAGACACCGCGTAACCGGTCTTGCGGTCGCGGACCCTGGCGAAGGGATAGTAGAAGTCGCGCAGCATCTGTTCACACTTGGCATCGTCGCCCCCTCTGAAGGCCGCGTGGAATTCCAGCGCGGTTTCGGGGACAAAGTTGAAAACGGCCGAGGAATAGGTATCCACCCCGGCGCCACGGAACGCCTGGGCAAACAGCTCATGCGTGGGCATCCCGCCGACATAGGCCAGCCTGTCACCCAATCCGATGGTGATCCGGCGCACCGTGTCGATGTCGCCGGTGCCATCCTTGAACCCGATCAGGTTGGGGCATTCTTCGGCCAGCCGTGCAAGCGTATCGGCAGAGACAACCGACTGACCGCGGTTGTAGACGATGACCCCCATGTTGGTGGCGTTGCACACGGTGCGGATATGCGCCTCGATCCCGTCCTGCGGCGCACCGATCAGGTAATGCGGCAACAACAGGATACCGTCACCACCCGCCGCCTCGATGCCCTGCGCCATTTCGCAGGCCATGCGGGTGCCATAGCCGCAGCCGGCGATCACCGGCTGGCCGGGCTGGGCGGCGCGGGCGGTCTTGACCACCTCGACCACCTCGGCGGGTGTCAATGAGAACAGCTCACCCGTGCCGCCGGCGACGATCAGCCCGGCGATCTTGTGCGGGCTGAGCCATTCGAGATGGGCGGAAAAGGCATTGGGGTTGAACCTGTCCTCGGCATCAAAAGGCGTCACCGGAAAGGACAGCAGCCCGGAACGGATGATGTCGCGCAGGGCGGTGGGGTCGATCATTTTGGGTCTTCCTCGTGCAATCAGTCTTCGTGGATGCCGTCGGCGCAGAAGGCGCCACCGTGGTACAGCGCGTTGGCGTCGTCGGCGGGCGGCGGGTCCATCTCGGCGTCGATCTTGGCGCGGAACTGCTCGGCATTGTCCCTAGGTTGCCAGCCCAGGTAGGCGACCTCACGATTGTCCCACCAGGAGGCGCCATTGGCCGAGGCGCCGTAGACGATCGGGCAGCCCAGGCGCGGCACCATGAAGATGCGTTCGATCAGCTGGGTGAAATCGTCAAAGCTCATCCAGGTGGACAGCATCCGGTGGTTCTTGGGCTCGGGAAAACACGAGCCGATGCGCACGCTGGCGGTCTCGATGCCGTATTTGTCATGGTACATGCTGGCCATCGCCTCGCCGAACACCTTGGACACACCATACAGGCCGTCGGGCCGGGGCGTGCTGTTGGCGTCCAGCCGTTCGGTCTGCTTGTAAAAGCCTATGGCGTGGTTCGAGCTGGCAAAGATGATGCGCGGCTTGACCGAGGCTTTCCGCGCGCCTTCGTACAGATGAAAGACCCCGTCGATATTGGCATTGCGCACGGTTTCCCAGTTGGCCTCGACCGACTGGCCACCCATGTGGACGATCCCGTCGCAGCCCTCGACAAGCGCTTCGACCGCGGCCTTGTCGCCCAGGTCGCAGGGCACCAGCTCTTCGTGCGGGGCCGCCTGCCCCATGTCGGCGCCGGGCCTGTCGGACAGGCGGATGGTTTCGGCGATGGGCTTCAGCCGTTCGCGGCAGACGGCGCCCAGGTTG
>Ga0208330_1000138_pt1 | contig 44553 bp, 38 predicted proteins | sample DeeseametaMP1896_FD_184180 | JGI IMG/M metagenome (GOLD analysis project Ga0208330, IMG submission 184180) | Marine microbial communities from the Deep Pacific Ocean - MP1896 (SPAdes) | ecosystem: Environmental > Aquatic > Marine > Oceanic | place: East of Hawaii, North Pacific Ocean | collected... | reverse complement strand
GCCGGCGAACTTCGTCAGCGGGCTGGAGTCCATGCCGGTCGTGTTCACACCTACCGCCCGCGTGCTGTAGCGCCGCTGCGAGCGCCGCGCCCTTGCGTCGAGCGCCGTTCGGCGGCTCCTTGCACCCGTTCGTCGAGCGTGAAGTGAGTGCGAAAAGTAGCGCTGATTTTCGCAGAGGATTCACGGTGGGCGAGGCGGGCTGATTGGCATGGGCCGCAACCAGCCGGCCGCACCCAACCCGAATCAAGACGACCGGAGCGGCCCGGGCTACTTCATCTGGAAGTTCGGCGCCCGCTTCTCCTTGAACGCCCGCGGGCCCTCCTTGGCGTCCTCGGACAGGAACACCGGGATGCCGTTGGCGGTGTCGGGCTTGAAGGCCTCGTTCTCGTGCATGCCCTCGGTCTCGCGGATGGTCTTGAGGATCGCCTGCACGGCCAACGGACCGTTGTTGTTGATCACCTCGGCGATCTCGATGGCCTTGTCCAGGGCAGAGCCGTCTGGCACCACGTAACCGATCAACCCATAGGACAGCGCTTCGGCGGCGGTGATGTGCCGTCCGGTGAGCAGCAGGTCGCAGGCGATCGTGTAGGGGATCTGGCGGACCAGTCGCACCGCGGATCCGCCCATCGGGTACAGGCTCCACTTCGCCTCGGAGATACCGAACTTCGCGCTCTCGCCGGCGATGCGGATGTCGGTGCCCTGCAAGATCTCGGTTCCGCCGGCGATGGCCGGGCCCTCGACGGCGGCGATCAGCGGCTTCTTCAGCCGGCGACCCTTGAGCAGGCCGTCGATGCGCGACGGGTCATAGCTGCCGTCCTTGAACGAGTCACCCGGCGGCTTGGCGGAGGCCGCCTTGAGGTCCATGCCCGCGCAGAAGTAGCCGCCGGCTCCGGTGAGGATGCAGCTGCGGATCTCCGGATCTCCGTCGACGCGGTCCCAGGAGTCGACCATGATCGAGAGCATCTCGCCAGAAAGCGCGTTGCGCGCCTCGGGCCGGTTCATGGTGACGATCAGGGTGTGTCCGCGCTGCTCAACGAGGCAGTCGGCCTGCTTGTCGGGGTCGCTCACAGATGTCCGCCTTCCAGCGTCGTTGCCACAGACTTGTCTCGAAATGTAACACGTTCTAGTTTAGAGCCGTGGCTCTGAATATCGCCGATCTCGCCGAGCACGCCATCGACGCCGTGCCTGACCGCGTCGCCCTCATTTCGGGTGACGAGACGCTGACGTACGCCGAGTTGGAGGAGAGGGCCAATCGCCTGGCCCACTACCTCATCGACCAGGGCGTCAAGAAGGACGACAAGGTCGGGCTCTATTGCCGGAACCGCATCGAGATCGTCATCGCGATGCTGGGCATCGTCAAGGCCGGTGCGATCCTGGTCAACGTCAACTTCCGCTATGTCGAAGGCGAGTTGAAGTACCTGTTCGACAACTCGGACATGGTGGCGCTCGTGCACGAGCGTCGCTACTCCGACCGGGTGGCCAACGTGCTGCCCGAGACGCCGAACGTCAAGACCATCCTCGTGGTCGAGGACGGTACTGAGGAAGATTTCCAGCGCTACGGCGGTGTCGAGTTCTACTCCGCGCTCGAGCAGGGCTCGCCGGAGCGCGACTTCGGCCCGCGCAGCGAGGACGACATCTATCTGCTCTACACCGGCGGCACCACCGGGTTCCCCAAGGGCGTGATGTGGCGCCACGAGGACATCTACCGAGTCCTGTTCGGCGGCACCGACTTCGCCACGGGCGAGCCGATCGCCGACGAGCACGGGCTGGCCAACCAGGCCAAGGAGAGCGGTCCGATGGTCCGCTACCCGATCCCGCCGATGATCCACGGGGCGACCCAGTCGGCCACCTGGATGGCGCTGTTCTCGGGGCAGACCACCGTGCTGGAACCGGAGTTCGACGCCGACAAGGTGTGGCGCACCATCCACGAGCACAAGGTCAACCTGCTGTTCTTCACCGGCGACGCGATGGCGCGCCCGCTGCTGGATGCGCTGCTGGCGCACCAGGACGAAGGCAACACCTACGACCTGAGCTCGCTGTTCCTGCTGGCCAGCACCGCGGCGCTGTTCTCGACCAGCCTCAAGGAGAAGTTCCTCGAGCTGCTGCCCGACCGGATCATCACCGACTCGATCGGATCGTCGGAGACCGGCTTCGGCGGTTCGAGCGTGGTGGCCAAAGGCCAGTCGCACACCGGCGGGCCGCGGGTCACCATCGACAAGAACACCAAGGTGCTCGACGAGGACGGCAACGAGGTCCAGCCGGGGTCGGGCAAGCGTGGCGTCATCGCCAAGTGCGGCCACATTCCGGTGGGCTACTTCAAGGACGAGAAGAAGACCGCCGAGACGTTCAAGACGTTCAACGGTGTGCGCTACGCAATCCCGGGCGACTTCGCTGAGGTGGAGGCCGACGGGACGGTGACGATGCTGGGCCGCGGTTCGGTGTCGATCAACTCCGGCGGCGAGAAGATCTATCCCGAGGAGGTCGAGGCCGCCCTCAAGGGCCACCCCGATGTCTTCGACGCGCTGGTGGTCGGCGTGCCCGATCCGCGCTTCGGCCAGCACGTCGCGGCCGTGGTGCATCCCCGCGAGGGCGCCAAACCGCGCCTGGGAGATCTGGATGCGTTCGTGCGCAAGGAGATCGCGGGCTACAAGGTGCCGCGCAGCCTGTGGCTGGTCGACGAGGTCAAACGCTCGCCCGCGGGAAAGCCCGACTATCGCTGGGCCAAGGACGTCACCGAGCAGCGGCCCGCTGACGAAGTGCACGAGAAGCACGCCGCAACAAGCTCGTAGGCAGGAATGAACATGAGAACCGAACTCTGCGATCGCTTCGGCATCGACTATCCGATCTTCGTCTTCACCCCCTCGGAGAAGGTGGCGGCCGCGGTGACACGGGCCGGTGGCCTCGGGGTGTTGGGCTGTGTGCGGTTCAACGACGCCGACGACCTCGAGAACGTGCTGTGCTGGATGGACGAGAACACCGACGGCAAGCCCTACGGCGTCGACATCGTCATGCCCGCCAAGATCCCCACCGAGGGCACCTCGGTGGACATCAACAAGCTGATCCCGGCTGAGCACCGCCAGTTCGTCGACAAGACGCTGGCTGACCTCGGTGTGCCTCCGCTGCCGGAGGACGAGGCACGCTCGGAAGGCGTGCTGGGCTGGCTGCATTCGGTGGCCCGCAGCCATGTCGAGGTCGCCCTCAAGCATCCGATCAAGCTGATCGCCAATGCGTTGGGCTCACCGCCCAAGGACGTCATCGATCAGGTGCACGAGGCCGGGGTGCCGGTGGCCGCGCTCGCCGGTTCGCCGAAACACGCGCTGCGCCATGCCGAGAACGGTGTGGACATCGTCGTCGCCCAGGGCCACGAGGCCGGTGGCCACACCGGCGAGATCGGCTCGATGGTGTTGTGGCCGGAGATCGTCGACGCGCTCGACGGCAAGGCCCCAGTGCTCGCCGCCGGCGGGATCGGCACCGGCCGGCAGGTCGCGGCCGCACTCGCGCTGGGCGCGCAGGGGGTGTGGATGGGCTCGGCGTTCCTGACGTCGGCCGAGTACGACCTCGGGGAGCGGCTGGACTCGGGTCGTTCGGTGATCCAGGAGGCCATGCTGCGTGCCACCTCCGCCGACACCGTGCGACGCCGTATCTACACCGGCAAGCCCGCCCGGCTGCTCAAGAGCCGGTGGACCGACGCCTGGGATGCGCCCGACGCTCCCGAGCCGCTGCCGATGCCGTTGCAGAACATCCTCGTCAGCGAGGCGCATCAGCGGATGAGCGAGTCGGCGGACCCCACTGCCGTGGCGATGCCGGTCGGTCAGATCGTCGGCAGGATGAACGAGATCCGGCCCGTCGCCGACATCATCGCCGAACTGGTCGCCGGTTTCGAGGAAGCCACGAAACGGCTGGACACGATCCGCGAGGGTTAGCGCCCCGGGAGCTTCTGCACGGCCTGCACCATCGGGATCAACGCCTTCTGCCACAACGCTTTCGGAACGCCGAGCGGCGGGTCGAGATTGATCACCCGAGCGGTGGCGACGGTCTGTGATTCCAGGTATTTCAGGATGCCCTCGGGGCCGTGCCGGCGGCCGACGCCGGAGGACTTCATGCCGCCCATCGGGGCCGCCGTGCTGCCGAACGCCAGAGCGTAACCCTCGTCGACGTTGACGGTGCCTGTGCGCAACCGCGCGGCGATCGCCTCGCCTTGGGCCTTGCTGCCCGCCCACACACTGGCATTGAGCCCGTATTCGCTGTCGTTCGCCTTCTCGATGGCTTCCTCCACGCTGTCCACCGGATAGATCGACACCACCGGGCCGAACGTCTCGTTGCGTGCACAGTCCATCTCATCGGTGACGTCGGTCAGCACTGTCGGTTCGAAGAAGGTCGGGCCGATGTCGGGCCGCTTGTGGCCTCCTGCAATCACCTTCGCGCCTTTGGCTTTCGCGTCCTCGACATGCCCGACGACGGTTTTCATCTGGTCCTCGGAGATCAGGCTGCCCATGTCGGCGGAGAAGTCGTAGGCGGTCGACAGCGTCATCCCGCGAATGTGCGCGGTGAATGCGGCGGTGAACTGCTCGGCCACCTCCCGTTCGACCTAGATGCGTTCGATGGCGATGCACAACTGGCCTGCGTTGGAAAAGCAGGCTCGCAGAGCCGCCTTCGCCGCTCGGGGCAGGTCGGCGTCCTTGGTCACGATCATCGGGTTCTTGCCGCCCAGTTCGGCCGAGAATCCGATCAGGCGACGCCCGCACTGCTCGGCCAGTGTCGCGCCGGTGGCACTGGATCCGGTGAACATCAGGTAGTCGCAGTTGTCGACGATCGCCGAGCCCACCACCGAGCCGGGGCCGGGCACGACGGCGAACAACTCCGGCGGCAATCCGGCGTCGTACAGCAACTCGGCGTTGGCCAGTGTGCAGAACGGCGTGAGGCTGTCCGGCTTGACCACGACGGCGTTTCCAGCGAGCAGCGCCGGGATAGCGTCGGAGATGGACAGCGCCATCGGGTAGTTCCACGGCGCGATGACGCCGATGACACCCTTCGGGTGGTGGTTCACCACCGTCTTTACGATGCCGGGCAGCAGGGCCTGCACCCGCTTCGGGGCCAGCAGGTCCGCGGCTTCCTTCGTGTAGTAGCGCGCGTTGGCGATCATGTCGAGGACATCCTCCTGGGCGGCGGGCCGGGCCTTGCCGGTCTCGGCCTGGGCGATGTCCATCAGGTGGTCGCGGCGATCGGCGACGAGCTCGCGGAACCGGTCGATGATCACGCAACGTTCCTTCACCGGGCGTTCGGCCCACCTCACCTGTGCGGCCCGCGCCCGCTGGAAGGCGGCGACGACATCGTCGGCGGTGCCGACCGGGATGGTGGTCAGGTCGTTGCCGGTGAACACCTCGGTGACCGTCTTCGTCTCGCGGGCACCGGGGGGGTCGATCGCGACGAGCTTGCGTAGGCGGTCGAAGACCGCGGCAGGGGGAGCGGACATGGGTGGCGGGTACCCGCGTTCTCGAGGCCGACACCTGCCGACCGCGGTATACCTGGGCTGTGAACGGTGCCCAGGCCCTGCTGACCACGTTCGTCGACAACGGCGTCGACGTCTGTTTCGCCAATCCCGGCACATCTGAGATGCACTTCGTCGCGGCACTGGACGACGTCACATCGATGCGTGCCGTGCTCGCGCTGTTCGAGGGTGTGGCCACCGGCGCGGCCGACGGTTACGCCCGCATGGCCGGACGGCCCGCGGCGGTGCTGCTGCATCTGGGTCCGGGCCTGGGCAACGGCTTGGCCAACCTGCACAACGCCCGGCGCGCGCACGTCCCGATGGTGACGGTGGTCGGTGATCACGCCATCCACCACAAGCGTTTCGACGCGCCGCTGGAATCCGACATCGACGCGGTGGCAGCAACGGTGTCGGGATGGGTGCACCGGTGCATGCGCCCCGGAGATGTCGGCGCCGACGCAGCCGCCGCCATCCGCGCCAGCGGTCGGGGGGAGATCGCGACGCTGATCCTGCCCGCCGACGTGTCCTGGTCGGAGGGGGGTGTGCCCGGCACGGTGTCACCCCTTCCCGATCCGGTCGTCGACGCCGACGCGGTGCGGGCCGCGGCCGCGGCGCTGCGTTCTGCCGACCGGACCGTGATCCTGGTCGGCGGCGACGCCACACGGAGGGCGGGTCTGACGGCGGCGGCCCGTCTCGCCGAGGCCACCGGCGCGGAGGTGCTGTGCGAGACCTTCCCCACCCGCCTGGAGCGCGGCGCCGGAGTGCCCGCGGTGCCACGCCTGATCTACTTCGCGAAGTTCGCCGCGCAGCAGCTGGCCGGGACCACGCACCTGATCCTGGCGGGCGCGCGCTCGCCCGTGTCGTTCTTCGCCTACCCCGATCCGGAGAGCCCCAGCGACCTGGTTCCGGCGGGCTGCACGGTGCACCCGCTGGCCGGCCCCCGCGGGGCGGCCGCGGCTCTACAGCAACTCGCCGACGAGGTGGCGCCCGGGATCGTCGCGCCGCTGCCGGACGTCGCCCGGCCCGCGGTGCCCGCCGGCGCACTGGACGCGGCGTCGCTGGCGGCGACGGTCGCAGCGCTGCTGCCCGAGAACGCCGTGATCGTCGACGAGTCCAACACCGCTGGTGCCGCCGCTCCCGAGGCCACGGCGGGAGCGCCCGCGCACGACGTGTTGACCCTGACCGGCGGCGCCATCGGTTACGGCATGCCGGCCGCGGTGGGTGCGGCCGTGGCCGTTCCGGACCGCCCGGTGTTGTCGTTGCAGGCCGATGGTTCTGCCATGTACACGATCTCGGCGCTGTGGACGCAGGCCCGGGAGGGTCTGGACATCACCACCATCGTCCTCAATAACGGCGCCTACCAGATCCTGCGGTGGGAGCTGGCGAACGTCGGTGTCGCCGAACCGCACACCCGCGGGTGGCGGGTCACCGATCTACTCGACCTCGGCAATCCCGACCTCGACTTCGTCAAGATCGCCGAAGGTATGGGTGTTCCGGCGCGACGGGTGAGCACCGCGGAGGAGCTGGCCGCGGCGCTACGCGAGGCGTTCACCGAGCCCGGTCCGCACCTCATCGAGGCGATCCTCAGGGCGTGATGACGGTCTGGTCGTCGATGATGTCCGTCGCCGGGCCGATGATGTCGAGCTGACTCTCCAGCCCATCGGCGTTGAGCTGCAACACGTACAGCCCGTCGGCACCAGGGATCACGGCGGTCTTCTGGGCCACCACCTTGGTCACCCCGTCCTGTACCCAGGTGCCGCCGAGCTGGTAGGCGGGGAAGCCCGACAGCGTGCTGGTCCGGCCCCGGCTGAGTGGTTCCCAACCGGGCAGATTGGTCAGTTCACCCGCCGCGTACTCGATGATGGCGTCGGGGTCGACGTCCCCGGTCAGCCTCGACAACAGCGCGACGATGCTCGGGGTGTACTCCTCGGCGCCCGGGCCGGAATAGTAGATCGCCCCGTAGGCCCATTCCGGGGTGTCGGCACCGGCGTCCTGCCAGCCTTCGGGAAACGGCAGGTCGACGGTGGGGGCGCCGGGATCGCCACGAAAAACCGGCGTTTCGCTGATGTCGTTCTCGGCGATGTAATCGGCGATCGTCGTGGCGGGGCCCTGTGCGGACTCCTGGCGCGGCGCGATACGCTCCCGCGACGGTGCCGCCGCCGCACTGGTCGTGGCCGTCGTGGTGTTCGTCTCCGACGACTCGGCGACGGGGGTGCCGGACTCGGTTTCCGACGTGCCGCAGGCGGTCGCGACGAGCGCCACGGCGGCCGCGGCTGCGGCGCCACGGATCAGGGCGGTGGGCTTCACATCAGAAAGCGTAAGTCAGGAGCCCGCCGAGCCGGATTGGGTAGAAGTACTCAACTTGCGTGCCAGCGCGGCCATGTTCTGCTCGACCTCCTGCTGCCAGAGGCCGTTGGCGTGAGTGGTGTCGACTTCCTGTTCGTAACGGTCGGTCATGTCCGCCGTGACGTCGGCGGCGTCGACATAGAACTGCTGATACCACCGGCGGTGCTGATAGACCGGCCCGTCCTCCTCGGTCAGCAGCGGGTTCTCGATCGGGGACTTGTTCTTCCAGATCTCGACGTCTTCGAGGAATCCCTCGCCGAAGCTCTTGTTCATGGCCGCGGCGAGTTTGGCGGCCTTGTCCGCGGGCAGGCCCGGCATCTCCTGGACGGCCACCCCCACTGCAGCATGAACGAGTTGTGGGTGACCGGGTAATGGCAGTTGATCAACGCGACCTCGACGGTGAATCCCGGCGCGAGGTCGTTGTGCAGCCAGTTGATCATGTACGCCGGCCCGAAATACGTCGCCTCGGAACGCAGATAGGTACCGTCCCAGAGCTTGTCCGGATCGGCGGTGTAGTCGGGCCGCGGCTTGGACTCCATGAACTGACTCGCGGTGTGCCCCTCGATCACGTTCTTGAAGTAGGTCGGATAGGCGTGGTGGATGTAGAAGAAGTGGGCCATGTCGACGTTGTTGTCGACGATTTCACGGCAATGCGCCCCTTCGATGAGGATCGAGCTCCACTGCCACGGCGACCACCGCCCCTCGTCGAACCCCTCGATCGTCGGCGGGGTCAGCTCAGCCGACGGACTGCTGCCCTCGGGGTCGTGCCACACCAGCAGCTGACCGTTCACCTCGGTGGTCAGCCAGGCCCGGGTACGGGCCAGCCGCGGTGTGCGTTTGGCGTAGGGCACCAGTGAGCATCGACCGTTGCCGCCCCAGCGCCAGTCGTGGAACGGACAGGCGACGTCGTCGCCTTTGACGGTGCCCCGGGACAGGTCCCCACCCATGTGCCGGCAGTAACCGTCGAGCACGTTGAGCTTCCCGGCGGAGTCGGCGAACACGACCAGCCGGGTGCCGAATGCGTCGATGCCGTGCGGGCTTCCGTCTCGGAAGTCCTCAGCCAATCCCAGACAGTGCCACCCGCGGGCGAACCGGGTCATGGCCTGCCCGGGGTCGATGTCGCGAACTCCCTGCACTTCTGCGCTCATGGCCTGTTTCCTTTCAGCATGTCCAGCACAGCCAAATGGCTGAAGACCATGCTGGTTCCAATCGGGTTGCCACCGCCGGGGTAGGTGGTGCCGCTGGGGGCGGCCATCGTGTTGCCCGCGGCGTACAGCCCCGGGATCACCTGGCCGGTCGTGTCGAGGACCCGCGCCGCCGTGTCGGTGCGCAGGCCTCCTTTGGTGCCCAGATCCGACACCCCGAACGCGGCGGCGTGGAACGGTGGCTTGTCGATGGGATGCAGCGGCGACGCGCCGCCGGAGAACGCGCGGTCATACGGCTCGTCGCCGCGGCCGAAGTCCTCGTCGATTCCGTGTGCAGCGAAGTCGTTGAACCGTGCGACGGTGTCGATCAGGTTCTGCGGCGGCACGCCGATCGCCTCGGCCAACGACTCGAGGGTGTCCGCGCTGCGCCACAGTCCCGCCGACACGTAGCGCTGCGGCTCGACCATCGACACATTGGTGGCCTTGACCGGAGGGACAGGGAGGTCGTCATCGCCACTGCTGTCGTAGACCATCCAGAACGGAAGCGTGACCGTACCGGCGGCCATCGCGGCCAGCACCGCCCGGCCGAGCCGGTCGTACGCGGCGGACTCGTTGACGAAACGTCTGCCGCTGTCGTCGACGAAGATCCCGCCGGTGAACCAGAGTGCGAATGCCGACGACCCGTCGGGGTGGGTCAGACCGGGCGACCACCAGGCTTGATCCATCAGGTCGGTGTCGGCGCCGACGGCGATCCCCGCAAGGTGGGCCAGCCCCCGATTGCTCCAGGGCCCCATGCTGTCTCGTGACTGCCCGGGAACACCGTAGCGGGCCCGCATCTCGTCGTTGTGCTCGAAACCACCGGCGGCCAGCAGCACACCTCGACGCGCCCGGATCCTCCGCCGGCCTTCCGGCGTCTGCACCACCGCGCCGGCCACGCGCCCGTCCTCGACGACGAGTTCGGTCAGCGCGGTGTCCAGGCGCGCGGAGGCGTGCGGGTACTGCCGGGTGGCCAGCAGGAAGCGGGCGATCAGAGCGCGGCCGCCGATGAAGTAGTCCTCGGGCGCCGGTTGCCCCAAGCGGTCGGTGTCCAGCGGTCCGCGGATCAGCTCGCGTAACTCGGGGGCCGCGGCCACCTTCAGCGGCTTGGCCGCGATGTGGCGCATTCCGTCACCGCGCGCCTTCGGTGCGCTGCCGAAGTAGTCCGGCCAGGGCAGCAGTGAGAACTTCAGGCGCTCTTCGGCTTCCAGGTACTCGATGAGGGGCGCGCCCCCGCGGACATAGGTCTCCTGCAGCGCCGCCGGAGTACGGTCGCCGACCACGGCCGCGTAATACTGCACGGCGTCGTCGACGTCATCCTCGATGCCGGCGCGGCGGACCACGGGGTTTCCGGGAAACCACATCCCGCCCCCACCGGAATACGCGGTGGTGCCGCCGAACCGGTCGCTGGCCTCGACGAGGATGACCGACATCCCCTCGCGGGCGGCGGTGTAGGCCCCGGTGACACCGCCCGCACCCGAGCCGGCGACCAGCACATCGGTGGTGTCGTCCCACTCAGACATGGTGTTGCCTTCCGTGCGTGGTGAACTCGGCGTCGAGGTCGAGGCGGTCGGTGTCCGACATGAGGCGGTAGTCGGGACAGCCGCGGCCCGTTCACCGGTACACGGAGTCCCCGGTGTGCCATCGTTGGGCCTGCAGATCGCGTTTGAGCACCTTGTTGGAGCCGGTAGCGGGCAACTCCGCTGAGACCCGCAGCAGTCGCGGCATGCCCTTGCGGCCCAGATCGTCCTGCTCGGCCAGGAACGCCGCGAACCCGGCGGCGTCGAACACGGCAGGATCGGTGACCTCGATGGCGGCCATCACCTGATCACCGGAACGCGGGTCGGGCACACCGTAGGCTGCGGCGGTGATCACCGCGGGGTGGCGGCGCAGCACCCGTTCGATCGTCACCGCCGACGTGTTCTCGCCGTCGACCCGGATCCAATCGCCGCGTCGTCCCGCGAAATACAGGAAGCCGTCGCCGTCGACGTAGCCCAGATCGCCCGACCAGTACCAGCCGTTGCGCACCCGCTCCGCGTCGGCGGTGTCGTTGCGGTAGTAGCCCTCGAAATCCCGCGCGCCGCGGCGGTCGACAATCTCACCGATCGCCTCGTCGGGGTTGCGAACGCGGCCGTCGGAGTCGAGTAGCGCACGCGGGCGCTCGGCCATCGTCTCGGGGTCGACGATCACCACGTCGGCGTGCGCAGGACGGCCGAGCGCGCCCGGCGGGGCAGCCGGGTCTGCGACCGCCACCGCGCCGCCCTCGCTGGAGCCGTACCCCTCGAAGAGTTCGGCGCCGAACCGGCGGCGGAACTCCTGCTGGTCCTCCGGGGAGGCCTCGGTGCCGAATCCGCGCGTCAGGGTGTTGACCGCGTCGTCGTCGCGCTGCGGGGTGGACAGCAGGTAGGCCATCGCCTTGCCGACATAGGTGAAGAACGTCGCGCCGAAGAACCGGACGTCGGGCAGGAAGCGGGAGGCGGAGAACGTCGGTGTCAGGCACACCGTCGCGCCCACGGCCAGCGCGGGCGCCCACAGCGCCATGATCGCGTTGCCGTGGAACAGCGGCATGCAGCAGTAGTCGACGTCGCCGCGATGATGGCCGTACTTCTCGGCGGCGGCGTAGGCGATGCGGGCCAGCCGGCCCTGGCTGCACCGGACCGCCTTGGAGGCACCGGTGGTGCCAGACGTGAACAGCAGCAGCATCAGGCGCGTGCCGTCCACCGCGGGCGCGATGACCGGGTCGGTGCGGTGCGCGTCGACGAGGCGCTGATAACCGGGGTCGTCGACGAGCAGGAAACGCTCGGCGGGCAGCCCGTGCGCGAGCTCGCGCAGCCGGTCCCATCCCCGGCGGTCGGTGACGATCAGTGCACAGTCGGCGTGCCGGATGTCGGCGGCCAGATCGCCCGATCCGCGCGTCGGGTTCAGTCCGACCACGGTCGCGCCGGCCAATGCGGCACCACCGAGCCAGAACACGAAGTCGGCAACGTTGTCGAGCAGGACGCCGATGTGGCCGGGCTCGTCCGGAAAGAGGCTGTCCTGCAGCGCGGTCGCCAGTGCCGCGCGAGCGGCCGATTCGCGTACCACGTCGTCCCAGGTCCAGTCGCGCTCGCGGGTGCGCAGCCCCGGCCGGGTGTCACCGACACGGTCCATCAGCATGGTGGCGATGTCGGTGCGGCGCGGGGTCGGTGCGGTCATGGTCGGCGGATCTGGTGGACGGGATCGGCACAATCGGTGCCCTCGGCTGAGAGCCTGCGCTTGATGACCTTGAACGTCTCGGTGCGGGGCAGCGCAGTGGCCACCCGCACGAAGGCGGGCCATTGCTTGGGTCCGAGATCGTCCTGCTCGGTGAGGAACCGGGCGAAGGCGCCGGGATCGAAGTCGATTCCCTCGGGCAGCACCAGCGCTGCCATGACCTGATCGCCCACGTTCGGATCGGGGATCGGGTACACGACCGCTTCGGTGACGTCGGCGTAGCGCGCCAGGACCCGCTCGATCGGGGCGGTGCCGAGGTTCTCGCCGTCGACCCGCATCCAGTCACCCAGGCGCCCCGCGAAGTAGGCGAAGCCGTGCTCGTCACGGTAGGCCAGGTCACCGCTGTGGTAGACGCCGCCGGCCATGCGTTGCGCTTCGGCGTCGGGATCCTTGTAGTAGCCCCGGAACTGGCCGCGGCCGGTGGTGTTGACGAGTTCGCCAATCACACCGGGCGGGCACGGTTCGCCGGTGTCGACGTCGACGATGTCGACACCGGCGGTCAGCGGCCCCAACGCGCCTTCCGGGGTGTCGGGCGTGCGGGCGATCGACACCCCGCCCTCGCTGGAGCCGAAGCCGTCGACGACGTCGACATCGAAGCGGTGCCGGAACCGGGCCAGGTCTCGCGGTGCCCCCTCGTTGCCGTAGGCGACCCGAAGCGGATTGTCACGGTCGTCCGGCCGTTCCGGCGTGGCGAGGATGTAGGACAGCGGCTTTCCGACGTAGTTGGCATACGTCGCACCGAAACGCCGCGTGTCGGGGATGAACTGGGATGCGGAGAATTTGCGCCGCAACGCAATCGACGCCTGCGCGGCGACGGCGGGTGCCCACCCAGCCATGATCGCGTTGCTGTGGAACAGCGGCATGAACAGGTAACACGTGTCCGTGGGTCCGAGGCCGAACCTCGTTGCGAGCATCACCCCGGGAAACGCCACTTTCTCATGGGTGCAGCGCACTGCTTTCGGGTCGCCACTGGTTCCCGAGGTGAAGATCAACATGAACAGATCGTCGGGGTCGACCGTCGGGAACTTCACGACGGCGCCCCGGTGGGCGCGCAGTTCGTCGGCGAAGTCAGCAGAGTCGACATCGATCGCGTCGACGCCCGCGTCCTGCCCGGCGGCATCGGACAATACGAGTTGGCAGTCGGCGTGGGCGATGTCACGCTGCAGGGCCGCGCCACGCCGGGTGGGGTTCAGCCCGACGGGCACGATCCCGGACAGCGCGGCGGCCACCAGCACCGTGCCGAAGAACGGTGTGTTGCCCAGCAGCACCCCGACATGGGGTGGCTCGGCCGGGTTCAGCCTGGCGCGCAGCGCTGCGGCGAGGTCGGCGCCGGCTTGGATGTGATCACGCCAACTGGTGAACACCACCGTGTCCGCCTCGGAACCGGTGTCGCCGGCTCCGACCGCGGCCACACCCTGGTCGTCGACCTCGGCCAACGGCTCCAGCAGGGAAGCGACAGTCGGTTCGTCCACCGTGACGCGCGAATCAGGCTGGGGTGTCTGCCAGCTCGCGGCCGATGTGCAGCAGCGCCCCGGTGGCGCCACCGACCGCGAACTCCGTCTGCTTGGCGGCCAGGAAATAGCGGTGCACCGGATGGTCGGTGTCGATGCCGACGCCGCCGTGCACGTGCACGGTCGTGTGTGCGACCCGGTGCCCGGCCTCCGCGGCCCAGAACGCAGCGGTGTTGACGTCGATGTCCGCCGGCAACCCCTCCGAGAGGCGCCACGCCGCCTGGGTCAGGGTGAGCCGCAAGGCCTTGACGTCGATGTAACCGTCTGCCAGTCGCGCGGAGACCGCCTGGAAGCTGCCGATCGGCCGCTCGAACTGTTCGCGCTCGCGGGCGTAGACCGCGGTCAGCTCCAACGCGCGTTCGACGACGCCGAGCTGGAACGCACTGCGGCCCAACCGGCCGAGTGTCGTCAGCCAGGCGAGCGCTTCGGCGTCACCGACCACCCGGTCGCCGGCCACCTCGACCCCGCGCAGTTCCAGATGGCCCATGCTGCCGCGTCCCGTCGTGCTCAGCGCCTCGACGGTGACACCGGCGTCGTCCTTGGCGACGAGGAAAACCTTTGTACCCGAGTCGGTTTCAGCGGGTACCAGGAATGCGTCAGCCAGGGGCCCGTAACTGATCTGGGTCCGGGTGCCCGTCAGCCGGTAGCCGCCGTCGGAGGAGTGCGCCTGCACGGGGCCCTCGCCCATGTCGCCGTCCAGTGCGACGGTGAGGATCTTCTCCCCGGTCACTGCCGGCCGCGCCCACTGCTCGCGCACGGTCTCGTCGCCGAACTTCTCCAGCCCGGCCGCGGCGACCACCACCGATTCGAGGTACGGCACCGCCGACATCTGCCTGCCGAGCGCGACGAGCACCGCCACCTGTTCGAGTAACCCGAACCCGCCGCCGCCCAGCGATTCCGGGGCGGCCGCGGAGAGAATGTCGGCGTCGATCAGCTTGCGCCACAGCGCACTGTCGAAGCGTTGCTCGAGACCGTCGAGCTCCTTCTGGTGTGCGGGCGTGCACACCGACTCGGTGATGGTGCGCACCAGGCCGCCGAGGTCCTCGCTGGCTTCGGTCGTGTTGAAATCCATGGTGGTGTCAGCCCTTTCCTACCGGTTCACCCGGGGCAGCCCGAGGGCGACCATGCCGATGATGTCGCGCTGGATCTCGTTGGTCCCACCGCCGAAGGTCAGGATGAGGCAGGAACGGTGCATCCGTTCGATCCGGCCGCGCAGCAACGCGCCCGCCGAATCGGTGCGCAGCGTCGCCGCAGAGCCGAGGACCTCCATCAGCAGCCGGTACGCCTCGGTGGCCAGTTCGGTGCCGTAGACCTTGGCCGCCGACGCGTCAGCCGGCGACGGGGCGGAATCGGTGGCCGAGGCCAACTCCCAGTTGATCAACTTGAGCACCTCGGCCTTGGCGTGCACCCGGGCCAGGTTGAGCTGCACCCACTCCGCGTCGATCAGGCGTTTGCCGTGCACGTCCTTGGTGTTCTGCGCCCACTCGCGCACACCGCCGAGCGCGACGAAGATCGGTTGTGCCGACACCAGTGCGACGCGTTCGTGGTTGAGCTGATTGGTCACCAGTTTCCAGCCGGCGTTCTCCTCACCGACGAGGCTGGTCACCGGCACCCGGACATCCTGGTAGTAGGTGGCGCTGGTATCGACGCCGGCCATGGTGTGCACCGGTGTCCACGAGAAGCCCTCGGCGGTGGTGGGCACGATCAGCATCGAGATGCCGCGGTGCTTCTTCGCCTCGGGATTGGTGCGCGCCGCCAGCCACACATAGTCGGCGTAGGCGATCAGCGACGTCCACATCTTCTGACCGTTGATGACGTAGTCGTCCCCGTCGCGCACCGCGGTGGTCCGCAGCGACGCCAGGTCGGTGCCCGCACCGGGCTCGGAGTAGCCGATGGAGAAGTGCAGCTCGCCGGCGGCGATCTTGGGCAGAAAGAAACGCTTCTGCTCATCGGAGCCGAAGTGCATGATCGTCGGCGCGACGCTGTTGATCGTCAGGAACGGCACCGGGACGTTGGCGATCGCGGCTTCGTCGTTGAAGATCAGCCCGTCCATCGGGGGACGCGCCTGCCCGCCGAACTCCTCGGGCCACGACAGCGTCAGCCAGCCGTCCTTGCCCATCTGCGCCACCGTCTCGCGGTAGACGTTGCCGCGGCCCATCTCGCCGTCGCTGGCCGCCAAGGCCTCGGCCCGCTCCGGGGTCATGAGCTTGGTGAAGTACGCCCGCAGTTCGCGGCGCAACTCCTCCTGTTCAGGCGTGTAGCCGATCCGCATCGCGTCGTCCTCACTTGTCTGCGAGCCTTGGTAAAGATGTCATTCTCGGATGCCTGGTGGCACCTCAGGGCTACCCCGGTTGTAACACGTTCTAGTGTTGGGGTCCAGGGTGGTGTCACACTGGTTGCCCGACGGCATCGGACCAACAGCCCGGACCGACAGGAGGTTCTCATGCGAGTGGAAGTGGATCGTGACCGCTGCGAAGGTAACGCGGTGTGCGTCGGAATAGCCCCCGACCTGTTCGACCTCGACGACGAGGACTACGCCGTGGTGAAGTCCGATCCCGTGCCGCCGGGGGAGGAGGCGGTGGCCGAGCAGGCCATCGCCGAGTGCCCGCGCGCCGCCCTGATCCGTCACGACTAGAGGTATTCGTACTTTGTCTTCTCCCCAGTCTTCGCCCGAGTCTGCTGGCTCTCCCTCCGACACCGATCTGTTCGGACGCGTCGCGGTCGTCACCGGCGCCGCGGCAGGTCTCGGCCGTGCCGAAGCCATCGGCCTGGCCAGGGCCGGCGCCACCGTCGTCGTCAACGACATCGCCGCGGCCCTGGACAAGTCCGACGTGATGGACGAGATCGCCGCCGTCGGGTCGAAGGGCGTCGCCGTCGCCGGTGACATCAGCCAGCGCGCCACCGCCGACGAGCTGGTGGAAACGGCCGACGGCCTGGGCGGGCTGGCCGTCGTCGTCAACAACGCCGGCATCACCCGCGACCGGATCCTGTTCAACATGACCGACGAGGAATGGGACGCGGTCATCGCGGTGCACCTGCGCGGGCATTTTCTGCTCACCCGCAACGCGGCGACGTACTGGCGGGCGAAGGCCAAGGCCGGCGGGGACGGCGGGTCGGGTCAGGTGTACGGCCGCATCATCAACACTTCCTCGGAGGCGGGTCTGTCCGGACCCGTCGGGCAACCCAATTACGGGGCGGCCAAGGCGGGGATCACCGCGCTGACACTGTCGGCGGCGCGTGCTCTCGAGCGGTTCGGCGTGCGCGCCAACGCGATCGCGCCACGGGCCCGCACGGCGATGACGGCCGGGGTGTTCGGCGATGCGCCCGAACTGTCTGACGGCGCCGTCGACCCGTTGTCGCCCGAACATGTGGTCAACCTGGTCCGATTCCTGGCATCTCCGGCCTCCGAAGCGGTCAACGGACAGCTGTTCATCGTCTATGGTCCGACGGTGACGCTCATTGCTGCTCCGACCGCGGAGCGGCAATTCAGCGCCGACGGAGAGATCTGGGAACCGGCACAGTTGTCCGACCAGTTGCGGAGCTACTTTGCTGACAGGGATCCGGAGCGGAGCTTCTCGGCCGCGATGGGGCTCGGAGATCGAGACTGACGGTCTTCATGACGAACCGAGCGCGCCCATTAGAACACGTTCTAGGAAGCTGTGGTTCGACTACGCATTGAGCTGGGAAAATGTAACGATTCCGGCGGTTTTGCCGAACTTTGACAGTGCGAACACGTTCTAGTTAGTATGATCCGGCTCACTAAGTGGAGCGCTTACACCAGGGTGGGTTCAGGTCTACGGCGACCGATGTCGAACTATTCGCCACAGTATGTCCCTGAGTCCGCTGGGAGAACGGAGCCGAGGTGATCGAACAACTTGCGGCGCCTGCGCGGGCCGTGGGTGGGTTCGTCGAAATGTCCTTGGACACGTTCGTCAAGACGTTCCGCCGGCCGTTCCAGTTCCGGGAGTTCCTCGACCAGACGTGGATGATCGCCCGCGTCTCGTTGGTGCCGACCCTGCTGGTCGCGATCCCGTTCACGGTGCTGGTCGCCTTCACGCTCAACATCCTGTTGCGCGAGATCGGTGCGGCGGACCTGTCCGGCGCCGGTACGGCGTTCGGCACGATCACCCAGCTGGGTCCGGTCGTGACGGTGCTCGTGGTGGCCGGTGCGGGTGCCACGGCGATCTGCGCGGACCTCGGCGCCCGCACGATCCGCGAGGAGATCGACGCGATGCGGGTGCTGGGCATCGACCCCATCCAGCGCCTGGTGGTGCCCCGTGTGCTGGCCTCGACGTTCGTGGCCCTGCTGCTCAACGGCCTGGTCTGCCTGATCGGGTTGTCCGGCGGCTACGTGTTCTCGGTGTTCCTGCAGGGGGTGAACCCGGGCTCCTTCATCAACGGACTGACCGTGTTGACCGGACTTCCCGAGCTCATTCTCGCCGAGATCAAGGCGCTGCTGTTCGGCGTCGTCGCTGGGCTGGTGGGCTGCTATCGGGGGTTGACGGTGCAGGGCGGTCCGAAGGGCGTCGGCAACGCGGTCAACGAGACGGTCGTCTACGCCTTCATCTGTCTGTTCGTGATCAACGTGATCATGACGGCGGTGGGAGTAAGGGTGCTTGCCTGATGAGCGCTTGCGCGAAGAAGCAGAGTGCCCTGATGAGCGCTTGCGCGAAGAAGAGAGTGTCCTGATGAGCGCTTGCGCGAAGAAGAGAGTGTCCTGATGAGCGCTTGCGCGAAGAAGAGAGTGTCCTGATGAGCGCTTGCGCGAAGAAGAGACGAATCTGATGAGTTACGACGCCACCCTGCGCTTCCGCCGCCTGTTCCGCGGCGTACCCAGGGCTGTCGACACCGTGGGTGAGCAGGCCCTGTTCTACGGCGAGACCTTCCGCTACGTGCCCAACGCGATCACCCGGTATCGCAAGGAGACCATCCGGCTGATCGCCGAGATGTCCATGGGCACCGGGGCTCTGGTGATGATCGGCGGCACCGTCGGCGTGGCGGCGTTCATGACGCTGGCGTCCGGCGGCGTCATCGCGGTGCAGGGGTATTCGTCGCTGGGCAACATCGGTATCGAGGCGCTCACCGGCTTCCTGTCGGCTTTCCTGAACGTGCGCATCGTGGCTCCGGTGATCGCCGGCATCGCGCTGGCCGCCACCATCGGCGCGGGCGCCACGGCGCAGCTGGGCGCGATGCGTGTCGCCGAGGAGATCGATGCCGTGGAATCGATGGCGGTGCATGCGGTGTCATATCTGGTGTCCACCCGCTTGATCGCCGGCCTCATCGCGATCGTGCCGCTGTACGCGCTGTCGGTGCTGGCGGCGTTCTTCGCCGCCCGGTTCACCACCGTCTACATCAACGGACAGTCCGCGGGTCTCTACGACCATTACTTCAACACGTTCCTGATACCCAGCGACCTGCTGTGGTCCTTCCTGCAGGCCATCGTCATGGCCGTGGCGGTCATGCTGATCCACACCTACTACGGCTACAACGCCTCTGGCGGGCCGGTCGGCGTCGGCATCGCGGTGGGCCAGGCGGTGCGGACCTCGCTGATCGCTGTCGTGACCATCGTCCTGCTGATCTCACTCGCCGTCTACGGCGCGTCCGGCAACTTCAATCTGTCGGGTTAGGTCGGTGATTCATGGCAGACGGTGACGCCAAGCGCAGCCACGTCCGTATCGCTGCGGCCATCCTGGCCGCGGTCGTGCTCGCCGCGGTCGTGTTCACCTACCTCTCCTACACCGCCGCTTTCACGCCGACCGACAAGGTCACGGTGCTCTCGCCGCGGGCCGGGCTGGTCATGGAGACCAAAGCCAAGGTCAAGAACCGGGGCGTACAGATCGGCGAGGTCGAGTCCATCGACTACGCCGGCGACATGGCCAAACTGACGCTGGCGATCCGCAGCGCAGAGATGCAGTACGTTCCGGCGAACGCGCCGGTGCGGATCGCGGGAACCACGATCTTCGGCGCCAAGGCCGTCGAGTTCCTCGCACCGCAGGACCCCTCGGGAAAATCGCTGCGGCCCGGCGCCGAGGTCCAGGCCAAGGACGTCCAGCTGGAAGTCAACACGCTGTTTCAGACGTTGACCGACACGCTCAGCAAGATCGACCCCATCAACCTGAACGCGACGCTGTCCGCTCTGGCCGAAGGGTTGCGCGGTAACGGCGACGACCTGGGTGCCACGATGGCCGGGCTGAACACCTACCTGGGCCGGTTCAACCCGAAACTTCCGGCGCTGCAGGAGGATCTGCGTCGCACCGCCGGAGTCGCGAACATCTATGCCGACGCCGGCCCCGACCTCGCGCGCATTCTGGACAACGCCCCGTCCATCGCTCAGACGGTGGTCGACGAGCAGGACAACCTCAACGCGACTCTGCTGGCGGCAACCGGGCTGGCGAACAACGGTACGGCCACCCTGGAGCCGGCCGCCGACGACTACATCGCCGCGATCCAACGGCTGCGGGCTCCGCTGGACGTCGCCAGCGAGTACTCGCCGGTGATCGGTTGCATGATCGACGGCACCGCCAGGGCGATCGAGACGTTCGCGCCCATCATCGGCGGTATCCGGCCGGGCCTGTTCGTGTCGTCGAGCTTCATCCCGGGCGCTCCCTCATACACGTACCCGGAGAGCCTGCCGATCGTGAACGCCTCGGGCGGACCGAACTGCCGCGGCCTGCCCAACGTGCCCGGAGTGCAGTACGGCGGTTCCTACTACCGCACCCCGTTCCTGGTGACCGACAACGCCTACGTTCCCTTCCAGCCGAACACCGAATTGCAGTTCGACGCGCCGTCGACGCTGCAGTTCCTGTTCAACGGCGCGTACGCAGAGCGGGATGACTACTGATGAGCATCCTGCGCCACGATGAGCGCTTGCGCGAAGAGTCGACGCTGAAGAAGCGAGGGCACTGATGAGCAGGATGAGAGCCGATCGCACGCTGATCAACGTCTCGGTGTTCACCGTGGTCATGCTGGTGGTCGCCACATCGCTGGTGGTGGTCTTCGGCGAGTTCCGCTTCGGTTCCGACAAGGGTTATCACGCGACCTTTACCGATGCGTCGCGGCTGAAATCCGGTGAGGACGTACGGATCGCGGGTGTCCCGGTGGGTACCGTCGACGGCGTCACGCTCAACGAGGACAACACTGTCGACGTGGCATTCACCGTCGCCGACCGCTACCAGCTCTACACCTCGACCCGGGCAGTTGTGCGGTACGAGAACCTGGTCGGCGACCGGTACCTGGAGATCACCTCGGGGCCCGGCGATCTCGTGAAGCTCGCACCCGGGGCCACGATTCCGAAGGACAACACCGCGCCCGCGCTGGATCTCGATGCGCTGCTCGGCGGCCTGCGCCCCGTCCTGAAAGGGCTGGAAGGCAAGAAGATCAACGAGATCAGCAGCGCGGTGATCGAACTGCTGCAGGGCCAGGGCGGCGCGTTGTCCAGCATGCTGGCGTCGACCAGCGCCTTCACCCAGGACCTGGCGGCCCGCGACCAGCTGATCGGCGACGTCATCACCAATCTCAACACCGTGCTGGGCACCGTGGACGAGAAGGGCGCCGAGTTCGACGCCAGCGTCGACCAGCTGCAGCAGCTGCTCACCGGTCTGGCCGAGGGGCGTGATCCGATCGCCGGCGCGATCGGCCCGCTGGCCACCGCGGAGACCGACCTGACCGAGATGCTGGAGCAGTCCCGCCGACCGATCCAGGGTGTCATCGAGAATGCCCGGCCGCTGGCGCAGCGCATGGACGAGCGCAAGGCCGACATCAACAAGGTGATCGAACCGCTGGCCGAGAATTACCTGCGGCTCAACGCGTTGGGCGCCTATGGTGCGTTCTTCAACATCTATTACTGCTCCATCCGGATGAAGATCAACGGACCCGCGGGCAGCGACATCCTGATCCCGTTCGGCGGTCCGCCGGACCCGTCGAAGGGGAGGTGTTCCGAGAATGGCTAAGACCGACGGCGCGAACCCGCTCCGCACCGGGATATTCGGCATTGTGCTGGTCACCTGCCTGGTGCTGGTGTCCTTCGGCTACAGCGGTCTGCCGTTCATGCCGCAGGGCAAGAACTACGAGGCGTTCTTCAGCGATGCGGGCGGCATCTCGCCCGGCAACGACGTCAACGTCTCGGGAATCAACGTGGGCAAGGTGACCGGCGTCGAGCTGGCCGGAGACAGCGCCAAGGTCACCTTCACCGTGTCCCGGGATGTCCGGGTGGGCGACCAGTCCCTGGTGGCGATCAAGACCGACACGGTCCTCGGCGAGAAGTCTCTTGCTGTCACCCCCAAGGGGGCCGGCTCGGTCACCTCGATCCCGTTGGGGCGCACCACCACCCCCTACACGCTCAACACCGCGTTGCAGGACCTGGGGCAGACCGCCAGCGACCTGGACAAGCCGAGGTTCGAGCAGGCGTTGCAGACGTTGACCGCTTCGCTGCGAGATGCGACGCCTCAGCTGCGCAGCGCACTGGACGGCGTCGCCGACCTGTCCCGCAGCCTGAACAAGCGCGATGCGGCCCTCGATCAGCTGCTCGGGCATGCCCAGCGGGTTTCCGAGACGCTGGCGCAGCGGGCCGGTCAGGTCAATCAGCTGATCGTCGACGGCAACATGCTCTTCGCCGCGCTCGACGAGCGTCGTCAGGCGTTGAGCCGGCTGATCGCCGGTATCGACGATGTGTCCGAACAGCTTTCGGGGTTCGTCGCCGACAACCGCAAGGAGTTCGGACCGGCGTTGGAGAACCTCAACCTGGTCATGGACAACCTGCTGGAACGCCGTGAACACATCGGGGAGGCGCTGCGGCGGCTGCCGCCCTACGCCACCGCGCTGGGCGAGGTCGTGGGCAACGGTCCGGGATTCAACATCAACCTCTACGGTCTGCCCCCGGCGAGCCTGGCCGAGGTCCTCCTCGACACCTACTTCCAGCCCGGCAAGCTGCCCGACAGCCTCGCCGACTACCTGCGCGGGTTCATCGCCGAGCGCTTGATCATCAGGCCGAGGTCACCGTGAGCGAATCGACAACGACGAAGACCCGCAACCGCACCCTGCGGGTGACCTTGGCGGCCGTATTGGTCGTGGCGCTGGTGATCGGCGTGTTCCTGGTCTGGCCGACCCGCAAGGGGCACACCATCGTCGGGTATTTCACCTCGGCGGTCGGGCTCTACCCCGGCGACGAGGTCCGCATCGTGGGTGTGCCGGTGGGGGAGATCGACTCCATCGAGCCACGAGCCGACGACGTCAAGATCACGATGACCCTGGACCACGGGGTGCAGGTCCCGGAGAACGCCAAGGCGCTCATCATCTCGCCGAACCTGGTGGCGGCTCGCTTCATTCAGCTCACCCCGGCCTACACCGGCGGTCCGACGATGGCCGACGGAGCCGCGATCGGCCTGGACCGCACCGCCGTTCCGGTGGAGTGGGACGAGGTCAAGGAGCAACTCACCCAGCTCAGTGCCCAGCTGGGCCCGCAGCAGGGTTCGGTACAGGGCCCGTTGGCCGAGGTCATCGACCAGGCCGCCACCACGTTCGACGGCAACGGCGATTCGTTCCGGGACGCGGTGCGCGAGCTGTCGCAGACCGCAGGCCGCCTCGGTGACTCGCGCAACGACCTGTTCGGCACGGTGCGCAACCTGCAGGTGCTCGTTGACGCGCTGTCGAACAGCAACGAGCAGATCGTGCAGTTCACCAACCACGTGGCGTCGGTGTCGCAGGTGCTGGCCGACAGCTCGGCGAACCTCGACGACACCCTGGGCACGTTGAACCAGGCGCTGTCCGATGTCCGGGAGCTGCTCGGTGAGAACAACCAGGCGCTGATCGACCAGGTCGGCAAGTTGGCCGACTTCACCCAGATCCTGACCGACCACAGCGACGACATCGAGCAGATCCTGCACATCACGCCCAACGGGCTGTCGAACTTCTACAACATCTACAACCCGGCACAGGGCACCGTCGCCGGCTTGCTCTCGCTGCCGAACTTCGCCAACCCGGTGCAGTTCATCTGCGGTGGCGCCTACGACATCGGCGCCACCCCCGACGAGTACAAGCGCGCCGAGATCTGTCGCCAGCGGATGGGCCCGGTGCTCAAGCGCATCACGATGAACTACCCGCCGGTGCTGTTCCACCCGATCAACAGCATCACGGCCTACAAGGGCCAGGTCATCTACGACACCCCGGAGACCGAGGCCAAGGCCGAGACGCCGGTGCCTTACCTGCAATGGCAGAACGCCCCGGGCGTCACCCCGCCGGAGATCCCGCCGGACGCCGACCTGTCGACGTTGCTGGCCCCACCGGCTCCGGAGGCGGCGACGTCCCCGGCGCCGGAAGCGGCACAGACCGCGCCGCCGGCACCCGTGGCCCCACAGCCCATCCCGGGTCCGCTGCGGCCCGACCAGGCGGTGCCGCAGCCCGCCGCACCACAGACGGGAGCGGGCGGATGATGCGCCGTGTAGTGGCCATCTCCTCGCTGGCCGTGCTGCTGGCCGGCTGCCAGTTCGGCGGGCTCAACTCACTGGACATGCCCGGCACGGCCGGGCACGGTGCCGGTTCTTTCCAGGTCGAGGTCGAACTGCCCGACGTGTCGACGCTGCCGCAGAACTCGCCGGTCATGGTCGACGACGTCACCGTGGGCAGCGTCTCCGGCATCGACGCGGTCCAGCGGCCCGACGGGACCTTCTATGCGGCCGTGCAGCTGTCGCTCGAACCGGGAGTCAATCTGCCGGCCAACGCCATCGCGCGGGTGGCGCAGACCTCGCTGCTCGGGTCTCAGCACATCGAGTTGGCCGAACCGGTCGACGAGCCCGGAGAGGGCCGGCTGAAGCAGGGCTCGGAGATCCCGATGAGCCGAACCGGCCGCTATCCCACCACCGAGGAGGTGCTGTCCTCCCTGGGTGTCGTGGTCAACAAGGGCAATCTCGGTGCGCTGCAGGACATCACCGACGAGACCTACAACGCCGTCGCCGGCCGGCAGGGGTCCTTCGCCGAACTGATCCCACGGCTTGCCGAGCTGACAGCCTCATTGGACCGCCAGACCGAGGACATCATCGCCGCGGCTGAGGGGCTGAACCGGTTCGCCGGCATCCTGGCACGCAGCCAGGACAGCCTCGGGCGGACTCTGGACACGTTGCCCGGGGCGCTGGAGGTGCTCAACCGCAACCGCGCCAACATCGTCGACGCGTTCGCCGCGCTGCGCAGCTTCGCCGAGGTCGGGTCCCGGGTCCTGCAACAGACCAAGGACGATTTCACCGAGGATTTCAGGGATCTGTACCCGGTGATCAAGGCGCTCAACGACCACGCGGACGAGTTCATCAAGAGCCTGGAGTTCCTGCCGACGTTCCCGTTCCACTACGACTACCTCCGCAAGGCGGTGCGCGGCGACTACCTCAACGTGTTCGTCACGTTCGATCTGACGCTGCGCCGACTCGGTGAAACCGTGTTCACCACCTCGAAGGGGCTGGACCCGAACATGAAACGGATGAGCGAGGTCATCAACACGCCCGACTTCCTGATCGGAGCCAACTCGAACCTGTCCGGCCAGGCGGCCGATCCGTTCGAGATCCCGCCGGGCACGGCGACCCAGCACGACGGGCCCGTGCAATGATCGACCGCCTGACCCGGATCCAGCTCACGATCTTCGCGATCGTGACGGTGCTGACCGTCGGCGCCATCTCGATCTTCTACCTGCGCCTCCCGGAGGCAGTCGGTATCGGCGCCTACAACGTCAGCGCGAACTTCACCGCGGCCGGCGGGCTGTACCAGAACGCCAACGTCACCTACCGCGGCGTGACCGTCGGCCGGGTCGAGTCGGTGGGCCTCACCGATGACGGCGTGGTCGCCAAGATGCGACTGTACAGCGGCACGCCGGTTCCGGAGAACGTGACCGCGACCGTCAAGAGCGTCTCGGCGGTGGGCGAGCAGTACATCGACCTGGTGCCGCCGGAGCAGGCGGCGCCCGGCACACTGCGCAACGGCGCGGTGATCCCGGTGGATCGCACCGCGATCGGCCAGGACATCTACGGCATGCTGCAGGAGGCCGACGCGCTGATCAGCAGCGTCGGTGACACCCGGCTGCAGGACCTGTTGGACGAGACGTTCAAGGCGTTCAACGGCTCCGGGCCGGAACTGGCCCGGCTGATCCAGTCGGCGCGACTGCTGGTCGACGAGGCCAACGCCAACTTCGACCAGACCTCGTCACTGATCGACCAGGCGGGCCCGTTCCTGGAAGCGCAACTGCGCAGCGGCGACGACATCCGCTCGATGGCCGACGGGCTGGCCCGGTTGACCACCGAGGTCGCCAACGCCGACCCGCAGCTGAGGTCCACGCTGCAGACCGTGCCCGGTACCACCGAGGTGGCCAACGAGACGTTCGCGGGTATCCGGCCGACGTTCCCGGTGCTGGCCGCCAATCTGGCCAACTTCGGTCGCATCGGCGTCATCTACCGCAAGTCGCTGGAGCACTCGCTCGTCGTCTTCCCGGCCCTGCTCGCCGCGCTGAACACCGTCGGCACCGGGCTGCCGGCGGACGAGGGCGGCAAGCTGGACTTCAAGATCAACCTGGGGGATGCGCCGCCGTGCTCGGTGGGCTTCATCCCGCCCACCCAGATCCGGTCCCCGGCCGACACGACGCTGCGTGAACTGCCGACCGACATGTACTGCAAGACACCGCAGAACGATCCCAGTGTGGTGCGCGGGGCGCGCAACTATCCGTGCCAGGAGTTCCCGGGCAAGCGTGCGCCCACCATCCAGCTGTGCCGCGATCCCAAGGGCTACGTGCCGATCGGCAGCAATCCGTGGCGCGGACCCCCCGTGCCGGTCGGCACACCGATCGAGGACGGCCGCAACATCCTGCCGCCCAACAAGTTCCCGATGATCCCGCCACAGGTCGATCCGGATCCGGGACCCCCGTCGGTGCAGTTGCCGCCCGGGGTGGCGCCCGGGCCGGGGCCTGCGCCGCACGCGCCGTTCCCGCTGCCCTACCCGCCCAACGAGGTGGGGCCGCCTCCACCGCCGTGGCCGTACTTCTCGCCGCCCGACCATGTGGTGCCGCCGTACGGCCGCACCCCACCGGCGCCGGGACCGGCCCCCGGGGCACCTGCACCGGGGCCAGCCCCCGGCGCGCCTGGACCGGCGCCTGCTCCGCCTGGCCCGCTGCCTGCTGAGATGCCGCTGGCCAGCGGACCGGCGACCGCGACCTACGACCAGAACGGCGAGTTCGTCGATCCCTCAGGCGGGACTGGTATCTTCGCGCCCGGCACCGACGCACTGGCGCCCGCAGAGAACTGGGTCGACCTGATGCTGGCGCCCGAACAGATCTGACCAGGTCCGAAAGGGCCGTGAAGAAGGCGAATTTGTCCGAAGAGGAATCCCGCGACATGTCGGCGTCGGCCGGCCGGCCGGTGCGACGGCGCGCCTCGCGGGCCGCGGGCCCGGCCGGCACCGGCACCAGCACGGCGTCACCGGACGCCGCAGGGTCGGTAGCGCTGGCACCGCCCCCGACGGTCAAGGTTCGTCCGGTCCGCCCCGCTGGTCCGCCGCCGCGCCGCCCCGCCAACCGCAGGCTGGTGGCGTTGGTGTCGATGCTGACACTGGTGGTGGTGGCCGCGGCCCTGGCGACCGGTGCTGCGCTGCTGCTGTCGTCCCAACGCGATGCCCAGGCCGAGCAGGCCCGTGACCAGCGCTTCGTCGACACCGCGCGTCAGCTGGTGGTCAACATGTTCAGCTACACGCAGGACAACATCGATGACAGCGTGGACCGGTTCGTCAACAGCACCAGCGGGCCGCTGCGTGACATGCTCAGCCAGGACAACAACGTCGAGAACCTCAAGGCGATCTTCCGCGACACCAACGCCAGCTCGGAGGCCGTCATCAACGGCGCTGCGCTCGAAGAGATCGACGAGGTGACGAACAACGCTGCGGTGCTGGTGTCGGTGCGGGTGACCGTGACCGACATGGAGGGCACCAACAAGCCGTCCCAGCCGTACCGGCTGCGGGTGATCGTGCACGAGGACGACGCCGGTCACATGACCGGATACGACCTCAAATATCCCGACGGCGGTAACTGATGCGGGCGGTCCGGCTCTGGTCGACGCTCGCGGTGGTGCTCGCCGCGGGCGTGGTGGCGCTGGCTGCCTACGGCGGCGCGCTGTACTGGAACGGGGTCCAGCTCGCCGGTGAGCAGGAAGCGCGCAGCGAACTCGCACCGCTGGCCACCGACCAGATCCCGAAGGTGTTCGGCTACGACTACCAGACCGTCGAGCGCAGTCTTCTCGACGTCTTTCCGTTGCTCACGCCCAGCTACCGCCAAGAGTTCGAGGAACGCGCCACCGAGGACATCATCCCGCAGGCCCGCGAGCGGCAACTGGTCAGCCAGGCCAACGTGGTCGGCGCGGGAGTGCTGGACGCGCAACGGAATTCGGGATCGGTGATGGTGTTCATGAACCGCACCGTGACCGACAAGTCCCGCCAGCCCGTCTACGACGGCAGCCGCTTACGCGTCGACTACAAGAAGGTCGACGGCAAGTGGCTGATCGACTACATCACCCCGATCTGACCGGAACCCCGCTCGTTGCCCGCCGAGGCCAGCGCATCGAGGAACGACCGCGCCCAGCGGTCCACGTCGTGCGCCAGGACCTGGCGACGCAGCGCTCGCATGCGCCGCCTGCCCTCTTCGGGTGACTGATTCAGCGCCGCCTCGATGGCGTCCTTGACGCCCTCGAGGTGATGCGGGTTGGTCAGGTAGGCCTGGCGCAGCTCGGCCGACGCGCCGGTGAACTCACTGAGCACCAGTGCGCCGCCCAGGTCGCTGCGGCACGCCACGTACTCCTTGGCCACCAGGTTCATGCCGTCGCGCAGCGGGGTGACCAGCATGACGTCGGCGGCGACGAAGAACGCCACCAGATCCTCGCGCGGGACCGGCCGGTGCAGATAGTGCACCACCGGATGGCCGACCTCGCCGTACTCACCGTTGATATGGCCGACCTGGCGCTCGATGCCCTCGCGCATGGCCTTGTAGCTCTCCACCCGTTCCCGGCTGGGGGTGGCCAGCTGGACCAGCACGGTGTCCTCGCGGTTGATCCGTTCCTCGGCGAGCAGCTCGGAGAAGGCCTCCAGCCGCACGTCGATGCCCTTGGTGTAGTCCAGGCGGTCCACACCCAGCAGGATCTTGCGGGGGTTGCCCAACTCCTGACGGATTTCGCGGGCCCGCTGCCGAGTGCTCTTGTTGCGTGCTTTCTGGTCCAGGTCGGTGGAGTCGATCGAGATCGGGAACGCGCCGACCTTCACGGTGCGGAAACCGACCTGCACCTCCCCGAACCGTGACCGCACGCCGACCGTGGCGCGGGAGGTGTTCGCGCCCACCAGCCGGCGGGCCAGGATGAGGAAGTTCTGCGCGCCGCCCGGCAGGTGGAACCCGACCAGGTCGGCACCCAACAGACCCTCGGTGATCTCGGTGCGCCACGGCATCTGCATGAACAGCTCGACGGGCGGGAACGGGATGTGCAGGAAGAACCCGATCGTCAGATCGGGCCTGAGCATGCGCAGCATCTTGGGCACCAGCTGCAGCTGGTAGTCCTGCACCCACACCGTGGCACCCTCGGCCGCGACGCGGGCGGTCGCCTCGGCGAAGCGCCGGTTCACCTCGACGTAGCGGTCCCACCATTCCCGGTGGTAGATCGGTTTGACGATGACGTCGTGGTACAGCGGCCACAGGGTGCCGTTGGAGAACCCCTCGTAGTACTTCGCGACGTCGTCGGCGCTGAGCCGGACCCGGACCAGCGACATGCCGTCCTGCTCGATGGGCTCCTCGCTGGCGTTGGGATCGCCGGGCTCCTGGGGCACGCCGGGCCAGCCGATCCACGCGCCGTGGCGCCGGCGCAGCAGCGGCTCCAGAGCCGTCACGAGGCCACCGGGGCTCCGCTTCCACTCGACGGTGCCGTCGGGCTTCTGAATCATGTCGATCGGCAGCCGGTTGGCCACCACGACGAAGTCCGCCGTCCCAGTGGACGGCGCAGGGGATCCGCCCGTGGAGCGGGCCTCGGGACCGCTCTGGGCGGTCATCAGGCGTCGAGCTTCGCCGGACCGATGCCGAGCATGGACAAGAAGACGCGGCATTCGTCGGCGTCGGTGGCGTAGGCGGCCACCACCCGGCGGGCCTGACGCTCGGTGCTGTCGGCGATGGGCTCGACGTCGCCGAGGTCGGCGGGATCAGATTTCGCAGGCATGGCACAACTGTAGCCAACCGGCAGGTGAGTGCTGGTGAGCAAGCCGCTCGGACGTAGTGTGCACAGCATGAGTGCCGCATCGGCGAACCATGAGCAGGTGACCTACGAGACCCTCGATGACGGGCGCATCGCGCGGATCTGGCTCAACCGGCCCGAGGCGCAGAACGCGCAGTCCCGCACCCTGCTGGTCCAACTCGACGAGGCGTTCGGCCGGGCCGAGGCCGACGACGAGGTCCGGGTCGTCATCCTCGCCGCCCGCGGAAAGAACTTCTCGGCCGGACACGACCTGGGCTCGGAGGCCGCCCTTGCCGAGCGGGCGCCGGGCCCCGATCAGCACCCCAGCTTCCGGATCAACGGGGCCACCCGCGCGGCGGTCGCCGAGCGCACCTATCTGCAGGAGTGGCACTACTTCTTCGAGAACACGAGCCGGTGGCGTGATCTGCGCAAGATCACCATCGCCCAGGTGCAGGGCAACGCGATCTCGGCGGCGTTGATGCTGATCTGGGCATGCGATCTCATCGTGGCCGCCGACGACGCGAAGTTCAGCGACGTCGTGGCGGTGCGCATGGGGATGCCGGGTGTCGAGTACTACGCGCACCCCTGGGAGTTCGGGGCCCGCAAGGCCAAGGAGCTGTTGCTGACCGGGGATTCGATCGACGCCGACGAGGCCCACCGGCTGGGCATGGTCTCGAAGGTCTTCCCGCGTGCCGAGCTCGAGGACAAGACCCTCGACTTCGCCCGCCGCATCGCCGAGCGGCCGACGATGGCGGCGCTGCTCGTCAAGGATTCGGTGAACGCCGCCAGCGACGCGATGGGGTTCACCGAGGCGCTGCGCCACGCGTTCCACATCCACGAACTCGGCCATGCCCACTGGGCGGCCCACAACGAGAACCGGTATCCGATCGGCCTCCCACCGGATGTTCCGGACTGGCGCACCCTCGGAGCGCCGAAGCCCGCTCGCCGCGACGAACCGTGACGTATAACTAGAACTTGTTCCAGTTATACGGCTGAAGGGGTTCTCGTGCTGCTTTCGTTGTCGGGTCGGACGTTTCTGGTCACCGGAGGTGGCAGCGGAATCGGCAAGGGTGCCGCGGCCGCCATCGTCGCGTCGGGTGGCAACGCCGTCCTGGCCGGGCGCAACGCCGACAAGCTGGCCGCCGCGGCCGAGGAGATCGTCGGGCAGGCCGGGGACGGCGCGGGCGAGGTCATCTACGAACCCGCCGACGTGACCGACGAGGACGAGGCGGCGCGTCTGGTGGAAGCGGCGACCGCCTGGCACGGCCGGCTCGACGGCGTCGTGCACAGCGCCGGCGGCTCGGAGACCATCGGGCCGATCACCCAGATCGACTCCGCGGCGTGGCGCAACACCGTCGACCTGAACATCAACGGCACGATGTACGTGCTCAAGCACGCCGCCCGCGAGATGGTGCGCAGCGGGGGAGGCTCGTTCATCGGGATCTCCTCCATCGCCTCGAGTAACACCCACCGCTGGTTCGGCGCCTACGGGCCCAGCAAGGCCGCGCTGGATCACCTGATGATGGTGGCCGCCGACGAGCTCGGTCCGTCGTCGGTGCGGGTCAACGGAATCCGGCCGGGTCTGACGCGCACCGACATGGTGGCCCCGATCATGGAGTCGCCCGCGGTCAGCGACGACTACCGGGCGTGCACGCCGCTGCCGCGGGTCGGCGAGGTGGAGGACATCGCCAACCTCGCGGTGTTCCTGCTCAGTGACGCCGCCAGTTTCATCACCGGCCAGATCATCAACGTCGACGGCGGGCACGGGCTGCGCCGCGGGCCCGACCTGTCCGGAATGCTCGAGCCGCTGTTCGGCGCCGATGGGCTGCGCGGAGTCGTGACCGGCTAGCTTGCGCGCCCGGCCGGTCCATTTCCAGAGTTTTCGGGTTGGATACGAATCGTGTCCTCTGATACGGGTAGACCACCCTGGACCGACAATCACGGCCCGTCTAGCAACGGCGGTGCCGTGGGCCAAAACCACACCTGGTGAGGAGTTGGCGCATGATGAAGAAGTTCAGTGGAGCGGCTCTGTTGGGCGGCGCGGGAATCGTCGCCGGAGCGTTGTTGACGGCTCCTGTGTCGAGTGCACAACCGGCGAACTGCGAATACTCCGGCGGGAGCACGGTGACGTGCTCGGACCGCGGACACACGCGTATCTACACCGAGCCGGGCACCACCACCAACGGGTTCAGCCCCAACTCGTACGGCGACTTCCCGTACTGGTCCTGGTGACCTAATCCGGCGCTGGGCGCGCTCCGCCGGCTTCCCATTCGGCGAGCGCCCCCAGCGCCGACCAGTCCAGGTCGCGGCCGCCACCGGCCAGCAGACTCAGGAAGCGGTCGCGCAACAGGCTGCCGATCGGTAGCGGCACCTCGAGTTGTTCACCGGCGGCCAGGAGCAGGCGCACGTCTTTGAGTCCGAGGTGCGCGGCGAAGCCCGCCGGTTCGAACTCCCGGCGGGCCAGTAGTCCCCCGTAGGTCTGGTAAGCCGGGGCTGCGAAGAGTGTCGAGGTCAGCAACTCCAGATACTGCTGCTTGTCAACCCCTGCCTTGCCTACCAAAGCCATTGCCTCGCCGAGCGATTCGATGACCGACGCGATCAGGAAGTTGCCGGACAGCTTCACGAGGTTGGCTGTCTTGGGGTCCGGCGCGATGGCGAATGTGCGTTGACCCACCGCGTCGAACACCGGGGAGAGATCCTGCACGACAGCGGGATCTCCGGCAGCGACCACGAACAGCTTCGCGGCGGCGGCCGCTTCGGGTCGGCCGAACACCGGTGCGGACACGAAGTGCTGGCCGGCCTCGGCATGCGCGGCGGTCAACCGGTCTGCCAGCGCAACGCTGATGGTGCTCGACGAGACGTGCACGGCGCCCTGCGGCAGTGAGGCGAGGATTCCGGCCGTGTCAACGTCGCCGAACGTCACCGATTCGACGGCTGGGTCATCGGCCAGCATCGAGATGACGACGTCGCCGGTGCAGGCGTCGGCGACCGTCGTGACCGCGGTCGCGCCGCGCTCCACGAGCGCCGCAGCCTTCTCGGGTGATCTGTTGTACGCCGTGACCTCGTGGCCGGCAGCGAGCAGGTTGGCAGCCATGCCCGAGCCCATGTTTCCCAGCCCGATGAATCCGATTCTCATGTCTTCAGCATGCCGTACCGGCGCGGCCCGTCGCCGAGCGTGAACTGATTGCGAAAATCCGCCGCCCGACTTTTCGCAGAGGATTCACAGTCGGTGAGACGAAGTCAGGGCGAGAGGAGCCCGACGCGGGCGGGGAGCCCGCGCGGATGGGCGCCAGGCCGACGTTGACCACGGCGTGGTGCCAGGGTGTGCACCGCTGAATCGGCGCGGCTTGAGCAGCGGGAGCAAGAGAAGCGAGAACTGGAGCGCGCTCATGAGTTCTGAACCGAGCGTCGACTCTCGATGCTTCCGTCGACATCACTGACACGGAAACTGCTGACGAGCCAGGTACTTCAGTGATCGTCAACAAGCCGTTCGTACCATCCGAAGATGCCAGCCATTCATCATCGTTTCGCGTCCGTGGACGGACAACGGCTGTTCTACCGCGAGGCGGGTCCCGGTGGAGCACCGGTGCTCGTGTTGCTGCACGGCTTTCCGGCCAGCTCTGCGATGTTCCGCAACGCAATGCAGTTGCTGGCGGATCGGTGGCATGTGATCGCTCCGGATCATCTTGGGTTCGGACTGTCCGATGCGCCGCCGGTCGGCGACTTCGATTACAGCTTCGATGCACTGACTGATCTGACCGCTGGACTCTTGCGACAACTCGGCGTGCCCCGCTATGCCCTGTACGTGCACGATTATGGCGCACCGATCGGCTGGCGGCTCGCTCTGCGTGATCCGGACACGATCGCCGCAGTAATCAGTCAGAGCGGCAACGCTTATCAGGAAGGATTCCAACCCGGCTTCTTTGGGACAATGTGGGCGTACTGGGCACAGCAGAACCCCCACACTGAGTCGGGTGTGCGTCGCGCGTTGACGTTGGAGATGACCCGATGGCAATATCTGGCCGGTGTCGCGGATGAATCGTTGGTCGACCCGCTGACGTGGATCACCGACCACGCCCTGCTGTCGCGCCCGGGGAATGACCTCATACAGCTCGCGTTGTTCCGCGACTACGCGAACAACCCGAAGTTGTATCCCGCTGTACACCAATACTTCCGAGACTCTCAGGTGCCGCTCCTGGCCGTCTGGGGTCGTGACGATCCGATCTTCGGACCTCACGGTGCTGCGGCGTTCAAGGTTGACCTGCCGAATGCGGAAGTCCATCTCCTCGACGGCGGCCACTTCCTGCTCGAGAGCGCGTGCGACGAGGTTGTCGAACTCATCCGTGCGTTTCTTATCGCCAATGTCTAGTGGATGCCCGAATCAATAGGCGGATTCGCAGGGGTACACCTCCAGCCTGTTGCGCGCACCGAAGTGCGTTTTCGGTGCGCGCAACCGCCAGATCGGGCTTGGCCTGCCGGCGTAGCGTAGTTCGGCCGCCTGCCCTCCCCACGACACGCTCGGCACCGCCTGGTGCGAACTAGTCGATCACCCTGCCGAGGAAGTCGCGGATGTACTCGCTGATCTCGGTGCCGTGGGTCTCCAGCGCGAAGTGGCCCGCATCGAGAAGGTGGTATTCGCCGTTGGGTAGGTCACGCTTGTAAGCCTCCGCGCCGGCGGCGCCGAAGATCTCGTCGTTGCGGCCCCACGTCACCAGCAGGGGTGGTTGGTGGGTGCGGAAGTACTCCTGGAACTTCGGGTAGCCGTCGAGGTTGAACTGGTAGTCCCAGAACATCTGCAGTTGGATCTCGTCGTTGCCTTTGCGATCCAGGCCTGCCTGGTCCAGCTGCCACGTTTCGGGTGCGATGAGTTCGAGCCGGTCGGCGGGCACGCCGTGGGTGTACTGCCAGTGGGTCTTTGTATCGGTGAGGTATTCGCGGACGCTGCGCTCGTTGGCGGCGCGGTCTTTCGCGTGGGCGAACAGGATGTCCCAGAACGGGGTGAATCCCTCCATGTAGGGTTGCCGCTCTGCGTGATGATCGCGGTGATTCGCTCGGGGTTCGCACTGGCGATTCGCAGTCCTATGGGCGCCCCGTAGTCATGGATGTAGATGGCGAAGCGGTCCAGTCCAAGGTGGGAGATCAACTTCTCTGTGACTGCGGTCAAATTGTCGAAGCTGTAGTCGAATTCGTGGATTGTAGGCATCGACGACTGGCCGTAGCCGATGTGGTCGGGTGCAATCAGGTGGTAGGAATCAGCCAGCGAGTTGATGAGGTTCCGGAACATGTGCGAGCTGGACGGGAAGCCGTGCAACAACAACAGTGTAGGATTCGAGGCATCACCTGCCTCGCGATAGAAGACGTCGAGTCCGTCGATCGCAGCGGTGCGGTAGCGGGTAATCGTCATGGAATGGCTCCTTCCGGTATTGGCGCTTGTGAAGCTATCCGGACGGTGTTGACCACCACTTGATGAACAGTGGAACCGCTGGCTCGCTGGCTATACCGCTGGACGGCAGGTTTCCATCGTGATCTCGTCGAGCAGGTTCTGGGCGCGTTGAGCGAACAGATGCGCTCCTCGGGCAACTGATGTCTCGCGTGCGGCTTCTGCTGCGGCATAGACCTGGTCGTGGGGTGCTCCGCGGTCCTGGAGCAGGCGGGCGCGTGCGAGCAGCAGTAGCCCCTCCGGATACCGTTGGCCGAAGGTATTCATACAGTGCTCGGCGCGGTCGAGCGCGGTCGCAGCGGAGTCGTAACGCCCTGCCTTCGTCCACATTTCGCCAAGCAAGATGTACCCGGTTGACACGCACGACCGTGGTGGGTCGAGCAGGTTGGTGACGATGAGTTTCTCAGCGTTCGCGGCGGCCCGTGCGGGGCTGTCGCCGGCCATCGCTTCGGCCCAAAGGAGGGCCAACCGCTGGTAGGTACCGAGAAACGTGAAGTTGAAACCGGGGTCCACGGCGATGCCCTGGCGGGCGGCGTTCATCGCTGCGTGCGGATCGCCGGTCAGCACCGCTATGCGGCACGAGAAGGTCGCGCACACCGTGATCAGATAGGGTGCCCGCCCGGCAGCGGCCGCCATCACGTCGAGGAATGCTCGGGCGGCCGCTGCATCGCCGTGCAGTGCCGTCGTTTCGGCGAGCATCCCGGCCATCAACCACTGGAGTTCGTGCTGCACGGGGTCGCCAGGGTCCCGGGAAAGGTCCTCCTGCAGTGAGTCCTTGGACCGCTGAAGGTATCGGAACGCCTCACTGATGTTGCCCGCATTCCACTGCTGGATACCCCAGGCCTGGAAACCATACGATCGAACGACGGGATCGGCCGAAGCCGAGCCTCGTTCGAGTAGACGCTGCGCTAGCGGTCGGCTGACTTCGAGCTCGATAGCCTGCGCATGAGCCGCCCACCGCGAGTACAGGAGGCCGCCGGCTTCTCGTTCGCGCCCTAGCGACATGGCCAGATGTTCCGCCCGCTCCAGCAGTTCCATCAGTCCCGACGAGCCGTACATCGACTGCATGCCGACCAGTGCGATGAGGTGCGCGAGGGCCTCGGCCTCGAGTTCTGTCCGGCCGGCGCGCCGTGACATCTTCACTGCGGTGCCAAGAGTCTGCTCGGCCGCTTCGAATGCACACTTGGCCATCATCCGTTGCCCGGCGCGTATCAGCGCGTGAGCCGTCCGTTCCGGTGCCGCGCGTGGCCCGGCGGACCACAGGTGATGTGCGAGTTTCTCGTCGACAGAGTCGGCTGGTGAGCAGCAGGTTTCGAGCGCGCAGGCAATCTGGTAATGCAGGCCGGTCGCCTGATGTGATGACGCGAGGTCGATCACGGCCTCGCGCACGAGATCGTGGACGAACCGGATTTCGAACGCGTCGTTGGTTGCGGTGAGAATGCCGAGACGGTCGAGCGGCTCGAGGCGATCCAAACAGTGATCAATGTCGAGTCCGCATGCGTGGGCCAGTACGTTGACATCGACTGTGCGTCCGATCAATGCTGCCGTGATAAGCAGTGCCTTGCCATCGTCGTCGCTGACCACCCCGGCGATCCGATCGAGTACAACGTCGCGCACCGTCGCGGGAACTCCGACGGCGGCGCCGCCGTCCCCGTCGTGCACGAGCAACCGCGTCAGCTCCTGCACGAAGAACGGATTTCCCGCGGTTCGCCGGTAGATGTCGTCGACCGTGTCCGCGTCGGGCTCGCGGTGGGTTTCGATCGCGATCAGTTCGGCGGCCTCGACAGGGGCCAGAGGGGCGAGCCGGATCCGTCTCACCCCCGGTACGCGGCTCGCGTTGGCCAGCATGCGGGTCAGGTCGCCGCGCGGCGCCGGCGCGCGGTCGCGGAAGCTGCCCACGAGCGCCACACCTCTGGGTAGTCGGACAGCGAGGTGGGCGAACAGCTCCAGAGAGCACAGATCGGCCCATTGCAGATCGTCGATGGTGAGCACCATCGGCCGCTCGGCGGAGACCTCGGCGATCAGTGCGGTCGCCCGTTCGAACAGGTGGAACCGGATGTCGCTGCCAAGGGTGTGTGGTGGAGTCTCGGCTTCCGCCGCGTTGAGCAAGCGGCCGATCGGCCCGTGCCGCCAGTCTCGCTGCCGCCGCTCGGGCAGATGGTCCAACACGAACGCGAGCACCTGCACCCACGGCCACATCGCCGGCGTCCCCTCCGACGGCGGGCAGTTGCCCCATGCAACCACAGCGCGGTCGCGCGCCGCGGCGCTGATCTCCTCACAGAACCGGGTCTTGCCGATTCCAGGCTCGCCCTCGACGAGGACGAGCGCGGTATCCCCATCGACGGCCGCGTCGATCGCTGTCGTCGCGATAGCCATCTCGTGGATGCGCCCAACGAAAACCGCCTCGCGGAGGGACGGTGTGTCAGGAGGCGGCGTTGCGGTCGACGGCCCTGTGGGCGGTACCGTTACCTCCGGCTGCTGAGCAAGTACACGCTGGTGCGCGCGTTGCAGAGCTTGCCCCGGATCGACTCCCAGTTCGTCGGCGAGCCGGTTGCGCATGTCGCGATACAGCTGGAGCGCCTCGGCTTGTTGTCCGCAACTGCCCAACACCGAGATCAGCGCTGCGTGGACGGGTTCGTGCAGGGGTGCCATGGTTGCGGCGATGCGCAGCGGTGCCAGGATCCGCTGCGCGGCCCCGAGCGACACGGCCACGTCGGCCGCCGTCACGCAGACGTCGAGGAACTCCGCGTTGATCGCTGTGAAGATGTCGGTTGCTGACAGCCCGTGGTCGAGACCGTTGCCGGCAGCACCCTTCCACAGTGCGAGCGCTCGCTCGTAGTGCCGCAGCGCGATGTCACGTCGATCTTCGGCCGCCGCGCGCGCGGCGTCGGCGACCCGGGTGTGGAATTCCTCGATGTCGACGACTGCGGGTCCGGAGATGAACAGGTAGCCATTTCCGCGGCGCATCAGGTGACTTCCTGGGCTGCGCGCGGGCAGCGCGGGCTCGAAGACTCGTCTCAGCGCGCCGACATATTTGTGAATCACATTGAGCGCGCTTTGGGGTGCGTCGTCGTCCCAGATCAGATCGATCAGCTGGCTGGTGGGTACCGGATGTCCCGTGCGCGCCAGTAGCACGGCGAGCAGGCACGCCTGCTGGTGGGGGCCGACGTCGAGTTCACGGTGTCCGCGCCACACACGCAACGGCCCCAGGATCTGTACCCGCAGGACGTCGTCACGCTCGGCAACGGCGGACGGAGTGGCCGGACCATCCATCAGCAAAACTCCCGCCGTGCGGACGCTTGCGCTCAATGCCGGATGGCAATTCGCTGTAGCGACACTACAGTCACTTTATCGATTGGTCAATCGATAAAGTGACTGTCCTGTGACTATCACGGAATACCATCGGAGCCGAGATGACTTCAGATCCAGGGCGTCCATGACCGACGTTGCGCCTCAACGGCGCACGCGACGCGACGAATATGCCGAGCAGACCCGTCAGGCCGTCGTGGACGCCGCCCGTCGGCTCTTTGCTGACCGGGGCTACCTCGCCACCACGGTCAATGAGATCGCCGCGGCAAGTCGCGTCTCGCCGGGGACGGTGTATCAGCAGTGCGGTGGAAAACAGGGCTTGCTGCACACGTTGATGGATACTTGGACCACGTCGGACCTGGTGCAGGGCACCCTCGATCAAGTCAACGACACGACCACTCTCGACGAACTGCTCGACGTGCTGTCCGACTCGTATCTGGAGTTCTGGCGTCGATATGACGACATCGTTCAGCTTGTACTGGCCACCGCCGCTCATGACGGCAACGCCGCCGGCTCGCTCGCAGAAGCCACAGTGCGCCACCGCAGCGCGCTGCATGCGATCGCGGGCGTGGCTCGCAGGTACATCCTCCTGCCGGACGACTTCACCGACGACGACTTCGCCGACCTCACCCTGTATCACTATGGGCCGCACAATGGCTTTCACTTCACGGTCACGGTGCTGGGCTGGTCGCAAGATCGTGCGCAGCGATTCCTGCGAGCGCAGTTCTCGTCCTCACTGCATCTGATCGCCCTCGGCGGCTACTGAGCCGCTCGGTGTCGGCAGCGCCATGCACTCGCCGTCCACTGACGGTCAAGAGAGCGCCAATAGCGTCCTGGGTACCCGAGTACCTCGACAGACAGGACGCTGACCATGACCGATGTCGTTTTCATCCACGGACTGTGGGTCGCCCACTCCGCCTGGCAACCGTGGATCGACCACTTCGCGGCCCAAGGAATTCGCGCGATTGCACCGCCGTGGCCCGGGGAAGACCCAACACCGGCCCCTTCCCGCGAGAACGGGCAAGCACAGGCCGGGTTCGGCCTCGCCGAGGTGACCAACCATTTCGCGGCCATTCTCGGTGAGCTGGACCGATCACCAGTGGTCGTCGGCCATTCGTTCGGAGGCCTGATCGCCCAGAAGTTACTCGCTCAGCGTCTGGTGTCTGCCGCCGTCGCGATCAATCCGGCCCCGATCAAGGGTGTGCGAGCATTGCCCATCCCACAGCTGCGCTCCGCGTTCCCGGTACTGCGTAACCCGGCCAACCGTGGAAAGGCCAAGGCCCTGACGCGGTCACAGTGGCGCTACGGTTTTGGCAACGCTCTTTCCCCGCAGGAATCGGACTCGCTGTGGGAGCAGTGGAGCATTCCCTCCCCGTGCAAGCCCCTCTTCGAGATCAGCGTCGCGAACTTCGCGCCGAAGTCACCCGCCAAGGTCGACGTGACCGACACCGAGCGCGGCCCACTGCTCATCACCGGCGGGACTGCGGACCACACCGTGCCGCTGGCCACCGCGAAAGGTGCGTACCGCCGATATCGAAAGACGTTTGGCATCACTGACTTCCACGGATTCGACGGGCGTGGCCATTCGTTGACCATCGATCACGGCTGGCGCGATGTCGCCGACGTCGCGCTGGCCTGGCTGGGACGCCGCGCTGTCGTGTGATGCCGGACCGGAATCGGAAAATGACGGCACCAAGAGCAAGCCCACCGCACGCCCTGGCTCGCATCACTGGACGACCGTCTGGACGCCCTGGAGGCGGAGAATCAGCGGCGACGTCGTCTTCCGCGGTCAGACTCGCGCTTCCCCGACACTCAGCTCCGCACCTCCACGTTCATCTCAGTCGCTTCAGTCATCTCGGAGGCGCGGTGAACCGCGTTGATGATGCCCTGATAGCCGGTGCACCGGCAGAAGTTCCCGGACAGACCCTCCCGGATCTCCTCGTCGGTGGGAGACGGGTTGTCCCGCAGCAGGGCCGTGATGCTGGTGACGAATCCCGGTGTACAGAAGCCGCATTGAAGGCCGTGGCACTCGCGCAGCGCGGACTGCACGGGCGACAGCTCGCCGGATTCGTCGGCGATCCCTTCGACGGTGGTGACGTCCTGCCCCTCGGCCTGTACCGCGAAGATCAGGCATGCCCGCACCGCCTGGCCGTCGAGCAGCACGGTGCAGGCGCCGCAGGCGCCGTGCTCACACCCCAGGTGCGTCCCGGTCAGGCCGCACTTCTCGCGCAGGAAGTCCGCCAGCGTCAACCTCGGTTCCACGATGTGGCGAACCTGCTTGCCGTTCACGGTGATCCCGACCGCTGTCTCGTGCATGGTCACTCTTTCTCGCTCGCCGCTGCGAGGGCTTCGGAGAGCGCCCGTGCCAGCATCGTCGCGCCGACCCGGGCCCGGTATGCCGACGACCCCTGCAGATCGGCGGGAATGTCCTCGATTGCCGCCATGGTCGACCGGGCTATCTCGAGCGCGGCGTCCCCGCCGAGATCGCTCACCGTCTGGCCGACAAGAGCGTCCTCAGCAGTGGTGCCGCGCAGTGGCGTCGAACCCAGTCCGAGCAGGCCCACCCCGCACCGACTAACCCGGTCATCGGCGTCGACCTGGACCGCCGCCACGGCCCCCGCGATCGCGAAATCGCCATGTCGGCGCGCGAATTCGTGCACGGCGAAGCCGCTGCGGCCATCCCACACCGGGAACCGCACCGCGGTGAGGATCTCGTCGGAAGCCAGCGAGGTCTCCCACAAGCCGGTGAAGAACTCGGCGGCCGGGATGGTCCGGGCGCCGCGCGAGGAGTGCGCCTCCATGTCGGCGTCGAGCGCCAGCGCCACGGCGGCGTACTCCGCGGCCGGGTCGGCGTGGGCGATCGCACCACCCAGCGTGCCGCGGGTGCGGATCTGGAAGTGGCCGATGTGCGGGGTGGCCATCGTCAGCAGCGGGACAGAGTCGGCGACCTCGTCGTCCATCCCGACGAGGGCGTGCGAGGTGGTCGCGCCGATGCGTACCGCTCCGTCGTCGAGATCGATGCCGCACAGCTCGTCGACGCGGGAGATGTCGATGAGATTGTCGAAGTGCGTCAACCGCATCGCCAGCATCGGCACCAGGCTCTGGCCACCGGCCAACACCTTGGCTTCGTCACCGAATTCGGCGAGCATGTCGGCTGCCTCCTTCACCGACTCGGGCCGGTGGTAGGCGAACGGGGCGGCTTTCATGAGGTGAGCCGTGACAGCGCGGCCAGCAGCTCGTCGAGTGCGGGCGGCACGTGGGGACTGCGCCGGCGCCGGCCGATCAGGATGCCGGCGGCCAGACCGCCGGCCAGTGCAGCGACGACGGGCGCGTACCTCTTGGCGATCGGCAGCGCCACCACTTTCACCAGGTCGACCGAGTCGTCGGCGCTGGGTGCGGCCGCAGCGGTGGCCTGCTCGGCGGTGGGCGCCGCGGTCGCAGACTGGGGCGCGTCGGCACCGCCCTGCAGGTCGGCTTCCAGCCGCTTGGCGAACTGCGCGATCAGATTGCCGGCGACGTCGGCGAGCACGCCGCGGCCGAATTGGGCCGCCTTCCCCGAGATCGTCAGGTCGGTGGTGATGACAACCCCGGTGACGTCGCCTTCGTCCTTCAGCTGTGCGGTGACCAACGCGGCGGCGTTACCGCTGCCGCGGGTCTCCTTGCCGTTGGCCCTGATGACCACCCGCTGCGCGGACTCGTCCTTCTCGGTGAACGTGGCCTCGCCCTGGTAGGACACCGTGATCGGGCCGACCTTGACCTTCACCGCCCCGGTGAAATCGTCCCCGTCGACCGACAACAGCTGCGCGCCCGGGATGCACGGTGCGACACGCTGCACGTCGGTCAGCACCGTCCACGCGGTCGTGGAGGGAACCGGGACGCGAAATTCGTTGACCAACTCCATGTTCGCTCCGCTCTGGCGCTAGTTCGCCGCTTGTTCGATGGCCTCGATGATGGCGGCCGGGGAGGCCGGAAGGGTGGTGATCGTCGCGCCCAGCGGCGCCAGCGCATCGTTGATCGCGTTGATCACCGCGGGCGTGGAACCGATCGCGCCGCCCTCGCCGCAGCCCTTGTAACCACCGACACCCGGGCCGGGAATCTCGACGTGGCCGTACTCGATCGGCGGTACCTCGGTGGCGGTGGGCAGCAGGTAGTCGACGAACGTCGACGACAGCGGGTTGCCGTCCTCGTCGTAGGACATCTGCTCCAGCAGGGCGCCGCCGATGCCCTGTACGGTGCCGCCGGCGATCTGGCCCTCGACCACGTTCGGATTGATCATCGGGCCGACGTCCTCGCTGACGATGTAGCGCGTCAACGTCACGTGACCGGTCTCGACGTCGACCTCGCAGGTGCACGCGTGGGTGGCGTTGGCCCAGTGGATCGGCGCGGTGGGGGGCGAGGTGAACCGCGCTGTCGCCTCCAGTGACGCCGACATCCCCGGCGGCAGCTGTTGCGGCTCGTAGTAGGCCCGGTAGGCGAGGTCGGCAAAGCTGACCGACGTGCCGGGATCCTCGCGGACAAGGGCTTTCGACCCGGACAGTTCCACGGCGGATTCTTCGACGCCCAGCATCGCCGCGGCCATCGCGACGATCTGCCTGCGCAGGATCGTGCCTGCTTCGTGCACCGCTCCGGCGGTCATCGGTCCGCTGCGACTGCCCTGGGTGCCCGCGCCGTACGGGGTGACGGCGGTGTCGCCCTGGATGGTGGCGACGTCGGCGATGTCGGCACCGAGCGCGTCGGCGGTCAACTGCACGACCGTCGTCTCGATGCTGTTGCCCGTCGATCCACCGTTGACGTAGACGTTGATCTTGCCGGTCGACTCCATCCGGATGGTGGCGCCCTCGGAGGCGAGGTGACCGGTGGCTGCGCCGGTCGGCTCGATGTAGGCCGAGTAGCCCAAACCGAGGTAGCGTCCCTGCGTCAGCGCTTCGGCCTGCATCGTGCGGAAGCCCTCGTGGTCGAGGATCTTCACCGCCTGCTCCAGAGTGTCGGCCGGGGCGACGTGGTCGTAGGGCATGCCGTTCGGATTGAAGTAGGGCATCTCGTCGCCGCGCAGGATGTTGCGGCGCCGCAACTCGAGCGGGTCAAGACCCATCTGGCGGGCGGCGATGTCGAGAAGGATTTCCCGCGTGAGGGTTTCGTACTGCCACGGGCCCCGGTAGGCGGCCAGGCCCGCGGTGTTGGAGAAGACCGTCTTGTAGTTGAAGCTGGCCTTCGGGACCCGGTAGGGGCCGGGGAAGAACATCCCGATCGCCGCGGTGGTGAGCACGGGATACGGCGTGGGGTAGGCCCCGACGTCCTGGAGGAAGTCGATGTCGGCGGCCAGGATGGCGCCGTCCTCGTCGAACGCCATCCGTACGTCACCGTCGACGTGACGCGCCTGACCGGCCGTCATCAGGTTCTCCCGGCGGTCCTCGATCCACTTCAGTGGCGCCGAGACGCGACGTGCGGCCAGCAGCACGCACATGTCCTCGCGCATCGGCACGACCTTCTGGCCGAAGCCGCCGCCGGTGTCGCGCATGATCACCCGCACTCGCTGGGCGGGGATGCCCAGCAGTCGCGCGGCGAAGGCGCGTAACTCGTGCGGGGTCTGGGTGGACGCCCAGATGGTCAGATCGCCGGAGGCGGCCTGCCAGTCCACCACCATCCCGCGGGTCTCGATCGGGACCGGTGCGTGGATCTGCTGGTAGACGTGCGCCGAAACGACGTGGGCGGCCCCGGAGAAGGTGTCCTCATCCGGGGGTGCCCCACCCATTCCGCCGGCCACGTTGTCCGGATAGGCGTCGTGCACGACGGGCGCCCCGGCGGC
>Ga0208330_1000137_pt1 | contig 44734 bp, 44 predicted proteins | sample DeeseametaMP1896_FD_184180 | JGI IMG/M metagenome (GOLD analysis project Ga0208330, IMG submission 184180) | Marine microbial communities from the Deep Pacific Ocean - MP1896 (SPAdes) | ecosystem: Environmental > Aquatic > Marine > Oceanic | place: East of Hawaii, North Pacific Ocean | collected... | reverse complement strand
AGCTTGGTGATGGAGGCCATTTTCGTGTGCGCTGTGTGTGCAATGAGTCGTCGTAGAGGGGCAAATTCGGGGATATTGGGGCGTATTCCAGCGTAGCAGCATCCGCCGCCAACAGTTTGAAGATACACAAAAAATGAAAATAAATCAACATGCTAGATTGTCCACGGCCCCTATGATGGACTGGACCGACCGGCATTGCCGTTATTTCCACAGGCTGATCTCCGGCCGCGCGCTACTGTACACAGAGATGGTGACAGCGCCCGCGCTGGTGCGCGGCGGGGCGCTGCATCTTCTGGACTTCGACGCCTCGGAACATCCCGTGGCGCTGCAACTGGGCGGGTCGGACCCGCAGGAACTGGCGCAGGCGGCAAAGCTGGGGCAGGCGGCGGGCTATGACGAGATCAACCTGAACTGCGGCTGCCCGTCCGACCGGGTGCAATCGGGCACCTTCGGCGCGGTGCTGATGAAACACCCGCAGACCGTGGTCGACTGTGTCAGCGCCATGCAGGACGCGGTGGATGTCGAGGTGACGGTGAAATGCCGCATCGGCGTCGACGATCAGGACCCCGAAGAGGTCCTGGCCGAGTTTCTTGCCCGGCTGGGCGCCGTGGGCTGTTCGCGCATCATCATTCACGCGCGCAAGGCCTGGCTGCAGGGGCTGAGCCCCAAGGAAAACCGCGACATTCCCCCGCTGGACTATGACCTGGTGCAGCGCATGCGGGGCCTGTTCCCGCATCTGCATCTTTCGGTCAACGGTGGCATCACCGATCTCGACCAGGCCGCGGCCTTTCTTGAAAACGGGTTGGACGGGGTCATGGTGGGCCGCGCCGCCTATCACCAGCCCTGGGACATCCTGGGCGAGGCGGACGCGCGGATCTGGGGCGACGCCCGGGACCAGAGCGCCGAGGACGTGGCCCGCGCCATGCTGCCCTACATCGAGGCGCATCTGGCCGCGGGCGGCAAGCTGCACCAGGTCACACGGCACATGCTTGGCCTCTTTTCCGGTCGTCCGGGCGCGCGGCGCTGGCGGCAGATACTCTCGACCGGGGCCACGCGCGAGGGCGCGGGGCCGGAACTGGTCGAAGCGGCGCTTTCACATATCGGACCAGCAAAGGCGGCCTGAACAACATGGATCTTTCGGTACTTCTGCCCCTCGTGGGTATTCTCGTGGTGGCGGCGGGTTTCGCCGGTATCCTGGCGGGACTCTTTGGCGTGGGGGGCGGGATCATCCTGGTCCCGGCCTATTTCTACGTCTTCTCGGCAACGGGGTTTGACGGGCCGCAGCTGATGCAGATCTGCCTGGCGACCTCGCTGGCCTCGATCATCGTGACCTCGACCCGCTCTGTGATGGCGCATAACAAGCGTGGCGCGGTGGACTGGGGAATCCTGAAATCCTGGGCGCCGGGGATTGCGCTGGGTGCGGTCGTGGGCGTGCTGATCGCCGCCGGGCTGCGGTCGGACGCGCTGGCGGTCATCTTTGCGGTGCTGGCGACGATCGTGGGGATCTACCTGGCCTTCGGGCGCAAGGACTGGCGCATCGCGCCGCAGATGCCGGGCACGGTGACCCGCTCGATCCTGTCGCCGGTGCTGGGGTTCCTGTCGGTCCTGATGGGGATCGGCGGCGGCAGTTTCGGCGTGCCGCTGATGACCCTCTACAGCGTGCCGATGCACCGCGCGGTGGCGACGGCGGCGGGCTTTGGTCTCTTGATCGCGGTGCCCTCGGTGCTGGGTTTCATCTTCGTGCAGGTCGATGGCGCGCCGCCCTGGACGCTGGGCGCGGTCAACGGGCCGGCCTTCCTGATCACCATCTGCATGACCGTCCTGACGGCCCCGCTGGGGGCAAAGCTGGCGCATGCGCTGGACGCGATGGTGCTGCGGCGGGTCTTTGCGGTCTTTATCCTGCTCGTCGCGGCCAACATGATGCGCGAGGCGCTGTGGGGCTGAGCGCGCTGGAAACGCGCGGCTGGACCCGCTTTGCCGCAGATTGCGCAACGCTGGACTGGGCGGCGGCGGCGCATGAGGCGGGCTGCGCCGCGCTGGCCGATCCGGTACAGCGCGAGACCTGGCTGCAATGCGAGGGGACCTGGTTCGTGGGCGTCGATGCCCTGCCCACGGCGCCTGACGGCAGCATCGGGGGCGTGCCCCTTGCCGGACCCGCGCCCGCGGCGCTGGCGCCGCTGCCGGACCTGCATCCGGCGCAGCTGTCGATCACCTTTCCCGGCTATCCGCGCCCCCGCGCGGGTGAAAGCGAGGCCGGGTTTCGCTATCGCCTGAAGCGCGACGCGGCCCATGTGGACGGGGTGCTGGCCGAAGGCGAGGCCCGCCGCCGCCGCATCCGCGAGCCCCATGCCTGGATCCTCGGCCTGCCGCTGACAGAGGCGGAGGCGGGGGCCAGTCCGCTGGTTGCCTGGGAGGGCAGCCACCAGATCATGCGCACCGCCCTGCGCGCGGCGCTGGCGGGTCATCCGCCGGAGACCTGGGGCGAGGTGGATATCACGGATGCCTACCAGGTCGCGCGCCGGACCTGTTTCGAGACCTGCCGGAGGGTCGAACTGCCCGCCGCGCCGGGTGAGGCGTTGCTGCTGCACCGGCTGACCTTGCATGGGATCGCCCCCTGGGCCGAGGGCGCCAAGGCGCCGCCCGAGGGCCGCATGGTGGCCTACTTCCGGCCCCAGATCGCGGGCGGCGCGGCGGCCTGGCTGGCGGGCTGACATCCGCGCGCCCTGGGTTTCTTCCTGGTCCAAATTCCCCGGGGGAAGCGACAGAAGGGAGATGGAGGCAGCGCCCCCTTTGCCCGATGCGGGCCGCCGTCGCGACGGTCGACCCGTGGGGCCAAGGCCCTCACCCCCGCGATTTCACCCGCGCCGCGCGCCCGCCGCGCCGCTTGCGCAGCCGGCCGGCGCGATCGGGCAATTCCTCGAGCACCTCGCGGCGTTCGTCCTGGCTCATGCTGGACCACATGGTGATTTCGCGCGCGGTGCGCAGGCAGCCAGTGCAGAGCCTTTCCTGCGGATGGATCACGCAGACCTTGATGCAGGGGCTTTGGACCTCGTTGCGGGACCAGATGTCGTCTTTCATACCCATCTACTCCGGCCTACTCTGGCGCGTCCGCTGCGCCGGGCTGTGCGTTCAGATACCGCATCCGGTCCAGTGCTCCTTGCAGGATATAGGCGGCGGCGACGTGGTCGATGACCTCGGAGCGACGTTTTCGGGTCGTATCCGCCTCCAGCAGGACCTTTTCCGCCGCCACGGTCGACAGGCGCTCGTCCCAGAAGGTGATCGGCCCCTCCCATAGGGCGGCGAAATTACGGGCGAAAGCGCGGGTCGACTGGCAGCGCGGCCCCTCGCTGCCGTCCATGTTGCGCGGCAGGCCAAGCACCAGCCCGCCGATGCCGCGGGCCTGCAGGATCTTGACCAGCGCCGCCGCGTCGACACCGAATTTCTTGCGTTTGACGGTTTCCAGCGGTGTCGCGACCGATCGGAAACTGTCGCTGACCGCAACCCCGATGGTCCGCGTCCCCAGGTCCAGTCCGGCCAGGGCGACCATCGGCGGCAGCTCGGCTGTGAAGGTGTCGATGCTGTTGTGGATCATTCAGTGCGCTCCTTGCGGCAGCCCGCGATCCGGACCCGCGATCCGGATGAGCGCCTTGCGGCGCGCTGGGTGTCTCGCCTGCGGCCTGTGGCCTCCGGCTCGGGGTGGGGGGCGCTGCCCCCGTCGCGCATGGCGCGACTCCCCCGGAGGTATTTGTCTGCCCAAAGAAGGCAAGGGAGAGGCTGCATCCGGCATGGAGGTCAATCAGCAACCCCGGCGCGTTCGGCGGCGCCCCTGAGCATGTCCAGTGCCTCGGGGCTTTCGGCAAAGACGGTCTGTGCCTCTGCGTAGATCGCGCTGGCGCGGTCCGTCTCACCCAGGACGCCCAGAGACGAGATCAGCCGCGCCCAGTCTTCGACCGGGCCGCCTTCTTCGGCGAGGCGGCTGGAAAGCTGGCCCACCATGCCGCGGATCATCTGCTGGCGTTCCTCGGGGGTCATGTCCCGCGCCGCGTCGATGTCGGCGGCGCTGGGTCCGCGTGCCGTGCCACCGGCAAGTTGCGGCATCTGGAAGTTCTGCACCCCGGCCATGAAGGCCAAGTCCTGGATCTGGTCGCTGATCGGCTGAACCCAGGGGTCCTGCGCGCTGCTTTCGCGCAACAGCTTGTTCCACATGCGGAAACCGACGTCGGGACGGCCCACCTGGGCCATCATCAACCCGCCGTAATACCGCGCCACGCCGTTATCGGGATCGCGCGAGAGGGCCTGTTCCAGCACCGCCTGGGCCTCGGGCGAGACATAGCCGCCGGCGGCGAGGATCATCATGTCGGCGAGATCGGTGAAATCCTTGGCCGTGGCCGCGTCCCCCTTGAGCCGGATGACCTGGCTCTGGGCCTTGTAGGCCGCCGAGAAGTTCCCCAGTGCCGCCTCGGACCGGGTCAGCAGGACATGGCCCTGGATATCGTCGGGGCGGGTTTCCACCGCCTTGCGCAGCCGTTCGACCAGCGCCTGGTACTGCGGCGTGGCATCGGGCGCGGCCTGCGGCGGAATGCGGGCCTCGATCGTGGCCTGAGAGGGGCGGCTTTTCAGCGCCTCCTCGGCGCGGGCCAGCCGCGCCTTGAGCGGCACGTCGCCATAGCCCGGAGCCCCCATCTGCGTATAGAGACCAAAGCCACCGCCCACCACCAAAAGCGCGATGACCGCCGCCAGGGCGAACCCCAGAACCCGAGGCTGGTCGCTGCCGCTGCCGGGCGCCTGCAGCTTGGCGTCCGCCGCCAGCAAGCGGCGCGAGATCTCGACCCGCAGGCGCTCGGCCTCCTCGGCGGGGATCTTGCCACGGGCGGCGTCCGCCTCGATCTCTTTCAGCTGGTCGCGGTAGACCTCAAGATCATAGGCCTCTGCCGGGCCGGTGGCGCGCCGTCCGCGCAAGAGGGCCAGAACCAAAGCCCCTGCGCAGAGCAGGGCCAAGGCGGCGGTCACTATCCAGAATACGGTCATCGGCCTCCCTTTCTCCTGTCTCACTTAAGGCGCTGCCGGGCCGGAAAAAAGGGCAAAAACCCGCTGTGGCGCGCGATGTCGCAACCACGGGGCCTAGTGACGGTTGCTTGCGCCTGAGCTATGACGTCTGTGTGCATCATACCCGAAACGGACCAACCGGATTCGAGCCCATGAAACGTTATTCCGCCTTTGCCATTGCCCGAGAAGCCCTGTCCGGACACAAGACCTGGGAGCGGGCCTGGCGCAATGCGCAGCCCAAAAGCCACTATGACGTGGTTATCGTGGGCGCCGGCGGGCACGGGTTGGCGACGGCCTATTACCTGGGCAAGAACTTTGGCATCACCAATGTCGCGGTGATCGAGAAGGGCTGGCTGGGCGGCGGCAACACCGGGCGCAACACCACGATCATCCGCTCGAACTACCTGCAGGATCCGTCCGCCGCGATCTATGAAAAGGCGCGCAGCCTCTACGAGACGCTGAGCCAGGAGTTGAACTATAACGTCATGTTCAGCCCGCGCGGCGTCATGATGCTGGCCCAGACCGAGCACGAGGTGCGCGGCTATTTGCGCACCGCCCATGCCAATGCCCTGCAGGGGGTCGAGACGCGCTTTATCACCCCGCGCGAGGTCAAGGAGATCGTGCCGATCATCAACCTCGACGGGCCGCGCTATCCCGTGCTGGGCGCGCTCTGGCAGGAACGCGCTGGCACCGCGCGCCACGACGCCGTGGCCTGGGGCTATGCCCGCGCCTGTTCGGCGATGGGCATGGACATCATCCAGAAATGCGAGGTCACCGGCGTTCTGCAGGAGGCGGGCCGCGTCAGTGGCGTGCAGACCACCAAGGGCGACATCTCCTGCGAGAAGCTGGGAATCGTCGTGGCCGGGCATTCCGGCGACCTCGCCGCCAAGGCGGGCTTTCGCCTGCCGATCGAATCCGTGCCGTTGCAGGCGCTGGTGTCAGAGCCGATCAAGCCGATCATGGATTGCGTCGTCATGGCCAACACCGTGCACGGCTACATGAGCCAGTCCGACAAGGGCGAGATGGTGATCGGCGGCGGCACCGACGGGCACAACGCCTATACCCAGCGCGGCAGTTTCCACCACATCGAGGAAACCGTGCGAGCCCTGGTCGAGACCTTCCCGATGGTCTCCCGGCTCAAGATGCTGCGGCAATGGGGCGGGATCGTGGATGTCACCGGCGACCGCTCTCCGATCCTGTCGAAAACCCCGCTGGAGGGCTGTTTCATCAATGCCGGCTGGGGCACGGGCGGGTTCAAGGCGATCCCCGGTTCCGGCTGGGGCTTTGCGGAACTGATGGCGCGTGGAGAGTCGTCTTTGTGCGAAGAGTTCTCCATGTGGCGCTTCGGTGAGGGGAAATTCATTGATGAGTCAGTGGCGGCGGGGGTGGCGCATTGAGGAGTTTCATTCGGATCCGCGCACCGTTTTTGCTTATAGCTTCCTGGGTTGCTCTTTCCTTGTTTTGCTTGTTCTTTTTAAAGAACACGGAAGCATTTCAAAGAGCAGGCTCGTTCGGTGTCGCCGTGACGATAATTGCCTTCGCGCTAACGTATTCTGAAATCAAGGATATTGAATGCGAGCTGGAAGGCTTGCTGGGTAGGGCCAAAGATTTCGATCCTAGTGCAAGTGAAGTTGTCGGGATCCATAAAATCGAAGCATCATTAACGTCGATGGATATCAGGACGAAATCGTTGCAGACAAAAGTTAGGACGGCCGAACTAATCGCTCTTGTTACCTCAACAATTCAGTGGGGTTATGGCGACCTTGTGCCTGTGTCGTGAGGAACTGGACATGCTGACCCTCCATTGCCCCTACTGCGGCGTCATGGCTGATGAAACCGAACTGCACGCGGGCGGCGAGGCGCATCTGACACGGCACGGCCCCGGTTCCTCGGACGCGGACTTCGAGGCCTACCTCTTCATGCGCGAAAACCCCAAGGGCGTGCATTTCGAACGCTGGCGCCACGTCAACGGCTGCGGCAAGTGGTTCCACGCCGCGCGCTGCACCATGACGCTGGAGGTCTTCGGCACCTATTCCGCCCAGACCACCGAACCGCCGAAAAAGATCCGCGACGCGATCAGCGCCAAACGCCCCGGCTGGACGTGGAGAGAGCTGTCCTGATGTTTCTTCTCTCTGAAAATACTCACCTTTCCAACCGCCAACACAGCGGGGAGGCCTGAGATATGAGCACCCGTCTCGCCACAGGCGGCCGCCTGGTCGACCGCAGCAGCGACATCCGGTTCACCTTCAACGGCAAGAGCTTTCGTGGCCACGAGGGCGATACGCTGGCTTCGGCGCTCTTGGCCAATGACCAGATGCTGGTGGGCCGCAGCTTCAAGTATCACCGCCCGCGTGGTGTGGTCGCCTCTGGCGCCGAGGAACCCAACGCGCTGGTGAACCTCGGGCGCGACACCACGCATGAGCCGAACCAGCGCGCCACCACGACGGAGCTGTTCAACGGGTTGCAGGCGACCTCGCAGAACCACTGGCCGTCGCTCGACTATGACATCGGCGCGCTGAACGGGCTGTTCGGGCGCTTCCTGACGGCGGGCTTCTACTACAAGACCTTCATCCACCCGCGTCCCTTCTGGAAACACATCTACGAACCTTTCATCCGCCAGTCGGCGGGGCTGGGCCGTGCGCCGGACCCGGAGACGCGCGATCCCGACACCTACGAGCATTTCTACGCTTTCGTCGATGTCGTGGTGATCGGCGGCGGCGTGGCGGGGCTGCAGGCGGCCAAGGCGGCGGCGGACTCCGGTGCCAAGGTGCTGGTCATGGAACAGACGGCCCATTGGGGCGGCCGGGCGCCGGTGGATGGTGGCACGATCGACGGCATGGCGCCCGGGGACTGGGTGAACAAGACCGTCGAAGCCCTTGAAGGAATGGAGAATGTCGCGCTGCGGACCCGCAGCATGGGGGCGGGGGTCTATGACCACGGCTATGTGCTGGGCTATGAGCGCCTGACCGATCACGCGCCTTTCCTGAAGGGCCCGCGCCATCGGCTGTGGCGCATCCGTGCCAGGCAGATCGTGACCGCCACCGGCGCCATCGAACGCCCCCTCAGCTTTGCGGGCAACGACATTCCCGGTGTCATGCTGGCCTCTGCGGTGCGGGACTATCTGGTGAACTATGGAGTTGTCGCGGGCCAGCGGACGGTCGTCGTGACCAACAACGACGACGCCTATCGCACCGCCATCACGCTGAAACAGGCGGGGCAGGAGGTGCCGGCGGTGATCGACGCCCGCGAGATGGGTGGCGGCGCCCTGATGGAAGAGGCCAAGGCCCTGGGCATCCGCGTGGAAACCGGCCGGGCCATCGCCAAGGTCAAGGGCGGCAAGCGTGTGACAGGCGTGGCGATCTGCGCGATGGCGGGCGGCGGCGCCATGCTGTCGGAAATCAAGTGCGATGCCGTGGCCATGTCCGGCGGCTGGTCGCCGGTTGTGCACCTCTGGTCCCATTGCGGCGGCAAACTGACCTGGGACGATGAGCGCGCCTTTTTCCGCCCCGATCCCGAGCGCGCGCCGACCAGCCACGACGGTCTGCCTTTCGTCACCGTGACAGGCAGCGCCAACGGTGAGATGGACCTAAAGAGCGTTCTGGAAGATGCTGACAAGGCTGGGAAATCCTCCAGCAAGGCGGCCGGAGGAAAACCCCGCCGCTTTGCCCCGCCCAAGGGCGAAAGCGCAGAGGAAGCCCCGCTGCGGCCGGTCTGGCTGATGCCGGAGAACGCCTGGGAAGAGTTGCGCATGAAATCCTGGCTGGACTACCAGAACGACGTCAAGGTTTCGGACGTGCAACTGGCCGCGCGCGAAGGCTATGAAAGCGTCGAGCACACCAAGCGCTATACCACGCTGGGCATGGCGACGGATCAGGGTAAACTCAGCAATATCAACGGTCTGGCAACCCTTTCTGCGAGTTTGGGTGAAGAGATCCCGCAGGTGGGCACCACCACTTTCCGCCCGCCCTACACACCGATCAGCATGGGGGCCATTGCCGGCGAGGCGCGGGGCGAGATATTCCAGCCGATCCGCAAGACACCGATCCACGCCTGGCACGAAAAACACGGCGCCGCCTGGGAGCCGGTGGGCCACTGGCGCCGTCCCTACTGCTATCCGCAACAGGGGGAGAGCAAGCACGACGCGGTCCACCGCGAGGTGCTGGCCACCCGCAATAGCCTTGGCCTGCTCGATGCCTCGACGCTGGGCAAGATCATCGTCAAGGGACCGGATGCGGGCCGTTTCCTCGACATGCTCTACACCAACATGATGAGCACGCTGAAACCGGGGCGCTGCCGCTATGGCCTGATGTGCACGGAAAACGGCTTTCTGACCGACGACGGCGTGGTGGCGCGGATCGATGACGAGACGTTCCTCTGCCACACCACCACCGGCGGCGCGGACCGCATCCATGCCCATATGGAGGAATGGCTGCAGACCGAATGGTGGGACTGGAAGGTCTATACAGCCAACGTGACAGAGCAATTCGCCCAGATTGCCGTGGTCGGCCCCAACGCGCGCAAGCTGCTGGAAAAGCTGGGGGGTATGGATGTCGGCAAGGACACGCTGCCCTTCATGGCCTGGGCCGATGGCACGCTGGCCGGTTTCCCGGTGCGGGTCTACCGGATCTCCTTCTCGGGCGAACTCAGCTACGAGATCGCCGTGCCCGCGAACCTTGGCCGCGCCTTCTGGGACAAAATCGTTGAGGCCGGGCAGGAGTGGAACATCACCCCCTACGGCACAGAGGCGTTGCACGTGATGCGGGCCGAGAAGGGCTTTATCATGATCGGGGACGAGACCGACGGCACGGTGATCCCGCAGGACCTGAGCCTGCATTGGGCGATCTCAAAGAAGAAAGAGGATTACCTGGGTAAGCGCGCGCAGACCCGCAGCCACATGGCCGATCCGAACCGCTGGCAGCTGGTGGGGCTGGAAACCGTTGACGGTTCGGTCCTGCCGGATGGGGCCTATGCCGTGGCGCCCGGCAAGAACGCCAACGGCCAGCGCAACACCCAAGGTAGGGTGACCTCGACTTACCATTCGCCGACGCTGGGCAAGGGGATCGCCATGGGCCTTGTCCATCACGGCCCCGACCGGATGGGAGAGATCATTCCCTTCATCAAGGACGATGGCGAAACCGTGGTCGAGGCGAAGATCGTCAGCCCGGTCTTCTTTGACCCCGAAGGAGAGAAGCAGAATGTCTGATCCGGTTCTGCCGCTCGGCGGCGCACATTACGAGGGCCTGGCGGACGTCCGCGAGACAGGGCCGCAGGGCATGATCGCCCTGCGCGGCGATCTGTCGGATGCTGGCCTGCAGGAGGCCGTGACTGGTCTGACCGGGGTTCCGATGCCCGATATGCGCGGCGCGCAGGTCATGGGGGAAAGCGGATTGCTCTGGATGTCGCCGGACGAACTCCTGGTGCTGGTACCTTACCGGCAGGCGGCGCGGGCGCGCGCACAACTGGCTGAGGCACTGCAGGGCCAGCACGCGCTGGTCGAAAATGTCTCGGACATGCGGGCGATGTTCCGGCTGCGCGGGACGCAGGTGCGCGACGTGCTGGCCAAGCTGGCACCGGTGGATTTTGCCCGCGATGCCCTGCCGGTGGGCGAATTGCGCCGCACCCGCTTTGCCCAGGTGGCGGCGGGCGTCTGGCTGAGCGACGACACCACGGCGCAGGTCTTCTGCTTCCGCTCGGTTGCGGAGTATATGTTCAACCTGCTCCGTACAGCCGCCGATCCCGACGCATTTGTCGGCTTTCATACCGGTTAAGCGCCGGGGACGGTTGCCTTGTCGGGCGGCTCTGCCGATAGTGCCGGGGCTGTTCGCCGCAACGGAGCCGTCATGCGCCGCCTCATCCTGTCGGGCCTTTTCTGGGCTGCCCTCTCCGGGGGCGCGGTGGCGGAAAAGATGGCCTATCATTGCCGGATCGACGGCACCTCGGAACGTCAGTGGATCCAGCCGGTGATCTTCATCGCGCTCGACCGGGCCATCGACCGGGTCGTGATCTCTGACGCCTCGATCCTGGGGGTCAACGACGGTGTTCCGGTCGAGGGGACGCTGGTCAGGGACAACAGCTCTCGGCTGACGGTCTCATGGGAGCTGGAGCTGCGGTCCACCGGGAACCGGCGTGTGCTGCTGGATTATCGCGCAACCTTCCTCAAGGCCAGCGGCAAGGTCAATGTGACCGCCCAACCCCGTGAGAAAGGTGCGCTTTTCAACAGGTCGGGGAGTTGTCTGGCGACAAAACTTTCTCCTTGAAGTCACCTTTGAGCGCCGAGGCAGGGTTGACCTTCGGCGGGAAGGGGGACACCTATTGGGCAATGAACCGCCACATCACGAAGGGGTGAACCATGTCTTTCGAACTTCCCGATCTTCCCTATGCACACGACGCTCTGGCCAGCCAGGGCATGAGCCAGGAAACGCTGGAATATCACCACGACATCCACCACAAGGCCTATGTCGACAACGGCAACAAGCTGATTTCCGGCACCGAGTGGGAAGGCAAGAGCCTCGAAGAGATCGTCAAGGGCACCTATGACGCGGGCGCCGTGGCGCAATCGGGCATCTTCAACAATGCCTCGCAGCACTGGAACCACACGCAGTTCTGGGAAATGATGGGCCCCGGCCCGAATTCCATGCCGTCCGAGCTGGAAGCCGCGATCAAGGACAGCTTCGGCACCGTCGACGAGTTCAAGTCGCAGTTCGCCGCCGCGGGCGCGGGCCAGTTCGGCTCGGGCTGGTGCTGGCTGGTCAAGGACACCGACGGTGGCCTGAAGGTCACCAAGACCGAGAACGGCGTGAACCCGCTGTGCTTTGGTCAGACCGCCCTGCTGGGCTGCGACGTGTGGGAGCACTCCTACTACATCGACTTCCGCAACAAGCGTCCGGCCTACCTGACCAACTTCATGGACAACCTGGTGAACTGGGAAAACGTGGCCTCGCGCCTGTAATCCCATGTGCGGGGCCATTCACGCCCCGGCCAGATGCCAAGACGCCCTCGCAGGATGCTGCGGGGGCGTTTTTCGTGCGGGGCTAGGCAAGCCGATCCACCAGAACGGCGTTCAGGGTCGAGCCGCTGCGCCGCAGCTTGGCCAGGGCCTGAAACTCGGCGGAATTCCAGAAGTCCCGGGCGTGCTGGCGGTCCGGAAAGGCAATGACGAAGGCGGCGTCTGGCAGGGGATTGTCCCCCTCCATTGGCTCCGGCGCCCCGCCCCGGACAAGAAATGCGCCCGAGTGGGCGGCCACAACCTCCGGGATCTTGGCGAAATACTCTTCCATCCAGTCCCGACTGTGGATTTGCATCTGTCCGATGACGAAAGCCCCCATATCGCTGTTCTCCCGATTTCTTCACCTGGCAGGCTAGGGGGGATCGGGCCCTGCGGCAATCCGCGCGCCGCCCGCGTCCCCGCGATTCACAAAAGCGCAGGGACATCCTATGATGCGGGTATCTTTGTCATTGGGCGAGGGTCCGTCCGGACCGTCGGCAATTTTTCGAGAGGTTGTTCACATCATGGATAAAGACAGGGCTTTCGCGGACCGCCCGCGGGGCAATCCGGTGAATTCGCGCACCGGACAGGCGAGGAGGCTACGATGCTGCGCAACCTGATCATTCAAGTGAACCAGACACAGCAATTCCTGTGGCGCACCTTGCCGGACGGGCGGCGGCAGGTGTCCTGGCGCGTCTGGCTTCTCATCTTTGTGACGCCCGTGCTGTTCTTGGCGGCGGCGGCTCTCTTTGCCTATGACAGCGTCAGTTTCGTCTCGCGCGCGGAGCGGACCACCGGAGAGGTTGTCCGCGTCTACGAATGGGAGGACTGGACGCCGTGGAAGGGCAGCCATACCGTCTATGGTCCCGTCTTTCGCTATGAGTTTCGCGAGGGCGACATGACCGAGGCCAGCCTGGGGCAGTCCTCTGCCAACTGGGGATTCGAGATCGGATCGCGGCAAGAGATCCTGTTCAACCCGCAGACCAAGGGCAATGTCAGACTGCCCGTGTTCGAACATCTCTGGGCGCTGCCTCTGACGATTTTCTACATCGGGCTGATCACCCTGATCCCGGCGCTGTTCGCGGCCTGGCGGGTGCGGCGCTGGCTGCGTGGCGGGACGGCTGGCTGAGACAGGGTCCGTTTCGACGCCGGGGGGCAGAGCAGCAACGCGCTTGCAGCCGGGCGCGCCGCTTTGTAGGGCAGGGGGACTGACCGGAGACGACCATGCCCCCCCAGACCCAAGGCATCCTCCTGATGATCGGCGCCTGTTCGATCTGGGGGCTTTCGCCGCTCTACTACAAGCTGCTGCTGCACGTCCCGCCGCTGGAACTGCTGGCGCATCGCACCTTCTGGTCGCTGGTGGTCTTTGCCGGGCTGCTGGCGGTGCAGGGCCGCCTGCGCGAGCTGCGCGGCGCGGTCGGTCGGCCAAGGCCCGCGCTGATCACCGCCGTCGCGGCGCTGATGATCACCGCCAACTGGTTCCTCTTCATTCTCTCGGTGCAGATCGGGCAGGTGCGCGAAACCTCGCTGGGCTATTACACCTTCCCGCTGGTTGCCGTGCTGCTGGGCGTCGTCGTCCTGCGCGAACGGCTGTCGGCGCTGCAATGGGTGGCGGTGGGCCTGGCCACGCTGGCGGTGGCGCAGCTGACCTGGGGACTGGGTACAGCACCCTGGATCGCGCTGATCCTGGCCACGACCTTTGGTATCTACGGCATTGTGAAAAAACGGCTTTCCGTCGGGCCGGTCGTGTCCGTCACCGGAGAGGTCCTGTTGCTGGCACCCTTTGCCCTGGGCTGGCTTCTGACGCTGGAAGCACAGGACAAGGCCATCTTTGGCGATGACCTCTATACCTCGGGCCTGCTGGTCTTTTCCGGCCTGCTAACGGCGCTGCCGCTGGTGCTGTTCTCGGCCGCGGCGCAGCGGGTCAACATGACGACGCTGGGGGTGCTGCAATACCTCAATCCGACGCTGCAGTTCATTTGCGCCGTGGTCATCTTCAAAGAGCCGCTCACCCCTTTCCACCTCATCGCCTTCGGCCTGATCTGGGCCGCGCTGGCGATCTACTCGGCCTCGGGCTTTGCTCAGGACAGGGCGCGGCGCAAGAGCGCCATGACTTCCTCGGCCGAACCGCCGCTCTGAACGAATTCGATCAGCGAGGGGTCGGCAAAGCCGGTGTCGACCACATGTTGCATCAGCGCCTTGAGCGGCGCCCAATAGCCCGCCACGTCCAGCAGGATGATGGGTTTCGCATGCAGGCCCAGCTGACGCCATGTCAGCACCTCAAAGAACTCGTCCAGCGACCCGGCGCCGCCGGGCATGACCACCACCGCGTCGGCGTTCATCAGCATGACCTTCTTGCGCTCGTGCATGGTCTCGGTGATGACGAAACTGGTGAGATCGGTCTTGCCGACCTCCAGTCGCAAGAGGTGGGTGGGGATCACGCCGAATGTCTCGCCGCCCGCCGCCTGCGCCGCGCGCGCGATCAGCCCCATCAAGCCGACGTCGCCCGCGCCGTAGACCAGCCGCCAGCCCTCATTGGCCAGGGCCTCTCCCAGCGCGGTGGCCTCTGCCGCATAGTCGGGATTTCCCCCCTTGCGGGAGCCGCAGTAGACGCAGATGGACATGGTGGGCATTTCAGGCTCCAAGGCTTGTAGAAAAAACGACTTTTGACGCTTCGTAGCCTGTGGTTTATAAACGCTCAACCATCCTGTGGCCCCGCTGGGGGGCCGAGGCCGCAGGTGCTGTCATTCGGAAGGCTGCCATGAGCAAGATCGCACTCTACTTGGCCCTCGCCGGCGCAGGCACTGCCGGGGCGGTGACTGTCATGGTCGCCACCGGCATGATCGACCCGCCCTGGGGGACCACACCCGATGGGCCGGCCCCCGATCCCGTGGTCGCCGCGCCGGATGCACCGCCGGTTCCCAGCGCCGATGCACCCGACACACCGCTGGCCGCGTCGACGGTGGCGCCGCCGCCGGCCGATCCGGTCAAGACCGACGATCCGGTGCCCGCACCCTCGGCCACGGTGGACAAGCCCGATCCCGCAACCCGCCCGGTCGAGACCGCCGATGTCCCTGATCCAGTGGACGCTGCGGAGCCGGTGGACGCTGATGAGCCTGTGGATCCGGTGGAGACCGTGGAGAAACCCGATCCGGTGACGCCGCCGGTCGAAACCGCAGATGTACCCGAACCGGCCGAGGACCCGGTGGCACCGATCCCGGCAGAGGGTGCCGAGGGACCGGCCACGGACATCTCGATTGCGGCGGTGGACCCCGATGGCCCCGCGCCGGACCGGCCCGAGCCGGACCAGACCGTGCCCGGCCCGGCCCCGGATGAAACCGTGGCCGCCGCGGCGCCCGTGGCAGAGGGGCCCGATCCCGACAGGCCCGACCCCGAGGCGCCGGAGGCCGCAGGCGCGCTCTTGCCGCTCTTCGATCCCGACGCGGCCCCGGTGCAGGAATTGCTGCTGGACGGGGACGAGGCGGTGATCCGGCCCAGCTTTGACGTGGTGCGCGCCGAGACCGACGGCTTCTCGCTGATCGCGGGGGGCGGTGAGCCGGGGGCGCTGGTCGAAGTGATCGTGAACGGCGAGCCGGTCGAAAAGCTCAAGATCGGCGGCGACGGCAAGTTCACGACTTTCCTCAACCTGCCGCCGGACCAGGGCGCGGTGATCACCCTGCGCCAGACCGCCAAGGAACGCACCGTTCTCTCCGAGGGAGAGGTGATCGTCGCGCCGCGCCAGGTGGCCGCCGCCGACCTGACGCCGGAACGGCAGCCGAAAAAACCGGTGGTGACAGGCCCGATCCTCGAGCAAAAACCCGATGCCGACGCGCCCGAGGGGCCCGAAAGCGATGGTCCGCTGGCCACCACTGGCCCCGATGCCGGTCCCGTCGATCCCGAGAGCCCGCCTGAGGTCCCGCGCGACCAGATCGCCCGCGTCGATCCGCAGCCCGTGGTGGGCAACGGCCCCGACCCGCTGGGCGCGCCCAAGTGGAACGGCGCCCCGCAGCGCGGCCCGTTGCCGGGCACTGACCCGGTGCCGTCCATCGCCGGTGCGCCGCTGCCTCCCGGTGGCCTGCCGGGCACACAGGCCCCGGTGGACAGCCAGGACCCGACCGCGCCCCGCGCCAGCGTGCGTGATCCGGCCAGCCCCGATGGCGCTGTGCCCGCCGCAGGGACCGCCGCTCCGCGTACCGGGGACGATCCGGTGATCACCGCGCGGGCCGAACCGGACGTGGGCGACGCGCCTCCGACCGCGCTGCCGCCCGCCGTCCTTCTGTCCTCGCCGCGCGGGGTCGAGGCGCTGTCGACCGCGCCCATCGCACCGGGCGACGTGGCGCTCGACTCGATCAGCTATGACGACGAGGGGGACGTGCTGCTCTCGGGCAGGGGCAAGACCGCCGCCTTCGTGCGCATCTACCTGGACAATACGCCCGTCACCACCTCGCGCATCCGCGAGGATGGCCGCTGGCGGGTGCAACTGCCCGAGGTCGACCAGGGCACCTATGTCCTGCGCGTCGACCAGATCAACGAACGCGGCCAGGTCATCGCCCGTGTCGAAAGCCCCTTTCTGCGCGAAAGCGCCACGGTGCTGGAACGGGTGGTCTCCAAGGGGACCGGCCCGGTGCGCAGCGTGACGATTCAGCCGGGCAACACGCTTTGGGGAATTTCGCGCCAACGCTACGGTGACGGGATGCAATATGTCCGCATCTACGACGCCAACCGCGACCGTATTCGTGACCCCGATCTGATCTATCCCGGACAGATCTTCGACCTTCCGCAGACACCGACCGACTGACGCGGTTTCCGCGCTGCCCGCCCTTGGCCGGGCGGGCAGGGGGCGCTGCCCCCTCGGCCTTTGGCCTCACCCCCGGAGGTATTTTCCTGCCCAAAGAAGCGGGCGACAGCGCGCCTGTTTCCCCGGGGCGCCCGATATCCATGCTGGCGGTGGCCGAAGGGAGACGGGGGCACGCCGAACGTATGCCTCGGACAAGACGCCCCCGGACCCGCGCAAGGCCGGGCGCCGCTTGCAGATCCGGGCGCCGCAGCCTAGGTGAAAGGGTCAAACAGGAAAACCGTTCATGCCTCCCGACACTTCTACCGACGCCCAAATCGCCCGCGACGAACGCCGTTCGGGATGGCGCACGATTCGCCGCGTCGGCCCCTATCTCTGGCCCGAGGGGCAGACCTGGGCCAAGCGCCGCGTCGTCATCGCGTTGGGATTCTTGGTTCTGGCCAAGCTTATCGCCGTCGGCACGCCCATCCTCTACAAGCAGGCGGTCGACACGCTGTCGGGCGATGTCTCGGACCTGATGCTGGGCGCGGTGGGGCTGACCCTAGCCTATGGCATGGCGCGGCTGATGACCGTGGGATTCCAGCAGCTGCGCGACGCGGTCTTTGCCAAGGTCGGCCAGCGCGCCCTGAGGCGGCTGGCGCTTGAGACCTTCACCCATATCCACCGGCTTTCGATGCGCTATCACATCACGCGCAAGACCGGGGGGCTCAGCCGCATCATCGAGCGGGGGGTGAAGGGGGTGGAGTTCCTGCTGCGCTTCCTGCTGTTTTCCATCGGCCCCCTGATGCTGGAGCTGATGCTGGTGGCGGGGGTTCTCTTCTATCTCTTCGACGTTTGGTACCTTGCCGTGGTGGTCGGGGTCGTCGCGCTTTACGTGGCCTTTACCTTCAAGGTGACGGAATGGCGTGTGAAACTGCGCCGCGAGATGAACAAGCAGGACACCGACGCCAACCAGAAGGCGATCGACAGCCTGCTGAACTTCGAGACGGTCAAGTATTTCGGCGCCGAGGCGCGCGAGGCCGACCGCTATGACCGTGCCATGCAGGGCTACGAACAGGCGGCGATCAAGACGGCGACCTCGCTGGCGATGCTGAACACAGGCCAGTCGCTGATCATCACCTCGGGCCTGGTGGCCGTCATGGTCATGGCGGCTGTGGGCGTGCAGAACGGCGCGCTGACCGTGGGTGATTTCGTCATGGTCAACGCCTACATGATCCAGATCACCATGCCGCTCAACTTCCTTGGCACGGTCTACCGCGAGATCCGGCAGGCCCTGGTGGACATGGGCGAGATGTTCGAGCTGCTCGAACAGCCGCGTGAGGTTTCGGACAAGCCGGGCGCGCCGAAGCTGGCGGTGTCGGGCGGGGTGGTGGAATTTGCCGGAGTGCGGTTCGGCTATGATCCCACCCGCCCGATCCTCAAGGGCATCGACGTGAGGGTGGGCGCAGGCGAGAACGTGGCGCTGGTCGGTCCCTCGGGCTCTGGCAAGTCCACCATCGGACGGTTGCTGTTCCGTTTCTACGATGTCGAGGGCGGGGCGATCCGCATCGACGGGCAGGATCTGCGCGACGTGACCCAGGACAGCCTGCATGCCGCCATCGGCGTGGTGCCGCAGGACACGGTCCTGTTCAACGACACGATCCGATACAACATCGCCTATGGCCGGGACGGCGCCAGTGAGGAAGAGATCGTCGCCGCTGCAAAGGCGGCGCAGATCCACAGCTTCATCGAGAGCCTGCCCGAGGGATACGACACCCAGGTCGGTGAGCGGGGCCTGAAGTTGTCCGGGGGCGAGAAACAGCGCGTGGGCATTGCCCGCACCCTGCTCAAGGACCCGCCGATCCTGCTGCTGGACGAGGCGACCAGCGCATTGGACACCGAGACCGAGGCGAGCATCCAGGACGCCCTGCGCCGCGCGGGTGAGGGGCGCACGGTCATCACGATCGCGCACCGCCTGTCCACGATCGCCGACGCTGACCGGATCGTTGTCCTGCAGGATGGTGAAGTGGTCGAAACGGGCACGCATGATGCGCTTCTGACAAAGGGCGGGCGCTATGCCGCGCTCTGGGCGCGCCAGCAGGCCAGCGAGGACGAGGCGGCCTGAGGGTCAAGACGCGGCGCCGCGTCTTGCAAGCGTTTTCGAAAACGCTTGGGATCGCCTTGTCCAAGGCGATCCGAACGCGCTTGGAAGCGCGTTCTCTCTCACCCGGCGTCCAGCGCCCTTTGAACGCCCTCGAAGAATCCGCCCAGGTGTTCGCCGTCCACCAGCGCGTGATGCACCTGGATCCCCATCGCCATGCGCCAGCCGTCGCCTTCGGCCACGATCTTGCCCCAGGCCACCCGGGGGATGCAGTCCTGCGCGTTGGGCATGGCATTGTCCAGCGATGTGAAATCCAGCCAGGGCAGGCAGGACATGTAGGCCACGCCGTCCATCCCCTCGGAATTGCCGGCCAGCGTCGCGCGGTTGCGCGCCTCCTCGATGGCCGCCTTTGCACCCGTGTCGAACTGGTCGAAGTCGGGGTCGAAAGGCACGTAGGAAAAGTTGAACCCGCCATCCGGGCGCGGCACCGGGGTCGACAGCATCACGCTGTCATGCCGCACGACGCTGTCACCGCGAAACCGCATGCCCAGTTCCGGCACCCCGTGCAGCCCGCAGCCAATGGCATGCAGGCAGGCGCGGAACAGCGAGTGCCCCGCCGGTTTCCGCACCCTCATCAGATGTGTCGCGTCCATCCGCACGGTCACCGCGTAGTGCGGCTTTTCAAAGCTGCGAAACCAGCGGAACTGCGCTGTGCGCGGCCATGTCTCAAGGTCGACGGGGTGTTCGGCCATCTGGGAAACTCCGGTAAAGCCCGACCTGAATGCCGGTTTCAAACGCGTCTTGAAACTGTTTCAGGCCGCGCGGGGGCAATCCGGAGGGTGTCACTTGTTGCCTATCGGAAACAGGATGCTAGGGTCTCCGTCAAGCCATCATGAGAGGTATACTATGGTCGACCGAGTGGAACGCGCCGGGCTGAACGTCGACGAAGGACTGGCCAGCTTTATCGAAGAGCAGGCCCTGCCGGGCACGGGCATCGGGGCGGAAGGGTTCTGGCAGGCGCTGTCCGAACTCGCGCATGACTTTGGGCCGCGCAACCGCGCCTTGCTGGACAAGCGCGAGGCGCTGCAGAAACAGATCGACGACTGGCACAAGGCGCGTGCCAACCAGCCGCATGATCACGAGGCCTACAAGGCTTTCCTGGCGGAAATCGGCTACCTGCTGCCCGAAGGCGGCGACTTTGAGATCGAGACCGCCAACACCGACCCAGAGATCGCCACCGTGCCGGGCCCGCAGCTGGTGGTGCCGATCACCAATGCCCGCTATGCGCTCAACGCCGCCAATGCCCGCTGGGGCAGCCTTTATGACGGGCTTTACGGCACCGACGCGATGGGCTCGCTGCCGCCAAAAGGCGGCTACGAGAACGGCCGCGGCGCCCGCGTCATCGCCCGCGCCCGCGTCTTCCTGGACGAGGCTTTCCCGGTCGAGGGTGTCAGCCACGCCGACGCCCGCCGCTATCACGTCAAGAACGGCGCTTTGCTGGTCGATGACCACCCGCTGATCGACCCGTCGAAATTCCGCGGCTACCGGGGCCACCCCAAGGCACCCGAGGCCGTCCTGCTGTGCAACAACGGGTTGCATGTCGAACTGGTCTTTGACCGCACCCATTTCATCGGCGCCCGCGATCAGGCGGGTCTGGCGGATGTGCGGTTGGAATCCGCCGTCTCGGCGATCATGGACTGCGAGGATTCCGTCGCCTGCGTCGATGGCGAGGACAAGGCCCTGGCCTATGCGAACTGGCTGGGCCTGATGCAGGGCACGCTGTCGGAAACCTTTGAGAAGGGGGGCAAATCCGTCACCCGTAAACTGACCCCGGACCACGAGTTCACCGGCCCCGAGGGCGCACCTTTCACCGTCAAGGGCCGCGCTCTGATGCTGGTGCGCAACGTCGGCCACCTGATGACCAACCCGGCGATCCTGCTGCGCGATGGCTCTGAGATCTTCGAGGGGCTGATGGATGCGCTGATCACCGTGCTGATCGCGCGGCACGACCTGCAGCGGACGGAAGGGGGCCTGCGCAACTCGCACACCGGCTCGGTCTATGTCGTGAAACCCAAGATGCACGGACCGGATGAGGTCGCCTTTGCCGACGAGGTCTTTACCTTCGTCGAAAAGGCGCTGAACCTGCCGCAATACACTGTCAAGCTGGGCATCATGGACGAGGAGCGCCGGACCTCGGTCAACCTCAAGGAATGCATCCGGGCCGCGAAACACCGGGTCGCCTTCATCAACACGGGCTTCCTCGACCGAACCGGGGACGAAATCCACACCTCGATGGAGGCCGGCCCCTTCAGCCGCAAGGACTTCATCAAGCGCAAGGGCTGGATTGGCGCCTATGAGGCGCGCAACGTGGACATCGGGCTGGAATGTGGCCTGTCCGGCAAGGCGCAGATCGGCAAGGGCATGTGGGCCATGCCCGACAAGATGGCCGCCATGCTGGAGGCCAAGATCGAACACCCCAAGGCGGGGGCCAACTGTGCCTGGGTGCCGTCACCCACCGCCGCCACGCTGCATGCGCTGCATTACCACAAGGTCGATGTCTTTGCCGTGCAGAAGGCCCTGCGCGCCGGGGGCCGCCGCGCTCATGTGGACGCGGTGCTGGAAATCCCGCTGGCCACCTTCCGCAAGTGGCGCCCCGAACAGGTCCGCCGCGAGGTGGAAAACAACGCCCAGGGTATCCTCGGTTACGTCGTGCGCTGGATCGACGCCGGGGTCGGCTGTTCCAAGGTGCCCGACATCAACGATGTCGGCCTGATGGAAGACCGCGCCACCTGCCGCATCTCGGCCCAGCATATCGCCAACTGGCTGCACCACGGCGTGGTGTCGAGGGAAGAGGTGATGGAGATCATGAAGCGCATGGCCGAGGTGGTGGATGGCCAGAATGCCGGTGATCCGTCTTACCAGCCGATGGCGCCGGGGTTCGACGGCATCGCCTTCCAGGCGGCCTGCGACCTTGTTTTCGAGGGGCGGGTGCAACCCTCTGGCTACACCGAGCCAGTGCTGCACAAGCGGCGGCTGGAGCTGAAGGCGGCGGGCTGAAGTCCGCGCCATCGGTATGGATCGGGCGGGGGCATGCTGTCGGCGTGCCCTTTGCCCTTAATTCGTGTCCTTTATCCGTCGAGGTCACGCCCAAGGCATTGCCAGCAAGCCGATTGCTGACAGGCGAGATGTGGGTGCAAAGCGACCCTTCGCATGGATCACGGCAGTGTCTGCACGTCGGGGGCTGCTCCTACCGCCTTACTTTCCGACCCAGCCTGTATAGCTCTCGCCTTCGTCATTTTTGGCCGTGCAGGGGCTGCCGACCGTGCGCAACGGACCACTCAGAGGTGTGCGAAACGACTCGTTCACACACCGGTCACCCTTTTCGGTGACATGCAGGCAGGTGCCGGCGATCTGGACAAAGCCCGGCCCGCAGAAATCTGCGCATCCCGCTTCGAGGCAGGTCTGGGCTGTCGCCGGAACGGGCATCGCAGCGCCGGACGCCGCAAGCACCGCCAATGATAGAAATTTCCTGAACATGCAATTTCCTTTCGACGGGGACTGTCCCCTATAACGGACCCCGGGTGAGCGGGCCTCTCAAACTCTCAGCACTCAATTTCCGAAGCAAACGGAAGCGCTTAGCGCGACGAGCGCCTCAAGAGGAACAGATTGCTTGCCCGGGTAATCCTGGTGGATAGCCTCCCACCTCCAGGTCGGTGAACCGCCACATTTGATGGTCAGGACGCCACCGAAGTCCCCGATTTTTCCCTCGCCTTTGAAATTGACAGTGCAAGAGCCATCGCCGTTGGATCTCACGTTATCGACCCACCAGCTCTGAGAGTAAACGCCTTCGAGGTTTTCGGTATAGGCCCCGCCTTCCCAGCATTCCGCGTTTGCTGCCGATGATGCTAAAGCCCCGATCAACAGGGCAGCTCTCAGTGTGAAGGTCATGACATCCGTTTCCAATTCTTTGTTTTGAACTAAACCAATATGCACCCACCAACAGCCGCGCATAGTCCGGTCTGGGCCGAAATTCCCCAAGCGGAATGCCGTCCATGCGACGGAGGCGTCCGGTTGCACACACAGAGTAATCCTGCTGTGTGCGTCTCATGACCGCCCTTTGGGAAGACGGTACAGGAAAGCGTGATGTATAGCGACTCCGTTCAGATCTGGGGCGGGAGGCTGTTCCAGCCTCCAGGCCCACTTCGGCGAATTGGCGGGAACGCGACCGACAGTGACCCGCCGCCAGCGCCGAAGAAGACGGGCCCCCGGCCGCTTGCCTGCGTGAGAGGCAGTGTGTGCGCCCTGTGTATGCCCGCAGGCTGTTCTGTGCGGGCGGACACTTTTCGCGCGGGTCCAGGTGGTCTACATATGGTCTGTTCATAAGGAGCAGACACATGGCGCGCCCCCTCGTCGGCATCATCGGCAACCAGTACCTGATCAACGATCAGTACCCGACCCACGCGGGTGGCACGATGAACTCCGAGGCCGTTTCCGAGGTGTCCCATTGCCTGCCGGTGGTGATCCCATCGGACCCGAGGTTGGTCAGCGTCGACGAATTGCTCGAATCCTTCGACGGGTTCGTTTTGACCGGCGGGCGCCCCAACGTCCACCCCGAGGAATACGGCGAGGAATGGACAGAGGCGCACGGCCAGCCCGACCGCAACCGCGATGCCATCACCCTGCCGCTGGTACGTGCCTGCGTTCAGCGCGGCCAGCCATTCTTGGGAATCTGCCGGGGCTTCCAGGAGGTCAACGTGGCAATGGGCGGCTCTTTGTATCCCGAAATCCGCGACTTGCCGGGCCGGATGAACCACCGGATGCCGCCCGATGGTACACTGGAAGAGAAATTCGCCCTGCGCCACAAGGTTTCGCTGACCGAAGGGGGACCCTTCCACCAGTTGTTCGGGTCCACCGAGGTGATGACCAACACGCTGCACGGGCAGGGGATCAAGACCGCCGGCTCACGCATCGTGATCGACGGGTTTGCGCCCGACGGCACGCCCGAGGCAATCTACATCAAGGACGCACCGGGTTTTACCCTGGCGGTGCAGTGGCATCCGGAATGGAACGCCGCCAGCGATCCGGTGTCGCGGCCCTTGTTCGAGGCTTTCGGTGCCGCCGTCCATGACTGGGCGAAAAAGGGCGCCGAGGGGCTGCGCGTCGCGGGCTGAGGCCCGGTCAACCACTGACAGTTCACGAAAAAGCCCCTGCCGGGACGACAGGGGCTGGAAATCGTTAAAAAATGCCCGAGAACAGTCTTACGGGTCTATCCTATACTTTAGGGTATATTTCCCGATTTGCCTAGCCAATCTGGCATTGCCGTGGCGTCCCCCCCGGAAAATCGGTTTTCCGCCGCTCCGGGGGCGGAAGGGCGCCCGACACGGGGCCGGGCGCGGGCGATCAGACGTAGAAATCAAAGGCCTTGTTCAGCGGCAGGTCCCGCACACGCTTGCCCGTCAGGTCAAAGAGCGCGTTGGACAGCGCCGGTGCGGCAGGGGGTGTGCCGACCTCGCCGATCCCGTTCAGACGCTCCTGGTTTTCCAGAATCGTGACCTGCGTGCGCGGCATCTGCGCCATGCGCAGCGGCTCGTAATCCGGGAAGTTCCTCTGTTCCACGACGCCGCCCGCGAAGGTCACCTCTTCTCCCATCGCGGCAGACAGGCCATAGGCCATCGCCCCGGTCAGCTGCGCCTCGATGATCGACGGGTCCAGTGCGACGCCCGGGTCGGCGGCGATCCAGGCATCGGTCAGCCGGATCAGGCCGTCCTCGTCGCGCACCTCGATCACCATCGCCGTGGGCGTGCCGAAACTGTAGACCATCGCCAGCCCACGCCCGACGCCGTCTTCGGTCTTGCCGGTCCAGCCGGACATGTCGCGCACCGCCTCCAGCGCGTAGAAGGCGGGCAGCCATTCGTCGCGCGTCAGCTTCAGCCGCATTTCCAGCGGATCGGCCCCGGCGGCATGTGCGAGTTCATCCATGAAACACTCGTGGAAGAACCCGTTGAAGCTGGCCCCGACAGAACGCCAGAACCCCAGCGGCGGCACGACCTCGGCCTTGTGGCCCGCGACGCGGTAATTCGGAATGCCATAGGGCTGGTTGTAGATGCCGTCGACGATGCCCTTGTCCGGCCCGCCCGGCGCAAAGCCGACCCAACGCTGCAGCGCCTGTTCCGCGATCGAGGGGGAGGCGACCTTCGCATCGAAGGCCACGGGGGCGCCATCGGCCACGGCGCCCGTGATCCGCGCGATGGCGGGCGGGCGATAGTAGTCGTGGGTCATGTCCTCTTCGCGCGACCAGGTGACATTGACCGGCGTGCCGGGCATGGCCTTGGCGACCTTGGTGGCCACCACCGCGTAGTCGAATTCGCCCCGGCGGCCAAAGCCGCCGCCCATCAGCGTCACGTTCACCTCGACCTCTTCGGGGTCGATCCCGGCCTCTGCGGCGCAGGCATCGCGCAGAAAGGTCGGCCCCTGGTTGCCGCACCAAAGCCGAAGGTGCTGACCGTCGAACCAGGCGGTGGCGTTCATCGGCTCCATCGTGGCATGGGCCAGGAAAGGCACGCGGTATTCGGCCTCGACCGAGGTCGCGCCCGAGGGCAGCCTTTCGGGATTGCCGTCGTCGCGCAGCACCGAATCCGGCTCGGCATCGAATGCCGCCTCGACCGCCGCCACCATTGCCTCGGTGCTCTCGGGGTAGGGGGCGGGGTCCCATTCGACCTCGATGGCATCGACCGCCTGTTGGGCCAGCCAGGTGTTGGTGGCGATCACCGCCAGCCCGTCGCCCAGGTCCACCACTTTTTCGACACCGGGCATGCGACCGGCATCGAAGGCGTCATAACTTTTCATCCCGCCGCGCGTGGGCGATTGGCGTACCGCGGCAAAGCGCATTCCGGGCAGGCGGGTGTCGATGCCGAACTGTGCGGTCCCGGTGGACTTGCCCAGCATGTCGACCCGCGGCAGCGAAGTGCCCAGCAGCTTCCATTCGCTGCGCTCGCGCAGCTCGATCCGGGGCGGCTCGACCTCCGCCGCCTCGGCGGCAAGCTCGGTATAGGGGATCGCGGTGCCGTCCGGGGCGATCACGGCGCCGTTTTCCGTGCGCAACTCGACCACGCCGACGTTCAGCCGCTTGGCGGCGGCGGTCTTCAGCATCTCGCGGGCGGCGGCGCCGGTGACGCGCATCCGCTCGTACCCGTCCTTCATGGCCGTGGACCCGCCGGTGACCTGCATCGAGAACACCTTGCCCAGAACGCCCATCATCTCGCCCAGCGAATTCTGAAAGGCGGAGGCGTCATAACCTTTGTGCGTCTGGCCCTCGCCCATGAGGGCGCTGTTGTAATAGGCCTGCGCGGGCGGGCCGTGGATCACGCGCACATCCTCCCAGGCCAGGTCCATCTCCTCGGCGATCAGGGCGGCCCAAGTGGTCATGGTGCCCTGTCCCATCTCGGCGCGGGGGGCGACAAGGGTCACGCCCTCGCCGTCGATCAGGACAAAGGCGTTGAGGCTGGTCTCGCCCTCGGCGGGTTTCAGCGGGTTGGGGGCGGGGCGGCTGACGTACCAGGCGCCAAAGGCGGCGCCCCCGGCGACGGCCACGGCGCCGAAGAGGAACGTGCGGCGGGCGATCTTTCCGATCCGGGACATGGCTCAGGCTCCTTGGGCGGCGGATTTGATGGCGGCGCGGATGCGCGGGTAGGTGCCGCAGCGGCAGAGGTTGCCGTTCATGGCCGCGTCGATGTCGTCATCCGTGGGGTTCGGGGTTTCGGCCAGCAGCGCGGCGGCCTGCATGATCTGGCCGGACTGGCAGTACCCGCATTGCGCCACCTGGTGATCCACCCAGGCCTGTTGCAGCCGGTGCAGGGCATCCGGCGTGCCCAGCCCCTCGATCGTCGTGACCTCGCCCCAGACATCGCCCACCGGCACCTGGCAGCTGCGCACCGCCTCGCCGTCGATATGCACCGTGCAGGCGCCGCAGGCCGCGACACCGCAGCCGAACTTGGTTCCGGTCAGGTTCAGCGCATCGCGCAGCGCCCAGAGCAGAGGCACCTCGTCGGGCAGGTCCACCTCATGCGAGGTGCCGTTGACGGTGAGCGTGGTGGCCATGTCGTCCTCCTGGTCGGTTTGTGACAAAATGGGTGAAATGTGTCAGGGTGTCAATTGACAGTTTTGCGTATTTTTGTCAGGACTGGTTTCATGATGGATGCACCGCAAGGCGATCAGGTCAAGCAAGAGGCGATCATGGCGGCCGCCATGGCGGTGATGTGCCAATATGGCTTCCGCCGTACCTCGATGGAGGACATAGCCCGCGCCGCCGGCATGTCCCGCCCTGCGCTCTACCAGCATTTCCGCAACAAGGAAGACATCGCCCGCCGCATGGTCGACGTCTATTTCGAGACCGCGGCAAAAGCCGTGGCCGAGGTGCTGGCGGAGGATGGCCCGGTTGCGGACCTGCTGGCGCGGGCCTTCGCGGCCAAGACCGGGCCGCTGCTCCGAGAAATGCTCGAAAGCCCGCATGGCGCCGACCTGCTTGACCTCAAGGACAGCCATGCCCGGGACGAGGTCGCGGCGGGCACCGCGCGCCTGACCGGCGTCTTCGCGGCCTGGCTGGCGCGGGAGGTCCAGAGGGGCAGGGTGGTGCTGGAGGGCACCCCCGAGGAGACGGCGGCGCTGATCCTTGGCGCGCTCGACGGCATCAAGCAGCCGCCGTTCGAACAGTTCGAAGTACAGCGCGCCCGACTTGCGCGGTTGCTGGCGCGCGGTCTGACAGAGTGATGCTGGCGCACAGATCCCGATTATCGGGTCGTTTGCGCATGATTTCGGACGAACAAGGCGAATATCTTAGGGAAGCGCGTCCGCTCGGGGTAGTCTTGCCTTGCGGGTGGTCGTCCCGGCAGGCCTTTGGTTTGCTGTTCTGTTGCCCGTGTCGTGCGCCCAAGTCATTGCGGGGATGAAACCCCCATGTCGTGCGATGCATTGCGCATCTTTCCAGGTTTCATCTGGTGGTGCGACTGCGAAGGAACACGACATGCCTCTTGGATTTTCCCGCCTCATCGCGACGCTGTTGCTGGCCGTCTTGCCGATTGCCCCGGCTTTGGCAGGTCCGCCGACCGGTGCGGCTGCCCTGTCGGTCGACGGACTGTCGATCATCCTGGCCGCCGGTGCATCGCAATGCGATGACAGGTGCATGAACGGTTACGATCAATGTGTGGCCAACGGACTGGCGGCGCAGTCGGTGGCCGATGACGAAGTCGTCTACGAAGAGTGCAGTTTGACACTGAGCCAATGTCGGGACGTTTGCGTAAGCCAAGGGGCTTGCATCATGTCCGACTCGGGGTTTGTGCTCTGCCCCTGACGAAGGCTGGGACGGGCCTGAATGCTGCTGATTGAAGCTGCCGGGCCGACCCGGTCGGGCGGTCGCCACGTCGGGTGTCAGTAGGCGCGGTCGCCGAACCACTCGCCCTTGCGGCCGTTGATCGGGTCTTCCCAGGTGCCTTCCCAGTGGTCGCAGCTCTTCAACTGCAGGTCGAAGGTTCCCTTGCCGTCGTCCTGCCGCCACTCCCCGACAAGGCGGGTCCCGTCCTGAAGGGTGCCGGTGATATGTCCGTTTTTCCAGTCATAGGTGCCGTCAAACACCGTCCCCTTGTCGTCGATGCGCATCGGCGTGGTCGAGCCTTCGCCCTGCGTCCAGGAGGTTTTCCAGTCGCCAGCAAAACTGCAGTAGGGCTGATGATCCCGGGCAGTCGAGTCGTCGCAATGCGGCGCGTCGACCATGTAGGACAGGCCAAAATCGACGGCGTCGAAGGTCACTTCGTAGTATTTTCCGGAATAGACGACGACGGATTTCACGACCTTCGGGGCCTTGGACACACAGGGGGCGATGGCCGTGTAGAATTCATAGCCGGGAAAGGTCCGGTATGAGGCTTCGCTGTGCGGGGCCAACATCACGCCCTTGGAAAAGGGCAAGATCGCATTTCCCCAAACATGCAGACTGGCATCCGTCCTGTTGATCACCACAAGCCGCGCGGCATCGTCCTCGGCCCGCGCGACGCCGTTTCCCATCACGGTGACGGCAATCAGCACCGCAAGCGCAATCAGCCCGTTCCGAAACAGTCCAGACATCGAAGTCTCCTCCTCAATCTCGCGCCGCGGGGCCGTATTCGCCCCGTCCCTGTCGCCGTCCGGCCTTTGGATCAGGGCGCTAACCCGGCCCGGCGACAAACCCTTGTCCGCCGCCGTACGACGGACGGGCGGTGACAGGCCCTGTCTGGAGAACGGCGGGTGACATTTCGCGCCAAGGGCGGACCCGGCTCAGGGTGCAAACCGGGCAAGGTCCTTGATCTTGTCACAGGATGTCGCGCAGCGGCGTCCGTCACATTGACCTGCGTCAAATGGCGGGTCTGCCACCTGCGCTGAGGCGTCTCGGGCCAACCGCCGCAAGCGAAAATGGGGCGTCAGATCTCGCCGCCCGCGATCTGGATCGCCTGTCCATTCACGCTGCCCGAGGCCTCGTGGCAGAGCCAGACCGCCGCCTGCGCCACTTCTTCCGGCGCGATCAACCGGCCATGCGGGTTCACATCCACCATCGCGGCGCGGGCCTCTGCCTCGGACCAGCCGGTGCGCTCCATGATGTTGCCGACATTCATGGTCACGATATCCGTGTCCACGTAAGCGGGGCACAGCGCGTTGAAGGTAAAAGGCTTTCTGGCGTAATCTGCGGCCAGAGCCCGGATCAGCCCCATGAGCGCGTGTTTCGAGGCGGTATAGGTCGGTGCGCCTTTCAGCCCCTTGATCCCGGCAATCGAGGACACCGCGATCACCCGGCCCCAGTCGGTTTCGACCATGCTTTTCAGGCATTCGCGGATGGTCAGAAAGGCGCCGTCGACATTGGTGGCCATCATGGTCCGCCAGAATTCCATGTCCGTCTTGAGGATCGACCGCCCCTCGGCGATCCCGGCGTTGGGCACGCAGATCTGAACCGGCCCGCGTGCGGCGACGGCCTCGCCCACTCCATGAATGACCGCGGTTTCATCCATCACGTCCATCGAGATCGGAAAGATCCGGTCGCCCCGCGCGGCCTCCAGCCGTTCGGCGTTGCGGCCGGTGATCGTGACCAGGGCGCCCTCGGCCGCCAGCGCCTGCGCGATGGCCAGCCCGATGCCGCTGCCGCCGCCGGTGATCAGCGCGTGTTTGCCTTCAATCATTTCTGCCTCCCTCTTGCGGGGTGAACCCTACCGCGCCGCCACGCTGTGACAAGAGGTCCGCGACAGGTTGCTTGGCAATGCTATTCACGCATGCGAATATGATTTGGATTTTCGGGAGGATCTCATGAACACACGTTTTGCCCTGACCACGGCACTGGTTCTGGCGGCCGGTGCCGCACAGGCCAGCGAGGATATCGCCGACAAGTACCCGCAGTCCGAGCTTTACGACAAGCCGGTCGAAGTCATCCCGCATGTCTTCTCGGCCATCGGCGCGACGGCGCCGCCGACCTATGAAAACTCGGGCCACAACAACAACCTGTCCTTTGTTGTGACCAGCGGCGGGGTGGTGGTCGTCAACGGCGGCGCCTCGGCGCGGCTGGCGAAGGCCCTGCATGACGAGATCAAGGCCGTCACCGACCAGCCGGTGAAACTGGTCATCAACGAGAACGGGCAGGGCCATGCCATGCTCGGCAATTCCTACTGGGCCGACCTGGGGGTCGACATCCTCGCCCATGCAGAGGCCATCGAGGAGGTCGAGGAAAACGGCGATTTCATCCTGCAGGGGATGCAGCGCTACAACCAGGACAAGGCCGAGGGCACCCGCGTTGTCGTGCCGAACATGTCCTTCGACGATGAATACGCCTTTACCCTGGGCGAGGTCGAATTCCACATCCTGCATCTTGGCTCTGCGCATGGGCCGGGCGACACGCAGGTCTGGATTCCGCAATGGGGCATCGTGATCGCCGGCGACATCGCCTTTCACGAACGCATGCCGCCGATCTTTGCCGACACCTGCACCAGCTGCTGGATCGAGACCTTCGACGGCCCCTTTGCCGGGCTGGGCGCGACCTATGTCATTCCCGGCCACGGCCATCCGACCAACATGGCGCAGGTGACGCGCTATACCTCGGAGTACCTCAAGGACCTGCGCGCCAAGATCGGCGACCATATCGACGCGGGCGGCGACCTGTCCGAGGCCTATTACATCGACCAATCCAACTGGGCGCATCTCGACACTTTCGAGGAACTGGCCACCAAGAACGCGGGACGCGTTTTTGAAGAGATGGAGTGGGAATAACCCGTTTCGGGTGTAGGATAAGGGAAGCGGCGCCTGGCAGATGTCTGGCCCGCCTCTGGCCTGTGCCGAAACGACGAGGGGAGCCCTGCCATGGATTCCAGTTTCAAAGCGGTGGTTTTCGCGATCGGTTTCACCGCGCTTGCGCCCATAGCCCCAGCCTTGGCCGGAGAGCTGGAGGATGAAATCATCGGATACATGGATTTCGCCACCGCGACCGCCGGGATCATCCTGCCGCAGCAGCTGACGCGCGAGGTCTGGGAGGGCGTCCATTTCATCGACACCCGCAGCCTTGCGGATTTCGAGGCGGGAACGATTCCCGGCGCGCGCCACATCGAGTGGCGCGAGGTTCCGGGCCGGCTGGACGAGATTCCCGAGGAGGGTATGGTCATCCTGTTCTGCAACACCGGTGTCCGGTCGTCACAGGCCACCTTCGCGGCCCGGGTGATGGGGCGGGAAAACGTGCTTGTCATGCAGTCGGGCTATGAGGGATGGCTGAGGGACGGCGCCTATCGTCCCGACTAGGACACGGGGCCACCGCCAGTCGGAACAACCGCAATTGCAGGAGAGTGCTTGGTGCTGAAATGGATCGACATGCCGCCGGTCTGGCTGCTGGGGGCCTTGTGTGTGGCCTGGGTGCAAAAGACCCATTTCGGCTACGGGTTGAGTTTTGGCCCGGTTGTCGCCGATTTGCTGGGCGGGCTGCTGGTGGGGGGCGGGGTGATCTTGATGGCGCTGGCCTTCTACGAGATGCGGCGCCACCGGACCACCATCATCCCGCACCAGGAGGCGGACCGCCTTGTGACAAGCGGAATCTTCAAACGGTCGCGCAACCCGATCTACCTTGGCGACTCGATGATCCTTCTGGGAATGATCCTGTATTGGGATGCGGTATTGGCGCTGCCGCTTGTGCCGATTTTTGTCTGGGTGATCGAACGGCGCTTTATCACGCCCGAAGAGGATCGCCTGCGCCGGAAATTCCGCGCCGCCTTTGCCCGCTACGAAAAGGATGTGCGGCGGTGGGTCTGATCCTCGATTGCCTGAAAATTCAGCACTAATCCTTTGGTAGAGGTGACCTGTGGTCGCATGGCGCGCGCCCTATGCCAAGCGCGGGTGTTCCTTGGCCGACGCTTCGGCACAGGGTGGAGCGGGCAAGTTACGGAAACCATGAGGAATATTCTATACGTGGTCCAGGCTGGTATACGATCGTGCGCAATATTGTTTCGGCAGTGCTGCACGTTGCGCAATAATAATTGTCCGACTTTAACTTCGCGTCATGGTGTGTTTTACAACCCGCGCTGCCTGTCGCTGCAGAGCCGCATGATTGCGCTGAAATGCGAATTAACGCCTCATCAGGGGCGTAGGAGTACCTGAGAACAAAGGGGAATACCGTGAAGATAGGGACGCCAAGAGAGGTCGAAGCTGGAGAGAATCGCGTTGCGATGACCCCGGATTCGGCCCGCCAGCTGCAAAAGCTGGGCTATGAATGTTTGATCGAATCCGGCGCGGGGTCGCGGGCAGAGTTCTCCGACGCGGATTACGAGGCTGCGGGCGTCAAGGTTGTCGGCTCTGCCGCCGATCTCTGGGGCGAGGCGGACATCATCGCCAAGGTCCGCATTCCGACGCTGGACGAGCTGGATTACCTGACACCCGAAAAGACACTGATCACCTTCTTCAACCCGGGCGGCAACCAGGAAGGCCTGGACATCGCCAAGGAGAAGGGCGCCAGTGTCATCGCGATGGAAATGGTGCCGCGCATCAGCCGCGCCCAGAAGATGGACGCGCTGTCGTCGATGGCCAATATCGCCGGCTATCGCGCGGTGATCGAGGCATCGAACAACTTTGGCCGTTTCTTCACCGGCCAGATCACCGCCGCGGGCAAGGTCCCGCCGGCCAAGGTGCTGGTTGTCGGCGCCGGTGTTGCCGGTCTGGCCGCCATCGGGACCTCGACCTCTCTGGGTGCGATCACCTATGCCTTTGACGTCCGGCCCGAAGTGGCCGAACAGGTCGAATCCATGGGCGCCGAATTCGTCTACCTCGACTTCGAGGAAGAACAGCAGGACGGCGCCGCGACCGGCGGCTACGCCTCTGTATCTTCGCCTGAGTTCCGCGAGGCGCAGCTGGCCAAGTTCCGCGAACTGGCGCCCGAGGTGGACATCGTCATCACCACCGCCCTGATCCCCAACCGCGAAGCGCCCAAGCTCTGGCTCGAGGATATGGTCAAGTCGATGAAGGCCGGTTCGGTCATCATCGACCTTGCTGCCGAAAAGGGCGGGAACGTCGAGGGCACCGTCAAGGACGAGAAGGTCGTCACCGACAACGGCGTGACCATCGTCGGCTACACCGACTTCCCCTCGCGCATGGCGACGCAGTCCTCGACGCTTTACGCCACCAACATCCGTCACATGATGACCGATCTGACGCCCGAGAAGGACGGCAAGATCAATCACAACATGGACGACGACGTGATCCGTGGCGCCACCGTCACCCACAAGGGAGAGATCACCTTCCCGCCGCCGCCGCCCAAGGTGCAGGCGATTGCGGCCAAGAAGCAGGAAAAGCCCAAGGAGCTGACGCCGGAGGAGAAGCGCGCGCAGGAAGTCGCCGCCTTCAAGGCCCAGACCCGGCAGCAGGTGACCCTGCTTGCCGTCGGTGGCGGACTGCTGCTGCTGGTGGGCCTTGTCGCCCCGGCCAGCTTCATGCAGCACTTCATCGTCTTCGTGCTCTCGGTCTTTGTCGGTTTCCAGGTGATCTGGAACGTCAGCCACTCGCTGCACACGCCGCTGATGGCCGTCACCAACGCGATCTCGTCGATCATCATCCTGGGCGCGCTGATGCAGATAGGCTCGGGCTCGGTGCTGGTGATTATCCTTGCCGCGCTTTCGGTCTTCATGGCCGGGATCAACATCTTCGGCGGCTTCCTCGTGACACGGCGCATGCTCGCCATGTTCCAGAAATCGTAAGGAGACGGGGACTATGGAATTCGGATTCACGACAGCGGCCTATGTGGTCGCAGCCGTCCTCTTCATCCTGTCGCTGGGTGGCCTGTCCGGTCAGGAAAGCGCCAAGCGCGCGGTCTGGTACGGCATCTTCGGCATGGCGCTGGCGGTCTTTGCCACGCTGATCGGACCGGGCTCGGGCCTCTGGCTGCTCTCGGTCATCCTCGTCGCCGCGGGCGGTATCATCGGTTTTGTCGTCGCCAAGCGCGTCCAGATGACCGAGATGCCGCAGCTTGTTGCCGCGATGCACTCGCTGGTGGGCCTTGCTGCGGTCTTCGTCGGCTACAACGCGCATTTCGAACTGGGCCGCGTTCTGGCGATGGACGAAACCGCGCGTGACGCGCTTGAGGGCTTTGCCGCCCTCCTCGCGCACAAGAGCGGGGTCGAACAGAACATCCTGCGCGTCGAAGCCTCGCTGGGCATCTGGATCGGGGCGGTGACCTTTACTGGCTCGATCATCGCCTTCGGCAAGCTGGCGGGCAAGGTCAGCTCGGCGGCGACGAAACTGCCCGGCGGGCACCTGCTGAACGCAGGCGCGGCGTTGATCTCGCTGATTTGCCTGTTCTGGTATCTGGGCTCGGGCGGGCTTTTCCCGCTGTTCGTCCTGACCGTGATGGCGCTGTTCATCGGCTACCACCTGATCATGGGCATCGGCGGCGCCGACATGCCGGTCGTTGTCTCGATGCTCAACAGCTACTCGGGCTGGGCGGCGGCGGCCATCGGCTTCAGCCTCGGCAACGACCTTTTGATCGTGGTCGGCGCACTGGTCGGCTCCTCGGGTGCGATCCTGTCCTACATCATGTGCAAGGCGATGAACCGGTCGTTCGTGAGCGTCATCCTGGGCGGCTTCGGCGGCTCGTCCGGCCCGGCGATGGAGGTCGAGGGCGAACAGATCGCCATCGACGCGGACGGTGTTGCGCAGGCCCTGGAAGAGGCCGACAGCGTCATCATCATCCCCGGCTACGGCATGGCTGTTGCACAGGCCCAGCAGAACGTGGCCGAACTGACGCGCCGCCTGCGTGCCCAGGGCAAGGAGGTGCGGTTCGCCATCCACCCGGTCGCGGGCCGTCTGCCCGGGCACATGAACGTGCTGCTGGCCGAGGCCAAGGTGCCCTATGACATCGTGATGGAGATGGATGAGATCAACGACGATTTCCCGGACACGGACGTCGCCATCGTCATCGGCTCGAACGACATCGTGAACCCGGCGGCACAGGAAGACCCGAACTCTCCCATCGCGGGGATGCCGGTCCTGGAATGCTGGAAGGCCAAGCAGGTCTTCGTCTCCAAGCGGGGCCAGGGCACGGGCTACTCGGGCATCGAGAACCCGCTGTTCTACAAAGAGAACACGCGGATGTACTACGGCGACGCGAAACAGTCGCTGGGCGAGCTGCTCAACCGCATCTCGTGACCGTCTGGCGGGTTTCCGCCATTGTCACATCTCGACAAGATCATTGGGGTCGCCGTTTCGGCGGCCCCATTTTAGTCTGGCGCGAAAAGAGGGGACCTCATGGAACTGGCATTGCAGATCAATTCGGTGTTTCGCGTGGCGGGCTGGCAAATCGTCAAGCCGCTGGAGCCACTGACGCCGGATCGCCTGCTCGAGGATCTCGCGCAGTATTCCAAGCGCGCGGTGGTGGTCGACCTGGGGTATTACCCCGAGAACGACGCCGAGAACGGGGCGTTCCGGATTCATGCCGTGCGCGGTGAGGACTGGGAGCATCCGCTGGTCGATATCAAGGTGCGCGACGCGAACATGGCGCTGGACCTGCTGCGCCAGATGCCGGGGTTGCTGGGGCGGTTGGGACCGCTCTGAGCGGCCGAATTTGCAACCTCGGCCCGCACTGTTTGCAAATGAATGGGTTAGCAGGTTTTGCACATCTACTTGGTGCTCCTTTGCGGCGGCGCAGCAAGTCGGGCAAAAACATGAGGGAGATATTCATGACGAGGGGGAACCCCATGAACCTGACGATGAACCGCAACGTGCTGGCCGAAGCTTTCGGCGCCAACGAAGGCGCCGCGCTGCGCCTCAAGCAGGTGGCGCTGGTGGTGCTCGGCATCGCCGTGTTGGCCGCCGCCGCCAAGATCAAGGTGCCGATGTGGCCCGTCCCGATCACAATGGGCACCTTTGCCGTGCTGACCGTCGGCGCCGCCTATGGTCCCCGCCTGGGGCTGGTGACGATCCTTGGCTACATGATCGTCGGCGCGCTGGGGTTCGATGTCTTCGCAGGTTCCTCGGCTGAGGCATTCGGCATCGAATACATGATGGGTGGCACCGGCGGCTACCTTGTCGGCTACGTGCTGGCGACCGTCGCGCTGGGTGTCCTTGCCCGTGCCGGCTGGGATCGTTCGGCACCCAAGATGGCCGGCGCCATGCTGCTGGGCAACGCCATGATCTATGTTCCGGGCCTGATCTGGCTGGGCATGCTCTACGGCTGGGACAAGCCGATCCTGGAATGGGGTCTGACGCCGTTCCTCGTCGGTGACGCGATCAAGCTGGCCCTGGCCGCCGTGATCCTGCCGCTGGCGTGGAAACTGGTGGGCCGCGCGCGCGGCTGATCCCGAGAGATCCGAGTGACCGAAAGGCCGGGCCATGTGCCCGGCCTTTTGCGTTTCAGCCCCTGCGGTCGGCGGCAAAGGCCGCGAGATCGGCATTCACCGGTTCGCCCGCCATCATCTGCGCCAGCCAGCGCCCGGTGCGCGGACCGCCTGTCAGACCGACGTGCTGGTGTCCGTAGCCAAGAAAGACATTGGACAGGCGCGGGCTGGGGCCGATCACCGGCAGGGAATCCGACGTGGCGGGCCGGTGGCCCATCCATTCGCTGGTATGGCTGTAAGTGAGATCGGGAAAGATCCGCGCTACGCTGCGCCGCATCAGCTTGAAGGGCGCGCGCGAGGCCGGGGTTTTCAACCCCCCGAATTCCACGATCCCCGCAGCCCGCAGGCGCCCGCGCATCGAGGTGGCAGCGAATTTGCCGGAGGCCACCATGACAGGAGCGCGCAATTCGATATTGGGGGCATGGAATTCGACGTGATAGCCGCGTTCGCTTTCCAGCGGCACCGTGACGCCAAGAGCGCGGGCGATCCCGCCCGACCAGGCGCCAAGCGTGACGGCAAACCCCTCTGCCGCGACCTCTCCCTTGTCGGTCAGGGCCGCCACCGCGCGTCCGTCTTCCTCGCGAAAGCCGGTCACGCGGGCCTGTACGATCCGCCCGCCGCCGGCCTCAAAGGCGGCGGCCAGCGTGCGGACATAGGCGCCCGGATCGGTGATCGTGCCGTGCTGCGGACTGTCGACCCCATAGCCGAAGCGGCCCGCAAGCGCCGGGTCGAAGGCGGCCATGTCCTCGGGGGTCATCTCGCGGACCGTGTAGCCGTTGCGCCGCCGCAGGTCCCAACCATAGGCATCTGCCTCGAAGGCCTGCTTGCTGGCATAGCCGTGCAGGTAGCTGCCGGGCTGGATGAACTGCGCGGCCTCGGTCCCTTCTGCCAGGGCCTGGTGCTGGTCGGCGCTGTCATGCAGCAGGGCGGTCAGCGCCGTGGTGATCTGTTCCACCTTCTCGCGGCGGGCATGTCCCATGTAGCGCATCAGGAAAGGCACGAGGCGGGGCAGGTAGCCCCATTTCAGGAACAGCGGCTGGCGCGGGTCGAAGAGCATCCCGGGCGCCTTCCAAAGCAGCCCGGGGACGGGCAGGGGCACGACGGCCCCCGCCGCGATGATGCCCGCGTTGCCCGTCGAGGCGCCCGCTGCCGGCCCCTCGCGGTCAATCAGCGTGACCTCGCACCCCATGCGTTGCAGCCAGAGCGCGGTAGAGACGCCCACCATGCCCGCGCCGATCACGGCCACCTGACGATATGCCTTCATGCCCCTGGTCCCCCTTTTGCGGCGCGACAGTGGCGCGGAACGGGGACCGGAGGCAAGGGGGCATCAGGCCAGTTCGGTCTCGATTTCGGCGCCCTTTTCCAGCGTCTTGTGCACCGGGCACTTGTCCGCGATTTCCAGCAGGCGGGCGCGCTGCTCGGCGTCGAGGTCGCCTTCGAGGGTGATCCGCCGGACAAAGCGGTCGACGCGGGTTGTCGCGCTTGTCCCGGCGTCCTGGGCATGAACCTTGTCATGGATGACGTCCACGCTGATCCCGGTCAGCGGCCAGCCCTTGCGCCGGGCGTACATGCGGATGGTCATCGAGGTACAGGCACCCAGGCCCGCCGAAAGGAACCCGTAGGGCGACATGCCCCGGTTGCTGCCGCCATAGGCCTCGGGCTCGTCCGCAAGGGCGTGATGATGCGGTCCGTTCTGGATGTCCTGCAGAAAACCGTCTGCCGCGGCCTCCGTCACCCGCACCACGCCCTCGGGCGCGCCGATCGGTGGGGCGGGCGCGGGCAGGTCAAGATAGCGGTCGGCCCAGGCGGCGATCACCTCGGCGACATATTCCGCGTCTTTGGGGGACGAAACGAGGTGATCCGCATCATCCAGCGTGACAAAGCTCTTGGGGTGTCTGGCGGCGGTGAAGATTCGCGTGGCGTTGGAGATGTCCACCACCGCGTCGCGCGGTGCGTGCAGGACCAACAGCGCCTTCTTAAGCGAGCCGATGATCGGGGCCAGTTCCTGCGCCTTCACGTCCCGCACAAAGTCTCGCCCGATGGTCACGGGTCGCCCGCCCAGGTCGATCTGGGCCTGGCCTTCTTCCTCGATCCGGTCCAGCGCGTCGGCAAAGTTGTGGGTGACGTGATCGGGATCGAAGGGCGCGCCGATGGTCGCAACCGCCTTGGCCGAGTCGATGTCGGGCGCCGCGCGCAGCACGGCCGCCCCGCCCAGCGAATGGCCGATCAGCAGGCTGGGGGCCATGTCGCGCCCTTCCAGGTAGTCGGCAGCCGCCTTCAGGTCGCCCACGTTGCTGTGAAAGGTGGTATTGGCAAACTCGCCACAGGAATGGCCCAGCCCGGTGAAGTCAAAGCGCAGCACGGCGATCCCCATCGCGGAAAGCCGCTGAGCGATGCGCCGCGCGGCGGCGATGTCCTTGCCGCAGGTAAAGCAATGGGCGAAGAGAGCTGTGGCCAGCGGTGTGTCCTCGGGCAGGTCCAGCCGGGCGGCCAGCCTGTCGCCGGCATGGCCGGGGAATGTGATGCGTTCGGTGGGCATTGGGGCGTCCTGACGTTTGGGTGTTGGGTCAGAGAATGGGTCGTGCCGGGGCGGCTCACAAGCAAACTGTCAGGAGCGTCACGGCATGGTGAGTTTGATGCGCGCGCTGGTGAGCATTGTTGCAGGTTTCCTGGTGTTGGCCGCGCTGGCAACCTGGGGTGGGGCCCTGCATCCCGCAGGTGACTCTCTGGCAGTGGCGCGCCTGCCGCTGGTGGCGCTGGCGGCGCTGGTGGTGATCTGGACCGGATGGGCGCGCTGGCTGCGCTGGGGACTGGCCGGCGTGGCTCTGGTGGTGCTGGGGCAGGCGGTTGTGATGAAGCTGGCAACGCCGTCACCGGGCGTTTTTTCCGTCTACCAAAAGAACCTGCTGTACCGGAACGCGCAGATTCCCGAACTGGCGGCGGATATGCTGGCGCAGGCCCCGGACGTGATCACCTTGCAGGAACTGACCAGCCGCAACGGCGACATCCTCGACCGGCTGGCGCCGGTGTATCCGCATCGCGCCACCTGTCCTTTCTATAGCTGGAGCCGGAATGCCGTGCTCTCTCGCCATCCTGTTCTGCCGGGCGGGACGCTTTGCCTGCCGGGGCAGGGAGTGGCAGGGCTGCACCTGGACACGCCGCAGGGGCCGGTCTGGGTGTTGTCGGTGCACCTGCGCTGGCCCTGGCCGCATCCTCAGGCGGCTCAGGCGGCGGCGCTGGAAGAGGTGATGGCCGGGCTGGAGGGGCCGGTGATCCTGTCCGGGGATTTCAACATGATGCCCTGGGGGCATTCGGTGCGGCGCCTGACACGGGCGGCGGATGTGCGGCGCGCCGGGCCGCTGCAACCGACCTACTGGCTGGCGCCGCATGGCTGGCCCGCCGGGCAGGCGTTGCCGATCCCGCTGGCCTTGGATCAGGTCTGGGCGCCCGGCGGCGGGCGGGCAGAGACCCGGCCGCTCTGGGGATCGGATCACGCGGGCGTTCTAGCAAGGGTGCACCTGGATGCGGATTGACAGGATCGGGCGTTTCGTGCCGCATGACGCGCGGGATCGGGCGGAATGGGACCGATTGAGGGATTTTTGTGCACGGTGGGGGCTTGCCGCCTTTTCGCGCGATCCCTTCATCGGTGGTCATGTCACCGGCTCGGCCTTTGTCCTGTCGCCGGATGGACAAGCGGTTCTGATGACCCATCACGCCAAGCTCGACCGCTGGCTGCAACTGGGTGGACATTGCGACGGCATCGCGGATGTGCGGTTCGTGGCCTTGAAAGAAGCCTACGAGGAATCGGGGCTGACGCGGATAGCGCTGCTGTCGGAGGATGTTTTCGACATCGATATCCACGAAATCCCGGCGCGCGGTGCGGAACCGGCGCACCTGCACTACGACGTCCGTTTCCTGATGCGGGCCGAGGCGGGTGAGCCAAAAGCCACGGCAGAGTCGAAGGCGCTGGCATGGGCGCGGCTGGACAGACTACAGGACTACACGCAGGCAGAGTCGGTCCTGCGCATGGCGCGGCGGGTGAGGGCCTGGGCGTGACGCCCTAGTGCCCCATCAGTTGCGGGTCGAAAGGGTAGGAAATGAGGTTCTCGTACCCGTCCTCGGTGATCAGCACCTGTTCCTCCAGCTTGATCGAGAAATCGCCCCCGTCGGGCGAGACCAGAACCTCGACACAGAGGGTCATGCCCGGCTCCAGCTCGTAGTCGAAGGCGCCCTCGACCATGTGGTCCGGGTAGGCCACAAGCGGCCATTCATCGCAGAGACCCACCCCGTGCATGAGGCAGCCGTATTTCAGCCGCTGGAACTCGGGCCGCAAGACATGGGTGCTGCGCGACAGATCCTCGATATTCACCCCCGGGCGCAGCATCTCCATGTTGGTCATGACGTGGTCATGGCCGTGCCGCATGGCGTCGATCATGTCGGGCCGGGGCGCACGGTCACCGACCCACCAGGTGCGCGAGATGTCGACACAGATGCCGTAGCTGCCGACAAGATCGGTGTCGAAAGCTACGATCTCATTGGTCTGCACGATCCGGGGGCCGCATTCCTGGAACCAGGGATTGGTACGAGGGCCGGAGGTCAGCAGCCGCGTCTCGATCCATTCGCCGCCCCGGCGGATGTTCTCGGCGTGCAGGACGGCCCAGATGTCGTTCTCTGACACGTCGCCAAGGGGGACGTTCAGACGCGTGAAACGCTCCATCTCGTGCATCGCGGCCTCACAGGCGTGGACGGCGCAGCGCATGGCCTTGATCTCGTCGGGGCCTTTCACGGACCGGGCCTTTTCGGTGACTTCCTCGCCGGGGAAGACGGTCAGGCCCTGCGCCTCCAGCGCGCGCAACCCGTGGATCATGGGTTTGTCCACCGCCAGCCGCGTGTTGCCGGGGGCGTGCTGCGCCAGCAGGTCCGCGACCTCGGCGGCAAAGCTGTCTGCGGCCAGGTCGACGCGGTCGCCCCGGTCGAAATAGAACAGGTCCGCGCCAGAGCGGGCCTCGCGCACCAGCGGGTTGAACGAGGACAGGAAGGGCGCGTTCTTGTAATCCCAGATCACCATGTAGCCGTCGGCGCAGACCAGCACCGCCCGGAACGGGTTGTGGGTGTTCCAGAGCTGCATGTTGGTGCTGTCGGTCGCGTAGCGGATGTTCAATGGATCGAAGACCAGCAGCCCCGCAAGGTCACGCGCCACGACGTGATCGGTCAGCCGCTGCCAGCGATAGCGGCGCATCTCCTGCAGATCGGGCAGGTCCAGCCCCACAGCGGCCCATTCGGCCAGGGCAAGGCGCGTGGGGCCGATCTCGATCCGGTCCATGTCGTTGGGGGTGTTGTCGCCGGTGACGGCGTCACGGGTGGGGTCGATCTTGCGGGTATCGCGGAAATGGGTGTTCATGGCGTCATCCGGTCGCTGATCCTGTCAGCCTGCCGGGACGCACAATGGCTGGCGCGTGGAATTGCGACCGTACAGCGCGTCGTTTTTTGACCGCAAGGACCCGGCGTGACGTCGGGTCGCGCGACTGGCGAAGGCCGCGTGGCGGGCCTAGCCTGCGCGCATGATCCTGCAAGACCGAATCCCCTACGATGTCACCGCGCCGCGTCCCTTGCCGGGGATCGCGCCTCTGGATCCGGCGCACTGGTTGATCGTGGACGAGGCCTATGCCGGGCAGATGGCAGAGCGCCGCCGCCTGCTGTCCGACCACCGGGACGAGGTGCTGGCCCTGTCGGTTGGCGCCATTCCGGCGGCGGAAGAACTGCTGGAAACGGTGCTTGGGTCATTGCCCGACGGGTTTTCGCGGGCAGAAGACAGTGTATCCTGCCCGGATGGCGCGCGCATCGCGCTGGATCGGGCCGATCCGCTGGGAACGCTTGGGCGTATCGTGCAGGAAGACCTGTGCCTGATGGAAAAGCACGGCGATCAGCATGTGCTGACCGGGGCAGTGTTGTGTTTCCCCGCCAGCTGGCGGCTGGACGAGAAATTCATGCGTCCGATGACGGCGATTCACGATCCTGTCGACAGTTTTGACGAAAACATCGCGCGCCGGGTGCAAAGGCTGTTCGATGGGGTGCAGCCGGGGCGCCCGCTGTGGCGGTTCAATGCCCTGCGCTACGCCGAGCCCGAGCTGTTCCAGCCGCGTTCGCTGCACGATCCACGGGCGCCGGTCGATCCCGCCACTGCGCCTTTCTGGCGGTCAGAGCGGCAGTGCATCCTGCGCCTGCCGCGAACCCGCGCGGTGGTTTTCTCGATTCACACCTACCTGGTGCGCAGCGCGGCACTCACTGCAGAAACTGCCTGAGGAAATAGTCCATCTGCCCGGTCGTGCCGAGCACGGCGATCAGGCTGGTGACGGCCATCATCTGGCTGGCGCGCCTCAGGCCGAACCGCGAAAGCCGGGGCTTCATCGCATTATCCGCCACCACGGCGGGCAGGTTGGGGATCTCGGCCGGCTTTGGGCGTTTGGGGTACAGCGTGCCGCAGATGCCCTGCGCCGCGGCGGCGCTTTCAAAGAGCGCATCCTCGATTTCCGTATCGACCCGGCCGATGCGGCGCGGCGAGACGAAATTCCGCAGGCGGATAAAATCCTCGCGGTCGATCAGCGTATCGGGGGCGAACCATTCCAGGATATCGGCCGAGGAATGATCCAGCGCCGCCCGCACCGTGTCTGACAGAAGGCGCGCGGCATCGGTCTCGTCGGGGGGCGTGCCATCCACGGTCACGACCTCCAGCACCACGCGGGGGCCATAGTCGCTTTGCTCTTCGGCGAGTACGGCAATGCCCAGGTGGTGGCCCATGACCCGGCCCGGTTGTCGTCGTGTCGGAGCCTTGGCGTCAGGGCGTGGATCGAGACGAGCCAGCACCTTTGCGGCGCTGTCGAGATAGGGATCGGGGTGCAGATCCCGCACATCCGGCAGGATCATCCCCGCGTAGGGGTATTCGAAGGTCATTCTGCTCTCCTGTGGCGGCATTTTTGTCCGCACAAGGAAAGACTGACCCCGAAACATGTTAACAATCGGGCGATTCGGGGAAAATTACGCGGTTTTGGGCGCTTTGTTTCCGGATCGGCCTCAGCGGGCGATCCTTTCTGCCGCCGCGGCGATGGCCTGCTGATAGACCGTGGCGGCGTTCCATTCGTTCAGCACGCGGAAGTTATGGGTGCCGGGGCCGAAGGGCTGGCCGCGTTTCCAACCCTTCTGGCGCAGGAAATTGGCAGTCGAGGCCAGCGCATCGGCCTGGTTGTAGAAATCGACCCGACCGTCGCCATTGGCATCGACGCCATAGCGCATGGCGTTGCCGGGCAGGAACTGGGTATGGCCCAACTCTCCGTGGAAGGCGCCTTTCTGGCCGGGCGAGAGCATCCCGCGATCCACCATCTTGAGCGCGGCGATGGCGTGGGGCCGGAACAGTTGCGGGCGACGGCAGTCATAGGCAACCGTCAGGATCGAGTTGATCACCGGTTCGGTCCCCATCGTGCGACCATAACCCGTTTCCATGCCGTGAATGGCCACGATGACACCCGCCGGCACGCCAAAGTGCTGTTCGAGGCTGTCGTAAAAGGCCTTGTTCTGGTTGATCCGCTTGCGGGCGCCATTGGCGAAACTGTCGAGCGAGCCGAGGCGGATCTGCACGAACCGTTCGAAACTGTATTTCACGCCTTTCTGATTCCGGTCGGCGCCGATCGTCTTGGCGGAATAGCGGGCGTTCATGAGGGCGTTGATGCCCCGGTCGCCGACCCCGGCGCGGCGGGCTTCGGCGGCAAAGTCGCCTTTCCAGGCGTCAAAGCCCGAGGCAGTGTTGCCGCAGCCCGCGGCAAAGGCGGGGACAGCGGTCAGAATGGCAAGGGCAAGGGCAGGGGCGAGGCGGCGCATGGCAGGGCTCCGGTACGGACGGTTTCCCCGAAAGGTTAGCCGCGCAAAGAGGAGGCGCCAAGGGGGGAAGGTGCGGGGTGGCGGGCACC